>Ga0307374_10003027_pt1 | contig 29191 bp, 32 predicted proteins | sample OX3MG_FD_202532 | JGI IMG/M metagenome (GOLD analysis project Ga0307374, IMG submission 202532) | Soil microbial communities from Risofladan, Vaasa, Finland - OX-3 | ecosystem: Environmental > Terrestrial > Soil > Coastal area > Acid sulfate soil | place: Finland: Risofladan, Vaasa | collected... | reverse complement strand
AAACGTGCCGAGCGCTTGCGGCGTCGGTACGGGCTGCGGTGCCGCTGGAATCTCCGATGGCGCCGGCGACGCGCGCGCGGCGGGCGCGTCGCTTGCCGCAGCCGGCGGCGGCGTTGCGCGCAACGCGGGCAACCCGCTCGGCGACGGTGCGACGCTCGGCAAAGGCGCCGCGAGACGCGAGAGCGGCGGCGCGAGCGCGCTCGCAGTCGCAACGGGCGACGCGCCGCTTGCATCGTGGTGCGCGCATCCTGCGATGAGAATCGCGATCGACAGCGCTGCGATGCCCATACGCGACATATAGGGAGCGTTCTCGTGCTCGCGTGCGGGTTCCGCTTCTCTCGCGTCGAAATCGCCCGCCGATGGAGAAGCGTCCCCTGCTGAGCGTGGTCGTTCCGCTCTACAACGAAGAAGGGAACGTCGCGCCGCTCTTCGAGCGCATCGAGGCGATTATGACGCGCTTGCCGCAAGCGCCGTCGTATGAAATCGTCGCAGTCAACGACGGCAGCTCCGACGCGACGCTCGATCGCATTCGCGACGAGCTGCGGCGCCGCAGCGGCGTCGTGCTCGTGAGCCTCTCGCGTAACTTCGGGCATCAGCTCGCGGCGACGGCCGGCATCGATACCGCAACCGGCGATGCCGTGATTCTCATGGACGGCGATCTTCAGGATCCGCCCGAGCTGATCGAAGCATTCGTCGCGAAGTGGCGCGAGGGGTACGACGTCGTCTACGCGATCCGGCGCTCGCGCAAAGGGGAGAGCCTCTTCAAAGTCTTTACGGCGCGGCTCTTCTACCGCATCGTGCGGCGTTTGACGAAGGTCGATATCCCGGTGGACGCAGGGGATTTTCGCTTGATGAGCCGGCGCGTCGTGGACGCGCTGCGCAGCTTTCGCGAGCGACATCGCTTCCTGCGCGGCATGGTGAGCTGGGTCGGCTACAAACAGATCGGCGTGCCGTACGATCGCGACGAGCGCCACTCCGGAATGACGAAGTATCCGCTCGCGAAGATGCTACGCTTCGCGGTCGACGGCATCACCTCGTTTTCGGACGCGCCGCTGCGCCTCACGTCGTACCTCGGGTTCTGCTCGAGCGTCGTCGCGTTCGTCTACGCGATCTACGTCATCGTCTCCAAGCTGCTCAACGTCAACCCGCTCGGCTACACGCCCGGCTGGGCCTCGACGATCGTCGCCGTGCTCTTTCTCGGCGGCGTGCAGCTCATCGGCATCGGCATTCTCGGCGAATACCTCGGCCGCGTCTACGACGAGGTGAAGGGAAGGCCGATCTACCTCATCAGCGAGATCGAACGCTCGGCATCATCCTGACACGGTTGCGTACACGAGCGGGCGGGGTTCGGGCTTTTCATCCGAGATCGTAAAGCACGGCGTAAGCGTAGTTGCATCGGCCGCAACTCCATAGCCGCGGGCGAGGACGTCGCCGCGCTCGACGCGATCGCCGATGCGCGCCGCGACGACGACGCCTGCGCTCGATTCGCGCTCCGACCACGCGCGCGCCAGGTTGCCGATCTCGACCGCGTCAACCGCGTGCACGTACCCCGCGCGCGTTGCGCGCGCCTCCTCCTCTCGCTGCGGCCGCCGCATCGCTTCCAACGCCGCGCGCGAGCTGCCTTGCGCTTCGACTAACGCGACGAGCTTCTCGTACGCCGCGCCGGAGTCGAGCGCGCGCTCCGCGACGCTCTGCGGCTGCGCGACGCCTGCAACCGCGAGCATCTCGGCAGCGACGCTCAGCACCGCCTCGCGAACGCGCGCGTCGGAGATCTCGCCGCGAAGCAGATCTCGCGCCTCGATGGCTTCGATGCCGGTTCCCACGGAGCGCCCGAGCGGCTCGTTCATGTCGGTCACGAGCGCGCGCGCCTCACGATCGAAACGCGCGGCCACGGAGACGAGCTCGTGCGCGAGCGCCTCGGCATCGGAGACGCGCTGCATGAACGCCGCGGCGCCGCACTTCACGTCGAAGACGAAGGCTCGCGCGCCGCCCGCGATCTTCTTCGAAAGAATCGATGCGGCGATGAGCCCGACGCTCGGCACGGTTCCCGTGCGGTCACGCAGACGGTAGAGCCGCTTGTCCGCCGGCACCAAGCGCTCCGACTGCGCCGCGATCGCGCACCCGACGCGCTCGACCTGCGCGACGAACGCCTCGCGCGAGAGATCGGTGCGCATGCCTGGGATCGCCTCCAGCTTGTCGATCGTTCCGCCGGTATGCCCGAGCGCGCGTCCGGAGAGCTTGGCGACGCGGACGCCGCACGCGGCGACGAGCGGAACGGCGACGAGCGAGACGATGTCGGAGACGCCGCCGCTCGAGTGTTTGTCGACGACGAAGATCTCGGCCGGAAACTGGATCGTCTCACCGCTCTCGACCATCGCTTTGGTCAACGCGGCCGTTTCGGCGACACTCAGCCCTCGCCATAGTGCGGCCATGAGCATCGCCGCCATCTGTGCATCGTCGACGCGCCCGGCAAGATAGGCGCAGAGCATCTGCTCCCAGGCGCGCGGTTCGAGCTCTCGGCCGTCGCGCTTGGCCTCGATCGCGCGCCGCATCGCCGCTTCGTCGAAGAAACTCTCCATGTCGAGCGCGTGGATTTCACCGCCGGCAGAGCGAAGCCCGCCATCGTCGTGCATTACCTGCCGGTCGTCGATCGCATCTTCTTGCCCGAGCCGCTCGACCCGCTGTGGGCGATGCTTTTCTTGGCTGCCTTCCTCGCTGCCGTCGTCGCGACGGTGCGGCGGCCGTCGTACGGCATCTTCTTCTCGATCTGCGTGCAGCCGTTTCCGCTCGACCACTACCTCTTCAACACGACGGTGACGTTCCCGAAAGTCGTGCTGCTCGGCATGCTGCTCGGGTTGTGCGCGCAGCCCGGGTGGAGGAGCGCGCTGCGCGAGGCGCCCGTGCGCCGCATCTTCGTCGCGCTCGCCGCCGTCGCGTGCGTCGTCGCCGTCACGATCGCGGTCGCGCTGCACCGCGGCCCCGCCGTGCGCGAAACCTTCAAATGGCTGGAGTACGCCGCGCTCTTCCTCGCGGTCTGCGTTGCGTACCGGCGCGATCGCAACGACAGTCTTCTCCTCTACGGGTGGACGGGCGTCACGCTCGCCGTCTCGCTTCTCGCGCTGCTGCAAGAAGGGATCGGCGCGCCATGGGCGCTCAGCATGAGCGGTGCGATCGTGCCGCGCATCGCGGGTCCGCTCGGCGGACCGAACCAGCTCGCCGCATATTACGAGATCGCGCTGGCAGCGCTCTGTGCGTGGTACGTGCGCGATCGTTTCGTCGCCGGCACGATCGTCGTGGCGTTCTGCGCGCTCGCGCTGACCTTCTCGCGTGGCGGCATCGCCGGTGCGGCGATTGCGATTGGAACGATCTTCATCGCGCGCACGAGCGCGCGACGCGCGCTCTTCGCACCGGTTGCGGCGGGAGCGGTTCTCGCAGCGGCATGCGCGGGCTTCTGGGACGCGCTCGCGCACGTCCCCGGGCTCTTGCCGCCGCCGCCGTCAGCGAACTATGCCGGCGGCGTGGGGCACCGCAGCGAGCTCTGGCGTGCAGCCATCTTCTTCTGGCGACGCCATCCGTTGCTCGGCATCGGTGCGGGAAACTACGAGCTCGAGCTTGCGCAAGCGGGCATCGCCGGCGTACGCACGCATGCCAACAGTTGGTATTTGCAGGCGCTCGCCGAAGGCGGCATCGCGCTCTTCCTCGCGACGCTCGCCCTCGTCGTCACGACGCTGCGCACGCTCGCAAGCAAATTGAACGAGGCGGCACCGTGGCAGATCGCCGCGCTTGCCGCCTCACTTGCTCTGATTCTCCACCAGGTCGTCGACTATCTCGTCTTCTATCCGAAAGTTGCCGGGCCGTGGTGGATTCTCGTTGCGCTCGGTGCGAGCTCGATTAGACGCTCTTCACCGAAACCGGCTTGACCTCGATGCGCTTGGGCTGCGCCTTGGGGTGCAGCTTCAGCGTGAGCGTCAAGAGGCCGTTCTCGACCTTCGCGTCGATCGCGTCGGCGTCGATCTCCTCCGGCAACACGACCGAGCGGCGGAACGAGCGTTTGTCGTTCTTTCCGGACGCGGTCAGCACGCCGTCTTCGATCGTCACCTCGATCTGTTCCGGCGTAAAGCCGGCCACCGGCATCTCGATCTCGTAGCCGCTCTCCGTGCGCGTGATGTCGATCCCTAGGTTCGATCCCCAGTTCCCGAGAAGCCCGCGAAACGGGTCCCATCCGAGCAGATCGAAGCCGCTCCGGGAGAGATTCCCGCGCGACGTCGTCGATAAGTTGCTCATGCGTTCTTCTCCAATCTGTTATAATGTGCGGCCCATGCGGCCGCGCTTTAGCACTCTCTTAGCATGACTGCCAATCTTCTCAACTCGCCCTCCGGCCCGCGGGTTTCGCCCCCGGGCATGGCCAAGGCGCTGACCGCCCTCGTCGGCGCGAGCAGGCCGGGAGCGGCGGTTCTCGAGCGCCTGCGGGGAGGCCACGCCGCCGCCTTGCACGAGACGGCTGCCGCAGCCCGGCCGGCGCTCCTGGCGGCCTTTGCCCGGGCGCTCGGCGGAGGGTTCTTCTGCATCGTTCCCACCGCCGACATCGCCGAACGCGTCTACGCCGACTTTCTCTACTACGCCGGCGGCGAGGCGGAGCGTTCGGTTGCGCTGCTGCGCGCGCGCGAGGACCCGTTCGGGGCGCTCGAGAGCCCGAGCGAGCGCAGCGCGCGCATCGCCCTCTTCGACGCGCTCGCCGACGGCGCGCCCGTCGTCGTCATCGCCGGCGTCGCGGCGGTGCGTCAGTACGTCGTGCCACCCGAGCGCTTTCGCGCCCTGCGCTTTACCGTACGGCGCGCAGAGACGCTCGACTGGGAAGCGACGCTGCGCCGCTTTCACGATCTCGGGTACGAGCGCGCCGACGTCGTCAGCGCGGCCGGCGAGTACGCGGTGCGCGGTGGGATTCTCGATTGCTTTCCACCGACCGCGCAAGCGCCGGTGCGCATCGAGTTCTTCGGCGACCGCGTCGAGTCCATTCGCGTCTTCAATCTCGAGACGCAGCGCAGCCATGAGGAGATCGACGCGATTACGGTGCCGCCGTGGGACGAGACGCCGCGCGACGACGATCGCGCGACGCCGCTCGACTATCTGCGCGACGACGCGACGATCGTTCTCGACGAGCCTGCAGCGCTCGCGTCGGTCGAGAACGCGCTCGTTGACGAGGAGCGCGTCGAAGGCGCCGGCGCGCACGCGTCGCTCGACGACCTCACCGATGCGATCGCGCGCCATCCGACGCTGATCGTGCCGGGCGCGATCGCGCCGCACGAGGCGCTGCGCTTCGTGCCGCGCGCCGAGCGCTTTGCCTTGGAGTGCCGGCCGGCGGAGCATTTCAACCGCCGCATCGAGCTCTTCACCGCGGCCGTGCAGCAATCGATCGCCGACGGCGAGCGCGTTGCAATCGTGACGACGGCGGTCTCGCGCATGCTCGAGCTGCTCTCCGCGGCCGGGATCGAAGCGCACCGCTGGAGCGACGCGGCGCGCGACTTGCCCTTCGCGAGCGTCTGGGTCGACGGCGGATCGCTCGAAGCGGGCTTTACCGTGCCGCAGCTGCGGCTGCGCGTGCTCGGCGACCGCGAGATCTTCGGCCTGCCGCCCAAGCGCGTCAAGCTGCGCGCGATCAAAGAAGGCGTGCCGGTCACGCTTTCGGATCTGCGCGTGGGAGATTTCGTCGTACACGCGGTTCACGGGATCGCCCGTTACGACGGCTTGCGCACCGAGACGATCCTCGGCGCAACGCAAGATTATCTCGCCTTGCAGTACGCCGGCACCGACCGCATGCTCGTGCCGGTGACGCAGATGCACCAGGTCACGAAGTACTCCGCCGCGGAGGGCGCGACGCCGCGCCTCTCGCGCATGGGCGGCGGCGATTGGTCGCGCACGAAGTCGCGCGTCTCAGAGTCGCTCGCGAAGATCGCCGACGGCCTCGTGCAGCTCTACGCCGAGCGCGAGCTCGCGCGCGGTCATGCGTTCGCGCCGGACACGCCATGGCAGGCGGAGATGGAGGAGGCGTTCCCCTACGAGCTGACACCCGATCAGCGCACGGCAATCGATGCGGTGAAAGCCGACATGGAGAGCGCGCGCCCGATGGACCGCCTCATCTGCGGCGACGTCGGCTACGGCAAGACCGAGGTCGCGATTCGCGCAGCCTTCAAGGCGATCGCGGATCACACGCAAGTCGCGCTCGTCGCTCCGACGACGCTGCTCGCCGATCAGCACTTTCGCACCTTCAGCGAGCGGTTCGCCGGCTTCCCGATTCGCATTGCGTCGTTCTCGCGCTTCACGCATCGCGCGGCGATGCGCGAGCAGCTGCAGGCGCTCGCGCAGGGGCGCATCGATCTTGCGATCGGCACGCACCGCCTGCTGCAAAAGGACGTCGCCTTCGCCGATCTCGGCCTCGTCGTCGTGGACGAAGAGCAGCGCTTCGGCGTGATGCACAAAGAGCGCTTGAAGGAGTATCGCGCGAGCGTCGACGCGATCACGCTCTCCGCGACGCCGATTCCGCGAACGCTCCACATGTCGCTGATGGGGGTGCGCGATCTCTCGGTAATCCGCACGGCGCCGAAGAACCGCCTCTCCGTCAAGACCGTCGTCGTGCCGGCCGGCAATGCCGTCGTCGCGCACGCGATCTCTACCGAGCTGGATCGCGGCGGTCAAGTCTACTACCTCCACAACCGCATCGACTCGATCTACGCGCTGCGCAACGCGCTCCAGGAGCTGGTTCCGCGCGCGCGGATCGTCGTCGCGCACGGTCAGATGCGCGAGCGCGAGGTCGAGCCGATCATGCAGGCGTTCATCGACGGCCAAAGCGACGTGCTCGTCGCCACCACGATCATCGAGAACGGCTTGGACATTCCCAACGTAAATACGATGATCGTGGACGACGCGGATCGCTTCGGCCTCGCGCAGCTCTATCAGCTGCGCGGGCGCGTCGGGCGCTCGAACCAGCAGGCGTACTGCTACCTTCTGTATCAGGGGCACAAAGCGCTCTCCGAGGATGCGCAGGCGCGCCTGGAAGCCATCGTCGAGTTCACGCATCTCGGATCCGGAATGCAGATCGCCATGCGCGATCTCGAGATTCGCGGGGCGGGCAACTTGCTCGGTGCGGCGCAGTCGGGTTTCATCGCATCGGTCGGCTTCGACACGTACTGCCAGCTGCTGGCGGATGCCATCGCCGAACGTCGTGGCTTGACGGCGCCGCTCGAAGAGCGCGGCGAAGCCGTGATCGACGTGAAGATCAACGCCTTCATTCCCAACGACTACATCCCGCAGGTGTCGCAGAAGATCGCCGTCTACCAGCAGCTCGCCAAGGCGCGCGGCGAAGGCGAGGTGGACGATATCGCTGCGAGCATCCGCGATCGCTTCGGCCCGTTCCCCGAGCCGCTCGAGCGGCTCGTCGAGCTGACGCGGCTGCGCGCGATCGCCCTGCGCAAGCGCGTCACCCGCGTCGTCGTCGACGAGGAACGGCTGACCCTGGGCGTCGGCTCGGGATTCGCGCTGAGCGCGGCCATGATTCCGCGCTTTGCAGCGTTGACGAAGAACCGCTTCCGCTTCAGCGACGGCAAAGTGCTCGTCGATCTTCCGCACGCGCCAGCGGGCAGCCGACCGGAAGACCTCTGGATGCCTCTGCTGCGCGAGCTGCTCGAGGCGATCTAGAGCTGGAGAGGGCCCCGGCAGCGGCCGGACGAACCTTTCGCGCCGACCTTTTTCCAAATTCTCCCTGGGAGTTCATATTGATGTCCAAAGCTCTCCGCATCGTCGCGGGCTCGGTTGCGCTGCTGCTCGGCGCGTCGCTGGCAGCGTGCGGCGGCGGCTCCGTCGTCACCGTCAACGGCCAATCGATCAGCCGCGCGCAACTCGACACGAAGCTGGAAGGCAGCCCGATTGCGCGCAGCATTCTGCAGCAGATGGTGCAGGAAGCGCTCATCACCCAGTACGCCGCGCAGAACCACATCGCGATCACCGATGCCGACATCGCTGCGCGCGAAGACCAGCTGAAGGCGAACTATCCGGGCGACGCCTGGTCGCAGATGCTAGCGGCGCGTGGATTGACCGAGCAAGACGTTCACGACGCGCTGCGCATCCAGCTGATCCTGGACAACGCGCTGCAGCGCAACATCACCGTCACGGACGCGCAGATCGCGCAATACTTCAGCCATAACCACGCGGCGTTCGACACGCCCGCGCAGGTATGCGCGAGCCACATCCTCGTTCCGGACCTCGCGACGGCGAACAAGGTCGAAGCGGCGTTGCACGCGCACGGCAACTTCGCCGCGCTCGCGCAGCAATACTCGATCGATCCCGGTTCGAAAGCCAAGGGCGGTAGCCTCGGCTGCTTCCACCGCGGCCAAATGGTTCCGGCGTTCGATCAGGCGGCGTTCTCGCTGCCGATCGGGCAGATCAGCCAACCCGTTCACTCGCCCTTCGGGTATCACATCATCCTCGTGACGTCGCGCCAGCCGGCGCAACGCGCGTCGCTCGCATCGGCGCGCGATCGCATCAAGCTCGCGTTGACGCAGCAACAGGAAGCGCCGCTCGTGCAGCCTTTCCTCGAGAGCCTGCAACAGAAGGCGACGATCACGGCAACCGATCAGCGCTTCGCGGGGCTCTTCCCCTCGCCGCCGCCGATGCCGTCGGTGGCGCCGGCAACGGCAGCACCCGCATCGCCCGCACCCTCGCCGCACTAGCTCCTAGGGTAAGGAGCGCGCGTCGCTTCCGGGCGTGAGATGCTCGTCAGGATCGTCGGACTCGGACCCGGTGACCCGCGACTGCTCACGCTCGGAAGCCTCGACGCGCTGCGCGGCGCCGGCCGCACGATCGTGCTGCTCGCTCCGCGCGAGCTCGTCGCCTATCTCACGACTTCAGGCATAACCGTCGACGAAGGCGCCGTCGCCGACGAAGCGCTCCTCGTTCGCGGAAGCACCGACGCCATCGCGGCCTTTTGCGCGCAGCTCGAACCGCAACGCGGCGACGACGTCGCGCTCGGCGTGCTCGGCAATCCGCTCTCGGACTTTCCCGGGCTGCCGCCGCTCCTGCGCGCGCTCGACGCGCGCCGCATCGCGACCGAGATCGTTCCCGGGATGCCGCGCGCGACGCTCTCCGCGTCGATTGCGATGCCGCTCGTCCCGCTGCCGCCGCAGTCGGCGCACTACTCGTGGGAAGACCTCGTCGAGATCATGGCGCGGTTGCGCATGGGGTGCCCGTGGGATCGCGAGCAGACGCACCGCACCTTGATTCCCTATCTCATCGAAGAGGCGTACGAAGTCGTCGACGCAATCGAGCAGGCGCCGCACGAGCACGCAATGGAGCACTTGTGCGAAGAGCTCGGCGACCTGCTGCTCCAGATCGTCTTTCACGCCCAGCTCGCCACCGAGACCGGCGCGTTCACCGTTGCGGACGTCGTGGATTCGCTCGCCAACAAGATGGTGCACCGCCACCCGCACGTCTTCGCCGATGCCGTGATCGACGACGTCGACGCGCAATGGCGCAACTGGGAGCGCCTCAAAGCGCAAGAGAAGACCGGGCGCCTGCGCAGCAGCCGCCTCGACGGCATCCCGCCGCAGCTCGGAGCGCTGCAGCGGGGCCAGCGCATGCAAGAGAAGGCCGCACGCGTCGGCTTCGACTGGCGCAGCGTCAGCGGCGTGCTCGACAAACTCGTCGAGGAGCTGCGAGAACTGGCCGAGGCGCGGCGCGCGGCAGCGGACGACGGGCACGTGCGCGAGGAGCTGGGCGATGTGCTCTTCACCATCGTGAACCTGGCGCGATCGCTCGGCGTCGACGCCGAGAGCGCGATGCGGGACGCCAACGAGAAGTTTCACCGGCGCTTCGCGTATCTGGAGAGGCGCGCCGCCGAGCAGAACAAGGTCCTTGGCGATATGACGATGGATGAGCTCGAGGAGTTATGGCAAGAGGCGAAGAGAACGAGCGCGCGATGATCCGCGTGCGCATGAGCGCCGCGGACGCGCATTACGGCGGCAATCTCGTCGACGGCGCGCGCATTCTCGCGCTGTTCGGCGACGTCGCGACGGAGCTCTTGATCCGCAAGGACGGCGACGAGGGCCTCTTCGCCGGCTACGACTCGGTCGAGTTCCTCGCACCCGTTCGCGCCGGCGACTACATCGAAGCGACGGGCCGCATCGTCTCCGTCGGCAACCGGTCGCGCCGCATGGAGTTCGAGGCGCACAAGATCGTGGAAGCACAGCCGGAGATCGCTGCGAGCGCGGCGCGCGCGCTTGCCGAGCCGGTGCTCGTCTGCCGCGCCTCCGGCACCTGCGTGTCGCCGAAAAAATAGGGCACCGAGAGGCGCTCGAATGACGCAGCGTTCCTATGTAACGCGAGAGTAACGCGAGCGTGCGGCTTACGCCGCCGATTCCCCGCGCATGAGGTCCGGCAGGTCCGAAGAGATGATCGAGCCTGCGTGGCTTGAACCATTGGGCAAGGCCGTCATCGGCAGCGATCTACGAGCACCCGTGTGGCGGCGTGCCCGCAAAGCGCGCCGCGACCCACGCCGCCGCATCCGCATCGGTCTGCAGCAAGATCGTCCCGTGCGTCGCGCTCGGATAGGCTTTGAACTCCGTCGGCGTGCCGTCGCGGCAGAGCACATCACGAATGGTATTGGTGACGCCCCCTCCGATAAGCGGGTCGGAGCCACCCTGCAGGAGCAGCACGGGTACCGGTATCGAGAGGTTCTCCGGATCGGTGTTCGCTTCGACGTCTCCGTACAGATCCTCGATCTCCGCGTCGGCCTGCGGCCGAAAGATCGTACTCGGGACGATGCGGCTCCAACCTGAGTCGCTCATCAGCTCGTCGATACACTCGTCTTGCAGCTCGGGCACGAGACGCAGCGCCTGCGGCGTGAGTATCTGATCCAAGACGATGCGCGGATCGGACGCGGAGAAGCCTACGATCATCAGTCCCAACATGGCGAAGACACCGCTGGGCTGATCGTCGTCGAGCGCGTCTTGCACCGCTCCCTCCAGACGCGTTGCGGGAGCGTAAGCGACCGCACCGACGAGATCGAGCTCCGGCGCCCAACGCTGGCCGAAGCCGGCCGTATCGAGCGCCGCCGTTCCACCCTCGGAGTGTCCCATGACGATCCACTTCTTGCCGATGTGCGGATCGATCTCACGTGCCGCGCGAATGATGTCGGTGAGATCGCGCGCGAGCGGCGTTGCAACGAAGTATGGATGGATTCCGGAGGTGCCGTTTGCCTCGTAGTCCGTTTGTGCCACCGCGTAACCGCGGCGCACGAAGGCGTCCATCGCGCGCTGCTCGAGATCGTTCGACGGAAAACGTGAGGGTGCGCACTGCGGCCCGTTTCCTGTCGTTCCGTGCGCCCAGCTGATGATCGGCCATCCCTGCGGCGGCGGCGTGCCGTGTGGAATCGCGAGCATGCCCGAGACCGCGACGAACGTGCCGTTTGCCCCTACCGTCTCATACAAGAGCCGGTAGTTCACCGCCGCCGAGCGCAAGGCAGGCCCGCCGGTGAACTGCCGCACCCAAATTACGCGCCCGCTCTGCGGCGAAGGCAGCGGACTCGGCGGCGTGTAGAAAGCGTCGCCGGGCGGTCCGAGCATCAAGGCCGCCATCAGCAGCTGGATCAGCACGCGTAGACGGCCCTGCCGGGATGCTCGGCGGCGTCGCCGAGCTGTGCCTCGATGGCCATAAGACGATTATACGTCGCGATGCGCTCGCTGCGCGAGAGGGGCCTTCAACAGGGACCGCTACCCACTCCGGCGGAACGGGCTGCGCCCGCTCGAACTCGGAACCGAGACATGCGCACCTTACGGAGGTGCCGCCACCAAGTTGCGCTACGGGCGCAACGCGGAGGACGTAGCTCTTGCGCGTTGTGCTGCGGTTTCAAGAGTATTGCGCGACGAACGAACGAGCGAACGCTGCTTACACGAGCCTTTCGTGCGTGCGTTTCTTCCAGAAGAACGTGTAGTACGCGTACTGCAGCAGCACGACAGCAACGAAGGACACCGGATAGCCCATCCACACGCCGTCGAGGCCGTAGACGTGCATCAGCACGTAGGCCACCGGCACCTCGACGCCCCAGATCGCAACGATGCCGTTGATGGTCGGCCAAAGGACCGCGCCGCTCGAGCGCATGACGCCGCTCATTACCGCGCTGTTGCCGAAGAGCAGATACGACCACAGCGTAATCATCAATAACGCGTGCGCGATCGTGAGCGTGTGGGGATCGACGATGAACCAGCCGATGATCTGCCACGCGAAGACGTAGCAGAGCGCGATGAGGACGCCGCCGATCGCGTAATTGAGCCCGACTGCCGTCCGCACGACGCCGCCGAGCATGTCCTCGCGGCGCGCGCCGATGCACTGCGCTCCGAAGATCGACGCCGTGATGCCGATCGACATCGCCGGAAACTGCACGTATGACACCACCTGATTGACCGCGCCGTATGCGGCGGTCGCGCTCGACCCGAAGTGGTTCACGAAAGAAATCACCGCGATCTCGGCGAGCGAAACCATGATGACTTGGATGCCCGTCGGGATCCCGATCTTGAGCACCGCCCAGAGGATGCGCGGATCCATGAGCATGTCGCGTGCGGTTTCGCGATCGAACCGCAAGGGGTGGTTCGTTACGTGCAGGCGGATGAGGAATGCCGCGAACGAGATCCCTTGGCTCAATAGACCCGCGACGGCAACGCTCACCACGCCCAGCTTCGGCAGCCCCATCCAGCCTGCGATGAACGCGGGCGTGAAGAGCACGCCGAGCAGCGTGCTGAGGATGAGAAAATAAAACGGCGTCGTCGAGTCGCCGGTGCCGCGCAGGAACGTCGTGTACGCGAGATACGGGAAGATGATCGGCGAGGTCAAGAACGCGACGCGCGCATACGCATCGGATTGAGCGATGATGTTGGAGGGCGTGCCGAGCAACTGCAGGAGCGTGGGCGAGGCCCACGTGCCGACGATCGCGACGATGATGCCGAACGCGAGCGTCGCGCCGAGCACGGTCCCAGCAATCTTCTTGACGCGGTGCTCGTCGCGCGCGCCGAAGGCTTGACCGATGAGCACCGTGCTGCCGCTCGCGATGCCGATGAGAAACGAGAAGAGCAGGAAGATGACGGGAAAGACCGCCGAGACCGCAGCGAGAGCGTCGGTACCGATCATCCGCCCGAGAAAGACGCTCCCGAGCGTCTGCGATGCGGTTTGCAGCAAGTTGCTCAGGATGAGCGGGATGAGAAATACCAAAAAAAGCGTCCACAGCGGACGCGACGTGTCGAAAATGTTGACGCCAGGCCGCCGCGCGGGCTGGGACTGCGCCATCGCGCCTACTCCTGTGCGAGAAGCGTGTAGATTTCTTTGCGGGTCCGATCGAGGAGATCGCGCGCGCGCGCGATCGTCTCGTCCTTTGCATGTCCGGCGAGCTGTTCCACCGCGCTGCCGAGCCGCTCCAGCGCGTCCTGCAACTCATCGCCCGGTTCCTCCCGGCTCTGCGAGACCGCTTCGAAGAACGACGCGACGTCGGCGGCACGGTCTTCGAGCAGCGTGCGCCCCTTTTCGGTGACCTGATAGGTGCGGCGGTCGCCCTCCTGGCGGCTCGTCACGTACCCCGAGGATTCGAGAAACGCGAGCAGCGGATAAACGGACCCCGCGCCGGCACTCCAACCCTGCTCGCGAAATGCGCGAATCAGATCGTAGCCGTGCCTCGGAAGCTCCGAGAGCAGCTTCAGCATGACGAGTTTGAGCGCCCCGCGGCGAAAGCGCTTTGCGTGCCCCCTGTACCCCGTCGATCGCCAGAAGCGATCCTCGCGCCATCCATCGGCCCGTGCCATCGCGCAGCCTCCTTTCGAGCTATCACAAGACTATATAGATATATCGATATATGTCAACTAGACAGGCATGCGGCTCGATAAATTCCTGAAGGTCGCCCGGCTCGCGAAGCGCCGCTCGGAGGCCCACGAGGCCCTCGAGCACGGGCGGATCCTAAAAGATGGCGTTGCGCTCAAGCCGGCCTATGCCGTGAAGCCCGGCGACATCCTCGAAATCCGCTACGCGACGCGCTGCGTGACGATTCGCGTGCGGGAGGTTCCGCTGCGCGTCACGCCCGCGGTGCGACCCGCGGAACTCTACGAGCAGCTCGAGGTGCGCCTCGAGTGAACGAGGCACTCGGCCCCGACACGAAGGATGCGCTCGCGCGGGAGCTGCCGCAGGCCGCGCACTGCCGCCGCGCGCTGCTCCTCGCGCTCGCCTATTACGGCCGCGACGCGCGCGGTGAGGCGTTCGTGACGCATCGCAACGCGGTTGCGCGGCTCTTTTGGTCGTTGCTCGAAGATCGCAAAGGGCAGGCCGTCGCGGCAACGGCGACGCGCGCGCTGCGGGGGCTGCCGCGCTTCTCCATTCCGCTCCCGCAGGCGTTGCCGGCGCAACCGCCTCGCCCCGCGCACCGCTGCGACCGCCTCGCCGAGCTGCGCGCGGCGTTTCTCGTCTTCGGCGTCGTTGCGACGGGCGCGCGCGGTTACCACTTGGAGTTCGCACCGCCGGACCCGGCCCGCGCGCGGCGCCTCTCCTCGCTGCTGCGCGCGCTCGGCGCGAGCCCGCACAGGAGCCGCCGGCGAGGGCGCGACGTGTTCTACTTCAAAGACTTTCAGACGATCGCCGACCTGCTCGCACGCATCGGCGCGCACGGCGCGGTCCTCGCGCTAGAAGACGTGCGCGCGCTGCGCGAGACGAAGAATCGCATTCATCGCCTCGTCAACACGGAGGCGGCGAATCTCGAGCGTGCCGCACGTGCGGCGGCAGCGCAACGCCAAACGATCGAGTACGTGGCGCGCGTCCACGGACTTCGCCGGCTCTCGCGGCCGCTACGCGAGATCGCATCGCTGCGGCTGCGTTTTCCCGGCGAATCGCTGGCGGAGCTCGGTCGGCGCTGCGATCCGGCGATCGGAAAAACGACCGCATCCACGCGCCTCGGTGCGATTGCGCGGCTGGCCGCTCGATTGCGCTCCCCCCAGCAGGGGCAGCCCGGCGGCGGCCGGTAAACGGGGCGCATGCGCATCGGAATCAACGGCTTCGGCCGCATCGGGCGGAACTTTGCAAAAGCGCTGTTCGAGCGGCGCCCGCTCGTCGAGATCGCGGCGGTCAACGATCTCACCAGTGCGGCAGAGTGCGCGCATCTCTTCAAGTACGACAGCAACTACGGAACGTACGGTGGCGACGTGCGCGCAGAGGGCGATGCGCTCCTCATCGACGGTCGCCGCATCGCCGTGCTCGCAGAGCGCGATCCCGGCAAGCTGCCGTGGCGCGATCTCGGCGTCGACGTCGTCGTCGAGTCGACCGGCCTCTTCACCGATGCCGCGAAGGCGCGCGCGCACATCGACGGTGGCGGCGCGCGCAAAGTCGTGATCTCCGCCCCCGCAAAAGGGGAGGACATCACGATCGTCCTCGGCGTCAACGACGGCCGCTACGATCCGGCGCTCCATCACATCATCTCGAACGCTTCCTGCACGACGAACTGCCTCGCCACGGCCGTCAAACCGCTCGTCGACCACCTCGGCTGGGTGAAGGGCTTCATGACGACCGTGCACTCCTACACGAACGACCAGCACATCCTCGACGCCCCGCACAAGGATATTCGGCGCGCACGCAACGCTGCGACGAACATCATCCCCACGTCGACCGGCGCTGCGAAAGCACTCTTCCTCACCATTCCGGAGGTGGAGGGAACGTTCGACGGTTTTGCGCTGCGCGTGCCCACGCCGACGGTGTCGATGATCTACCTCGTCGCGCAGGTCAAGAAGGCGACGACGAAGGACGAGCTCAACGCGATCCTGCGCCGTGCCTGCCAAAACGAACTGCGCGAGTACGTGCTCTTCTGCGAGGAGGAGCTGGTGTCGAGCGATTTCAAGCGCGTGCCGTACAGCGCGATCGTCGATTCCAAACTGACCAGCGCGAACGGCGATCTCGTGCAGATCGCCGCCTGGTACGACAACGAATGGGGCTATTCGTGCCGGCTCGCCGAGCTGACCGCGATGATCCTCGAGAGACTTCCTCGCGAAGCGCATCGCTGAGCGCCGCCGCTAGGACTCCTACGCCATGCGCACGATGGACCAGCTCGAGGTCGCGGGCAAGCGCGTTCTCGTGCGCGAGGACCTCAACGTGCCGTTGGTGCGCGACGGCGAGCGGGTGCGCATCCTGGACGCGACGCGCGTCGACGCGGCCGTGCCGACGCTGCGCCTGCTGCGCGAACGCCACGCGCGCATCATCGTGCTCTCGCACTTGGGCCGTCCCGGCGGCCATCCCGATCCCGGCTGCTCCCTGCGCCCGGTCGCCGCGCTCCTCGCGGAGCATCTCGGCGCGCCGGTGGACTTTGCATCGGACTGCATCGGCGAGCCCGCGCAACGCGCCGTGGATCGCTTGCGCGACGGCGACGTGCTGCTGCTCGAGAACGTGCGCTTCCATCCCGGCGAAGAGCGCAACGACCCCACCTTTGCGCGCGCGCTGGCCGCGCTCGGCGACGCGTACGTCGACGACGCGTTCGGCACCGCCCACCGCGCGCACGCCTCGACCGAGGCGATCGCGCATATGCTGCCCAGCGCTGCCGGACCGCTGATGGAGGCCGAGATCGCCGCCCTGCAGCCGCTCATGAACGCCCCCGCTACGCCCTACGTCTGCGTCATCGGCGGCGCAAAGGTCAAGGACAAGGTCGGCGTCTTGAGCGCGCTCGCGCAACGCGTGACCGCGTTTTGCATCGGCGGAGGGATGGCGAATACGCTGCTCGCCGCGCGCGGCGTGGACGTCGGGCGATCGCTGCGCGACGAGGACCTCGATCCGGCGCGCCGCATCCTCGCGCTCGCACTGGAGCGCGGCGTCACTATCCATCTTCCGATCGACGCGATCGTCTCTAGCGGATTCGACGCCGACGAAGGCGCGCACGCCGTCGCGATCGATGCCGTCGGCGACGGCACGATCCTCGACATCGGCCCGGCGACGGCGGCTGCCTACGCTCGCGTCATCGAAGCGGCAAAGACCATCGTCTTCAACGGCCCGATGGGCGTGTACGAGAAGCCGGCGTATCGCAGCGGCACGAAGGCCGTGGGCGAGGCGATCGCCCGTGCAACGGCCGCGGGAGCGACGAGCGTCGTCGGTGGAGGCGACGCCGCCGCCGCCGCGCATCTGCTCGGGTTTGCCGACCGCATGACGCACGTCTCGACCGGCGGTGGAGCGACGCTCGAGTTCCTCGAGGGCAAGACGCTGCCCGGCGTGGCGGCGCTGCAATAGACGTGCGGCGTCTCGTCGTCGGGAACTGGAAGATGCACGAGACCGCGGCGCAGGCCGGCGAGCTCGCGCGCGTCATCGTCGCGTCGCTCGACGGCGCGCAGCTGCACGAGCGCGATGTCGAGGTCGTGCTCGCTCCTCCATTTACGGCGCTCGCCGCGGTGCGCGCCGCCGCACGCGAGAGCGCGGTTGCGCTCGGCGCGCAGAACATGCACTGGGCGAACGCCGGCGCATTCACCGGCGAGATCGCGCCGCCGATGCTCGTCGAGCTCGGCGTGCGCTACGTGATCGTCGGTCACTCCGAGCGCCGCCGCTATTTCGGCGAAACCGACGCCGACGTGAACCGCAAGGTGCGCGCCGCACTCGAGCACGGGCTGACGCCGGTCGTGGCAGTAGGCGAGACGAGCGAAGAGCGCGCGTCGGGCGCGACCGACGAGCGCGTCTCGGCGCAGACGCGCGCCGCGCTCGAGGGGATCGCACCGGAGCGCTTGCACGACATCGCGATCGCGTACGAGCCGATTTGGGCAATCGGCACGGCAAAGAGTTGCGAGCCCGGCGAAGCCGCCCGCGTCATGGCGCTCATCCGCGGCAGCGTCGCCGGGCTCGAGCACACACCGCTGCTCTACGGCGGAAGCGTCACGCCGGCCAACTTCGCAGCGTATCTCGCGACGCAGCACTGCCGCGGCGGGCTCGTCGGCGGCGCGTCGCTCGATGCCGCGGCGTTCGCAGCGCTCGTTCGCCTCGCTTGCGACAAAGCGGCGTGACGTATCGGCCGGTCGTGCTCGCCATCCTCGACGGCTGGGGCTGTCGCAGCGATTCCCACGGCAACGCCATCGCCGCAGCGGCGCTGCCGTATTGGCGCGGACTTCTCGAGCGGTATCCGCACACGACGCTCGATGCCTCGGGGGAGCAGGTCGGGTTGCCCAAGGGCATCATGGGCAACAGCGAGGTCGGCCATTTAAATCTCGGCGCGGGACGCGTCGTGCCGCAGGGCGTGACGCTCATCGACGAAGACATCGCGCGCGGCGAGTTCGCGAAGAACCCAACGCTGCAGGCGGTGCTCGCGCACGTGCGGCGCACGGGCGGAACGCTCCACCTGATGGGTCTGCTCTCCGACGGCTGCGTGCACAGCGCGATCGCGCATCTCTTCGCGCTCGCCGACGCCGCGGTTGCCGCAAGCGTGCCGTTCGTCGTCGACGCGTTCCTCGACGGGCGCGACGTCCCGCCGCGCTCGGCCCTCCAGTACGCAGCGCAACTCGACGCGCGCCTGGCGAAGATCGGCCGGCCCGCAGCGATCGCGACGATCTGCGGGCGCTTTTACGCGATGGACCGCGACAAGCGCCCGGAGCGCACGCAGGCTGCGTTTGCGATGCTCGCGCGCGGCGTCGCGGAGTTTCGTGCGCCCGACGCAGCGACGGCGATTCGCAACGCCTACGCGCGCGACGAGAGCGATGAGTTCGTTCGGCCGACGATCGTGGGGGAGCCGCGTCCCGTGCGCGACGGCGACGCGTGCATCTTCTTCAACTTTCGTCCCGATCGCGCGCGCCAGCTCACGACGCTCTTCAACGAAGCGCTGGCGACGGGAAGCTGGCGCGACGGCCTTTTTGCGACGATGACGAAGTACGACGAGACCTATCCGAACCCGGTGCTCTTCGGGCCACGACCGCAGCTCGACACCTTCGGCGACGTTCTGTCGCGCGCGGGGTTACGGCAGCTCCGCCTCGCCGAGACCGAGAAGTACGCGCACGTGACGTACTTTTTCAACGGCGGCCGCGAGCAGCCGTTGCCGGGCGAAGACCGCGAGCTCATCCCCTCGGACCGCAGCGTTCAAACGTACGATCGTGCGCCGGCGATGCGGGCCCGCGAGATCACGGACTACGCGCTGCAGGCAATCGCGAGCGGTACGTACGATGCGATCGTCATGAACTACGCGAACGCGGACATGGTGGGCCACACCGGCGCCTGGAAGCCGACCGTTGAGGCCGTCGAGTTTCTCGACACGCAGCTCGCGCGTCTCGGCCCCGCCGCGATCGATGCGGGCGGGCTGCTCGCGATCACGGCCGATCACGGTAATGCCGAAGAGAAGATCGACGCTGCCGGCAATCCGCTCACTGCGCACACGACGAACCGCGTGCCCTTCGTGCTCGTCGCCGCGAACCTCGACGTGCATCTCGCATCCGGAGGCAAGCTGGGGGACGTTGCGCCGACCCTGCTCTCGCTCATGGGCTTGCCGATTCCACGCGCAATGACCGGCACGAACCTCCTGACTCGTGTCGAAGGATACCGACGATGAATGCGATCGAACCGGACGCGGCCCTCATTCGCGACACCGCCGGCGGCACTATCGACGTCGCCATCGTGCTGGGAAGCGGCCTCGCGAAGGCTTTGGGCAAGGGCTTCGAGCGCATCGCGATTCCCTATGACCGCCTGACGTCGCTGCCGTTCTCAGCGCTGCCGGGGCATCGCGGGGAAGCGCTCGTCGGCACGTGGTGCGGGCGACGCGTTCTGGCCTTCTCCGGACGCGCGCACCTGTATCAAGGTTTTACGCCCGCGCAGGTCACCGCCGGCGTGCGCCTCGCGCGCGCCGCGGGCGCCCGCACGATCGTGCTGACGAACGCCGCGGGGGCGCTCAACCCCGCATACGGCGCCGGCGACCTCATGCTCGTCGCCGATCATCTCAATCTCACCGGCACGAATCCGCTGCTCGGCGCGGGGTTCGAGAATCCGTTCGTGGACATGGCCAATGCGTACGCGTCGCGATTGCGCGACGTTGCGCGAAGCCACGCGACGCACGCGCACCGGCTGCGCGAGGGCGTCTACGTCGGTCTGCTCGGGCCGAGTTACGAGACGCTCGCGGAAGCGCGCTATCTGCGCACGATCGGCGGCGACGCGGTCGGCATGTCGACGGTCCTCGAAACGATCTTGGCACGGGCACTCGGCATGGAGGTGCTCGCGTTCAGCCTCATCACGAACGTCGTCGGTGCTGCGGAGACGACGCACCAAGAAGTCATGGCGACCGCAGACGCAAGCGCCCCGCAGTTGGCAGACCTCATCGAGAAGACCTTACCAACGACGTGAGAGGCGGCGCGATGCTGCTGGTAAAGCCCGCGCTCGGCTGCGCGCAAGCGCTTCGCTTCCGCATCACCCTGTAGCATCACGAGGTGCCGCCGGTCCCCGCTAGGACACCGATAGCTGCAGCTTCGGCCCGTCGAGGCGTAGCGAAAGCCGGTTCAGGATGTCGCGGCCGAGTATCGTCTCTCCGCCAAGCTCTGCAACGATCGTCTCGAATCGATACGGGGGCATTTCGATGATTGCGCGTAGAACGGGAGCGTACTCCGATCGACCGTGGATGCCTCTTACTTGAATGTACCCGAGGAAGGGCAGACTGATTTGTGCGGCGATCCCGCATTCCAGAATTGTGCCGTCGGATCCGGTGTCAACAAGCGCCCTGCTGAGCACGCGTCCGGCGCAGTTATTTGGCGACACAATGGCGATGTCCAAAGCGGGTGCAGGCGGCTCGTAGTCGTCGCTGTACGGTACGCTCATCGCACGAATCGCGGGGATCTCACGGTCATGACCTTGGGCAGCATCTCGCCAATGCGCGGCATAAAAATCGGCCGGCGCCCGTACTTCTTACTTAGCCGCTCCGACAGGTCCCAGACATCCTCGTCGCAGTCGACCACCTTCTGACCGACGATTGCGAGGTTCATCCCGAAGGGATACTCCTTCTCGAACGCCTTTCGGTGGCGGTCGTACCAAGCAACGTCTCGTTCGAGTTCCGCGTTGACGCTCGGTGAGCGACGACCGCGAAGTTGATTGGTCGCCGCCGCGACCATGAACTGCGTCAACGTGATGCCTCGTTCAGCCGCAGCCTTCTTTACCTCTCGCGCGAGCCTCCGCGGAAACTTACGAAGCCCGAGCTGCGTCTCGCTGTCGTTCATGTCATCCGATGCTAACATGTTAGCATCCACTCGGTCAACCGTAAGAACCCGCCGTAAGAACCCCCTTCACTCGGTTCGGTAGCAGCCGCTGGGATCGACGTGCACCCGCCGGCCGCTGACGAGAATGGCGCGTACGCCGTGATCCCAGAAGTGCAGCACGCGCACGACGACCGGCCGAACCCGCGTAAGCAGCTCGCGCGCGCGCGACGATATCGCGACGCCGTCGCGCACCCACTTCGGATGGCCGTGCGGCAGAAGCTCGGCGTGCGCGTCCGCGTCGAGCTGCAGCGACGGTACTGCAGCGTTCTCGCGCGGCGCGAGCGCGCGTAGGTCCCCGCGCTCGAGGGCATCGTCAGACTCGACGCGACGCAGCATAAAACGCCTTGCGCAGACGCGCGATCGCCGCGATATGTATCTGCGACGCTCGTTGCGAGGAGATGTTCCACGCAGCGCCGATGCGGCGCAGCGACTCCGCGCCATAGTAGTGCGCGAGAAGCAGGCGGCGCTGCCGCTCCGGAAGCGCGCAGACGAGTGACTGCAGATAGGCGCGCTCGTCGTTGTCGGCCGTCAGGCACGCCGGATCTGCCCCGGCGTCGGGCGTCAGGCGCTCTCCGAGGGGCAGCGGCGCGTCGAGCGAGAGCGCGAGCGAGCGATACGCAGCACATTCGGCTCGCTCGAACCCGGGGTAGCGGCGCGCCATCTCGCGCGTCGATGGTACCGTACCGTGCATCACGGCAAGCGTGTAACGTTCGCGCTCCCCGAGGCGCGCGGTGCGGCGCACGCGCTCCGGTACGGAGTCGAGCCGGCGCAAGCCGTTGAGCATCGCACCGACGATGAGCTTGCGCGCGAAATACTCGAGCGTCACACCGCGCGACGGATCGTACGCGTCGACCGCCCGGACGAGGCCCACGCTTCCATCGCCGATCAAGTCGCCGAGATCCGCGCGGGGAATCACGCGATGAACCCGCCGCGCGATGCGGCGAACGAGCGGCAGCAGCGCGCGCACGCGTGCGTCGCGATCAGGCATGGCGGCGCTCCAACCATGCGGCGATCGCCGCGCCGAAACCGCGCGCGTCGTGCTCCGCGACCGACTGTGCAACGTACGCCATTCCGAGCCTGCCGAGCGCCGCATCCGATCGCGCGAGCGGCGCGAGCGTCATCTGCAGGAGCATCGCCTCGAAAACGACGCCAGCCTGCCGAGCGGCCGCGCTATCCACGCTGCAGGTTGTTGGCGATGCGCAGCATCTCGTCTGCGGCCTGGACGCCTTTGGCGTCGGCCTCGTACGCGCGTTGCGCTGCAAGCATGGACATCATCGCCTCGATGATCGAGACGTTCGACTCCTCGAGCATGCCGAAGCGGACGCGCGGTCCTCGCCCTCCCGGGGCGAGGAGTCGCGGCGTTCCGGAGGCGCGGGTTGCTTCAAAGAGCGTACCGCCGAGGCTGCGCAGATGTTCGGGCGCTGGGAACTGCGCCAGCGTAACGCGTCCGGCGACGGCGTTGCCGCGCGCCGTCGTCACGCTGACCGTGCCGTCTTGCGCGACGGCCGCGGAGATCGCGTCGTTTGGAATGCGCACGCCGTCGAGCGCGTAGCCAAGTGCGTTGCGCAGCCTACCGTCGGCGCCGCGCGAGAACTCGCCGTCCCGCGTGTACGCGCGCTCCCCGCGATTGCCGGTCACGGCGAAAAACCCCGGCCCGTCGATCGCCATGTCGAACGAACCCGTTGCCTTCGAGAGGCGCCCTTGCGCGAGCACGACGTGCTCGCCAAGCGCCACCGTTCCCAAGCCGACCTCGCCCGGCGCGGCGAGCTCCGTGAAGCTCGCGGCCGATCCTTTGAAGCCGGCGACGTCCGCGTTGGCGAGGTCGTTTGCGAGAACGTCGAGGTTGAGCTGCTGCGCCGCCATTCCGGTTGCAGCCGCGTACAAAGCACGGTCCATCTACGCCGCCTTGGCGACGTCGCTCGCCGCTTCGTGCCGCGTCCGATCGATCGCCGCGACGACGTGTTCCGCGCTCTCGAAGCCGCGCTGAGCCGCCAGCATCGCTACCATTTGGCCGATCGCGTCCACGTTTGCGGCTTCGAGAAATCCGCTGCGCACGCTGCTCCCGCGCGAAAGGCGCGTTGCAACGAGCACGCGCCCCGCATCGTCGCGCAGCCTGCCATCTGCGCCCCGTACGAAGGCGCCGCTTCGCGTCTCGACGATCCGCCCTCGCGCGTCGCGCAAGAGAAACGCGCCGTCTCCGACGATTGCGCGATCGTCGGTGCGGCCCGTGTGCATCAAGGCGCCGTGGCGCGCGATCGGCGCGCGCGCGATAGCGACGCCGCGCGCCGTCAACGAACCGCGCGCGAGGCTACCGCGAAAACCGTCGGTCGAAACGTTTGCGAGATTGTCGGCAGCGATTTCGAGCCGCGTTCGTGCGGCGACCATCGCGCTTGCCGCCCAGGCGATTGCGTCCATCGCGCCGAGCGTACCGCGGCGCTATTGCATCGTGGTTACGGCCTTGTTACCGCCGCGTGAATCGCCGAAGAACCGCCAGGCGGCCGTAAGCGACCCTCTGCATGCGCTTTAGCGGGCGTATGCAGGGAGTCGGCCGTTTGCGTCCGTGCTAGGAACTGCGCTACCTATGAATTGCTTAGCCGCCTCTGCAATGATGCGCGAAGCCAGGGACACGCTTTTTGCATTCATCCCCGCCCGGGCTAAGGCGAGCGCAATCCGGTTCTTGAGGGATCGATCAGCCCACCGCACTAAGATCCCCTCAAAAGCGTAGCCAACAACGCGAGCGTCCTTGTCGAAGTCGATGATAATGTACTCATTCGGAACGCCCGGGACCGGAAAATAGTCTGAAAAGGCCACCGGTCGCGACTCTTTTGTGATATGCAGAAAATCACGGTCGAAGTCTAGCGTGTATGGCTTGCCGTTCAACTCCTGTCTTTCGCTCTTCATTGTTCCATGCATTATCATACGATCACGCTATCTCTTTTCCAACGTAGCTTCGCCTGGGGCGGGAGCCTCCTGGTTAGCATAGCTGTTGTAACAAACGACACCGGGAATACCCCGAGTTTCCTGCAACGCTTGAGATGGACGGTTAGTCTCTTCACTTTGACGGTCCCATACGGATCAGGCTTAAGCCTCGTTGCAAAATATTTACCCTTCGCGCTATGAGCGGGGCGCCCGTCATCATAAATCGCATCCGGGCTAACTATGGTCTGGCGGACATCCTCCAGCCGTATGGTTCTTTCCCGCCGTAACTGCACATGCTCCTCGAGGACGTCCCTCGTCAGCAGGACCAGCTCGCCGGTTGGCAGACGTTCAGCCATGATGGTTTTAGACCCCCTCAGGAGCTCCAATAGTTCCATGAGGCGAGCATAGGGTGAAGCCCACTGAGTAAGATAACCCGGCACCGGGTGTAAAGTTCAAGCGCGGTCGCGTGGTCTCCTGAAGTTTTGAAGCGGAACAAGCACCTCGATCTGAGCCTGCCCGATTTGCCCCTAAAGGGAAGTCGTTCGAGTCGGAGCCGCGGGCGCTGGGCGGCTAGAACGTCTTGACGCGGTCGATCTCGACCTCGAGCTCTTCGCCGCCGATCTCGCCGTTCACGGTTTCGGCGACGGTGCGCCGCTCGCCGCGCGAGGAGGCTCCTGAAGGACTCTTCTCCAGCAACGACAGGTGCGTCATCAGCAGGCTGCGCAGCTCGCTGCGCGTCTTCTCCGTTTCCTCGATCGAGCGCTGGTGCTCGCGCCGCACTTCGGAGATCGCTTCGTTGTACCCGGCGATCTCGCGCTCGGCCGCCAGACGCGCCTGCTCCTTGATCAAATCCGATTCTTTGTGCGCTGACGCCTTGACCTCGTCCGCCGTGCGCTGCGCGAGCACGAGGGTATTGTGGAGCGACTCTTCCATCGCTTTGAAATGACTGATGCGCTCCTTGAGATCGGCGATCTCCGCTTCGAGCGCGGCGCGATAGGTCGCGCCGTCCTCCATCGACTCGATGACCTCGTCCAAGTACTGATCGACCTCGGCGCGGTCGTAGCCTTGCAGCGCCCGCTTGAAGGTCTTGTGCTGGATGTCGACCGGCGTAATCTTTTGCATGCTCACAGCCCTTTACTTCGTCACGAACTCGAGGGTACCGGCCATCATCGCATCGCGCATTCCGTCCGCGTTCACGACGACGCCTGCGGGCACGACGAGATAGATCGACTCTGCCAGCTTTTGAATCTTGCCGTCGATCGTGTAGGCGACGCCGGACGTGAAATCGACGACGCGCTGCAAGAGCGAGCGGTCCGCATTCTGCAGATTGACGATCACGACGTGCTTGCCGCGCAACGCGTCTGCGATTTCGACGACGTCTTGGAAGCTGCGGGGCGAGAAGAGCCCGACCTCGACGCCTTGGCGGCGCCCTCCCTTCGAGAGGGGAACGACCCGCGAAGGGCCCGGGGATTCCTCGTCTTCGTAATACTCCTCGCTTTCTTCGTCACGCAACGAGAAGAACGAGCCGATTTTCTCAAACATTGCATCCCCCTTTGCTTCGCGGCCTCGACGTCACTGCGCGCCCCCACGCTGACTCCGCAGCACGGGACCCCGTTCGCCGAACAGTGCCGTCCCTATCCTCAGCATCGTCGAGCCCGCGCGCACTGCCTCGCGCCAGTCTCCCGACATTCCCATCGAGAGCGTACTTCCACCTATCTGCGCAAACGTCTTTGCGGCGAGCGCGAAAGCTTCGGCTATCGCGCGGCGGTCGGCGGCGAGCGGTCCGATCGCCATGACGCCATCGACGCGAAGCGCCTCCCGGGCGCGCAACTGCTCGGCAAGGCGCTCACCCTCTGAGGGAGGGCAGCCGAACCGCTCGGCCGCCGAGACGTTGAGCTGAATCAGCACCGGAAGCACGCGCCCCGCGCGCTCGGCGGCGACGGCGAGCGCAAGGCCTGCGTCAAGGCGGTCGACGCTCTGCACGACGTCGAAAAGCTCGACGAGGGCCTTGGCCTTGTTCGTCTGCACGTGGCCGACGAAATGGCGCCGCACCGGCGGCAGCCGCGCAAACGCGAGGCGCGCCTCCTGGACGTAGTTTTCGGCGACGTCTTTCAGCCCGGCGGCGATTGCCTGCGCCACCGCTTCCACCGGCTGGCGCTTCGCCACCCCGACGAGCGTGACGCTATGCGGATCTCGTCCGCAGGCACGGGCCTCGGCATCGACCGCGGCACGCAGCGCGGCGTAGCCGCAAACGGTGCTCACGCCGTTCGTTCGACGTGCTCCTGTGGCCGGCCGCGCGTGGCGCAGTACCAGATGCCGGCGGCCCCGATCGCAATCATCGGCAACGCGAGGAGCTGCCCACCGGTGACGACGCCGAAGACGAGGATCCCCGGCTCACGCCAGATCTCTGCAACCGAGCGCGTGATGCCGTAGAGAAGAAACCACGTCCACGCGACGACGCCGTTGCGCGGCTTCGCGCGATAGACGAGCAGCAGGATCGGCAGCGTGGCGATGTCGAGCACCGCCTCGAAGAGCTGCGACGGATAGCGAGGAAGGTTGATTCCGCTGACCAGCGGCGCGCTCGGAAAGACGATGCAATACGGATGATTGGGAACGCAGACGCGCCCCCATAGCTCGTCGTTGATGAAGTTGACGACCCGCGTCAACGCGATGCCGATCGGCACGAGCATGACGATCTCGTCGGCGAGCGCGGTCATCGTCAAGCCCGGGTGCTTGCGCACGAAGAGGTAGATCGCGACGATGACGCCGATGAGCCCGCCGTGGAACGCCATGCCGCCTTGCCAGACCGCGATGAGATTGATCGGGTTCTGGAAGTAGAACGCAGCGCTGTGCCCGCCGCTCTGGGTGGGCGTGAGCATATCGGCGATCACGAAGAGCAGCCGCCCGCCGATCAACACGCCGATCACGGCGTAGAAGATGAAATCCTGCACCTGCTCGCGCGTGAGGCCCAGGCGGCGCAACGCGGCCGGGCGGCTCATCCAAAGGTAGACGCAGAGGAAGCCGACCAGATAGGAGATGCCGTACCAGTGGATCCCGAAGCGCCCGATATGGATTGCGATCGGGTCGATGTTCGGGTACGAGAACCATTGGTGCATGCGCCCGGTTTGTTTGACAGGCGCGAGGCGACCTGCAAGCCAACTTCTGGCAGCCGATGACCTCGACCGCCCCCCTTTCGGCCGGCATCGCGTTCGTTGCCGGGCTCGTATCGTTCGTGTCGCCGTGCGTGCTGCCGCTCGTACCGGCGTATCTCTCGTTGCTCACGGGCGAGAGCCTCGAAGAGCTGCGCGAGGGCGAGCGCGCAGCCGCACGCGCGCTTCCGCACGCCGCGGCATTCATCGCCGGGTTCATGATCGTCTTCATCGTCCTAGGCCTCACCGCAAGCGAGCTCGGCGCGCTACTCGGCGCGAACCGGCGCGTGATCGCCGAGATCGGCGGCATCGTCGTCATCGTGCTCGGCCTGCAGATGATGGGCATGATCAAACGCATCCCGTTCATCATGCGCGACACGCGCGTGCAGGTGGCGCACGAGCGACGCACGCTATGGACGTCCCTCATCGTCGGCATTGCATTCGCTGCCGGGTGGACGCCGTGCATCGGGCCGATTCTCGCAGCGATACTCGCGCTCGCCTCCCAGCAGCACAACGGCATGGCGGCGTTCCTGCTCCTGTGCTACTCCCTCGGGCTCGCCGTGCCGTTCCTTCTCGTGGCAGCCGCCATCGACGCGATCCTTCCGTGGCTCGCTCGCGTGCGGCGCGCGCTCGGTGCGATCGAGTTTGTCGCCGGTGCGTTTCTCGTCGCGGTCGGGCTCGTGCTCGCGAACGACGCATTCCTCAACGTCGCAGGATGGTTCTATCGCTTTGTCCCAGTCCCCAAGCTCTAGCCCGCGCGCAAGCAGCCTCCGCGTCGCCGCGATCGGCTTCATTGCCGTTGCGGTCTTGATCGCCGACCAGCTGTCGAAACGCTACGTCATCACGCATCTCTACTTCGACGGCCAATGCATTCCGTGGTGCGGGCACAAGGACGTCATCCCGGGTTGGCTGCGCATCGCGCCCGAGCCGAACTACCACGGGGCCTTCGGGCTGCTCGGCAGCAATGCGTTTTTGCTCGTCGGCATGGCGCTCGTCGTGCTTGCGGTTTTCTGGCTGAGCTTTCGCGATGCGGCCGAGCGATCCACGCTCGTGCGCGTCGCGTTCGGGCTCATCCTGGGCGGCGCGGTCTCGAACATCATCGACCGCGTGCACTTCGGGTACGTCGTCGACTTCATCGACTTCTACCGTTTTCCCGATATCTGGCGCTTCACGTTCAACGTCGCCGATTCGTGCATTACGATCGGCGTAGTTCTCCTTTTGCTATCGACGCTACGTGTCACCCCACGCCGTCAACGCTGACGAGGCCGGCCTACGCGCCGACGTCCTGTGCGCGCGCCTCTCCGGAGCCTCCCGTTCGCTCGTCACGCAAGCGGCACGCGACGGCCTGCTGCGCGTCAACGGCGAGGCATCGAAGCCCAGCCGCGTGCTCGACGCGGGCGACGTGCTGACCTTCGAGATCCCGCAGCGCGTCCCGCTCGTCGCCGTCGCAGAGCCGATCGCGTTGCACGTCGTGTTCGAAGACGACGACGTGATCGTCGTCGACAAGGCCGCCGGCATGGTGACGCATCCCGCGCACGGCGCGCCGGGCGGCACGCTCGTCAACGCGCTGCTCGCACACGCCGGCAGCTTGCCCGGCGACCCGCTGCGCGCGGGCCTCGTCCACCGCCTCGACCGCGACACGTCGGGGCTGCTCGTCGTGGCGAAGAACGAGGAGGCGTTGCGCCGGCTCGGCAAGGCGATGATGGCGCGGCGCGTGACGCGCGAGTATCTCGGTCTCGTGCACGGCGTTCCGGAACATGCGCGCGGCCGCATCGACGGTCCCATCGGCCGCGATCCGCACAACCGTTTCAAATACGCCGTCGTCGCCGCGGGAAAGCCCGCGGTGACCAATTACGCCGTGCGCGA
>Ga0307374_10003026_pt1 | contig 29194 bp, 28 predicted proteins | sample OX3MG_FD_202532 | JGI IMG/M metagenome (GOLD analysis project Ga0307374, IMG submission 202532) | Soil microbial communities from Risofladan, Vaasa, Finland - OX-3 | ecosystem: Environmental > Terrestrial > Soil > Coastal area > Acid sulfate soil | place: Finland: Risofladan, Vaasa | collected... | reverse complement strand
TTCCGAGCAGGAGCCGGTCCTCCATCGACATGGTCTTCCCGAGGGCGATGAAGAACCCCCGGCGCGCCCCGGGGTCGAAGTTGCCGATGGTGCCGCCGAGGAACGCGAACAGGCGTCGACCGTCGGCGGGCAGGAGGTCGAGGTGCAGGTGGAAGTCGCCGACCACCGCGCTGACCTCCACGCCGGGGTACTCACGGGAGAGGGCGTCCGCCGCCTCCCACAGTGTGGTCTCGCTGACGTCGAGGGGCACGAAGCGCTGCAGGTTCCCGGTGGACCGCATGGCGTCGAGGAGCACCCTCGACTTCTCGCAGGTGCCTGCGCCCAGCTCCACCAGCGTGTCCGCTCCCGAGCGCTCGGCGATGTCCCCGGCGCGGGTGTCGAGGATCGACCGCTCGCACCGGGTCGGGTAGTACTCGGGAAGCCTGGTGATCTCGTCGAACAGCCTGCTCCCGCGATCATCGTAGAAGTAGACGGGCGGGAGGGTCTTCGGGTCGGCCGTCAACCCGGTCCGGACGTCGCGTTCCATCGCATCGCGCAGGTCGCCGAGGGACAGATGGGTCTCGATGGTCGGAGGGATGACGGCGGTCACTGGGCTCTGGCTTCCTTCGAGGCGTCGGGTGACGTGGCGGCCCTGGGTCAGCCGTTCCGGGCCATCCGCAGCCCGGTGAACGCCCACCGGGCGGACGGGGGGAAGAAGTTGCGGTAGGAGGCCCGGACGTGGTCCGGCGGCGTCACACACGATCCGCCCCGCAGGACGTACTGGTTGACCATGAACTTCCCGTTGTACTCGCCCACCGTCCCGGGGGCGGGGGTGAAGCCCGGGTAGGGGCTGTACGCCGAGGATGTCCACTGCCAGATGTTGCCGAACGGGGTGCACCCGGTCGGGCCGCCGTCCACCGGTGTGGGGTGGAGTTTGGTGTGGTCCAGGAAGTGGCCCACCAGGGGACACCCGGCGGCGGCGACCTCCCACTCGACCTCGGTGGGGAGCCGCAGACCGGACCACCGGGCGAATGCGTCTGCCTCGTAGTAGCTGACGTGGCAGACCGGCTGGGCCGGATTGACCGGGGTCGGGCCGCCGAGGGTGAACTCCGAGAAGGTCCCGTCCCTCTGCGACCGCACCCAGTAGAGCGGGTGCTCCCACCCTTCGGCCTGGACCGTGGCCCACCCGTCCGACAGCCACAGCTCGGGGCGGTGATAGCCCCCGTCCGCCATGAAGTCCAGCCACTCCCCGCAGGTCACCGGCTGATCGGCGAGGGCGAAGGGGGCGAGGTACTCCCGGTGGCACGGCAGTTCGTTGTCGAAGCAGAAGCCGGGTCCCGAATGCCCGACCTGGTAGGTGCCCTCGGGATGCTCGGTCCAGGTCGTCTCGCCGGCCGCGCCGGGCCTGGGCAGTCGCACGGCGTCGTAGGCCGGCAGCAGCGGATTGCGTGACAGGACGTGCTTGATGTCCATCAGCAGGAGCTCCTGGTGTTGCTGCTCGTGTTGGATGCCGAGCTCGACCAGGTCGGTGCACGACCCGCAGCCCGGGTCCTCGAGGAGCCTGGCCATCCCCTCGTCCACATGCACCCGGTAGTCGGCGATCTCGGCGATGCCCGGCCTCGACAGCTGTCCGCGATCATGGCGCGGGTACCGGGCGCCCACCCCCTCGTAGTAGGAGTTGAACAGGTAGCCGTACTCCGGGTGGAAGGGCCGGTAGCCGGCGAGGCTGGGGACCAGCAGGAACGTCTCGAAGAACCACGTCGTATGGGCCCGGTGCCATTTGGTCGGGCTCACATCGGGCATGGACTGGACGGTCTGGTCCTCGGCCGTCAACGGGGAGGCCAGCGATTCGGTCATCGACCGGGTGGCGAAGAACCGGTCGGTGATCGTGAGACCCCCCACGGTCGTCAGCAGATCCGTCATACCCGCTCCTCCCGACCAAACGGGATCATCGGACGACCCGTCGGTGTTGGTTCGCCCTCGTTCGAAGAACTTACCCGGAAGTCCCGTTCTTCGAACCCGCGGGATTGTCGGACGTCCGTGACGCACACACGCCTCCGGAGCCGTGCGAAGCGCTGAACTGGGCTTATCGACCGCGATCGACAGCCGGCGGCGGTTCCGGGGGTGGGAATCGAGCCCACGGCCAGACGATCAGCGGTCGACCCTCCCGATTTGGCGCCCGACAGATGCCGGCGTCCTCAGGTTCCGGGTTGTCGGCGGGGACGCTCAGCGACCGCCTTGATCCGCTCGAGGGTGCGGAGCATGTCCCGCTGGTTGCGACGCTCCCTCAGGAACCCGCCGAGTGGGTGCCAGATCTTGGTGAAGAGGTTGTCTCCGAGGTCGAACGACTCGGTGACCTCGGTTCCTCCGTCGTCCGTGCCGCGGAACTCGTAACGCCACGTATTCACGGGCCGGTCGCCCATGATCACCGCGAACTCGAAGACCTGTCCGGGCACGCACTCGGTGATCTTGCATGTGGTCCAGTACAGAAAGGGCCAGTTCTCGTTCCGTCTCACATGGCCCCGATATCGCGCGCCGACCACCGGTCCGGTGGAACCGTCGATCCACTCGGCCTCGACCACCTCCGGGCTGTACTCGCCCATCTTGGTGATGTCACTGACGAGCCCCCAGACCCGGTCGGGTGACGCGTCCATTTTGAGATCGACCGCAGCGCGCATGCCATCAGACTGTAGGGCGGTGGGCGAGAAAAGTCACTCCGGCGCACTATGGCCGATACCGGCGGTCACTTGGGGCTCCCCGCACGATGGTCGGGCGGGGCACGGAGTGTGCCCGAGCGGCCCGAGTGGATGTTTCTGGGGTCCCGGCCGCTCGATGTCTGGGGACGCGCGAGGGACCTCGATGACGGTCGGCAAAGGGTCGCTGCTCGGGTCACGGATTGGCGGGTTTGGCGGCGATGGGGCTGCCTTGCGGCCGCCGTTCCCGACCCCGTGCTGCCCGCGACATTTGCGCCTGTACGCCCCCCGCCTGGCGACACAAGTCGGCGACCTGCTCGGGTGTCACATCGTAAGCATCGGCTGCGACGCCGTCACTGAAGGCCACCGTCCTGGGCGGAGCTCCGTCTCCGACGTGAAAGCCGACCAGCAGGTACCCACCGGGCGTCAGCACGCGCGAGAACTCGGCGAATGCACCGGGCAGGTCCGGCGGTGGCGTGGGGATGGTCGAGTACCAGCCGAGGACCCCACCCGCAGTGGCGTCGGACAGGTCCAGGGCGGTGATCGAGCCGACATCGAAGTGCAGGTGCGGGTACGTACGGCGGGCGAGGTCGACCATGGCCGGGGACAGATCGATGCCGAAGGCGTCCACGCCCAGAGAGTCCAAGGTGGGCTGTGACGCGGCCGGTACCGCAGCCAAGGTCGGCGACCGGCCCGAGGCATGCTGCCGAAGTCAGCTCGGCAAACGTGGCCAGCATCGCGTGGTCCGGGGCGGTCTCTGCCCGAAGGTAAGGAAGGAGGCGGACGTAGTCGACGGCGACGCTGTCGTCGCTCGCCCGCGTGTTCAGCAGGTGAGCTGGCTCATCCACGGCTTGGACGCTACATCGTGCCACTCCTCGTCCCGAGCACGTGTCCCCGGCCGGGTCATGCCGTTACCGCTCTCACTCTGGGCCGGATCGATGCCAGGTACACCATCGCCAGGACGAGTCCGATGATCCCTGTGAAGAACGTGGTCAGTGCAACGAGCGCGAATCCAGAGAACCTTTGGACGAGGCGGCCACAACAAGCGCGGCGCTTGGTCGTACGGTGGCATCGACGATCGTCCAGATGGGGATCACCCGCACCTCCGATGGAAATGGCAAGGCAGTATCGCCATCGGCGAGTCCGATCCTTGGCCGCTGACTATGGGGCGTCGGGGGCCCAGTTGCCGTGGAAGCCGTACGGCACGCGCACGGGCAGGTGGACGACGGCCGCTGGGTCGCCGGTGAAGTCCTGGGCGTGCAGCACCAGTAGATCGCTTGCCTCACGCTCGGCGTCGTATACGAGGCTGAGAACGAAGCCTTCGTCCTCTCCTGATGTGGCGCTCTCCGGCACAAAGATCGCCTCTCCGGCTCCGCCCCGGAAGGTTCTGGTCTCATTCGCTCCTGTGGTCAGGTCGTGCTTGATGAGCGCCCCACCCATGGTGAGTCCGGCCTCGTCCCTTTCCGCGTCGTCGAGCGCGGCGCTATAGCCGTAGCGGTTTCGACGTCCGATGACCCGCTCGTCGACCCGCGGGAATTCTTGAGGACGGTCGTCGAGCAATTGGGTGACGACCTTGCCGGCCCCCGGGTCGATGCGCCATCGCTCCAACACCGGCGCACCCTCGTCGGGACCGGTCAGGTGGGTGGCGAACATCTTGGGATGCCGCACCAAGTCAACGATGACCGCCCCCTCGTCGTCGTAGGCGTTCATCGGGTGGAAGACGTAACAAGAGTCGACATCGCACCACACCACGTCGTCTGCACCGCCTTCGAGCGGAAGCAGTCCGACTCTGCTCTCATAGTCGTCCGCCCACCGGTAGGGAAATGCATAGCCCTCGGCCAGGGCCTCTGGACTGAACACGACCGGAAGGTCGTAGATCACGGCAAAGGTGGTCGTGAGCGACATGTCATGGATTGATACGGGGCCTCCGACGGTGATGTCCACGGTCCGCCTGACCCGCCCGTCTACGTCGACGACGCTGTACTGCACCTGGTTTCCCCAGGCCCAGTAGTAGGAGATGGCGTGCAGCTCACCGGTCTGCGGATCGCGCTTGGGATGGGCGGTGTAGCCACCGGGCAAGGTTCCCTGGAAGTCCGACGCCCCGACGGTGTCCAGCTCGTAGGTCATCTCGTAAGGCCGGGCACCAGCCTCGACGATGGCGTACGTCCGGCCAGCGTGAGCAATGACATTGGTGTTTGACGAGAAGTCCATCCCGTCTATGACCGGCCCGGGGTGTGGTTGCTCACCCAGCGCAGTGGCCACCTCCGCTGAACGAACCCACCGATTCCGATACCAGCGGGCCTTGCCATCCTCGAGTCGGATCCCGTGGACCATCCCGTCGCCCGTGAACCAATGGTACGTGGCGGGGTCCGGCGGCATGATCGGGTTGGGGCCGTTGCGAAGGTAGCGACCGTTCAAGGTGCTCGGAAGGGTCCCGGTGACCGGTAGGTCGGTCACCGTCTCTTCGCTGGCGACCGGGGCGTAGTTGCCCTGCAGATAGGGGTTGGCCATGGACATTGCTGCCTCCTCGTGTAACCGCGATATCGGGGCAATCCGGCGCAGGTCGTCGCTCGGCAATCTATCAACCGGCCGACCCGCCCCCAATTCAACGTCACCCCGCGACGTTGTCAACACCAGTCGAAAATTGAACTCGGCAGCGCCCTCGACCCGCCCGGTGACGAGGCGGAGCCCGGAGGGAAGCTCGGAAGGGCTGACGGATCGGGGTGGACGTCGTCGCTCCCCTTCCGGGCCCAGTTTTGGGACCGGTCGAGGAGGTCCCAGGTCGGCCGGACCCTCGTGTAGCAGGCACCCTCGGTTCCGACCGTGGAGTGTGACCCCCCGGCGGCCAGGGACACTGAGAGCGATGGGAGCGGTCTCACGGTCTCAGTTCAGTCCTTGTGCTGTGGCCGACATCAGGGAGGCGCTGGTCCGCTTGCGCCTCATGGCGCCGAACTCATCGGAGAGGTGGAGCAGTACGAGGACAGTCATCGACTCTGCTACGCCCGCGGAGCCGAGGGCATCATCGTTGCCCTGGCCGAACAGCTCAGCTGACGTAGGTGTTCCGGTACCGGGCGTTGGCCACGGCAGAGATCTATCGGCGGGAGAACGTGACGTGTATCACACCGCTCGGGGTGCTGACTGCCTCGACATCAAAGCGATCTTCCAGTCCCTCGAGTCCGTCCCAGAGTCGTTCTCCGCGCCCCAGGACTAGGGGGGCGATCACGATGTGCATGTGATCGATCAGGTCTGCGGCGAGGAACTGACGGACGGTCGAAGGTCCTCCGCCGATGCGCACGTCGAGTTCACCAGCAGCTTCCTGGGCGATCACCAGAGCTTCGCCTGGCGTGGCATCGATGAAATGGAAGGTCGTACCGCCCTTCATTTCGATAGTCGGCCTCGGATTGTGTGTCAGGACGAATACCGGAGTGTGAAAGACGGGATCGTCACCCCACCAGCCTTTCCAATCCTCGTCGGCCCACGGGCCGCGCTGGGGCCCAAATTTGTTGCGGCCCATGATCTCGGCACCGATGCCTGTTGCCCAGTTGCTGGCGAAGGCCTCGTCGACACCGGTGCTTCCGCCCGGCTGGCCATGCATTGTCCGGAATGTGCGAGTGCCTAGGAACTGGTCGAGGAGCCTGCTTCCGGCGTGCCCGAAAGGCTGTTCAAAGGATTGTCCCTCACCGGTGCTGAAGCCGTCGAGCGAAACGGCAAAGTTGTGAACTCGAACTAGTGACATTCAAATACTCCTTGGGACGAAGTGAGGAACTTGGAGATTGAGCACGGGCTCGAGGCAACGGCGGACGGGGGATTGACGGGAGTCCCACGATTCCATCCACCAGGAGGAGAAGCCGCAAATGGGGGCTTCCTCACGATCCGACACCGTTCAAGCTGGCTGCTAGCGAGTCCAGCAGGGAGCGGGTTCCCTCCTCCCGCTGAGCCACCGTGTCGTGGCCATCGAGGAACACCCCCTGTTCCGTGAGGACGAGCTGCGACGTCGCATCGTGGCCGCTGAACTGCACCGTGGTGACGGACACCGAGATGCGGGCCTCGTCTGCAAACATCTCGTACGTGTAGACGATCCGCTGCTCGGGGAGGATGTCTCGGAACTCCGACTCGTACGTGAAGACGGGCCCGCCAGGAGGTCCGCCGCGATTGACCTCACGGCCTCCGACCCGGAAGTCGAGTTCGTAGCCAGCTCCAAGGGCTTCAGCAGAGCCGGCAAACCATCGGGCCTTGAGCAGGGGATCCGCCCAAGCCTGGTAGGCCTGAGCGACCGGAACGTCGTAGGTCCGCTCAATCACGAACGTCTCATGGGCAACGGTGGGCAGACTCATGGTTCCTCCTCGGCATTAGCGGCGTCATGCAAGAGGTCGCCCAATCGGTCCAGGCGGGTTTCCCAGCCCCGGCGCCGATCGGTGATCCACCCCTCGGCGGCGGTCATCGCCGCCGGTTCGATCCGACACATGCGTGTTCTCCCGACCTTCTCGGTCTTCACGACTCCGCACGCCTCGAGGACCTGCACGTGTTGGACGACCGCGGCAAGGGACATCGCCAGGGGCTTGGCCAGTTCGCTGACCGAGGCGGGTCCCAACGTGAGTCGTTCCACCATGCTCCGCCTGCTCTTATCGGCCAGCGCCTGGAAGGTCCGATCCAGGTCGATCATTTGGTCAAGCATATACTTGAGTATATGAACCCAGATGCACTATAGTCAAGTATATTCTTAACTCTCTCCCCTGCCCCACCCGCGCCGGAGTGGGCACCGACCGGCGTCCGGGGGCACCCTCCTACTTGCTCGGTATCGGCACATACCGATTGGGTCGACAAGAGGGAGATCGCCGCATGGCGGACGCAGCCGCGACCGAAGGGTCCGTCAGGACCCGCTGGGCTGACGGCCGAGCGGGTGATGGGGCGGGCCATCCGGGACTGCCGGTTGCCGCATGGGAACGAGAGTCCCCGTCATGCCGCAGTGGGTCGCCGGCCCGGCGGAGTATGGCGGTCCCCAACCCGACTCCCACTGGCCGATCGTCTTCGGCTCAGGACTCACCACCGTCTCAACCGGAGGAAACGGCGGGTAATGGCGCTCCCGGCCCGGCGGTTCGGGGAAGGTCTTCGGCGGCGGGCTGAAGGACCACCAGGAGGCGTTGTTCCTAGCGGTTTCGTTAGAGGTTCAACACGATCTGAATCAGGAGTGCCCTGGCGGTTCCTGAACCACGACTGGATTCGCCAGTCGTGGGGAGCCGACGACAGGTTCCACGGACGTCGCGCTCGACTTCATCGGGGTGAACTGGACTTTTAGAGCCGGCGGTGGGAATCGAACCCACGACCTGACGATTACAAGTCGTCTGCGCTACCAACTGCGCCACACCGGCCCGGTGCCGGGAGCCAGCCCGATACCGTTCCCATCGTACGGCCGATCGGTGGGGAACCGAGGCCCACCCGGTACCCGACGCCGGCACCCCGGGACCGGTCGATGGTGAAACGCTTGCTTCTCCACCCGCCGGTTGGCAGGCTGGCACCCAGTGTCCGACCTCCCCGACAGAGACCGAGCCTCGTCGCCAGGTTCGGGCCGGCGTTCGGGTGGGGGCCCCGCCATCCGCGCCCTCATCGTCACCGTGGCCTTCGTCGTCGCGGTCGTCCTCACGCTCGGATTGGTCCATCCCCCGACGACGAAGTCCGCTTCGGGCTCGGTCCCGGTCACTTCGACCACGGGCGGGCCGGCCACCCACCCGGGCACTTCGACGACAACGGTTCCGGCCAACCGGGTGCCCGTGCTGGTAGCCAACGCTTCCGGGGTCTCCGGGGCGGCGGCGACGGTCAGCAGCCGGCTCCAACAGGTGGGCAGCTGGGATCTGCTCCCGCCGGTCAACGCCTCGACAACGGTGCCGTCCTCCCACGTGTACTACGTCGCCGGGCAACAGCAGGCGGCCGAGGCCATCGCCTCGTCGCTCCACCTGCCGTCGAGCGCGGTCGCCCCGTACACGACGGCCGCCCCGATCGCCACGATCGGTGCGGCCGAGGTGGTGGTGGTGGTCGGTCCCGACCTGGCCGGCTCCTCCGGATCGTCGACGACCACGACCGCCCGGGCCGCCACGTCCTCCACCGTCAACTGATCGCCGAGCGGTGGTGTCGTCGGACAGGAGCGCCGCGCCAGAGCCGGCACCCGAGGTACGCCGCGCCCTGACCCCCCTGCTCGAGCACCCGGGCACCACGGCCATCGTCACCGACTTCGACGGCACCCTGTCACCGATCGTGGTGGACCCCGCCGAGGCCCGGCCGCTCGATGGCGCCGCCGACGTGCTGGAGCGGCTGGCCCGCCGGTTCGGCGTCGTGGCCGTGGTGTCCGGGCGTCCGGTGTCCTTCCTGGTGGAACATCTGGGTCCTGCCCGCCGCCAGGGGTCGCCCGGGCCGACGGAAGTGGGCGCGGCCGCCCCCCGCTTCGTCGGCCTCTACGGGCTCGAGTCCTCGGGGAGGGACGGGGTGGTCGCCATCGAGCCCGGGGCCGAGCGGTGGCGACCGGTGGTGGGAGAGGCGGCTGAGCGCCTCGGGTCGCTGGCCTCGTCCGGGGTGGAGGTGGAACCGAAGGGCCTGACCGTCACCGTCCATTGGCGGCGGGCGCCGGGGGAGGCCCGGCGGGTCATCGCCGCGGTGGATGCCGAAGCGAGGCGGAGTGGGTTGTGGGCCCACGCCGCTCGCATGTCCATCGAACTGCGGCCGCCGTTGGAGGTCGACAAGGGCATCGCTCTGCGGCGGCTGGTCGCCGGGTGCACGGCAGCCTGCTACTTCGGCGACGATCTCGGTGACCTGGCTGCGTTCGCCGCCCTGTCGGACCTGGCCTCCGCTGCAGGCCTGTCCACGGTGTCGGTGGCCGCCGTCGACGCGGAGAGTGCGGTTGAGGTGGCCGAAGCGGCCGATGTCACCGTGCGGGGACCCGCTGGAGCGCTGCAAGCGCTGCGCTGGCTCGCCCGAAGGGGATCGGCGGCAGGCGGAGGCGGCTGACCCGGGCCGGCGGCGGTGCGGTGCGGCGGTGCGGTGCGGCGGTGCGGTCGGGGTGCGGTCCGAGGAGCGGTCGTCGTCGCCAGCGGTCAGCGGGCCGCGTCGAGCTGGTCGTGCAACCACTTGATGGGCGGCCGGTCGCGGATCACCTGGCGGAGCGCTCCGATCCGTGACGCCTTCTCTCCGACGTCCATGTCGAGGGCCCGGGCCAGCACGCCGGCGGTGCCCGAGACGTCGAACGGATTCACCTCCAGGGCCGCCCCACCGAGTTCGTCGAAGGCGCCGGCCTCCCGGGACAGGGCCAGGACTCCGTTGCGGGTGTTGACCAGCGGCCCTTCCTTGGCGACGAGATTGAGTCCGTCCCGGACCGGGTTGACCAGCAGGACGTCATAGCGGGACAGGGCGGCCAGCGAGCGGGGGTAGTCGTCCTCCACCTCGAGGACGATCGGCGTCCAGCCGGCGGTGCCCCATCGCTGGTTGATGCGGTCCACGATCGACTCGACCTCGTTCTGGTAGGCGAGGTACTCGGGGAGGCCCTGGCGGGTGGGGTAGGTGAGGGCGACGAACACCACCCGCTCCCGCCGCTCCGGCTGCAGATCGAGGAGCTCCTCGAAGGCCCAGAACCCACGCAGCAGGTTCTTCGACAGCTCCATCCGGTCCACCCGGACGACAACTTGGCGATCGGGTCCACCGATCTGCTCCTCGATACGGGCCAGCGCCTGCGCGGTGGCCGGCTCGGCGGCCGAGGCGCCCAGGAGGTCGGCGTCGACGGAGAGGGGCGAGACGTAGGTCGGGGCCGGCGCGGCGCTCCCCCCCGCCGGCCTGTCGAGCATGGCGCAGCCCGCCCGGAAGGCGGACGCCCACCGCTCGGTGTGGAATCCGCAGGCGCCGAACCCGGCCATGGCCGAGAGCAGCTCGGTGGCGGTGGCGGTCGGGAGCATCCGCACCACCGACGGGTCGGCGAACGGGGTGTGGGTGAAGTGCGCGGTGCGCAGGTCGGGCCGCAGCCGGGCCAGCTCCGAGCCCATGAGGGCCAGGTGGTAGTCCTGGACCAGAACCCGTCCGCCTTCGGGCGCCACCTTGGCCACCCGCGCCGCGAACAGCTCGTTCAGCTCGCGGTAGGCCTCCCACGCCTCCTCCCACCGGTGGCCGGGGCGTGGCCGTCGGGCGGCATCGAAGAGGTGGTGGTGGCAGAACCAGAGCATGGCGTTGGACACCACGTTGTAAGCCAGGTTGTAGATGTCCGGGTCGGGGTCGACCAGCTCGATCCGGAGGCCCTCGTCGTACATCAGCCCCGCTTCGGTCGCCGCCCGGTCCGCGTCGCCGAGGGTGCTGGCCACCCAGGTGGCGCCCGTGCCGACCACCATCGGCCGGAGGGATCCGGACAGGCCTCCGGCGGTCATCCCCGCCACCGGCCGCTCGTTCTCGAAATGAAAAGCCAGCGGGCCCCGGTTCGAGACCAGCACGGTGTCGGCCAAGGAGCCATCTCCATCCTGCCCGGAGCGTTCGGCTTCCATTGAGGGAAACGCTACCCGCTGGGCGCGGACCCGAAGCGGAACGGACCCCCTTGACAGTTAGTGAGTGACCACTCACAATAGGGGGGTGATGGTTCCCGCCCGGCAGACCGCAGACGAGCGTCGCACCGCCGTGCTGGCCGCGGCCATCTCCGAGTTCGCGAGGTCGGGCTATGCCGGCACGTCCACCGACGCCATCGCCGCCCGGGCCGGCATCTCCCAGCCCTACCTGTTCCGGCTGTTCGGAACCAAGAAGGACCTGTTCGTCGCCACCTACAACCTGGTGGGGGACCGGATCATCCGCGAGTTGACCCGGGCCGGCGAAGGCCTCCACGGGCAAGAGGCGGTGGAGGCGATGGGCGCCGCCTACGTCGAGCTCATGCAGGACCCCGAGCTCCTCCAGGTCCAGCTGCACGGGTTCGCGGCCGCCCCTGGGGACCCGGACATCGCCCGCAGCTGCCGGCGGACGTTCGAGGTCCTCCAGAGGATGCTCTCGGACCGAACCCAGCTCTCCGACGACGAAATGCGGAACTTCTTCGCCATGGGGATGCTGATCAACGTGATGTCCGCCATCGACCTTTTGTCCGTTTCCGAACTCTGGGCGCAGAACCTCTGCCCCACATCCGAAAAGGCCCAGGCCGTCAAGGCCGCATCCCAGGCCCTCGAGGCGCAGTACCGCGCCGACCGGGCCGCGAACGCGGAGGTACCCGCATGAACCGGCCCGTTACCGTCCCACTTTTTTTGCCCCGTCCAACTAGTGATCACTCACAACCTAGGGCCTCGACCGTCGTGAGATCGGGGTCGGGACGGTCCCGCATCGGGGCCGCCCTAGGCATCCGCCACCGGGAGCGGACCGCCACCCCGATCCCGGACGCCGACCCGGGCCCGGTCGCCGCCCCGGCCGGTCCGGTGCCTCCTTCGACCGTGGGACCCGGAGGGGTCGGTCCCGAGGCGCGGTCGCGGGCCCGGTGGGCCATCGTGGTCACCGGTCTCGCCCTGTTCATGGCATCGCTCGACAACCTGGTGGTCTCGACCGCCCTGCCGGTGATCCGGGTCCACCTCCACGCCGGCCTGTCCGGGCTCGAGTGGACGGTCAATGCCTACACCCTCACCTTCGCCGTCCTGTTGCTGTCGGCCGCCGCCATCGGCGAGCGGGTGGGCCGGCGGCGCATCTTCACCCTGGGCATCGCCGTGTTCACCGCGGCATCCGCGGTGGCCGCCCTGGCTCCGAACATCGCCGTCCTGGTGACGGCCCGCGCCGTTCAGGGTGCCGGCGGGGCGATGATCATGCCGTTGTCGCTCACGCTGCTCAGTGCCGCGGTGCCGCCCGAGCGTAGGAACGTCGCCCTCGGGATCTGGGGCGGGATCGGAGGAGCGGCGGTGGCCCTCGGTCCACTGGTCGGTGGCGCCGTGACCAGCGGATGGTCATGGCAGTACATCTTCTGGCTGAACGTGCCCCTCGGGATCGTGCTGATCCCCCTGGCCTGGTGGAAGCTCTCGGAGAGTCGGGGCGCCGCTACCCGGCTCGACCTGGTCGGGGTCGGCCTGGTCAGTGTGGGCCTGTTCGGCATCGTCCTCGGCCTGGTCCGCGGCAACGCCCACGGTTGGACCAGCACCTCGGTGCTCGCCTCCTTCGTGGCCGGTTCGGTGGCGCTGGCCGGGTTCGTGGCGTGGGAGCTCAGGTCCACGCACCCGATGCTGGACATCCGGCTGTTCCGCCACCGGGGGTTCTCGGCGGTGAACGTCACGGCCATGCTGTTCAGCTTCGGGATGTTCGGCTCGATATTCTTCCTGACCCAATTCCTCCAGACCGTCCAGGGGCTCAGCCCGCTGGCGGCGGGGATCCGGGTCCTCCCGTGGACGGCCATGGCCATGGTGCTGGCCCCGGTGGTCGGCACCCTCGCCGAACGGTGGGGGGCGAAGCCGCTGGTGGTCGCCGGGCTGGTGTTCCAGTCCGCTGGCCTGACCTGGCTGGCGGTCGCCACCACGCCGACCGTCTCCTACGCGGACCTGGTCGTCCCCTTCGTGGTCTGCGGCATCGGGATGACCTTGTTCTTCGTCCCTCTGGCCTCCCTGGTGCTCGGAGCCGTGCCCAAGGCACTCGAGGGCGTGGCCTCGGGGGCGAACAGCGCTTTCCGGGAGCTAGGTGGAGTACTGGGCATCGCCGTCCTGGGATCGATCTTCGCCACCAACGGCGGTTACGCCTCGGGCCAGGACTACGTGAACGGGATGGTGCCAGCGGTGTACGCAGGGGCCGCGGTGGTGGCCATCGGCGCGCTGGCCGCCCTCTTCGTCCCCGGCCGTCGTCGGACCCGGGCCGAGCGGTCCCCGGTCCCCGCACAGGGTGTCGTCCCGGTTCTCGGGGCCGAGCCCACCCCGGTGGCGGCGTCCGTGGATCCGGGTGCCCGGGTCGGGGCGGAGACCGAAGCGGCCTGCGTGCCGGTGTGACCCGGCCGGGCCAGGACCCGCGGCCTCAGTCCGGGGTGACCAGTCCGGCCCGGCCCAGCGCGGCGCGCAGGACGTCGGTGGCCTGGGGACGGAGCTCGGCGAGGGGACGGTTGCGGTGGGACCGGACCCCGAGGTCGACCTGGGCGATCGTCTCGACGCCGAAGCGCTCGGCCACGTCGATGAGGAGGGCCAGCTCGACCGCGTAGCCGTCGGCCAGCCCGCAGCTCTCGAGGACCCACCGGGGGGCGGCGGTCTCGCCGGCCAGCGGCTGTTCGATCCGGGCCAGGTGCGGGAAGAGCAGGTCGATGACCGGCCGGGCGGTCAATTCGGTGACCCGGCCCCCTCCGTCGGTCGCGCCGAGGAGGGGACGCTGGTAGAAGCCCTTGACCAGGGTGACCGTCTCGTCCATCAGCAGGGGACCGACCAAACCGGTGACGAACTGGGGCCCGAAGTCGGTGACGTCGGCGTCCACGAAGGCGACGAGGTCGCCGTCAGTGGCCTTCATGGCCGAGCGCATCGCCTGTCCCTTGCCCCCGCCGGGAGCCCCGCTGGAGATGACCCGGGCCCCGGCCATCAGGGCCAGCTCGGCGGTCTGGTCACTGGACCCGTCATCGACGACCAGGACCTCGTCGACCAGGGGTGCCCCTCCCGAGGAGGCGGTCAGGGCGGAGACGATCGAGCGCACGATCTGGCCCACGGTGGCGGCCTCGTTGCGGGCCGGGATGCACACCGAGATGCGCCGGTCCCCCTTCGACTCGGCCAGCGAGGCGGGGTCGAAAGGGCCGTCGGAGTACCGGTCCCGGTCCTGGCCCGGTGTGAGCGCGATCGGCATCCGGACATCATCGCTCACCCTGGACAGGTCGGGCGTCAGACCCATCCGGCCGTCGGGACGGGCCTCGGGGTGACCGCGCATTGACGCCGACCCGCCCATCGACAATGATGTAGGCCATCATCCAGAGCGGCTGAGGGACCGGGCCCAGCGACGCCGCGGCAACCAGAGCGTGACCCCGATCTGCAATGCCAGGTCGGGGTCCGTAGCGGGTGCCAATGCCCGAGCGATGAGGAGACCGCCGTGGACTTCGTTTCTGGGCTTCGCTGCCGTGAATGTGGACGCGCCTATCCGGCCGAGGCCTTGCACGTGTGCGACTACTGCTTCGGGCCCCTCGAGGTGGCCTACGACTACGAGCGGGTGGCGGCCACCATGACCCGGGAGCGCATCCAAAGCGGGCCGAGGTCCATCTGGCGTTACGCCGACCTGCTCCCGGTCGACGACCCGAACCCGGTCGACCTCGGTGCCGGGTTCACCCCGTTGATCAGGGCCGACCGGCTGGCCGCCGAGCTGGGTCTCGGCGAGCTGTGGATCAAGGACGACACGGCCAATCCCACCGGCTCCTTCAAGGACCGGGTGGTGTCGGTGGCGCTCACCAAGGCACGCCAACTCGGCTTCAAGATCGCCGCCTGCGCCTCGACGGGGAACCTGGCCAACTCGGTGGCCGCCCACGCGGCGCGGGCCGGCATGGAGTCCGTGGTTTTGATCCCCCACGACCTCGAGAAGGCCAAGGTGACCATGACCTCGGTTTACGGCGGGCGGGTCATCGCCGTCGAGGGCAGCTATGACGACGTCAACCGGCTCTGTGCCGAGCTGACCAGCGAGCAGCCCTCGTGGGCGTTCGTCAACGTCAACGTGCGCACCTACTACGCCGAAGGTTCGAAGACCCTGGCGTTCGAGACCGTCGAGCAGCTCGGATGGCAGGCACCCGATCATGTGGTGGTGCCGATCGGGTCGGGGAGCCAGCTGACCAAAGTGGCCAAGGGATTCGAGGAGCTGTGGAAGGTCGGGGTGCTCGACGAGGAGCCGTCGGTCCGCATCTCCGGGGCCCAGGCGGCGGGGTGCTCCCCGGTGGCCACCGCGTTCGCCGAACAGGCGGACGCCATCCGCCCGGTCAAGCCGGACACCATCGCCAAGTCCCTGGCCATCGGCAACCCGGCCGACGGCTGGTATGCGCTCGAGGCCATCCGCAGGTCGGGCGGCGCCTGCGCCTCGGTCACCGACGCCGAGATCATCGAGGGCATACGCCTTCTGGCCCGGACGGAGGGGATCTTCGCCGAGACCGCGGGCGGGGTGACCATCGCCACCCTGGCCAAGCTGGCGGCCGCGGGCACGGTGCGGTCGGACGAGCGGGTCGTCGCCATGGTGACCGGCCACGGGCTGAAGACGGTGGAGGCCCTGGCCGGTGAGGTCGGCTCCACCACGACCATCGCACCGACCCTGGCGGCCTTTGCCGCGGCCATGGGCGACGACCACAAGCCGACCGGGGGCCCGGCGCCGAGGAGCCTACGATGAGCATCACGGTCCGAATTCCCACCCAGCTCCGGACCCTCACCGGGGGCTCCGGCGAGGTGAGCGTCGAGGGGTCGACGGTGGGAGAGGCCCTGAAGGCCCTCGATGGGGCCCACGCGGGCTTCGCCGACCGGCTATTCGACGAATCCGGGGAGCTGCGCCGGTTCGTGAACGTCTTCGTGGCCGACGAGGATGTCCGGTTCCTCGACGGCCTGGCCACCCCGGTGGCCGAAGGGCAGACCCTGTCGATCGTCCCGGCCGTCGCCGGAGGCTGACCGGGCTGTCGGTCGAGGTTGACCCGGTCGTCGCCCGGAGGGACCCCACTACGCTGCTGGGCGATGCCGGCTCAGCGCGTGGACCAGGCCATCGAGGCCATCCGGGCCTCGGGAAGCCGGGTGACGGTCGACCGCCGGGCGGTGGTGGAGGCACTGGACCGGAGTGGCGACCACCTGACCGCCGAGCAGTTGGCGGAGGCGGTGTGGGTCCGGCATCCGGACATCAACCTGGCCACGGTCTACCGCACCCTCGAACTGCTGGAACGGCTCGAGATCGCCTTCCACGTCCACCTCGGCCACGGACCGTCGAGATGGCATCTGGCCGGCGACGTCCATCACCACCTGGTCTGTGAGATCTGCAACCGGGTGGTGGAGATACCCGACTCGACCTTCGACCCGCTGCGCAAGCGCCTCCTCGACGACACCGGGTTCGTCATCGACCCCCACCATTTCTCCCTGAGCGGGACGTGCGCGGCGTGCGCCGCCGACGCCGACCGGTGAGGCAGTTGTTGCGACTCGTTCGCAGGTAATCTACGCTCGCAGGAGAATGCCCCCACCGCACCGTGACGTGTGACCCGGTGACCGCGAGGCCCGGGACGACCCGCAAGATCCGAGCTGCCCTCAGCCCGTCCGAGTGGCGGCGGGTGGGCGGGATGGCCGCCACTGTCGTCGGCCTCACCTCCCTCGGCTCCGCCATGCTGGTCGAGGCGGTCCCTCACCACTACCACCTGAACGGGACCGCGCTCTTCGGGTTCGGGACCGGCATCCTGGCCTACACCCTCGGGATGCGACACGCCTTCGACGCCGATCACATCACCGCCATCGACAACACAACCCGCAAGCTGATGGCCGACGGGGAGCGCCCGCTGAGCGTGGGCTTCTGGTTCTCCCTCGGGCACTCGAGCGTGGTGTTCGCACTGGCGTTGTTCTTGAATCTCGGCATCCGGTTCCTCGACGAACAGGTCAGGAAATCGAGCTCCGGACTGCACCACTGGACGACCATCATCGGGACCTCGGTCTCGGGAACGTTCCTCTACATCATCGCCATCTTGAACATCGTGATCCTCGTGTCCATCACCAGGGTCTTCGTCAGCATCCGCCACGGAAACTACGACGATGAGGCCCTGGAGGCGCACCTCAACCAGCGCGGGTTGATGAACCGGCTGCTCGGCCCCCTCGCCCGCCGGATCGACCGGCCGTGGAAGATGTATCCGCTGGGGCTGCTGTTCGGACTGGGCTTCGACACGGCCACCGAGGTGGCGCTGTTGGTCCTGTCCGGGACCGCGGTGGCCAGCGGGCTGCCGTTCTGGGCCGTCCTGTCCCTGCCCGTGCTGTTCGCCGCGGGCATGAGCCTGTTCGACACGCTCGACGGCTGCTTCATGAACTTCGCCTACGGGTGGGCGTTCTCCCGCCCGATCCGGAAGGTGTACTACAACATCGTGATCACGGCGCTGTCGGTGGCCATCGCCCTGTTCATCGGGACAGTGGAGCTGTTCGGCCTGGTCGGCCAGGAACTGGACCTCCGGGGGCCGGTCTGGCGTTGGCTCAGCCACTTCAACATCAACCAGGCCGGCTTCGTGATCGTCGGTGTCTTCGTGGCGGTGTGGGCCGTCGCCCTCGTGGTCTGGCGCTTCGGCCGGGTCGAGCGGCGGTGGGAGGCCGCCGCCGAGCGTTCCCGGAGGCGCTACGCCGTCGAGCGGGTGCTGGTGTCGGGTGGGGCCGAACCGGCGGGGACCGTCGACCGGCAGAAGGAGCCCGTCTGACCGCCGCGGGCCCGGCTGGTGCGGCTCAGGCCCCGAGCCCGCGCAGGATGAACGCGCAGGTGGCCGCCGCCACCACCGCAGCCGGCTCCGGCAGGGGCTCACCGGCACGGACCGACATGGCGCCGTAGATCTGCTGGCCGATCAGCGCGGTGGCCTGGTCGGAGTCGATGTCCCGGAACGTGCCCACCGCCACCCCCTCGACGTAGAGGTCGCTGATCAGGCGGGCGATGTTGAGGCCGATCTGGGCGAGCTCGGTGCCCACCGCCTCGCCCCCCTGACTCACCGAGGCCTGGGCCACCAGGGCCAGCCGGAAGAAGGCCGGGTCGGCGTCGATGCGTTCGAGCATCCCCTCGATCAGCCGCTCGAGCCGGCGGGCCGGGTCGGCGTCCTGCTCCCAGGTCGCCGCGATGTCGTCGAGCAGCTGATTGTGCATGCCCTTCAGACAGGCGCGGAGGAGCTCGTCGCGGTTGGCGAAGTACACATAGACGGTGGACCGGGCCACGCCGGCCTCGACGGCGATCTCGTCCATCGAGACGTCGGTCGTCCCCCGCTCGCCGAAGAGCCGCCGGGCCACGTCGATGACCTGCTCCCGGCGGAAGTCCCGGATGACGTCTTTGAGGTCGTCACCCGCCTTGCGCGTCGCCATCTCGGTCGCCCGGCCGGGGCCTAGGCGGAGACGCGGGCAGCCGGAGGGAAGCTCACCGGGATGTGCTTCACCCCGCTGATGAACGGCGACTGCAACCGCTGGACCTCGCCGTCGAGCCGGATCTCGGGCATCCGGTCGAGCAGGTGCTCGAACATGACCCGGATCTCCATGCGGGCCAGGTTGGCCCCGAGGCAGAAGTGCGGGCCACCGGCGCCGAAGGCCAGGTGGGGATTGGGATTGCGGGTGATGTCGAACGTCTGGGGGTCGTCGAACACCGCCTCGTCCCGGTTGCCCGAGATGTGGAAGAACACGACCTTGGAGTCCCCCTCGATGCGCTGGCCCTCCAGCTCCACGGGGCCGGTGGTCTGCCGCCGGAAGTTCATCACCGGCGAGACGTACCGCAGCATCTCCTCGATCGCCGTGGGCATCAGCGAGCGGTCGTGGCGGAGCAGTTCCCACTGGTCGGGGTGGTCGAAGAAGGTCGCCATGGCCCCCGAGATCAGGTTGCGGGTGGTCTCGTTCCCTGCCACGGTCAGCAGCAGGAAGAACATCTCGAGCTCGAAGGCGGAGAGCTTCTCCCCTTCGATCTCCACGTCGGTCAACACGCTCATCAGGTCGTCACGGGGGTCGGCCCGCTTGACCCCGAACAGCTCGGAGGCATAGGCGTAGAGCTCCATCGAGGCCTGTTGGGCCACTTCGCCCGCGGTCTGGACCTGGTACTCGGGGTCCTCGTTGCCGATCATGCGGTTGGACCAGTCGAACATCCGGTGCCGGTCTTCGTCGGGCACACCCAGGAGGTCGGCGATGACGACGAGCGGGAGCTCGGCGGCGATGTCGGTGACGAAGTCGGCCCGGCCCTCTTCGATGACCGAGTCGATGATGTCGTCGGTGGCGGCGTGGATCCGGTCGTGCAGCTGGGCCACCATCCGGGGGGTGAACCCCTTGTTCACCAGCCGGCGGTACCGGGTGTGCAGCGGGGGGTCCATGTTCAACATGATCAGCTGCTGTTGGACGAGCTCGTCCTCGGGCAGGTCCCAGAGGTAGGTGGCCTGCCGGTGGGAGGAGAAGTGCTCGTAGTCGCGGTTGACCGTCGTGCAACCGGCATGCGAGGTCACCGCCCAGAAGCCCGGCCCGTCGGCCTCCTCCTGCCACCACACGGGCGCGTTCTTTCGCAGGAAGGCGAACCACTCGTGGGGGACCCGGTCGGCGAAGGGCCGGGAGTCGGTCAGATCGATGTCCTTGAAGTCGACCTGATCGGGGCCGACGGTGGTCGATGACATATCGGATTCTCCGTCCATTCGATCAGACAATGTGTCCGATGGGATGGATGGTACGTCCGGTCCCCTGGCCTGTCAATGACCCCCCGGGGCAGGCGCCGTCAGGCGCCCCAGTCCACCCGGCCGTCGATGATGACCCGCGGCTCCTCGGTGAGCACGAAGTCGAGATGGTCGAGGTCCAGGAATTTGGTGATGTCCTCGAACATCTGGGGTGAGTCGTCCTCGCTCATGTGGGCGTGGTACTCGTCCATGGACGCGAACCACTGGACGGTCACGCCGTCATACCCCGACCGGTCGTCGTCGCCGCGGTAGTCGTCGAGCGGACGGGGATTCTGCTCGTAGCGGAGGACGTGGGTCCCACAGCGGCCGTTGGCGATCAGGGGAGCGTGACGGTCCCTCCAGTACGCCTGGAACTCGGCGGGCGTCATCCCCTCCTTGCGCTTCAGCAGGCAGGTCAACTTGATCATCGAGGTCTCCCCTGGTGGAGGTGGCGTTCATCGGACCGTCGGTGGCGGCCGGTCGTGCCGGTCACAGAGGATCCACCTTCCGGATTCCCCATTGCAAACCGGGGACCCGTCATCCACCGACCGGATCAACCGGCCACCGGGGTGCAGAAGAGGTCGGTGATATAGGGCATGGCAATCGGGTCGCCCAGTGTGGATCCGAAGGCGCCCACCTCGTCCAGGAGGACCCGGCGCTCCGGCTCGGGCAGGACCTGGACGTAGCTGCGGGAGGCGACCTGTTCGACGAAGGCGGTGCGGTCGAGCCACTGGGTGAACGGGTACCGGGTGCGTTGCACGGGTCCGAAGAGGCCGGACTCGTCGACGACGGCCCCGAAGTCCTTCCCCATCGGGTAGGGCTGGCAACGGTCCCACTTGCTGATCCGGACCAGCTCGGCCATGGCCGGATCGGACTCGTCCCGCTCGTTCCAGATGAGCGCCAGCCAACCATCGGGTCGGAGCACCCGGGCGATCTCGGGCAGGGCCCGGGACGGGTCGAACCAGTGGAAGGCCTGTCCCACGACCACCGTATCGACGGCGTCGCCCGCCACCGGGATCATCTCGGCCGTCCCGCCGGCCAAGGCCACCCCGGGGACCGCGCCCTGGAACACCCGCCGCATCGAGGCGGAGGGCTCCAGGGCCAGGCAGACCGCCCCGCCCCGCTGCAGCTGGCGGGTCAGCTTTCCGGTGCCCGCGGCCAGATCGAGCACCCGGGACCCGGAGGTGATGCCGGCGACGGCCCGCAGGTCGGCCACCGCGGTGTCCGGATAGCCGGGTCGGGCCCGCTCGTAGATGTCGGAGCCGGTCTCGAACCCGAGCCGACCCAGCTCCCGGCCGGTCGGGGGTGCCGGTTCGGCCCTCGACATGGGCAGATTCTATTGTCGAGGGCGGGCATCGGCCGCCACCCACGCCTTGTACGGACGGAGCGAACGCGGAAGTCGCCATTGCCGACCGACGCTGTCGGCCGAGGCGAACCGGATCGTGATCCCACCTGGCCCGAAGTAGTGGCCGAAGCCCCGAGGTACCGGACAGCGCTGTGGAACTGTGAGGCAGCGACTACTTGACCGTGAGGGTGAAGCCTTGCACTCCAGCGGCCGCAGCGCCGTTGACGGCTGTAAGCACCAGGGGATAGCTACCCGAGGTACCTGGGCCCGGAGTCCCAGCAATGGTTGCATCGCCGGTTCCGCTGGTGGTGAACGAAACTCCGGCAGGCAGCGAACCGCTCTCGGTCACGGTCGCGGTGGGATTTGCTCGGGTCTTGACTGTGAAGGTCTTGTCCGAGCCGACCCTGAAGTTCGTCGCCGAACGGGAGATGATGGTGGGGGCCACGAAGAGGTGAGCCTCGAGGAACGTGACCGTCGGCGTAAGTTCGATGTTGGCATAGCCGCTGGCGTGGGCGCACTCGCTGTTGAGGTCGAGCTGCACGGTGTCGCCGGCGTGCTGGAGGTCACCGGCCATCTCCTTGGCCTGGGCCGGATTCACGATCTCGCACCCGAGCTTGTAGTCGGTCGAGCTGGCCAGCAGCGTGGCCGGATCGCCGGGCTGTACGAGGGACACGGCGGATGCCGCGGTGGCCGTGGCCTGACAGGCCGGCACCGTCGGGTCGCTGCACCCGAGGTAGTACTCGGCGTTTCGGAGCTGGGTCGGGTCGATGGTGCCGCTGGGGCCGACGGTGAAGTCGTAGCCGCCCGACCAGCCGACGTCAGCCACCACCTGGGCCGAAGGGTCGCTCCGTTGGGCCTGCATGGCCGAGTAGACGGCAAGGGTGGCTCCCGCCGAGGAGCCGAAGGAGGCCAGCCGGGTGCCGTCCACGTTGAACCGGTGGGCATGGGCCCGGATGTAGCTGATGGCCGCCATCACGTCCTGGGACTCCATGGGGAAGCCGACGGTGGTGGCGCTGTCCAGTCGGTAGTTGATGGAGAAGGCGGCCATGCCGTCGGCGGCCAGCTGGGTGGCGATGGTGGCGAACCCGGCCTTGTCGCCACCGATGAACCCTCCCCCGTGGATCACGATCACGCCTGGGGTCTTCTGGGTCGCCCCGCTGGGCAGGTAGGCGTCGAACTCGTGGCTGACCCCGTCGGTGCAGGCGCCCTTCACCGACTGATAGCAGAGGTTGGACTCGATCGTCACCGGGTAGGCGGCGCCGGCCGGGGGAGCGTTCGTCACCACGCTGGTCAGCGGGATCCCCAGCGCGATGACGGCAGCGAGGACGGTCGAGAGCTTCTTCAGCATGTGAGGCACCTTTGGGTGAAGGGTCCGATTCAACGGCAGTTCTATCGCCCAATTGTTAGCAATGCATGAGGATCCACCAACTGACGCGGGGACTTCAAAGGCTTGGGGTTACACGTCCATGCAGTTGGATTGGGAGGGCTCGGCGCCGGCAAGGCCTCGGCCGCCTGGACCTGATCCATTTGACGGGACCGACGGCGGCACAGGCCACGACCTTTGCCCGCACCGACCACCGGGCGTGGTCACGCAACGCTCAATCAGACGGGCGTTGGCCCTAACCGTTTCCGAACATCTGTGTTATACGGTCCCCGTCTGAGTAGGCGACGAGGGACCGTTGGACCCGGTAGTTCCAGGATTTGGACCCGGCGGTGCCAGGATTCGAGGAGGCTCCAGAGGAGCCAAGGGGAGGTGGTCGCGATGTCCCATGGATCGATGAGACCCCGGACGGCGGTGCTGTCGGTGCTGTCGGTGCTGTCGGTTGTGACGGTGCTGTCGGTTGGGACGGTGGTCGCCACCACCGGAGGCTCGGAGGCATGGGCCCGGGGTGCGACCCCGTCTGCTCCTGTGATCACCCAGCAGCCCCAGCCAGTTGCGGCCAAGTTCGGCAAGACGGCCACTTTCCACGTGAAGGCCGTCGGCTCTCCAAAGCCGTCCCTCCAGTGGCAGGTCTCCTGGTCAGGCGGTCCCTACGTCGACACTGGCTCCCCGTCCTCCGCCCTGCAGGTTCCAGCCACCCTGGCGGTCGACGGGAACCGCTACCGGGCCGTGGCCACCAACGCCTCAGGGTCGTCCACCAGCCAGAGCGCGGCTCTCACTATCGCCGTTTCGTCCAAGGACAAAAAGGTGAAGGCCCGGATCTCCGGGCTGTTCGACAAGGGGAGTGGGACGCCTTATCAGCTCGATCAGGCATTTCCCACCACACCCACGAGCGAGCTGTCCGGCTACGCTCAGGCGTTCGCGGGAATCGTCGTCAACGAGACCTGGGCGCAGCTGGAGCCGACGCAGGGCCAACCGGACTTCACCCCTCTCGACAGTTCTCTGGCTGCCGTCACCGCCTACAACAGCGCCAACCCGGGCCACCCCCTGACCGTTAAAATGCGGGTCTTCGGTGGGTTCGCCGCCCCAGACTGGGCCAAGTCGCTGGACGGGGCGCCGATCAGCGTGCCCGGCGACCCGACCAGGCCGGTCGGCGGAACCCTTGGACGGTACTGGCTCGCCGACTACGAACAGCAGTGGACGGCCTTCCAGGCGGCCCTGGCCCAGCACTACGACAAGAACGACCTAGTCAGCCAGGTGGCCGTCACGTCGTGCAACACCATTACCGGCGAACCGTTCATCATCGATGGAACCGTCGTCACCGCACTGACCACCGCTGGATGGACGCAGAACGAACAGGTGCAATGCGTGGAAGGCGCTCTGGGCAACTATGCGGCGTGGCAACGCACGCCGGTCGATTTCACCATGAATCCCTCGCCACTGAGCGGGGCCACTCAAACGGTGGTGAGCCAGTGCGCCCAGACGGTGGTCACCGGGGAGCTGCCGCTCTGCATCCTCGACAACCACGGGCTCACCGACTCGGTGACCACGCAGCAGGCCAGCCTGTACGCCAGCATCAGTGCTGCATGGCAGCTGTACGACGGTGCTGTTCCGGTGGACTTCCAGACCATCGGTCCGAACGGCTTCAATCTTTGTACGGCCATTGGAATCGCCGTCGGCCATCATGCCCAGTCGGTCGAGGTATGGCCCCCGGGGCCCCGGTACAGCGGGTTCGATGAGTACACACCAGCGCAGTTGACGGCCTGGAATCAGGCCCTCACCGCCGGCACCGCCCCCGCCTGCAGCTGATCAAACCGGTCCGCCGGTCCGGTTCGGGACGGCCTCAGCCCAGAGCAGGCTCGACTGCTGCGGCTGGTCAGGCTACGGGTCGATGGCTGTTCACTGGACAACGACACCGCAGGCACGGCCACCGGGTAGGGCGATATCGGTATCGTGACGGTTGGGGATGGCCGATCGGAGGGGTGGTCGGTGATCCAGTCTGACGTGGTCCCAAGGTTGATTTCCGCCTCGAGAGGCGTCCAGGACAAGTCGACGTCAGGAGCACGTCGCTTCGTTCGATTCACAGGGATGAAGCGGCGGTGGATTCCGCCCGGCATTCGATGCCAGCGGTGGCGTGCGTGACCTCGCCGGCACTACTGGTTCCTCATCAGGATCCTCGTGTTGGCCCGCTGAGCTGGGCATTCAAGAGACTCAGGCCAGCTCCAGGCACCCCGGACGAAGACATCCGGACCTCGACGGCAGCCAGGTGAGTGCTGAGACGACCGATCAGATAGCGTCGAGCGGTGACTGCTGCCCAATCCGGCCGTGACGAAGCGCCGGCACCGACCGGCCCACCAGCTCCCGGCCGTCCCCTCGAGATTCGCCGCCCCTTCGTCGAGTCGCCTCGTCGGTGGCTCAATTCCGCCGTTCACGCCGGTTGGAGGTGGTTGGCCGAACACGGTGCCACCGGCCCCGGTGACGCCGCGGCCAGGCGGTTCGGAAGCTTCGGCGAGGGGAGCTGCCTGGCCTTCCCGCCCGGGGCGATCTTCGGTGAGCAGTGGATCGCCATCGGGGCCGACACGCTGGTCGGGCCACACGTGAGCATCTCCGCCGGGATGGTGCCGGGGCAGCTCATGGTCACCTATCCGGTCGTCCGCATCGGCGACCGATGCATGATCGGCCGGGGGAGTCATATCGTCGGCCACTTCAACGTGGAGATCGGGGACGACGTCCACACCGGTCCCTACGTGTACATCACCGACCAGAACCACGGATACGAGAACCCCGACGTGGTCGTCCACCGGCAGTGGCCGAGCGATGTCCCGGTGAGGATCGGAACCGGCAGTTGGCTCGGAACCGGTGTCGTGATCCTCCCGGGCACGGAACTGGGGGCCAACGTCGTGGTGGGAGCGGGCGCCGTTGTGCGCGGCGTCTTCCCCGACCATTGTGTGATCGCCGGTGTGCCGGCCCGCATCATGCGGCGCTACGTGCCCGGGTCCGGGTGGGTCGACGGAGCCGCCGGCTGGCCGGACGGATCAGTGTCCCGATCAAGTCGCCGGACACCGTTCACACCTCCGGTTCCGCCCACACCGGATCGGGCACCTTCTGCCGCGCCGTCCGCGCCGTCCGCGCCGACACCGGTTCCGTCCGCACCGGCCGCACCGGCCGCGGCGCCACCGGTTGCTGTGCCGTGCGCGCCGACACCGGTTCCGTCCGCACCGGCCGCGGCGCCACCGGTTGCTGCGACGTCCGCGCCGACACCGGTTCCGTCCGCGCCGGCTGCTCCGTCGACCCACCCTGACCCGGGCACTGCTCCCGATGCGGTAGTGGATGCCGCCGTCCCGGCCCGGCCCAGCCCGTACCGGCGCACCACCTCGGAGGCTTCCTCCCGGCCCTGAGCGATCAGCGCTGGGGTGCCGGAGAAGTCGTCGAAGTCCCGGGGCTCGTCCTCGCTCCCGCTCATCACGATGACCTCCACCCCCGCCGGCAACTGGGTCATGTCCCGGGCGAACCGGGCGTGGATGGAGATGAACAGGGCGTTGAGGATCGACTCGACCGGCCGCTTGGACGACGCCGGCGTGTAGATGGGAGCGCTGCACAACAGGACGACGATGCGGGTGGCCCCGGCATCGATGGCCCGGCGGATGGGCACGTTGTCGACCACCCCGCCATCGATGAAGCGCTCGCCGTCTATCTCGACGGGCGGGAAGACGGCGGGGATGGCCGCGGAGGCCAGAACCGCGTCGACCGCAGGACCATAGGTGAACCACCGCTCTCGGCCGTCCCTCAGCGAGGTGGCCACCACCTCGATGGGGATCACCGCATCCTCGAGCCGTTCGAAGGCGACGCCCTCTTCGATGATGGCCCGGAGTCCGGAATTGGCAAAGACCGAGTCCCGCTGCCGGAAATAGAGCCACGGCCCGTGCAGGCGGCCCTGGGGGTAGACGAGCTCCCGGGTGAGTCCGGTCCAGGTCTCGGTCATCCGTTCGACCCCGCGCCGGGTGGGGTCGCCGGCGAAGGCGGCGCCGTTGAGGGCGCCGACCGATGACCCATAGATCCGATCGGGCACGAACCCGTGCTCGGTGAGCACCTGTAGCATCCCGATCTGGACCGCCCCCCGGACGCCTCCTCCGGCCAGTACCAGTGCGGTGATCGGTCCTGGATCCTCCTCCTCCTCCTCGTCCTCCAACTCCGCCTGTTCGGCCAGCCAGCGCGACCGGGCGACGGCGGCGCGTTGGAGGGTGAAGCGGATGACCAGCACGATGAGCACCACCGTGACCACGACGAACAGGGTGAAGACGACCAGGAACGACGTGCCGGCGGCGGCGAACAACATCTCGTCAAGAGGCTACCGGCGGGGGACCGGCCCGCCGCGATCCCACGCCGGTCCTCCCGGTAGCCTGCCGGGGTGAGACACCCTTCGGGCACACTGAGGGCATGCTCGCCATGGTGACCGACCGCGCAGAGGAGGGTCCTGCGGTCGAGCGGCGAAGACAGGTGGTCACGGCGGGTGGCGCCCGATCCGTTCCCGGCCCGATGAAGGTCGTCCGACGCCCCCCGCGTGCATCACATGACTGGCACCCCCTGGCCGGGCAGGCGATCCTCGAGCGCCTGCGGGTCACCGGCCGTCCCCGCCTGAAGTCGGATCCCGACCTCCAGGTTCGGCTCCGGGGAAGCCTCGAACGCGGTCTCCTGGGCCACGACCGAGACGCCGGTCACGACGCACCGGTGGCGGGCTCGGGCGCAGCCCCCCCGTCGCCGTCCTCGCCGGTGGTGGTGGTGACCAAGGACCGCTTGACCGGTGTCCTGGCCTGCGAGGCCCATCACGTCGCCGGCGAATTCGGCGACCGGCCCCCGACTCCCGCCATGGCCTGCGGGGCCCTGGTCGACGTGCTCTTCCGCCAACTGATCGCCGTAGGCTCCATCGACGACCCAATGGCCGACGGGATGGCCGCTCTCGGCGTCGACGACCGCCAACAGGACCTGGTCTCGTGGATCGTGGGGATGGCCCCTGCCGAGCGGGAGGCGCTCCGCGCCGAGGTCGAGCGGCAGGCCGGCGCCCTCATTCGCCATTGGCCGGCACTCGAGCCGGCATGGCTTCCCCGCACACAGGAGTCGATGCGGGTCGGGTTGGCCCGCGGGGCGGTCGAGCTGTCGGCGCGGGTCGATCTGGCCATCGGCCGGCCGGCGGAGGACGAGGCCTCGGTCGCCCTGGTGGAGATCAAGGCGGGTGCACGGCGGGTGGAGCACCGGGCCGACCTCCATTTCTATGCGCTGGTGGAGACACTCCGGAGCCCGGCGCCTCCCTTCGTGGTGGCCACGTACTACACGCGGACCGGAGAACTGGACGTGGATCCGGTGACCGAGGAATTGCTGGTCGGTGCGGTGCGGCGCACCATCGTCGGCACCCGCTCATTGTGGAGTCTGGCCCACGGGTCCATTCCCCGACGCACCCCGAACAGCCTGTGCGGCCGGTGCACCCTGCTTCCGGAGTGCGAGCCCGGCCAGGCGAGGGTGGAGCGGTCGGAGGCGGCGTGGGCTCGGGGGCCGGAGGACGGCGGATGAGGCCCGGCCAGCTCACCCGCGCCCTCTCGGCTCCCCCGACGTGCTCTGTCGACGATGCATGTCGCGCCCACCTCCGCGACCGACTCTCGTCTGGGCTCGCCCCGCTGGTCGAACGGCTTCCGCGCCGCCAGAGGCTGGTGGTCAACCTTTCGGACCTCCGCCGGGCCAGGGAGCGACCCGATTCACCGAGCCGCCAACAGGAGCCGTTTGCGTGGAAGCCGGTCTTCGTCCGACGATCGCTGGGACTGGCGGTAGTGGACGCCTGCGCCGTCGGGCGCTTCCGGTCGCCGGCCGAGGCCGTCGGGCCGGTGGCGTCCGAGGCCGTGGCGGAATGGGAGCGGACCGGCTGGCGTGCCTTCCACTGGGAGCCCTGGTTTGCCGGTCTCCACCGGGGGGCCCGGGCCCTGGTCCTGTCCGAGGCGGTGACCTGGGCAACGAGCCTGTGGGCCTCGTTCGACTGGGCCGCGTTCAACGAGCGTCCCCGGGTTGGCGGCGGTGACGACCAGTGGGTCTGCCCGGACGCCGGCGCCCTGATCCTCAAGGGCCGGTCCGAGCTGCGCGTCCCGCTGGCGGCCACCGGGCCGGACGGGGCCGCGGGGCCGGTGGCGCTGGCATGCGTGGCCGGAGGGCGCCCATCCGATGAGTGGGCCGCCGAGCTTGCCTATCCCGCCCTGGTGGCGGCGTTGCGTTCACCCACCCGTCCGGTGCCCGCGAGGGTGGCGGGTCTGTGGCCGGACGCCGGCATCCACCTCGTCGTGGACATCGACGGCGAGGTCCTGGCCTCGGCCGTCGACCGGGTCGTGGCCAAGGTGCACGTCATGGTCGAGGCCCGCCGGTTGCTGGCCCAGCCGGCCTGAGTCCGGTCTCAGGCGGCCATGACGTCAGAGGGGAACCACCCTCAGGACATCCCGTTCAGAAGAGCGCTCTGGCCGCCT
>Ga0307374_10003025_pt1 | contig 29195 bp, 22 predicted proteins | sample OX3MG_FD_202532 | JGI IMG/M metagenome (GOLD analysis project Ga0307374, IMG submission 202532) | Soil microbial communities from Risofladan, Vaasa, Finland - OX-3 | ecosystem: Environmental > Terrestrial > Soil > Coastal area > Acid sulfate soil | place: Finland: Risofladan, Vaasa | collected... | reverse complement strand
TTGTTCCCACGCTCCGCGTGGGAACGAGAAAAAGCGTGAGGAGGCAGGGGGCGGGAGAAGGCGAGCGGGGGGCGTTAGCCCCCTGTTTGCCCCGCGTTGTGTTGTTTACTTGTTCCCACGCTCCGCGGATGCGTTCCCACGCGGAGCGTGGGAACGAGAAACCCCTGACCCCTGACCCCTGACCCCTGACCCCTGACCCCTGACCCCTGACCCCTGACCCCCCTGACCCCTGACCCCTGACCACTGACCACTGACCACTGACCACTGACCACTGACACTGACCACTGACAACTGACCACTGACCCCTCACCACCATGTCCCAAGCACAAATCCAATCGAGCTTCGTTCGTCGTTTCGACCGCATCTGGATTCAGGCGCGGCGAGTACAATTGTGGCAGGCCGCCTGCTGGTCGTTGCTGACGGCATTGGCCGGCATCGCGCTCGTGGCGGCGCTGGATTATGAATTCGAGTTGTCGCGCCGCTGGCGGCTGGCCGCGGCGGCGGCGAACGCGGCGGCCTCGCTGGCCGTGGCGCTGGGCCTGGCCGCGCGTTCCCTGCGGCGCTGGCGGCGCAACGCCACCGCCACCACCATCGAACGGGTTTTTCCGCAACTTGGCCAGCGCATTCGCACGACCGTGCAATACGGCGACTTGTCGCGAAACGAGATCCAGGCATCGGGCGCGACCACGACGCTGGTCGCGGCGCTGGAGGACGACACGGTGCGCCGCGCCCAGCCGTTGCCGCTCGACGCGGTGGTGCCCTGGAAGACGCTCGCGCTGGCGTCGCTGTTGGCCGCCACGGTGGGATTGCTGCTGGCCGGCACTTCGGCCTTCGACTGGCAGTGGCGCATCGCGGCCCAGCGGGCTTTGCTTGGCGACGAGGCGTACACCAAGCTGACCGTCAGCCCGGGAAACGCCTCGCTCAAGGAAGGAGAGTCGTTGCGGGTCGAAGTCGTCGTCGAGGGCCGGACCGGCGAGCACGTTTCGTTTCGCACCCGCCGACGGGACGAAGACGACCGTGAGTGGCGCGAGGAGTTGATCGGGGCGTCGGACGGCAAGAGCGCCGGCGACCGGCGCCTGGCGTTCGAGTTCCCGCTCGACCGGCTCCGACACCCGTTGGAATACCGCGTGGCCGCCGGCTCGGCCGAGAGTGAAACGTACCAGGTCGACGTGCGTTATCCGTTGAAGATCGTCGACATCCGGGCCGCCATCCAGCCGCCGGCGTATACCGGCCTGACGGAATCGGTGGTCGAGGGGGGCGACGTCACGGCCCTGGTCGGTTCCCGAGTGAAGCTGATGGTCGAACTCGACCGGCCGCCGGCCGCCGCCTGGATTGAAATGCGCGATGCGGCTCGGGTATCGAGGCAGGCGCCCGCCGCCGCCGAGCGCACGCCGCTGGCGATCGACGGCGCGCGGCTTTCGACGGAATTCGAGGTCGTCTCCGACAAGACCTACGCCGTCGTCGCCGAGGCGGCCGACGGCATGCGACTGGCCGAAAACAAGCATCGGCTGCGCGCGCGGCGGGACGAACCGCCGCAGGTCTGGTTTGAAAGCCCGGCCGAAGCTCTGGAATCGCATACGCTCGCCGAAATCCTGATGCGCATTCGCACCAGCGACGACTTCGGTCTGTCGCGCGCGGGAATCGTGTTCCAAATCAACAACGAGGAGGAGTACCCGCTGTTGGAGCAGGATTTCCAGGCCGCCGCCGCGGAGTTGGAGACGACCGGCAAGCTCTCGCCGCAAACGCGGGCCACGCTGGAGAAGGTGCTCCCGCTCGAGCACTTCGCGCTGACGCAGCGAGACAGTGTGATGTACTACGCCTTCGCCGAAGACATCCGTCCCGGCTCGCCGCAGCGCAGCGAGACCGACCTCCGCTTCATCGACATCCGTCCCTTCCGCCTGCAGTACCGCCTGCTCGACCTCGACGCGGCGGGCATGAACCAGGGCCCGCAACTCAAGACCCTCGAGGAATTGATCGCACGGCAACGCCACGCCCTGAACCGCGCGGTTCGGCTGTCGCGCGTCTTCGAGCACACCGGCCAGGCGGACATTTCGGCCGTCGATTCGCTCACCAAGTTCGAGGCGGAGTTGGCCGCGTCGACGCGCGAACTGGCCGAGGGGCTGCGCGCGCGCGGCGTGGACGAGACGGAGCTGCTTTTCCAGGCCGAATCGTCGATGCTCGCCGCCACCGATTCACTCTCGGCCGGCAAGTACGACCGAGCCACGTTGCAGATGCGCGACGCGCTGAAGGATCTGATCGAAGGCCGCAATCGCTTGCAGATCTTCATTTTCAAGAACCCGGATCGGGCGCAACTGGCCGCGCTTCGGCAATTCGACCGTATGCAGCGGCAGAAGCTGCGCCGTCCCAAGACGGATGAGGAGGAGAGCAAGGAAATCGCCAGGCGGTTGCAGGAGTTGGCCGACAGCGAGGAGTTTGTCTACGCGTCGTTGTCGGGCATCATCGACCCCGACGCTCCGCCGGTCGACATGAAGTCTCAAACCGCCGGCGAATCGAGCGGCGCCGCCGAAGCGCCGCCGGAAGACCCGGCCGAACCTGAGAGCGATCAGCCGCAAGCAGGCGGCAAGGAAGAAGCCAGCGACGACGACGGGCCGCGGATGGCCGCCGCGCGGGCGGCTCTGCGGGAACTGGAAGACCGCCAACTCGACGCGGCGCTCGATGCCCGCGAGGTCGAGAAGGCGCTGGATAAGATGAAGAAGATCAGCGAGTTGGCGAAAGAGCGGATGGCGGCGGCGGCCAAGTCGGCCGAGGAAGCGGCGGCGGCCCTGGATGGCGGCGAAAAAGAAACCGCGCGGGCCGCGGCGGGCGAGGCCGGGACGAAGTTCCGCGAGTTGGCCGAGCAAGTCAAGGCGCTCCTGGCGCAGGAGCAGGCCGACCGGATCGCCGCCGCTCAGCAAATGGCCGCCGATTTAGCCCGCCGGCAACAGGAGTTCAAGGACCGGCTGGCCGATGCCAACGGGACCGATGGCGGCGGCGGTGACAAGCCCTCGGAGGCCGAGCGGCCGAAACCCGCGGCGGGCATGGCGGCCGATGCGCAACGGATCGCCGACAAGGCCGAGACGCTCAACGACGTGCTGGCCGCCGCCGCGAAGGCCGACAGCCCGGAAGACCAGGCATCCGCCAAGAAAGTCGACGACCTGATGGATTCGCTCGACCTGAAAGCCCTTGCCCAACGCCTGGCTGACTTGCCCGACCAGGTTCGCGATGGAAAGCTGGAAGACGCCCGCAACGCGGCGGGCGACGGCGCCGAACGCATGGAGGTCGCGGCGGCGCGACTGGCGGCCCTGCGCCGCGCGATCGTGGACCCGCGAGTCGACGAGTTGGCGAAGCTCGAAGCCGAAGCGGCGGGCCTGGACGATCGCCTGGACCGGCTCGACACCGATGCTCGCGTCAGCGGTTGGCACGTCGATGCCGACGATCTGCTCGAACGGCTCGACGATGCCGGGATCGACGAGAAGTTGCGCGACGAATTCAGCGACGAAATGCGCCGGGCCGGCTGGGGATCCGAAGTCCGCCGCCGACGCTGGGACTGGGGCCGCGACGAAGGTGGCTACTATTCGGCGCCCGCCGCCTACCGGCGGCTACTCTCACGGCTGGCGATCTCATTGCGCACGCGGATGCAAGAACTGATGCTCGGCGACCTGAGCGCCAGCGGCGATGAACCGATCCCGCCGCAGTACCAGGACTTGGTTGACCGCTACTATCAGATCCTGGCATCGGAAAAGCGGTGATTGCTGAAGAGGTGAAGAGGTGAGGGGTTCTACGACACACGGCCGACAATGATACAATTTGCCACGAGAAAGCGGTGGCTGGTGGCAGAGCCTAAGCGAATGCCCCGGCTCGATAGCGACCGGGGCATCGCTGACGCTCTGCCCCAGCCACCGTCACGAGAAAGCGGTGGCTGGTGGCAGAGCCTAAGCGATGCCCCGGCTCGATAGCGACCACCGTGAATTCATCATTCTCGACCGTGGTTCGAGGTTAGGGAAAGTGCAAGGTGCGAAATGCATAGTCCAAGAGTCAAATCGTTGGTCCTCACGCTGTGGCTTTCGGTGTTGACCTTGCTCGCCGCGGCCCAGGATCCCGATTCCGCCGCCGAAAAAGGCCCGGCGCCGGATCCGATCCGCGCGGCCTATCGCCAGGACGCTGAAGGGTACACGTTTTATCACGACGCCGAACGCAACCAGCCGCTCAAGCTGGTCGAGAAACCGATCATGCGCTGGGCCAACGACGACGATTGGACGGGCGACGTCTTCGCCTGGACTCACGATGGACGTCCCGAAGTGGTCGGCTGCATCCTCTCGGGTCCGGGCGCCGACAAGTCGCGCAACGTCTATCACGAGTTCCACCTGCTGGCTGAAAAACCGATCGCTCCGGCCGACGTGCAGAACGGACGCCGCTGGCAACCCGCCGAGGGGCTGAAGATCGAGCGGTTGCCCGACGCTCCCAAACCGGCGGAGACCGCCGCCGCCCGACTGACGCAGATGCGGCAGATTGCCCGCGGCTTCACGGCTTTTATGTTCGCTGAAGGCACCTGGGAGCTGCGCCTTCTCACCCAGCCCTTGATGCGCTACGGCGACGAAAAGAGCGACGTCATCGACGGCGCTCTTTTTTCCTACGTCTGGACCAAGGGGACCGACCCCGAGCTGATCTTGCTCGTGGAATGCCGGCGAGACGACCGGGAGCCGGCCTGGTACTTTGCGCCCGCGCGTTTCTCGAACCGGGGAGTGTGGCTCAAACGGGCCGACAAGGACGTCTGGGGCGTGTACGGGCACGACGAACCGGCCGGCAAAGTGAGCACGAAGATATACACGACGGCCTTCGCACGAACGATACCGCGGCCCGATGCCAAGGACTGACGGCGATAGAACATTTTTTTAAGGGGGCTATGGGGATGAGGGGGAGCTCGACCTTGCTTGCGCCGCGGTTTATGTGGGAGACCATGAATAATCCCGGCTAGATAGCGACCGGGGCATCGCTAAGGCTCTGCCCCAGCCACCGTGACCGCGAAAGAACGCCCTTTCGCGGAGCGAAAGGCGACAGAATATGGAATCGCACGAGGAGCAACAGGCATGAAACGTTCGTTTTTGATCGTGTTGGCCGGGGCTTCGCTCGTGGCAGTGGTCTTGGCCTCAGCCCCGCTCGCGCCGCGGTCGGCGGCCCAAGACGAACCCGCGCCGCCGGCGGCCAAGGGCGAAAAGCCGCCATCCGCCGACGCTGCCCCGGAAGCCACCAACGATGAAAAGCTTCAGCTTCGCGCCGCCAAAGAACATGTGGCGCGATTGACGCTGCGGTCGCTCGATGAAGCGGGCGGCGCCGTTGACCCCATCGATCGGCCGTTGCTGGCCTACGGCGAGCCAGCCCGCGCTAATAGCCACGGCACGCTCTGGGCTTTCGGCCAAAGCGGCCGGCCTGTCGCTTTTCTGGAGCTTTGGAAGGGCGCGGCGGACCTGCCTTTCTGGTTCCAATCGACAATCCGAACGGGCGACCGGCATGTGCTGATGGAGTCGCCTAACGGCAGGCAGTGGCGTCCGCCGCAAGGTGCGATCGCCAGGACGGCCGTCGACGACGCGCCGCGGCCCGCGAAAGAAAGGCCGGCCCGATTGCGGCAGATCAAGTCGCTGGCCAGGCGCTTCACGGCGCACGAGATCTGGGATCCCGACAATTCACGTTTCGAATTGCGGTTGCTTGTGCAACCCGTCCATCGCTACGACGACGCGCCTCACGGCATCCAGGACGGCGCCGTGTTTATCTTCGCGTACGGCACCAATCCCGAGATCATTCTCCTCATGGAAGCACTTGGAACAAGTGTTGAGGAATCGCGCTGGCGCTATAGCGCGTTTCCCACGGGCGCCGCTGAATTGCACGTCGAGTTCGATGGTCGCGAAGTCTGGGTGCGACCCCGCGCTCCCGGCGTGACTGGTCAACCGACCGACGACTATTGGATGAATTCGATGCCTGTGGAAACACCGCCCGGCGATGACAGCCCGGGCGACGGTGAATGACAAAAAGCAAGTCACTTGTCAGTCGTCGGTTGTCGTTTGCTGAAAGGAGATGGAAAAAATGTTCCGTTCGAGTTGGATCCTGACCGTGTGCCTGACGGCGTTGGCATTTCGCGCCGCGGCCGATGACGACGGGCCCGCGCCCGAAACCCAACGCGCGCAGGACCACTCCGCCCCGAAACCCACCAATCAAGAATCGCAGGAAGCACGGCGCGCCAGTCGACTGAAGATGATGCGAGATATCGTGGGCCGCATCCAGTTGGAGTCCGGCGACGGCGACGAGCGCACCACGTTGGAATTGCTGCCCGAACCGCGGTTGCGTTACTCCGACGCGCCGCACCACGGACTTGAAGACGCGACCGTTTGGCTTTGGCGTCGTGGCGAGCGCCCGGCGGCGCTCTTGAAATTGGAGTCCTATCCCAGCGCGGGAGGACCGATCTGGAGCTTTTGCATGACGTCGGTGTCGAGCGGCCCGGTCGCCGCACGGTTCGAGGGGGGTAAATCGTGGTCGGCCAAGTCGCCGGGTATCTCGCCGCAATGGTTGCCGGGGGCGGCGCCGCCTTCCGAGAATCCAGAGCGACGCCCGCGTCAAATGCGCGAGATCGCGCGTCGCTTTACGGCTTACCGTCGTTACGGAGAGCTCGGGCGAACGGAGCTCCGCTTGCTGGCGCGGCCGGTCTACCGTTATAAGAGCGAGGCCGAGGGCATCACCGATGGGGCGATTTTTTGTATCGTCAAGGACACGAACCCACACGTTCTGTTGTTGGTCGAGTCCTTTTCTGACGGCGATACCCCTCGTTGGCGATATTCGCCCGTCCGGCACGCGGACGCTGAGTGCCACTTGCTGCTCGACGGCCTCGAAGTATGGCAGGCGGACGAGCGCGCGGGCGTCGACCCACGGCAACCCTATTATTGGTTTCAGGTGCCCGCAACGGCCGCGGGCGACGTCGTGAAACCAACGGCGGAGAATTGAAGCTGACGACGCCCTTGGAAACCTGCCCCACGAGAATTACCCATGCTGCTTGCCGATTGGTCAACCCAATTCCTGCCGCGGCTTTCGCCCCAGGCCGCCCTTGGCCTGTTGGTCGGCGTCCCCGTCGCCGTGCTGCTGCTGGCCAGGCTGCTGGGTCCGGCCAACACGGTGTCGCGGAAATGGGGCCTGTGGGCGCTGCGCGGGACCATTCTCTCGATCGTGGTCGTCGTGCTCGCCAACCCGGTGCGCATCGACGAGTCGCCGGGATCCTTCGAGCGGCCGGAGATGTTCTACCTGCTCGACACATCGGCCAGCATGCGGATGGGAAGTCCCGTCTCGCGCTGGGAGGAATCGTTGCGGTTGATCGAGCGGGCGCGGGAGCTTGCGACCGCGTCGCCGGCGGTGCCCAAGGCGTTTCGCTTCGGGCAGCGGCTGGCGGCGATTCGCGAGTTGCCCGAACTGGGTCTGGCGCCCGAGGGTCCCAACACGGCGAAGTCCGGCGACGGCGACCGTAGCCGGACTCGCAAGAGTTCGGGCCTGCCTGACTTCTTGTCCGACCGTCCTGGCCAGCCGCTCGAGCCCAGCGACGGTGACACGCGCTTGCTGGCGGCCCTGCGGCAGATTTCGAGCCGTTTCGGACGGGTGCCACCGCTGGGAATCGTGGTCTTCTCCGACGGCCGGGCACACGACGAAGCCGGCCTGGAGCTGCTCGCGGCCGAGTTCGCCAGGCTCAAGACGCCGATCCATGTGGTGCCCGTCGGCGACGTCACCAAGGGGGGCGACGTGGCCGTGGCGGCCGTGGTCGCCCCGCCGCGGGCCCGCAAGTTCACCGAGGTCGAAGTGCAGGTGTTCCTGCGCAGCTTCGGTTACGACGGCAAACGGTGCGAAGTACATCTGCTCGAAGTCGGCACGGGCGACCGCGCGGATCGCGAGCTCGCGCCGCCGTTGCCGATCACGTTGCAGTCGGGCTTCCAGTCGGTGAGCCTTTCGTTCCGCACGGAGACGGCGACCCGCAAGTTGCGGATCGCGATTCCGCCTTTGCCGAATGAGATCTCCGATCTCAACAACCAGATCGAGACCGAGATGGCCATCGACCGCACCAAGCTGCGCGTGCTCTACGTCGAAGGGAGCTCGCAGCCCTTCACGGTCACCGTGGCGGGCTACAGCCGCAACCAGATTCGCGGGCCGTTTTCCGATTTCAAGCAGGCGCTGATCGACGACGAGGACATCGAGTGCGTGGTGCTCGCCCGGCAAGGGGGCCTCGGCCGGCTGCTGCGGATGGCCGACCAGGGGCTGTTCGACGGGGTCCACGGCTTTCCCTCGACGGTGGCCGAGTTGGCCGCCTTCGACGCGATCGTGCTCTCGAACGTGGCGGCCGCGGCCTTCACCGACGAGCAACTCGCCTGGATCGAGCCTTGGATCGGCCAACGCGGCGGCGGACTGTGCATGATCGGCGGCGAAAACGCATTCGCATCCGGGGGCTGGGGCGAGACGCCGGTGGCGGCCATGTTGCCCGTCGAATTGCTGCCGGCCGGCCTCGATTGGTCGCCGGGCGAGACCGTGCGGCTGGCGCCGGAACTGCCGCCCACGCCGCACGCGATTTGGAGTCTCGTGGCCGACGCGAAGCAAAACCGCCGGATCGCCGGTTCGATTCCCGCCGTCGCCGGCATCAACCGCTGGGCGGGCGCGCGGCCGAACTTCACGACCGTGCTGGCGACGGCCGCGACGGCCAGCGCCGGTTCGTTGCCGGCGATCGTCGCCGGCCGCTACGGGCGAGGGCGGACGGCCGCGCTGGCTTTCCCGATCACGTCCCCTTATGCCGACGAGTTGGTGCGGCGTTGGGGGCAGGGCGACAACCGCTACTACGCCAAGCTTTGCCGCAACCTCGTCTATTGGTTGACTGAGAATTCGGCCATTGGCCGGCGGCGGCTGGTGGCCTCGGCCGACAAGCGTTTTTACCGCCCCGGCGAGACGATTTCGATTGCCGCGCCGACCTACGACGAGAGTGCCCAGCCGACCAGCAACTACCGCGTGGTGGCGATGATCGAGCCGCGCGCGGCCCCCGGCGACGCGGAGCCGGAGACGTCGCCTCTGCGCTGGCCCTCCGGCATGCCGCGCACCAGCGGCGAGGAAGGACCGTTCATCGTTTGGGGCGAGGAGTTCGATCTTCCCCTGGGGGGCGCCGCGGCGCCCGTCCACGCGATCCAGCTTCCGCTGGCCGAGGTGCTTTCCAGTGGGACGTCGAGCCAGTCGCTGCGCGTCGAGTTGACGGCCTACGAAGACCTGACTCAGATCGACAGCACCTCGCTCGACATCCAGGTGCTGCACGACCCGTTCGAGCGGCAGAACCCTTTTCCCAATCACGAGTTGCTCGCGCGGCTGGCGGCCGGCTCCGGCGGCAAGGTCATTCGCTCAGCCGAGGAGTTGGCGGCCGTGCTGGCGGACGTACCGCTGGACGTCGGGTCGCCGATCGTCAAACGCGTGCCGCTCTGGAGCAACGCTTGGGTGCTCGCTTTGCTGCTGGGGTTGCTGACGGTGGAATGGTGCTGGCGAAGGGCGCTGGGACTGGCGTGAAACTGCGGGCGGTCGGCTTCGACATTTCGACACGAACCCGCGGCGCAAGCCGCGGGGGTCCGTGGCGGCCCACGAATGAGGAAGGATCATTTTTACGAAAAAAGCACGATCGTTGCGCGGCAACGGACGTGCGAAAGACAACGGCGGCGAAGCGAAAAAAAACGATCTCCGAATACCCCATGACGTCTGAAGCCAGCCGCGAAAGCGGCATCCAATTGCCTCCGCACCCTTCGCCCCGCCCCACGCCCGTTTGGATCGCCTGGGAGGGGTTTCGGAGTCGTTTTTTTTCGCGTAGCGTCGAGGCTCGGCGCGCGACGCCGACACCCGATCACCCCCGCTCCTAGGCCTCTCCCTCGGCGCGTTCCTTAGCGGCACGTTCGCGCGCCAAGGCGCGCGATAACGTTGACAGCGTGACGTACGACGCGGAGCCGTCCGCACGGCCGAGCTCTTCGATCGCGCTGTCCGCCCCGAGGACGTTTGCGAGCCACTCGCGCGCGCGGGTCGCCCGCCAGGGCCTGCGACATGGCGACGCCGAGGAGGCGTTCCCAAGCGTCGGGCGTGTCCACCTCGAACACAACCGCAGGTCGCGCGTGCCAGGGCAACGCGGCGACTTCGCCTCGTTGCCGGCTTCGGCGCGGATAAACGCGACTTCAAATCCCCCTAAAAACGGAGATCCAAAAAACGAGGTCGCTGAAAAATGCCTCCTCCGGAGAATTCGTAGGTGCCCGTAGCATGTGTTTCGCTCTAAGTGTATGTTATATTGACAGTTTCGGCACGACGTCAACGCTGGGAAACCGAGTACGGATTCCAAGAAAGATGGCTGCGGGGCCTCCGGGGTGATAACTTGGAGGCTCCGCCCATCTCTTATCTTATCGTGATCGGATCGCCAAAACCAGGGCTTCGGCCCATCTTTCTTGGAACCCGTACTCCGTTGGCCCCAAACAACTCCATCACTCCGACGAGAAAACCACCCACGAAATCGCCAGACGAACCAGAAATCAGGAGATCGACAATGAAATGGTGTTGGATGAAGGCGGGCGCGAGGTTGGCCGTGCTGGCAATGGCCGCCCTTGGCGTCGTTGCGCCGTCGTCGGCCGGCGACGACGCGACGGATGCGCCGTCGGCCGACGATCTCAAGGCCCGCCTACGGCGGGCGGAGGAACATGTGCGGCGTTTCGAGCTACGAGACGCGGCCGACGACAAGGCGATCGCGATGATCGGTCGGCCGCTGTTGTCCTTCGGCGACTCGGCCCGAAATCACAATAACGGCACGCTCTGGGCCTGGAGCCAATCCGGCCGCCCGCTCGTGTTCATGGAGCTCTATCAGTACTCGGGCAACGACGCGACGTGGGTCCACGCGGTGACGCTGACCGCCCCGCGGCAGGTGGTGCTCATCATTCCTGAATCGGGACGTTGGGAGCCGCCGCATACGCCGCTGGAATCGGCGCCGATCACCGACGCGCCGCCGCCGGCCGAAAAGGAGCCGGCGCGGTTGCGTCAACTCAAGGAGTTGGCGCGGCGGTTCACGGTCCATGAGTTCTGGGATCCGGACAACTCCCACTACGACCTGCGCCTGCTCGTGCGACCTGTCCATCGTTACGCGGATGCGGCGGCGGAAATCCAGGACGGCGCCGCGTTCATCATTGCCTACGGCACGAACCCCGAGGCGGTGCTGCTGATCGAGGCCCTGGGCCCGTCGATCGACGCGGCGCGCTGGCGCTACAGCCTGGCCCGTTCAAGCCACGCCGAACTGCATGTGGAGTTCGACGGCCGGGAGGTTTGGAGAACCGACCGTGCCTCGGAAATCAACAGCGGGGCGACCCGGCCCTACTGGGTGTTCGCTTCACCGGTTGAACCATGAACGCGCTGCAGCGCAACGTAGCCGGCGTCGCTGGGTCATCTGGCCCCCAATTCCCGCGCGGGTTATGATGAACGTGGCGGGGAGCCGCCCTTCCGTTGAGATTTGGACAAGCTCAGGCGAGACGAAGACCAGGCCGTCGGCCATCACGAAAACCAGTCAATGCGAGGGACTTACGTGGTCAAGATCACAATCGATGACGAATTGCGCTCAAGGCTAAGGGGGCTCAACGAAGAGGTCGAACTGTGCGACGCCGCCGGCAGGACCATTGCGCAGGTCGTTCCCGTGTCCGCCTACGAGGATTTCTGGTACACGCTGATGGCGGCCGAAACGGGACTTTCCAAAGAGGAGGTGCGGCGGCGTCGCCAACAGAAGGGCGGCCGAACTCTGGCCGAAATCTGGAAAAGCTTGGGGCGCCAATGAGCTACCACGTCGCGTGGACTTTCGACGCCGAACGCGAATTGGCGGAAATCTGGAACACTGCGATGGACCGCGGCCAGGCTGATGGTCTCGTTCGATGTGGATGTGCCGAGCAAGCTGGTTTCGGTTTGGCAGGTCCGCCGCTTTGGCCAATGACAAGCGGTCATGGACGGCCTGGCGCTACAGCCCGATCGTGTGCTGTTCCTGGCGATGGTGGAGGAGGCGGCCGAGATTCTCGACGAACCGGTCGGACAGTTGCTAATCGGCAAGCACCTGATCAAGGCTGTGATTTTCGACCCTCAGAAAGAGGAGATTCTCCGATGGAACCCGTAATCGCGTACCGTCAGGCCGTGGAGCGCGTCCTCAGCGCGTACACGAACATTCCCTACGCACACGGTGAACTGCGCTGTGAGGCGATTTTCGACCGCGAGCACGACCGCTACGCGCTCATTACGCTCGGCTGGAATGCGGGCAAACGCATGAAACGCATGCACTTTCCCCTCGTGCATATTGACATCGTGGGCGGCAAGGTGTGGATTGAGAGAGACACCACCGAAGACGGCGTCGCGGATGAATTGGTTCACGCCGGCATTCCGAAGTCGCAAATCGTACTCGCCTTCCGCCCACCGGAGGTCAGGAAGCAAACGGACTACGCGGTCGCCTGACAGGTATCACGCCGCCGTACTCTTAGTGGTCCGGTGGGGCGTCCGGCGGCACCGGCAGAACCACGCCGCGAGCGCGCGCTCCGTCGCCGGCGCGCGGCGGGGGTTTGCCGCGTCCGGGACGCAAACGGCCGCCGAGCTCCTCGGGCAGGTAGTCGATTTGCAGCTCGGTGCCGCGGCCGTCGCCGTCGTCGTCCAGCAGGGCGTGTTCGGTCGCCAACAGCTCGCTCGTCGCGTATTCCTGGGCCGTCTCGCGGGCGGCCCAGAGGTAGGCGTCCAACAGCGTCGGCAGGCCGTCGCCGTCGACGTCGAAATCGGCCATGGGCGGCGGTTCGGCCAGGGCCTTGGCCAGTTGGTGCGGAAAGAGGGTCTCGTTGACTTCCAGCGCGGGTTCGGTGGCGACGACGACGATTCGCCCCGGCGCCGAAAGCGGCTTGAGGAAGAAACCACTGGCCGCCGTGGTGATGAAGAACGCCTGCTCGCGGCAGCGAACCGCGGCGAACAATTTGCCGAGCTCGGCCGGATTCATGTCCGGTCCCGGCAGGTTCAGCCAACTCGCGCGCCCGTCGTAGTGGGCGTGCCCCAGAACGAAAACCCACAGCGCATCGCCGGGTTGGATTGCTTGCGCCAGGGCGGCGGCCGTTTCGGCCAACCGCTCTCGCGTCGCCGCGCCACGGTTGGCCTTGAGGGCGGGGCCGTCTTGATCGGTCGTCTCGTCGCTGAAGAGTACGGCGACGTCTTCGGCCGCGAAGTCCAGGCGGGTCGTCAATCCGTTGTAGAGCTTCTCGACCGTTTCGGCAAACAGCTTGCGGTGCTCGGCGTCGCCGACCAGGCCGCAGACGATCAACGCTCGGCGAGTACCAGGCGCCTCCTGCGCGCCTGCGGGAACACCACAAAGCGACAGGATGCCCAACGCCACCAGGGTGAAACAGGCGAACCGCCGCATGGCTTCCTCGTCATGGGTCATGAGTCAATCACCCCTCGGGCAACGCCATCGCCTCCGCTCCGGCGTCGTCCAGAATCCTCGCCGCCTTCGCCAGCCGCTGCCGTTGGGCCTCGCTATGATCTTCCGCGGCGACCAGGATCTTACCTCGCGTCACCGCCTGGTCGTAGAAATTGGCAAGTTCCTTATCGACGCCGCGGGTGGTCATCGCGCCGATGAAGCTGCCGACGATCCCGCCCGTCGAGGCGGCGAAGGCGCCGGCCACCAGCAACCCCACGCCGCCGGTGGCCGCCGCCCCGGCGATCGCGGTCAAGCCGCCCAGCGCGGCGCCGATCGCGCCGCCCGCCGTTACCGCGGTGGCGGTATGGCTGCCCGCCGGCTCCTGGTGCTCAAAGCGGTGGTAATGGCTTTCAATGGCCTTGTCGGAACAAACCACGGTGATTTCCTCCGCGGTAAAGCCCGCGTCCAGCAGTGCCGCCACGGCGTGGTCGGCGTCGACGATCGAGGAAAAAATGCCGACGCGGATCGGCTTTTCGAGTTGAGAGGCGTTTTCCATGATTGATATCCTTCAATGGGGCGTAGTGCCCAGTCCAGTAGTGCCCAGTCCAGGGGTTTCAAGATGAGCCGATGTCGACACGCCAATTATCGGTTGCAAACGCCGTGCCACGCCGCTCTTGTCGCCGTTTTGTCCGGTGGAACGCCCACGACGTTTGACTTTATGAATCGACATATTCTCTTTGGTCATTTCCAATCCACATTGGCGCGGTTCGGTCCCACGGCACCTCACCGCTCACCTCTCACGCCCCTCAACGCCTTATCGGAAATATCCTTCCGGCACCAGGCCCCGTCCCAGCGGATGGCTTTGACGGCGGTATAGGCTTGCAGCTTGGCCGCGGAGATGGTCGAGCCGAGTGCCGTGACGCCCAGCACCCGTCCGCCGTTGGTCACAACCTGGCCGGCGGCCGTGGCGGTGCCGGCGTGGAACACCTTGACGTCGGGCACCTTGGCCGCGTCGTCGAGTCCGCGGATCGGGCGGCCCAGATGGTATTTACCGGGATATCCTTCGCTGGCCATGACCACGCAGACCGCCGGCCTCGGATCCCACTCCAACGGCTCGATGGCGTCGAGCCGGCCGTCGATCGTCGCCTCGAAGACCTCGACCAGGTCGCTTTTCAAACGCATCAAGAGCGGCTGGCACTCGGGATCGCCGAAGCGGACGTTGAATTCGAGCACCTTGGGTCCCTGGTTGGTGAGCATGAGCCCCGCGTAGAGCACACCGCGGAACGGTCGCCGCGAGCGTTTCATGGCATGGATCGTCGGCACCAGCACATGCTCTTCGATCCAGCGCATCGCGGCGGGGTCCAAGAGCGGAGTCGGCGAATAGGCGCCCATTCCACCCGTGTTGGGCCCCGTGTCGCCGTCGAAGGCCCGCTTGTGGTCCTGGGCTGCGGGCAAGGTCACGAGCGTCTGCCCGTCGGTGATCGCCAGCACGCTCGCCTCCTGGCCGTCGAGCCGCTCTTCGATCACGAACTGATTGCCCGCGTCGCCGAACTCCTTGGCCCGCGCAATGCGATCGACGGCTTCGAGTGCTTCGGCCCGCCCGGTGCAGACGAGCACCCCCTTGCCGGCCGCCAGCCCGTCGGCCTTGACGACCACCGGCACGTCGTCGCGCTCTTTGAGAAAGGTCACGGCGCGCTCGGCGCCGCGGAACGCGCGGTAGTCGGCGGTGGGTACGTCGGCATGCCGCAGCAGGTTCTTGCAAAAGACCTTGCTCCCTTCCAGTTCGGACGCGGCTTTGCTGGGTCCGAACACGCGCAGCTTCGCGGCTTGGAAGGCATCGACGATGCCGGCGGTCAAAGGCGCTTCGGGCCCAACGACCGTCAGTCCGACCTGGTTCTCCTTGGCGAACTTGATCAGCTTGGGGAAATCGCCGTGGGCAAGATCGACATTTTCGGCGTCGAGCGCCGTGCCCGCGTTACCGGGAGCGACGAACAACCGCTCGACGCGAGGACTTTGCGCCATCTTCCAAGCCAGGGCGTGTTCGCGGCCGCCGTTGCCGATGATCAATACGTTCATGTTGCGACGCCTATGAAAAAGTTTCTAACCGCCCCAGTGAGGGTAAGGCTCATTCTACCGAACGTCAATTCCGTCGTCATCCGGGAGCCGGGTCGGCGGCGGGTTGCCGCTGCGGTCGAGGTAGCGATCCATGCCGACCCAAAGGCTGCGGGCGTATCGGAAAAACCACAGCGGAAAAAGCACGCAAAACGCCGTCAGCGACCAGAGCACCAGCGGCTGCGGCAGGTCCGTGCCGAAGAACGCGGCAAAATAGCCGACGGTGACCAACAGCGCCGTCAAGCCGTAGTTGAAGTAGATCGAGCCCAGGAAATAGCCCGGCTCGCGCTGGAACTTCAAGCCGCAGCCCGTACACACAGCTTCCATCGCGAACCAGCCGCGGAACAACCGGCCACGCCCGCAACAGGGGCAACGAAGCCGGCAACTGCGGCCGAAGGTCGTCCAGAATTTCATGACGGTGAGTGGTGGCCGTGAGTGAGCTGATCGAATCCAATGGCGAGTGGTCATTGTACGACGGGCCGCGTGCGGTATAACTGGGCTCGCCGGAGTTCAGGCCGCCCGGTGTGTCACGAAGGGCAGATCCCAGGCGGGCTTCGCCCGCCTGCTGCCTAGAATGCTAAATGAGATACGGCTTGGATAGCGGGCGGTTGGCACTCGCCAGATCCAAAATAAGGCGTCGCGGCACATGCGGCGCAGCACGGCGGTTTCGGCGCAGCCGAAAATGCCCAAGAAAAAACTGGCAAAACCGTACCTGTACCGACAAGGAAATCCGTCTCGGCGGATTGCCCGGCTATAGACGGCTTAAGACTTCCTCCCACGTTTCGCGCCGGCGTGCCCTCCGCGCCGAAGCGTTCGTCGGGTAAAGGTACGGTTTTGCCAGTTTTTTCGGAGCGTGAGAGCGCCCCCGGTTAATGGCCATTTGAACGCCGCGAGGTGCGGAGCTGGCGCGTTTTTTTCCGCGTAGCGTCGAGCCGGGGCATCGCTTAGGCTCTGCCACCAGCCACCGCTTTCTGGTGGCAAAATGTCTCATTGTCGGCCGCGTGAAGTATAATGGCGAATTCGGCTACCAGCGTCCGACGCGGAGTTGGCCCGTTTCCATGCGCGCTTTCGGTCAAATACTGCAACGTCTAGGGCTGTTTTTGCCACCGGTGGCGATCGTGCTGGAACTTTCCGAACGGGTCAGCTTGGGGCAAATGCTCGCGCTGCTGGCGTTTTCCGTGTGCCTGTTCGGCATCGGCCGGATCGTCGAGGGGTACGGGAGGAACTAATTCTCCAGTTCTCCTTTCGCCCAATCGCCCTGCTTCCTATACTAAAGTAGGTGGCAGGTATCACTTGAAGGACGTAACGCATGGGCCGTATCCGCCGTGCTTTCTGGCTTCTGACGGCATGGTTGGCGCTGGCGCCGTGGTTCGACGCGTTGCCGCGGGCCGCCGGCCAGGCGCTGTACCCTCCGACGCACTTCAAACTCAGCGACGACGTCGACCTCGACCAGGCCGATTTGGCCACCAAGGCCCACTTGGAACTGGTCAAAGAGGCCGTGGCCGGCCAACAGTGGGAAGAGGCCGTCGAGAGCTTGCGAAAACTGACCGAAGACCACGGCGGCAATGTGGTCTTCCACACGCCGCGGCGGTACGTCAGCGTGCGGGACTTCTGCCACCTGCAGATCGCCGCGCTGCCGCCCGACGCGCTGGCGCTCTACCGCGGCCGGGTCGACCCGCAAGCGCGCCGTTGGTACGAGACCGGCGTGGCCGAGCGCGACCCCCGTTTGCTGCTGAATGTGGTCGAACAACTCTTCTGCAGCTCCTGGGGCGACGACGCGCTGTTGGCCCTGGGCGAAATCGCCTTGGAACAAGGCGACTACGGCAACGCCCGCGGCTATTGGGAAAAGATTCTGCCGCCCTGGTATTGGGCCCGGCAGGCGCCGGCCACAGCCGAGGGCACGGCCACATGGCTCGTTTATCCCGACACGGACATCGAGCTCTCCGGCGTGAAGGCGCGGCTCGCATGGGTCGTCATCCTGGCGGGCGATCAGGAGCGGGCCCGGGCCGGCTTGGACGCTTTCGCCCGCGAGTTCGGTGAAGCCGAGGGGCGTTTCGCCGGCCGCGAGGCGCCCTACATTGAAACGCTCGGCAAGCTCTTGGACGAGAGTGCCGCCTGGCCGAAGTCGCCCCTCGACGGCGACTGGCCGACGTTCGCAGGCTCGCCCACGCGCAACAAGGTGTTGCCCGCCGCAATCGAGATCGGCGCGCAAGCATGGCGCGGGGAACTCAAGGAAACGCCCGGCGACATCGCGATGACTCCCAAACGGGTCGCCGAAAAACGGGGCGAACCCTTGAGTTACTTTCCGTTGGTGGTCGGCGATTGGGTGCTGGTCAACGACCGCGATACGATTTCGGCTTTCGATTTCCGCACCGGCGCCGCGGCGGTGGGTAACGCCCCGATGATCTATCCCTCGCCCGACGGCGGCGGCCCGGCGGCGGCGGAAGAAATTCACCGCGGCCAGGCGAACTGCCTGGGAGTCGCGCGGTTCACGATGACCGCCTTCGGAAACCGGCTCTACGCCCGGCTGGGCGATCCCGTCACCAGCCGCGCCGGCGACAATCCAGGGCATCCGCCGGTCGGCGGCGGCAGTAAGCTGGTCGCCATCGACCTGGCACGCCAGGGGTACAAAATCGGCGAGACCCAACCGCCCGGCGACTCGTGGGCCTTCGAAGGATCGCCCGTGACCGACGGCGAAAACGTCTACGTGGGCCTGCGCCAAAGCGGCGCCCGCCCGCAGGCCCACGTCGCCTGCTACGACGCCGACCTGAAACGCCTCCGCTGGCAGCGAATGGTGGCCGGCGCCGGAACCCTCGCGCAGGGCGCCTATCCGGAGATCACCCACAACCTGCTCACATTCGAGCGGGGCATGCTCTATTACAACACGAACCTCGGCGCCGTGGCGGCGATCGAAGCGCGCGACGGCCAGACCCGCTGGGTGTTCCGCTATCCGCGCTCGTGCAAGGTCGATTTGGGCGATCAGGCGAAACACTTTTATCGCGACCTGACTCCCTGCCTCTACGACGGCGGCGTGCTCTACTGCGCGCCGTCCGACAGCTTGTTCATCTTCGCCCTCGACGCGCCGACCGGCATGTTCCTTTGGCAAACCGATCTTCCCGGGGACGCGATCCACCTGCTGGGTGTCGGTGGCGGCAACCTGCTGGCCAGCGGCGACAAGCTCTGGTGGATCAACACGCGCACGGGCAAGCTGAGCGGTCCGCCCAACGGACAATGGCCCGATGGTCCGACGCCCAAGGGTTTTGGCCGCGGCGTGCTCGCCGGCGACAAGGTGTATTGGCCGACGGCCGCCAAGATCTACGTATTCGACCAGCGCACGGGCGCCAAGGCGCAAGAAATCGAATTGACCACCCGCGACGTGGGCGGTGGCAATTTGCTGTTCGCCGGCGATACGCTGTTGATCGCGACGCACAAGGAGCTCTTCGCTCTGCGTCCCCATGTGGGAACAGGGAACAGGCGGAGGGAAGGTAACAGGGGACAGGTCACAGGGGACAGGCATGCTTCACGACGATGACGTACAAGCGGTCCAGCGGCTCAACGACGCTTACCGCCGCATTTGCGGCGAATTGTCGAAGGTGATCGTCGGTCAACAGAGCGTGATCGAGGAATTGCTGGTGGCGATGTTCGCATGCGGGCATTGCCTGCTGGTGGGCGTGCCGGGCCTGGCCAAGACGTTGATGATCCGCACCTTGGCCGACACGCTCTCGCTCAAGTTCAGCCGCATCCAGTTCACGCCCGATCTGATGCCTTCCGACATCACCGGCACCGAGGTGATCCAGGAAGACAAACTCTCCGGCACGCGCGAATTTCGTTTCCTCGAAGGGCCGATCTTCGCCAACGTGCTGCTGGCCGACGAAATCAACCGCACGCCCCCCAAGACGCAGGCGGCCTTGCTCGAGGCGATGCAGGAACACCAGGTCACGGTGGGCGGCAAGCGGCACAAGCTGGCCGAGCCGTTTTTCGTGCTGGCCACGCAGAACCCGATCGAGCAGGAAGGCACCTACCCCTTGCCCGAGGCCCAGCTCGACCGCTTCATGTTCAACATCCACGTCGATTATCCCGACGAGGATGAAGAGCTTGAGATCATCAAGCGGACCACTTCCGAAATGGTCCACCAGCTCACGGCCACGCTCACCGCCGAGGAGATCCTGGCCTTGCAGCGGATCGTCCGCAAGGTGCCGGTGGCCGACCATGTGAGCCGCTACGCGCTGAAGTTCACGCGCCTCACGCGCCGCGAAAAAGGCGAGGTGCCCGAGTTCGTCAGTAATTACGTCAGTTGGGGCGCCGGGCCGCGGGCCAGCCAATTCCTGGTGCTGGGGGCCAAGGCGCGGGCCGTGCTGCACGGCCGCTACTACGCCAACTGCGAAGACGTGCGCGCCGTGGCCCATCCCGTGCTGCGGCACCGGATCATGACGAACTTCAACGCCGAGGCCGAGGGGGTCAAGCCCGACGACATCATTCGACATCTCATCGAAATCATACCGCCGGCCGACGACGAGGCGGCCCATCGTGGAAAACTACCAGAAATATTTAGATCCGCGGATGCTGGCTAAGCTGCAAGGCTTGGAGCTGCGCGCCAGGCTGATCGTCGAAGGCTACGTCTCGGGCGTACACCGCAGCCCCTACCACGGCTTCTCGATCGAGTTCGCCGAGCACCGCGAATACGCGCCGGGCGACGACCTGCGGCACGTCGACTGGAAGGTGTTCGGCAAAACCGACAAATACTATCTCAAGCAGTACGACGAGGAGACCAACCTGGTCAGCTACCTGCTGCTCGACACCAGCGAGAGCATGCGCTACCAGAGCGACGCGGCGGCCCTCTCGAAGTTGGAATATGCCCAGTGCGTGGCCGCGGCGCTGGCCTACCTGATCTTGCAGCAGCAGGACAGCGTGGGGCTGATCACGTTCGACGACGAAATCCGCGCCCTGGTGCGGGCCAACAGCAATCCCTCGAACCTCAAGCACCTGCTGCACGTCATGGAGGAGTCGTCGGCGCGGCGCAAGACGGCCAGCGGGCCGATCTTCCACGACCTCGCCGAGCGGCTCAAGAAGCGAGGCATCGTCATCGTGTTCAGCGACCTGTTCGACGACGTGCCCAGCATGATGGCCGGGCTGAAACACTTTCGCCACCGCCGTCACGAGGTGGTGCTGTTCCATGTGCTCGACCCGGCCGAGCTCGATTTCCCGTTCCGCCAACCGACCTTGTTCAAGGGGCTGGAGGAATGGCCCGAACTGCTGACCGACCCGCGCGCCTTGCGGAAGGCCTACCTGGCGGAGTTCGGCCGCTTTCTGCGCGACGTCAAGCAAGGCTGCCGCGCCCAGCGGATCGACTACGTCGAGATGCGAACCGACCAGCCGTTGGACGTGCCGCTGTCGAGTTATCTGGCGTCGAGAATGGGGAGGGTGAAGTGAGGAGAAAGGAGAGGAGAAAGGAGAAAGTCCCTCGTCCCCACGCTCCGCGTGGAACGCACCGCGTGGGAACGCACCGTCCGCCCAACGCCCAACGCCTAACGCCTAACGCCCAACGCCTAATGCCCAACGCCTAATGCCCAACGCCTAACGCCTAACGCCTAACGCCTAACGCCTAACGCCTAACGCCCAACGCCTAACGCCTAACGCCTAATGCCCAACGCCTAACGCCTAATGCCCAACGCCTAACAGGGGGCTGACGCCCCCCGCTCGCCTTCGCCTAACGCCTAACGCCTAACGCCTAATGCCCAACGCCTAACAGGGGGCTGACGCCCCCCGCTCGCCTTCGCCTAACGCCTAACGCCTAATGCCTAATGCCCAACGCCTAATGCCCAACGCCCAACGCCTAACAGGGGGCTGACGCCCCCCGCTCGCCTTCGCCTAACGCCTAACGCCTAACGCCTAACGCCTAACGCCTAACGCCTAACGCCTAATGCCCAACGCCTAACGCCTAACAGGGGGCTGACGCCCCCCGCTCGCCTTCGCCCAACGCCCAACGCCTAGCGCCCAACGCCTCATGCCTTCCCTTCCTCCCATGCTCGCCTTTTTCAACCACCCCGCCATGCTGGGCTGGCTGGCGGCGGCGGCGGCGCCCTTGATCATCCACTTGCTCAGCCGTCGCCGATACCGCGAGATGCACTGGGCCGCCATGCAGTACCTGCTGGCCGCGGTTCGCAAAAGTTCACGCCGCATCCACATCGAGCAGTGGTTGCTCTTGGCCGTGCGGACGGCGATCATCGTGCTGGCGGTGGTGGCCCTGGCCGAACCGTTCCTGCGGCGCGCCGGCCTGAACTTCGTCTCCGGCCAGCGGACCCACAAGCTGCTGGTCATCGACGCATCCTACTCGATGGAATACCGAGCGGCCGACAAAAGCCTTTTCGAGCGGGCCAAGGAAATGGCCGGCCGCATCGTCGACGAGAGCAGCCAGGGCGACGGCTTCACGTTGCTGCTCTTGGCCTCGCCACCGCGGGTGGTCGTCGGCACGCCCGCCTTCGAGCGGGCCCAGTTCCACGACGAACTCGACCACCTGCGGCAACTCGACGGAGGCGCCGACCTCGACGCCACGCTGGTCAAAATCGAGGAAGTGCTCACGGCGGTTCGCCGCGACCACGCGCGGCTCACGCGCCATGAGATCTTTTTCCTCACCGACATGGGCAAGACCACCTGGTTTCCCGACCTGCGCGGCCCCGAGGCGGCGGCCGAATTCCTCAAGCGGAGCGAGCGACTGGGGTCGCAAGCCACCATCGTCGTCGCCGACCTGGGGCAAGACCAGGCCGAGAACCTGGCGATCGAATCGCTCGCCGTCGCCGAACCCTACGCCACGATCGGCCGCGACCTCGCGTTGGAAGCCGTGGTCCGCAACTTCGGCCGCCAGCAACACTCGCGGCAACGGGTCGAGTTGTTCGTCGACGGCCGCCGCGCCGGCGAGGACCACGTCGATTTGGGGCCCGGCGACACGGCCACGTCAACGTTCGCCTACCGCTTCGACGCGCCAGGTGAACACCAGATCGAAATCCGCCTACCGGGCGACTTGCTGGAGGTCGACAACCACCGCTGGCGGTCGTTGCCGGTGGCCGGGCAATTGCGCGTGCTCTGCGTCAACGGCAAGCCGGCCGGCGGCACGTTTCAGGGAGCGACCGATTACCTGGCCGTGGCGCTGGCGCCCCACGGACTCAGCGACGACCGGGCGCCGGTGCGTCCGGAGGTCGTCGCCGAAAGCGCCCTGGTCGAAATCGACCTGGAGCCTTACGACGGCATCTTTCTTTGCAACGTGGGCCAGTTTACGGCCAACGAGGCGCGCGTGCTGGCAGCCTACGTCGAGCACGGCGGCGGGCTGGTGTTCTTCCTGGGCGACCTGGTTCAGGCCGAGAGTTACAATCGCCACCTGCTGGCCGGCGCCGAGGGCGGCGTCAACGTCTTGCCATGCCGTCTGGGCGACAAGGTCGTGGGCCAGCGCCCTTGCTACCCCGATCCGATGGACTATCGGCATCCGCTCGTCGCGCCGTTTCGCGGCCGCGAGCGGGCCGGCCTGTTGAACACCCCGATTTACGGCTACTTCAAGCTCCTCGTTCCCGACGGTTCCGCCGCGCAAGTCGCCATGAAGCTGTCGACCGGCGACCCGGCGATCGTCGAAGCGCCGGTTGGACGAGGGCGCTCGATCGTGGTGGCCACGTCGGCCGACGTCTCCTGGACCACGATGCCTACCTGGCCGAGTTACGTGCCGGTCGTGCAAGAGCTGTTGTCGCTGGCCGTCAGCGGGCGGATCGATGATCGCAACCGCACGGTGGGCCAGCCGCTGGTCGCTTCGCTGCGGACGTTGGCCACCGATACGTTGGCCACCGTCGAAACGCCCGGCGGCGAGAGCCACACGGTGCGTCTGGAGCCCGAGGGCGACTACAGCCGCTGGACCTACGCCGACACCAGCCGTAGCGGGCTGTACAAGGTCGACCTGGGCGCGCCCTTGTCGCGCCATGAAACCTACGCCGTCAACGTCGATGCCTCGGAGGGGGATCTGACCAAGCTCGACCTGGCCGCTTTGCGCGGCGACGTCTGGCCCGGAGTCGCGTTTGAACTCTTCGACGGCCAGGATCCGAGCCATCAGGCGGCGGTGCCGATCGTCCGCCGCGATGCGCTCGACCGTTGGCTGTTGTACGGCGTGCTCGGCCTGTTGCTGGTCGAAACCGGCTTGGCAAGCTGGTTCGGGAGGCGATCGTCATGAACGGTCAACCCTCACGCCCCAACTCTTCGGGATCGGCCCCAAAGCGTAAAACCTCGGCGGCGCCTCGCCGCGGCCCGACCAACTCCCGCGGAGCGCTCCGGGGCGCACGGGTTGTGTACGCTTGATCTCTGAACGGTTGGTCGCTACATTGCCCAATAGCCTTGGTTGGTTGTTTTACTGCACGCGGCCAAGAATGAGACATTTTGTCACGAGAAGGTGGTGGCTGGTGGCAGAGCGTAAGCGATGCCCCGGCTACATAGCGACCGGGGCATCGCTTAGGCTCTGCCCCAGCCACCGTGAACGTCTCATTCTCGGCCGCGTGCAGTATAGTTGCCCAGCCGCGAGGCGGCGACAGAGTGTAGCCTGGGGCGTAAGCCCCAGGAATCGCCGACAACCTCCCGCCGTTCAGCCCCGAAGGGGCGACACCGGTGGCGGGGTCACGCTCTCTGTCGCCCCTTTCGGGGCTGGACGACATTTTTACTCGGACGTCCCTGGGGCAGTCACGCTGAGGCGACGCGTCCCGCCCCAACCGTCACCCGTGCGACACCCTCGTGATCGAAGATCGAGATTTCGTTTTTCGGACTGAAATAGACCGCCACACCGCCGCGGAAGACCAGCGCCTCGGGATGCTCGACTTCGATCCGCTCGCCGTTGATCAGTTCGACGGTGAACCGTTTGAACGGCTTGCGATACACGAACGCCCTCAGCGCTTTGGCGAACGATTTGGAAACCATGAGGTTTGAATCGACAGGCGGATGAGGTGTCCCAACGCATCGTGAACTCAGCGCGATTTTACGCCTCGCAATGCGCCGAGTCAACGCACCCGCTCGCCGATCTCATCCTGTCAATCCTGTTCATCCTGTCCAAAAGAATCCCCGTCGGAGATCGGTTTTTCCGCCGCGGACGGCCTGGGAAGGCCGTCCCACGACAGCGCGCCATCTCTTTCCGCGAGTTTTCGGATAGCCTCTTACTGGAAGTGGCTGGCGTCGACCAGGAAGTTGCCGTTGTTGCCCAACGGCATGTAGGGGAGCCAGCGGGCGCCGTTGACGGTTTTGGCGCGTGCGTCGCGGCCTGGATACCAGGCCATCCCCACGCTCACGTCGTAGGCGTCCTGGGTCGAGGCGATCGGTCCGGGGTGCGCGTTGGCCGCCATGTACATCGCATTGGCGTACAGCGACAGCCGATCCGTCAGCGGCACCTGCGCCGAGCTGCCCACGATCACGGCGCCCACGAGTCCGCCGCCGACGAGCCGCTTCGCGTCGGGTACGCCGACGTAAAGCCAGCTGTCGGCGCCTTGCTCGAATTTGTGGTGCCAGAAAAGGTTGATCTGGTTGATCGCCCGGAACTGATTGTGGTTGTCGGGACGATCGCCGATGTAACTCATGTCGCGGATCGTGGCCCAGACGCCCAGCGAGTTGCGTCCGCTGAAGGCCCATTCAAATTGCCCGCGCCACTGGCTCAAGGTCGGCGACAGCCCGAATTGCCCGTAGTTGTCGTTGACCATCCAGTCATGCACCAGGCCGAAGCTGGCCCGCTGGCCCGCTCGCGCGCGGCGAAAGAAACCGGTGGTGACGAAGAACTGTTGTTGGGCCCCCGAAAGTTGCGGCGCCGACGACGACCGGCCGCTGAAGTCGTACAAGCCGTAGCTGGCTCCCAACTGCCAACCAAGGCCCCAGCGTTCGACCAACGGGACCGCGGCGTTCAAGCCGTTGACGATGCCGAAGTTGCTCTGAAACGATCCCTCCGGCGGGCCGCGGAACGTATCGGTGCCCGAAAAGGCCGTGAAGCCAAGACGCGAAGCGCCGGCGCATTCACCGCAATCGGGGTACGCCGCGCGGCACTCGTCGCACGTACCGTCGTCGCACCGCGAGCAGAGCGATTCGGCATGCGAGACCTGTTTGACGTCGAACGCCGAATCGGGCGGCGCGAGATCGAGTCCAGCCGCGGCGCCGCTTCGCAGGTCGGCGTACGGGGTCGCGGAGAACGCCGCCGACGGCGCCGCCGCGCCGCCAGGCGTGATCGGCGCCACTTCGTCGAAGTTGGAATTCAGCACGGGCCCGTCGGCGCCGGCCGGCGCCGAAGACAAGGTTACGACCAAGAGCGCGATCACCGTCGCCGCCGGCTTGCGGACGTTCATGGGGGAGTTTCCGATCGAAAGAAACGAGAAATCGCGGCGGATTATGCCGAAGCGGCCTTGACGCCGCAAGATCAATTGGGGTTCATCCGGCGGAAGCGGCATTCCGCCGCCGAAACGGCGGGGATTGGCGCCAAAGCGATACAGGCTCGGCTTGCCCCAGAAACCGAATGAAGGTATCGTCCGCCACACAAATTGGAACAACGACCCGCGCAAAGGCTAGGATCGTCGCATGGGGCTCTGTAGGGAACGCCCTCCGTGGCGTTCCGTGCCCTGCCGGAAAGACGTCGCACTTGCTTCACGGAACGCCACGGAGGGCGTTCCCTACAGAGCCGGTCCCATCTTCGCAACTTAGCCTTTGGGGGTCGTTGAATTGAAAACGCCGATTCGGTGCGACAAGGAGGTATGCATGCCGATGGCCAAGTCGTCGCCCCTGGATGGTCTGGTTCAGGGTCTCCAGCAGAGTAAGCTCGTCAGGTTCTTCGAACAGATGGACGGCCGGTTCGGCTCGATCCATCTCAAAGAGTTGGCCGTCGCGGAAGTCGGGCCGCGCCGCGAAATGCGCATCGCCGAGCGGGAGCTGGTCAATTTCGGCTTCGACAGCTTCTTGGGACTCGACCAACATCCCAAGGTCGCCGAGGCGCTGGTGCGCGGAACGCGCCGCTGGGGCACGCAGTTTGGGGCCTCACGCGCCTTTGCCGTTTGCCAAGCGGAGCTGGACCTCGAGTCGCGCATCGCGCGCTGGATGGGGACTGAGGCGGCCCTGATCTTCCCCTCGGTCACACTGGCCAACGTGGGCGTGTTGCCGGGACTGGTCGAGCCCAAAGACCTCATCGCGATCGACGAGTTCGCGCACAATTCGATCCAGGAAGGCGCCAAGATCGCGCAGGCCAACGGCGTGCGGGTCGTGCCGTTCGCGCACAACGACCCGCTGGCCCTGGAGCGGGTGCTCGTCCAATCGAAACCCTACCGGACCGCCGTGGTGGCGATCGACGGGGTGTACAGCATGAGCGGGGCCATCGCCGACATGGCCGGATTGAACGCGGTCGCCAGGCGTCACGACGGGGTGCTGTACATCGACGATGCCCACGCGACCGCCGTGGCCGGCGACCACGGTCGTGGGACCGTGCTGGAAGCCCTGGGAAGCTACGACAACACGATCGTCGTGGGTTGTTTCTCCAAGGCATGCTCCGTCTTCGGGGCGTTCGTGGCCTGCACGCGCGACCTCAAGCGGCTGCTGAAAATGCGGTCGAACACCTATATTTTCGGCGGTCCGGTGCCTCCGCCCTACCTGGAGGCCGCCTGCGCGGTGATCGACATTCTCCGCTCGCGGGAATACCAGGCGCTCCGCGCGCAACTGGACGGCAACATCCGGCGCATGGCGAGCGGCCTGGCCCACGAGGGCCTGGTCGTGCTGGGCGGGCATTCACCGATCACGTCGGTGCTCGTGGGCGATGAGGAAGACACGTTCCGCGCGGGCAAGTTCTTGTTCGACCGCGGGTACTATGTGCAGTCGGTGACGTTTCCCGCCGTGCCGTACCATGCCGGCGTGCTGCGCGTGCAGGTCAACGCCAACCACACGCCGGCCGCCATTGATGGCCTGGTGGCGGCCATTGGCGAGTTGAAACAGATCGTCCGGCTGCCGACCGCGGAAGCCGCCTCGCGGCGGAAGTCGGCCTCGCCGCCGCTCGTCGACCACGGGCGGATCGCCGCCTGAGCCGCGCACAACCGCACGTCGCCTTCGGCGCTTGAAAACGGATACCACCATGTGGTATTATACTGCACGCGGCCGAGAATGAGACGTTCACGGTGGCTGGGGCAGAGCCTAAGCGATGCCCCGGTCGCTATGTAGCCGGGGCATCGCTTACGCTCTGCCACCAGCCACCACCTTCTCGTGACAAAACGTCTCATTCTGGGCCGCGCACAGTATATTTTACCGCCTGCGGCGTTTGCCCGCCATGGGGCCATTCGGCCGAATTTCCAGGTCGGTCACCAACAAAAGGTCGATGATATTCATCGTGTCGTCCGGCTGTTGGACGATGATGGTTCGCTCACTGGGGGCCAACATCATGAATTCGTGATGCACCACCGGCACCTGCCGGCCGTCGGCGAGGTGAACGGTAAACGGCTGAAATGGCCGGGCCTGGTAAAGACCGCGGATCCGGTCGGTCGTCATGAAAATGATTCCCTAACCACGATAGATTACTTGCCAAATCCCAGATTAACTCGCGCCGATGCGGCAAGCAAGGGGCCATGGTGGCTGGGGCAGAGCCTAAGCGATGCCCCGGTCGCTATCGAGCCGGGAGGCGGCGCCGGTGATCGACGTCGCGCGGCAGGCGGAGCGTAAGCGATGCCCCGGTCGCTATCGAGCCGGGGCATCGCTTAGGCAACTCCCTTGAAATAACGTACCGGCTTATCCGTTTCGCCGTTGAATTGGGGCACAGTATTAAACCAACTGGTAGTTGAAGTCTGTCGCCTTTCGCTCCGCGAAAGGGCGTTCTTTCGCGGAGCGAAAGGCGACCAGCCACCACTTTCTCGCGTCAAAACGTCTCATTGTCGGCCGCGTGAAGTAGATTGATCGGCCGCTCCTAATTCCTGCCCCACCCGCTCGTTCTCGTCTCAACGCTGGTCGAAACCGCTCCACATCGGTTCCTTCGGAACCAGCTCAGCGATAGCCCGGCCCCGCCTCAACTCTCGCGGATCGCCTCAAGAAATGGCCTTTTGGCCCAACGGCGACCCGCGGCCCGGCACACGAACCTGCGGCGTAAGCAAGGCCCAACGTTGGACTTACGTTGCTTGCGCCGCGGGTTCGTGTGCCGGCGGTCGGCGCGCGTTTCCCGTGGGCCATGAATCATCCGGGTTAGTCAAAAAATTTTCGCCACACCGGCAAAAAAGTGGTTGCATACCATTGCAAATCGTGTACCTTGGTAACTTGTCGCGATTGAATAATCGGTGAGGGCTGCGCGCAAAGACCTCCTTACACCAACCCGCGTTACACCAACCCGCGGCGCAAGCAAGGCTGCATTACACCAACCCGCGGCGCAAGCAAGGCTGCCCTACACCAACCCGCGGCGCAAGCAAGGCCAATGATTACGCTCCTTACACCAACCCGCGGCGCAAGCAAGGCCAATGGTCACGCTGCGCGTCGTTCTACACATATCGCGAGTTTTGATCCGCCCCCTGCCGGCTTGTCCGGCAGGAGCGGGCAGTTTGGATGGCTAAGTGGACGTCGCGACTTCCCGATCCATCACTTCTCCCGTGGTCGTGGGGGCGCCGCCCCCGGGCCGCGGCGGGCC
>Ga0307374_10003024_pt1 | contig 29213 bp, 37 predicted proteins | sample OX3MG_FD_202532 | JGI IMG/M metagenome (GOLD analysis project Ga0307374, IMG submission 202532) | Soil microbial communities from Risofladan, Vaasa, Finland - OX-3 | ecosystem: Environmental > Terrestrial > Soil > Coastal area > Acid sulfate soil | place: Finland: Risofladan, Vaasa | collected... | reverse complement strand
GCCCAGTCGGCGACGGAGTGGGTCGGGTTGCCTTCTAAGACCACCGACGCTTCGTCGTCGTTGGCAACCGTGGCGATCCACTCTTCGGCGATCTCGATGAGCGGCGTCTGGTCCTGAATGATGCCGCCGCCCAGTCCTGCGGCGAGTTCGGTAAGAAACGACGGCGGCGCGATCACGTGCAGGAGCGTCAGGGTGCCGTCGCCGCCGCGTACCGTCCGTGCGGTGTCGAGCGCCCGCACGGCGCCCGGGGAGTCGTCCATACAGACCACGATGTGCGAAAACCCGGCCATCGCGAGGAAGTATATGCGCCCGGTGGGCGTCTGGCGCAGCGCGGGCGTGGGCGCTGCTAGCCTCATTTGCGCGATGGAGGGCAGCCCGCCACACGCCGACGCATCGGTCGGTGACCACATCATCTGGGGCGGCCATGCCACGGTTCGGATCGTCCTGGGCGGCGAGGCCGTGTTGACCGATCCGGTGCTGCGCCGGCGCGTCATGCACCTGCAGCGCGTCGTGCCGCTCGTGGCGGGTCTCGGTACGGATCTGCGGGCGATGTTGATCTCGCACCTGCACCACGATCACCTGGATCTGGCGTCACTGCGGATGCTCCCGGGCGCGGCGCAGATCGTGGTCCCGGTCGGGGCGCGGCCGGTGCTCGGCCGGCGCACGCTTCAGCGGGTGATCGAGCTCGCGCCGGGCGAATCGGTCGACATCGGAGGCGTGCAGGTGCGGGCGACCATCGCCGTGCATGACGGCGGCCGCGCAGGTCGTCGCGGCGTGGCGGCTCCGGCGCTCGGCTATGTCATCGAGCGCGCCGCGACGACCGTCTACTTCGCCGGCGACACGGACATCTTTGCGGGAATGGCGGATATCGCCCCACGGATCGACTGCGCGCTGTTGCCGGTCTGGGGCTGGGGATCGACGCTCGGACCGGGACACCTTGATCCCGAACGTGCCGCGGACGCGCTGACCCTGCTGCGCCCGCGCATCGCCGTGCCGATCCACTGGGGCACGTACCGTCCGGTCGTCGGTCGTGGTGCCCCGCCGGCGCAGGCGGGCGCGGCGGAGACGCGATTCGCGGCCGCCGCCGCCCTGCGGGCACCCGGCGTTGCGGTGCACATCCTCGCGCCCGGAGAGCCGCTCGCCGTGGGCGGGGCGGCCTGCGCCGGATCCGCCCCGCTACGCTGAGCGCGTGCAGACCCCCGCTTCGATCCTCGACTTGACGCCGGTGCCCGAGGGCGTCGGAGCGCGCGGCGCGATCCAGAATTCGATCGCGCTCGCCAAGTCGGCGGAGACGTTCGGGTACCACCGGTATTGGGTGGCCGAGCACCACAACAGCCCGACGATGGCATGTCCGTCGCCCGAGGTGATGATTGCCCACATCGCGTGCGCAACGAGTGCGATCCGGGTCGGTTCGGGGGGCGTGATGCTTCCGAATCACAGCCCGCTGCGGGTGGCCGAGGCGTTCCGTGTGCTCGAGGCGCTGCACCCGGGCCGGATCGACCTCGGCCTCGGCCGAGCACCGGGCACCGACGGGGGGACGGCGTATGCGCTCCGGCGCGGCGCGAGTGCGACGGATGACTTTCCGCAGCAGCTAGCGGAGCTGCTTGCCTATACGGAGACGGGGTTTCCGAGCGACCATCCGTTCGCAGGGATCGCCGCCGAGCCGCGCGAGGTACCACTGCCGCCGATCTGGATTCTCGGGTCGAGCGACTACGGTGCGCAGGTCGCCGGGATGATGGGCGTCGGCTTCGCGTTCGCACGCCATCTCAACCCGCGCGGGGCCACCGATGCGATCGCCCGCTATCGGGACGTGTTCCGGCCGACGGGCCGGATTGCGGCGCCCCGGGTGATCCTGGCGACGTCGGCCATCTGCGCGGACACCACCCAGCGGGCGCATGATCTCGCAGCGTCGATGGCGCTCGGAGTCATCCGGCTGCGCACCGGCCGGCCCGCGCCGCTGCCGACGCCCGAGGACGCCTTGGCATATCGCTACGACGAGCAGGAGCTCGACCAGGTCCGGCGTTACCGGCGCGCCCAGGTGGTCGGTACCGCCGATGAGGTCAGCGATGAGCTAGGTGCGCTCGTCCGGCAGACCGGTGCGGACGAGCTCATGCTGATGGCGATGGTCCACAGCCACCAGGAGCGGGTCCACTCATATCGGCTCGTCGCCGCGGCGCTTGGGCTCGGCGCATCGCCGTCGCCCGCACCGGTGTAACACCGGCGAAAGCGTGCTCGTTCCGGGGGAGTGGTGCGGTCCGGATGACAGGAAATACCGGCTGAGTCGCGAACCATCAGACCACCAGGCGTCCGCCCGTCGACGGGCGTATCGCCGCGAGTTGCACCACCCCGGGGAGACGCATGATTTCGTATTTCCAGTCGATTGTGCTGGGCATCATTCAGGGCGTGACCGAGCCGTTTCCGGTCTCCAGCCTCGGCCACAGCGTGATCGTCCCAAAGCTGCTCGGCTGGAACCTGAGCCAGAGCAACGACAAGTTCGTCACATTCCTCGTCGCGACGCACTTCGCCACGGCGCTGGTCTTCTTGGGCATCTTCTGGGACGACTGGGTCCGGATTGTCCACGGGCTCATACGCTCGATCGTTCAGCGCGGTATCGCTCCCGGCGACACCGATGCCCGCCTGGGCTGGCTGCTGGTCATCGGCACCGTGCCGGCGGGGATCATCGGTCTCGCACTGCAGCACCCGCTTGAGAAGCTGTTCGGCAACGCGAAGCTCGTTGCCGCCGTCTTGATCCTCAACGGACTGATGCTCCTGTATGCCGAAGCGCGCCGGCGCCGGGCGCGGGTCGACATCGCAGACGACGACGCGCGCCTGGCGCGCAGCCTGACGCCCAAGTCGGCGGCCGGCATCGGTCTGGCCTAGGCGCTGGCGCTGATTCCCGGGTTCTCGCGTTCCGGTGCGAGCATGAGCGGCGGCCTGTTGCAGGGCCTCTCGCACCGCGACGCGGCACGGTTCTCATTCCTGCTGGCGACCCCGATCATCCTCGCTGCGGCGCTGCTGAAGATGCCCGGACTGTTCGGGTCCACCGGCAGCGGCATCCGCGGTCAGGCGCTCGTCGGCGCGATCGCCGCGGCGATCGCCGCCTGGTTGAGCATTCGGTTCCTGTTGCGGTTCTTCGTGACGAACCGCCTGACCCCGTTTGGGATCTACTGCATCATCGCCGGCGCGGTCTCGCTCGTGTGGCTGACCATCGCCTGATCGTCGCTCGACGCACGCATCGGCCCCCCGGGGGGGCCGATGCGTGCGTCGCCGCGTGGGCTACTTGAGCGTGCCGACCTGCGACTTGGCCGCGCTTAGGATCGACGCCGGCAGCGGCGCGTTCCCGATGGCGTTCAGGGCGCCCTGCGCGGTCGAGCCGTACGCGTAGTTGAGGAAGCTCTTGGTGCCGGCCAGGGACTTGGACATGCCGGCCTGCCGGTAGTTGCTGTAGGCGAGCACGAAGGTCGTGATCGTGATCGGGTACGCGCCCGTCCCGCTCGAGTTGAGCAGGCTCTTCTGGAGGGCTGTCGGATTAATTGGCTGGCTGACCGTGGCGGTGGTGCCCGCCGCGGTCGTCGATGCGACGCTCGGCGCGACGTAGGTGCCGTTCGGCGCCTTGACCTTCGCCAGCAGGCTTTGGTCGCCGGCGCTCAGCACATCGGCGTAGTCGGCATAGCCGATCGCGTTGGCGTTGTCCTTGACGCACTGCAGCACGCCGGGGTTCTTCGGCGAGGCGATGATGTGCGGTGCCGTCCACGACGGCTGCTTGTTAGAGGGGCCGACCTTCTTTAGAAAGGTCGCGCTCTCGACGGCGAGGTACCCGGAGAAGTTCGAGCTCGTACCCGAGGAGTCGGCACGCACGCAGACGGTGATCGGTGCGCTCGGGAGGGTGACACCGGGGTTGTCGGCGGCGATCGCCGGGGCGTTCCACTTGGTGACCGTGCCGTCGAAGATGTCGGCGAGCGTCGCTCCGGAGAACTGGAGGTTCGGTGCGCCGGTGACGTGTGCCGGCACGCCGATCGCACCGAGGTACGTCGGGAAGTAGATCGGCGTCACACCGCCACGTGTTGAGGCCAGCGTCGCCAGCTCGGAGGGCTTGAGGGGGGAGTCGGTCGCACCCCACGTCACGACGCCGTTCGTGAAGTCGGTGATCCCGCCACCGGAGCCCTTCGAGATGTAGGTGCACAGCTTCGATTTGGCGCACCACGTGTTGTACGTCGGGGCGGCAAAGCTGCTGCCGCTGCCCGTGCTCTGGGCCCCCGACGACGACGAGCTACTGCCACACCCGGCGACCGCGATGGCCGCGCCGGCAACGGCCACGGCCCCGAAGAGCATCGTGCGGCGGTTGCGCTTGGTTCGATCCATTCGGACGTCCCTCCATCAGGTGATCGGGATTACAATTGAGCACCCGGCGTCCCGCCGACTGCTGGTTCCGGGTCGAGCGTAACCAGCGCATCCCCTGCAAATGTGAAAATGCGCATCATCAATTGTGAACCGACGGTGAAGTTCACTGGCGTGGGGGCGGCTAGGCTGCGACGACGGGAGCGGCCCGCGTGGCGAACCGCGGACGGACAAAGGAGGACGTGACATGGAGACCTCCGTCGACACTGGCGCCGCCGCCCACAACCCAGACGATGAGCGCCCCGCAACGGCGCGGCGGGCCCGCGAACTGCTGCTCGAGGGGAACCGCTGGTTCGTGAGTCTCAGCGATGCACCCGATGCGCGCACCGCCCGTTGGCATCTCGTGCGCCTCGATGCCGGTGACATCGGGATCGGTGGCGAGGATGGCGCCGCCCCGGCGCACACGCCGTTCGCGGCGGTCCTGGGATGCTCCGATGCGCGGGTGCCCGCCGAGTTGGTCCTCGGCCGGGCCGCAGGTGACCTGTTCGTCGTGCGCGTCGCGGGAAACGTGCCAGGCACGTGGTCGATAGGCAGCATCGACTTCGCCGTCGACAAGCTCGAGACGATGCGGCTTCTGGCGGTGATCGGGCACACCAGCTGCCAGGCCGTCGGCGCGGCGGTCGACGCATATCTGGCGCCCGCGAGCTACCTCGGCCTGGCGGCGCAGCTGCCGCTGCGGGCGATCATCGACAGCCTGCTGCCCGCGGTCGTGTGCGCGCAGGCGGCGATGGGCGAGGTCTTTGGCGCCGACGTGTCCGATCGCTTGGGGTACCGGAACGCGCTCGTGGAGCTTTCGGTCATCCTCAACTCCGCGCTTACGGCCAGCGTGTTGCGCCAGACCTTCGCCGCGCGGCTCGGGGAGACACTCGACGTGGTCTACGGTGTCTACAACCTCACGAACCGCGTCGTCGGCCTGCCGGCCGATACCGGGGGCGGGACGTGGACCCCCGAGCTCGCGCATCCGCCGGCAGAGGAAGCGGAGGTCGTGGCGCTCGGTCGAGACACTGCGGGGAGCCGCTTCATCGCGGGACAGCTCGACTCGGCGGCGCGGGACCGATGAGCGGATTCGCCATCCCATAACGCACCTCACAGGGGAGTCTCAGCGCCCGTTGTTAGCGTCCCGGGCATCCTGATGTCCATCGGGCTCCACGACGGCGAGCATGGGGTACGGGAGTGCGCGACGGCTGGATTTGCGGGACGGTGACAGGGCAGCGAGCGTGAGCGTGACGAGCACCTCCCGCATCCTCGATGACGCCCGCGGCCACGAACCGGGTGACGGGCACGGTACCGACGGCAACGAGCGCCTGACGGCGCTCACCGGGACGCTGCTGTTCGTCTTATTGGCGGCCGAGGGATTCACGATCCTCGCGCTGCACAACCTGCTGACGGCCCACGTGTTCATCGGAGTGCTGTTGATCCCGCCGATCCTGCTGAAGCTCGGGTCGACCGGGTATCGGTTCACGCGATACTACCGGCGTGACCCGGCCTACCGCTCGGCGGGTCCGCCGATGACACCGATGCGGATCCTCGCGCCGTTTCTGGTCCTGCTGACGCTCGTCGTGTTCGCCAGTGGCGTCGCGTTGGTCATCACCGGTACGCGCAACGGGAACCCGCTGTTGTTCATCCACAAGGCGAGTTTCATCTTGTGGCTCGTCGTCGCGGCAATACACATCCTGTATTACCTGGTGCGGATCCCGCGCATCCTCGGTGCCGAGGTCGGCACCTCGAGGAGTCGCCGCCGCGGCGTCGCCAACCGTGGTCTACGGTTCGCTGCGTTGGCCGGGGCGCTCGTCGTCGGCATCGGCCTTGGGTTTGCGTTCATTCCGCTCGCACATACGTGGGAGCACAAGAACCCGCAAGGGCATTCCGCCCGCGCCGGAACCGTGCAGGTGGCCCGCGCCGGCACCGTGGCGAGCCGGGGCCCGGCCGGAGGCTGAGCATGACGATGGCCTCGTCGGGGCTCGCGTGCGCGCGGGCGGGTCTCGACCGGACCCCGGCGGTCCTCAAACGCGGCGGTGAGCGACGCGCTCGTACGCACACGGTGCGGCCGACCAGACGCGCGTGTCAAGATCCCGTGGTGAGTGCGGCGACCGCGACGCCGTCGAGATGACGAGGCCGAGCCGGCCGGTGACCAACACGAACACGACGCCGAACGAGGCGCCCAAACGACCAGCGGTGTGCCCCGGGGGTCGCGGCGTGTGCCTGGACGGCACCGATCGGGCCCGGCGATCAGATGCACTGACTCGCACCACGGACGGCCCGTGCCCATCTGCCGGTTCTGGAAGGTCGACGGGCTCAGCTAGAGGCGCGACAGGATGGCGGTGGCCAGCTGTTGTTCGGCGGCAAGTGACGGCGCGGCATGGGCCGGGGCGACCGCGACGCGGAGGTACGTGTCGCCCTTGAGGACGTTCAGCGACGCGTAGCCGTCATAGAAGACCTGGTCGGCGTAGCCGGTGATCGCCTGTGGGCGGACGACGGCTGAGGACTTGTAGGCGTTGTACCACTTGGTCGCATTCGGTCCCTTTACGACGACGACGCGCACCGAGTCGGGCTGGGCGATGTTCGGAGTGTGCGGCGTCGGCGACGATGCGCCGTAGAACACGCACGCGCGACCGCCCTCGATCGTGGCCGTGCCGAGCGCGCCGGCCGTCACCGACTGACCGAGCGCAGCGGCCGCTTCCGGGGTGGTGACGACCGTGCAGGAGTTGAAGTTCCCCGAGGCCGTCGTCGAGCTGCCGGTCGTCGTCGAGGCCGGCACCGTCGTGGTCGCAGTGTGGGCGCCTGAGGACGTGGTCGCCGACGACCCCGACGAACCGCAGCCAGCGAGCACCATGGCGGCCGACGACAGCCCAGCGAGCGTGACGAGCGTCGGGCGGATCCTCATGTGGACTCCTTTGGACGGCGGATGCCACGCGCTGGCGTTGACCGTAGCCGACGGCGCCGTCGGCGCCGAGGGATGGCCAATCCCGGGGGCCGGGCATAGAGTGGTCGCGCGGCTGTGGCCGCCATTGTGCATCGACCAGTGCGGAGCCGTCCTTGAACAGTGACCGCGAGCCCGGATTTTCGACCCGCCACGGATCGTGGTCGGCGACGGGATGACGGTCCCGTCGGCGCCAGTACCAGGCGCGCGGAGTTTGCAAGTCATGCCGCGAGTGATGCGGGCGACGGCGCTCGTGCTGCTCGCGTCCGCGCCAGTTCTTGCCGCATGCGGATCCTCGGGTGCGACCTCGACCGTGCCACCGACAGCGGGGCTCGGTTTGGGATCGGCCGTCGATGCCGTCTGCGGACACGGCCTGCGGGTGCAACTCGACGCGACGATCGACGCCGTCAGCCCGCAGCAGGCGCCCCACACATCTGTCGCCCGCCTCATGCGGGTCACCGGGACGACGCCACCGGCCGGCGCGAGCGTGCGGCGCGGCGCGGTCGTCACGCTCCACTACGAGCACCCATCGTGGGAAGGCGAGGAACTCCTGGCGACGAACGGCGACCACTGCCTGGTGACTGCTCCGCCGCCCCCGTTGAGCGCCGCCGGCCGCGCCGCCATCGCGGCCGTGGCCGCCTCGCCCGCCTGGCGTGACATCGCGGGGCAGTTCCCGGCGATCAACGGAACCGTCGGGTGCACCATCCGGGCCGGCGGGCCGGTCGCCGGTATCCCGATACCCGGAACCTGCATCACTGACGTGAACGTGACGTCCATCGGCTTTACGTCCGTGGGCTACATCGAATCGTGGCCAGCCGCGCGGTTTGCCGTCTCGCCCCGACACACCGGCGACCTGACCCACGAGTGGACCTTCATGGTGGATCCCAAGGGCCGGATCGTGTCGGCGATCTCTGGCGGCGACGTGCCGCCGCAGGCGGCCCGCTGATTCCGTCCGGCGGGTGCGGCCTGGAGGTCGCTCGCTACACGGTTGCGCGCCGCAGGCGGGCGGCCACGCTAGCCTGATCGCGACGGCACCGGTCGGGGAGATGGCGATGGGCGCCTACAAGTCAGCGATCACGATGCGCCGCGCGGGCGCGCCGGCTGCCGTCGTTGCAGTGCTTGCGATCGCCGCCGGGTGTGGGGCAGCGGCGACCGCACAGACCAAGGTGCCGTCGACGGCGAAGTTGTCGCTGACCCAGGCAGCGGCGCGCTTGTGCGGCGTCGGCCTGCGGGTCAGCATCGCCGAGACCTCGCTGATTCCGAACGCGCCGCGGCTCCCATCGCACGCCTACTCGGCGTCGCCGGCGATCGCTCTTCCGGCGATACGGGTCGTCGCCACCGGCACGTTACCGGCCGCTGGGACGTCGGTGAGGACGGGGTCGGTGGTCGTCCTCCGGGTCGTCGCGCCCGCCGGGACGTTCGCCGCGATCCGGCTGCCGGCCAGCTGTCAGGCACCAGCGACCACGACGGGTGCCTCGACGGCCAGCTAGCGGTGTGACGGTCAGGCGTGGACGGTGTCCGAGCTCCGCAGTCCGGACGCCCGGAACGCGGCGGGGAGTAGGCTGGAAGCGTCCATTGTTTCGCCTGCACCGCAGCCGTTGAGGTGACCGCTGGCCGTCGCCATCCTCATCTTCCGGATCGTCCTGGCGGCCGTGTTCTTAGCGGCAGCGCTGTCGAAGCTGACCAGCGTGCGCCGGACCTCGGCACGTGTGCGGATGTTCGGCGTGACCGAGTCGCTCGCGCGCCCCACGGCAATCGCCGTCCCCGTTGCCGAACTCGTGATCGCCGTGTTGCTGGTGTCCGATGCGACCGCGCGTGCCGGCGGCCTTGCCGCGGCGCTTGCGCTGATCGTGTTCTCCGCAGCGGTGGCCCGCCTGATGGCACGCGGCGAGGCGCCCGACTGCAATTGTTTCGGTCCCCTGCATTCTTCACACGTTGGACCCGGGATGCTCGCGCGAAACCTCGTGCTGGCGGCGGTGGGCGTGGCGGTCGCCGTCGCAGGTCCAGGCGCTGGCCTCGGGATCGCGTTTGCCGCGTGGGCGGGGCTCGTCGGGGTGGCCGCGATCGCGGTCGTGGGGTTTGCGACCTGGCGCGAGCGTGCACAGACACGTCGGCGCCTGGGCGCGATCGGCAAGTCGGCGGCCGATTGACGCTGACGCCTGCGGTGATCTCGCACATGGAGTGCCCATGAAGCTCGGCGTGCATGTCGTCAACTTCGAGTTCCCCGGCGGGGCGCCCGCAATCGGCCCCACGCTCGCGCGGGTGGGGGCCGCCGCCGAGACGGGCGGGATTGCCAACCTCTCGGTCATGGACCACTACTTCCAGCTGACCGGGATGGGGGTCGGCGAGGCCGACGGGCCGATGCTCGAGGGATACACGACCTTGGGATACGTGGCGGGCCACACCGAACGCGTGCAGCTGCAGCTGTTGGTTACTGGCGTGACCTACCGGCACCCGGGGCTTGTTGCCAAGATCGTCTCGACACTGGACGTGCTCTCGGGAGGGCGCGCCGCGCTTGGACTCGGCGCAGCATGGTATGAGCGCGAGCATGTGGCGCTGGGGGTTCCATACCCGCCGATCGCCGAGCGCCTGGCGCGGCTCGAGGAGACGCTGCAGATCGTGCGCCAGATGTGGAGCGCCGACAACGGCCCCTATGCCGGCCGCCATTACCAACTGGCCGAGACACTCAACTCGCCGCAGCCCCTGCAGAACCGCCCCCCCATCATGATCGGCGGATCCGGGGAGAAGAAGACCCTGCGGCTGGTCGCACGCTACGCGGACGCCACGAATATCTTCGCGGGCCCGCAGATCGGCTCGGCCGAGATCGCGCGAAAGTTTGATGTGCTGGCTGCACACTGCGCCCGCGAGGGCACCGACTACGGGGCCATCGCCAAGACCGTGCTGTGGGTCGCGCCGGTAGTCCCCGACGCCGCCGGCGGGGCGGCATTCGTCCAGGCGATGCGCGACTACGCGGCCGTGGGCGTCGAGCAGGTGCACGTGATGCCGTTCGGCACCGATCCCGTTGCGTTCATCGATGGGATCGGTGCGCACGTCATCGGCGGGCTGTCCGAGCTCCGTTAGCGCCGGGTTCGTGCGCCGGGGGGTCCCGGTGCCCCTATGATCCGACGGCATGGAAAGCCCAGGTAGACGCACCAAGATCCTCGCGACCGTCGGACCCGCCTCCGATAACGATGCGACGTTGCGCGGCATGATCGCCGCGGGCATGGACGCCGTGCGGCTGAACCTTTCTCACGGGACCGTCGAGGAGGCGTTGGTCGTCCATCGGCGCGTGCGGACGCTGGCCAGGGAGGCCGGCCGCGACGTCGGGACGCTCGTCGACCTGCCCGGTCCCAAGATCCGCGCCGCCTCGTTCGGACGTGACGGCGTCGATCTGCCTGACGGCAAGCGGATCCGGCTGGTCCCCGGCAACAGCCGCTCGACGGCCGAGGTGATCGAGGTCGGCTACGCGGCGCTGCTCGACGGGATCGAGGTCGGCGATCGCATCAGCTTCGGCGACGGTGCGATCGATATCGACGTCGTCGATACCCCGGGCGATCACCTTGAGGCCATCGTCAGCCACGGCGGCCGGCTCACCGGGCGGCCTGGCGTGCACATTCCCTCGGAGCGTCTGCGCGTATCGACACCGACCGACGACGACCTGCGGATCCTGGACGCGTTCGTCGAGGAGGGCGTAGATATGGTTGCGCTCTCGTTCGTGCGCTCGGCGCACGACATCCGGCGCCTCGGAACCGAGCCGCATCCACGCGGGCCGTTGGTGGTCGCCAAGATCGAGACCCGCAGCGCCATCGACAATCTGGCGGGCATCCTCGAGGCCGCCGGGGCGATCATGATCGCCCGGGGGGACCTGGGGATCGAGTGCTCGATCGAAGACCTGCCACATCTGCAAAAGCACATCATCCGCGAATGCATCGCCCATGGCCGGCCGGCGATCACCGCGACCCAGATGCTTGAGTCGATGGCCCATGCGGCCACGCCGACGCGCGCCGAGGCATCGGACGTCGCCAACGCCGTCTTCGACGGATCCTCGGCGGTGATGCTCTCTGGAGAGACCGCCACGGGCACCGATCCGGTCAACGTCGTTGCCACGATGGCGCGCCTGTGTGCGCGCGCAGACGCGAACTTCGACGTCGAGAGCTGGACGCGCTTAGTCACGCGCCTGCGGGTCAACGATCCGCAGAACAGTGACGGTCGCTACCGGCGGATCACGGACACGATGACCGACGCGGCATGGCGGGTGGCCCAGGAACTCGGTGCGAACGCCATCCTGTGTCTGACGCGATCCGGGTTCACCGTGCGCGCGATCGCCCGCTACCGGCCCCAGGTGCCGATCCTCGGATTTACGCCCGATGAGCGGGTGCTTCGGCAGCTGGCGATCAGCTGGGGCGCGACCGCGCTGCCGCTGTCGGGGTTTGCCGACAACGAGGAGATGGTTCGGGAAGCGGTCACGACCGCCCGGGACCGCGGGCTGGTGCGTACCGGGGACATCGTCGTCGTGCTGGCCGGGATCGACGGGCACTCGCGGACCACCGACGTGCTGCGGGTGGTGCAGGTCACCTGACCGGCACGTCACCGGCGGCCGCCGTCCCGGGGCGCAGGCGCACCGACATCTTGACCACTCGCGCCGACGAGCTAGCGGCGACGTGCATCACGGCGGCGATCGCCACCACACCGACCCCAACCCACCAGAGGGCCCCGGCGCTCAGCAGCAAGAGCCCGATCCGGTTGAGCAGGAATCCCGGGGTCGCGGCGATCCCGCTCAGCGCGCCGGTGGTCAGGCTCCGCAGCCCGCGCTCGCGTCGCGATCCGGTCTTGCGGATACCCAGCAACCACGCCGGCAGGGCCACGAACAAGTAGATCTGGACGACGAACATCACCACGAGCGCGATCCAGAAGACGCTCAGGCGCCATTCCGGCAGCGCCAGCCAGACGAACGCCTGCAGGCTGCCGGTGGCCAGCGCCAGGCCGCTGATCGCCCGCCAGTGGGGGCGGGCCTCGGCGAACGCCGCTGCGATGCGCGGGGTCCCGTCTTGGGTGAGCGTGTACGCGAAGGTCGCGTTGCACCAGTACGCCACCTGCGCGACCAGGAGCTCGGCGACGGCGATGAGCGTGACGTGGGACAGCGGCGGGTGGCGGTGGGCGAGCATGTGCGAGCGGATGTTCCAGGTCATGGCGTAGATCCACACTGCCGGAACGAGCTGCAGCAGCATCAGCCGCCATGACTTGAACAGCAGGGTGATGCCGTCGAACACGACCGCGAGTGTGCCGGCCAGGTAGGCCAGCGGCGTCAGCCAGCGCGACCGTCCGCTCAGCTCGGCCACGAGCTCCTGTACCCGCATAGGGTCGGTCGCGCGGACCGCCGTGGTCGCGGCGACCAGCGTCGCCCAGCGTCCGGGGCGGGTCGTTTGGGGCTCAGCCGGCATCGGTTCGGATCATGCCCGTTCCGCGCCCCACGCGTCTGTCGCGGCGGGGCGCGGCGGGGCGGGATCAGCTGCCCTGCAGGGCCTCCTGCAGCTTGGCTTCGGTCTCCTTGGACAGCGAGGACTTGAGGACCGTGCCGCCGTACGGGCGCAGCGCCTCAACGGCCTTGTCCGGGGTGACCTTCTCGACGACGAGGAACAGGGCCGAGGTACCGGGCTTGAGCATGTCCCGGACCTGGTCCTGGAATTGGGCGTCGATTCCGGACTCGCCGATCTTCCCGAGCAACGCGCCCAGGCCCGCGCCGACGGCCAGGCCGAACACCGGTACGAAGAACAACACGCCAAACAACAGTCCCCAGAACATGCCCCACACCGCGCCGCCGCCCACCATGTGGTGGTTGGTGGTGACTTTGTACTTGCCTTCGGGGTCGCAGACGATCACCGCGACGGCGTCCGGCTGGATGATGAGGTCCTTGGCGAGGCGCTGGACCTCCTCTTCGGCCTGGGCCGCAGTGGTCATGTCGGGGTACCCGATGGCGATCAGATCGGCCATTTGGGATTCACCTTTCGTTAGACACCGGACCCGCGGGCGGGTCCGCGGCGGGGGCTGCCACCACGTGGCATCCGGACGGCCGTACGACCGCCGTCACCGTCCTTATAGAGCGTCGCCGCGACGATTGCGCGGCCTGCTGGCGGCACCGGACCGGCTCGGTGCGATCGCGACGTCGGACGTTGCGTGATCGGTGCCCAACTGGGGCATGTCGGCACGGCTCCGTCGGCCCTTAACGGGTTTGAGACAACCTTGGCGGAACGGAAAGGGGGAGCTGACAACGGCCGCTTAGCGTCAGAGCTGTCGAATCGTCCACCTCCTCTCCACGCAGCACAGGGGGCCCCGGACAACCGGCTTTCGCAGACCGCCTCGGCCTGCACACCCATCTCGGCCTCGACGACCTGCGGCCGGACGTTCCCTAAGTGAAAGTGAACCAACATGTCAAAGTTCTCGAAGATGTTTGGTGGCGACTCCTCGGACGCCTGGCAGTACTCTGAAGGCCACGCCAAGCGCGCCCGCCGCATGAAGATCGCCTCGGCCGCCACCGTCGTGCTCGTGGTGGGTGCCGCGGTCGTGTTCGCGGCCACCAACTGGACCATCGGCCTGACCGGTGGTACCGGTTCCGCCCAGTCCCAGTCGGTCTCGAACCTGACCGTCTCGGCATCGACCACCGGCTCGTTCAGCAATCAACTGTTCCCGGGCGGCAACGGTGATGTGTCGATCACCATTACCAACCCGAACGCGGCGCCCGTCACGGTGACCGGGTTCAGCTTGCCGGCCAACACGACCTACGCGACCGGATACTCGGATCAGGCCCTGACGACCGCGCAGTCCGGCTGTACGTCATCGACCTCGCTCGTGGCGTGGAACTACGCGACCGGCACCAGCGGCAGCTCGCACACGCTGACGACACCGGTGACGGTGGCCGCCAACGGCTCGCTGGTCGTCACGCTGACCAACGACGCCAGCATGGCCCTCGCGACGCCCGCCGCCTGTGAGAGCACGTACTTCAAGATGCCGGCCATGACGGCCATCGCCGCCACCGCCGGTGCCGCAGTTGCGACCACCAGCCCGGCCACCGACGCGTGGACCAGCTAACCGGCCGTTCGGCCGACGTTCGGGCACCGCACCGCCGTGTCACGCCACCACCGCAACCTGGGTGTTGTGATCGTGGTCGCGGCGGTGCTCGCCTCCTCGTGCGGGATCGCCGCAGCCGCGACCTGGTCGGTCGCGCCGCAGTCATCAAGCTCCGGTCAGGGGCAGAGCCAGGCCGCGCCGTCGGCCCCCTTCGGGGCCGACGGCCGTGTGCGTGTCGGGCGCGTCCCAGACGGTGCGGATCGGCTGGACCGCCGTCGTCCACGCGGCGTCGTACGCGATCTACGCGTCGACCTCGGGGCCCTCGGGGACGTACTCGCTGCTGCAGGGCGGCGTGACGTCCAATCCCTACACGACCACGAGTCTCGGTCAGGGCACGTACTACTTCGAGATCGCGGCACTGGTCGGGACGAACTGGCCCGGCGCCAAGTCCGTCGCCACGTCGCCGGGCCGGACGATTCGCACCTCGGGCACGCGCTGTGCCTGAGCGCGAGGCGGTTCGCCATCGGCTGACTCGCGCCCCGTATCCGCGCCGGGTGCGACAGCGACGACGCGACGCGCCACGCCGCACGGGCGTTGCGAGGCAACGGCATAGCGTCATTCCGAGCCGATCACAGGGGCTGCGTGGCTGCCCGCCTTGCCATCCTCGCGTTTGCATCCGCCTACTCGCCGGTCCTACGTGCGATCATGCTGGTCGCGCTGGGGTCGCCCCAACCCCCGAAGCTGCTGGTGTGGTATCTGGTGGGCGGCGGCGGTGCCAGCGGCGGCCGCGGCTACGATGCCCGCACGATTCCGCGCTGTGATCCGGCGCCCGGCGCCGCATCGCGGGTCGGCGCCGGCGCGTGTGCGCGCAGCGGGAGAGCGACGTGAATGCGCACCTGTTCATCCTTGCACTCGGATCGGCCTGCTATCCGCTGCTGCTCGCCATCGTCTTGGTGCTGCTGACCGCGGAAAACCCGCCCAAGCTTCTGTTGGGCTACCTCATCGGCGGCGCGGCGATGAGCTTCGCCCTGGGCGTCGTGATCATCGTTGTGCTGGACGATGTCGGCGAGGGGCACCACAACCACTCGCACCATTTCGGACCCTGGGTCGACATCGTCGTCGGAGCGCTGGCGATCGCGCTCGCCCTGGTGCTTGAGCGGCGCCATCGGCGCCGGATGCGCCACGGCGGGTCCGCGGTGGTCCGACGCGGGTCCGGCAATGCGCGGATTGACCGGATCCTCGACAAGAGCTCGATCGCGTGGATGATCGTGCTCGGCATGTGCCTCAGCCTGCCGAGTCCGTTCTACCTCGCCGCGCTGGTCGACATCGCCCAACAGGACCAGAACTGGTCCGCCCGCCTCGGGATCCTCCTGGTGTTCAACATCATCACCTTCCTGCTGGTGTGGGTGCCCGTGGTCGCGTATCTGGCCTCACCCAACCGCACGCGGGGCGTCGTTGACGCCATGAACGCGTGGTTGCACATGCACCTGCTGCGGACCGGCGTGGTCGCGGCCGCCGGGGTGGGCATCTACGAGATCATCCGGGGCGTCACCGCGCTCTAGGGGTGCCTCAGGACGATGGGTTGCCGTCGTTCTCGACGGCGTACTCGGCCAGCAGTCGCCGCTCGTCCTCGAACTTGGGAAAGAAGCGGAACACGATCGCCGCGCCGACGAGCACCGCGATGATCCCGGCGGCATAGGCCCACTGATCGCCCTGCAGGAACGAGGTCTTGGCCGCACTGATGATCTGCGCCGAGTTCTGCGGGTATTCGTTGGCGATCGCCTGCGCTCCCGCGAACGACTTGGTCAACTCCTCCTGGACGGAACTCGAGACGTTTGCGCCGCTGGCCGTGATCTGCGCGCTGGCCGCCGCCGCATAACCGGCGGTCAGGAGCGCGCCGAAGATCGACTGCATCACCGCACCGCCGAGGTCGCGCTGCAGGTCGGCGGTACCGGAGGCCATGCCGACCCGCCGCACCGGCACCGAGCCGGTCAGCGAGTGCGACGCCGGTGTCCCGGCGAGGCCGACACCGATGCCGACGAGGGCATAGGCGAGCCCGACCTTCCAGTAGGCGACGTGCTCACCCCAGAGCAAGAGCATCGTCAGGAAGCCGAGCAACACGAACACATAGCCGAACAGCAGCGTGAAGCGCGCGCCGCGGGCCTCGACGATCTTCGCCGAGCGCGGGGCGACGAGCACCATCAGGAGTGCCGCGGGGAGGATCGATAACCCGGCCTGTAGCGTCGAGTAGCCCAGCACGTTCTGCAGGTACTGCTGGCCGATGAACATCGCCCCCATCAGCGAGCCGAAGACGATGATGCCCGCGCATGCTGCGACCCAGAACGGTGGCCGCGCGGCAATATGCAGGTCGTACAAGGGGTTTGCGGCGCCGCGCTGGCGGATGACGAAGACCACCAGGGCGACCACCGCGATCCCGCCGAGTGCGAGCGCTGCGGTATGGGCCTGCTGCACCGGGGCGAAGTTGATGGTCAGGATCAGCGAGGCGACCAGGATCATGGACAGGATGCCGCCCAGATTGTCGACACGCTCGGTGCTCTCATTGACGTGAGCGGGCACGAAGACCCACGCCAGCACGATCGCGACAACCGCCAACGGGAGCGTGATCAAGAACACGGAACCCCAGTAGAAGTGCTCCAGGAGCAGCCCGGACAGCAGCGGGCCGAGGGCGGCGATTGCGCCGCCGAGGCCCGACCACAACGCGATTGACTTGGTGCGGGCAACGCCCGGTGCCCACAGCGCGGTGATCAGCGCGAGCGTCGTCGGGTAGGCCATGCCCGCGGCCAGGCCGCCGCCCAGGCGCGCGATGAACAGCACCGTGTCCGAGGGGGCATAGGCGGCCAGCAGCGACATCGGGATCGCCAACACCGTGCCCAAGACCAAGAGCGTCTTGCGCCCGTAGCGGTCGCCGAGTGCGCCGAGCCAGAGCACCGAGCAGGCAAGGCCGAGCGAGTAGCCGACGGCGATCAGGTCAAGGGTGGTCTGGCTGGACTGGAAGTGCTCGCCGATGGACGGCAACGCGACGTTCGCGACGGCCAGGTTCAGGTTTGCGACGGCCGCCACGAGGATGAGGCTGATGAGCACCAGGCCGGCACGCGGCGGTCCGATCGCCGACGGCGAGCTCGCGAGGTCGCGCGGAGGGTTCGCGGTGGTCACCCGCACCTCTGCGCGCCGCGTGCGACGCGACCGTGCGGACCGCGTGCGACGCGCACCTGCTCAGACACCGGGCTCGGCCGTGATGCGGCCGCCGTCGACGGCGGTGAGGAGGGCGGCGTGGTCGCGCTCATTCTGGTCAGCGTACTTGGTCGCGAAGGCGACGATGGCGCGATCGAAGACGTCGGATCGCCCGAGGTAGGCGGCGATCGCGATGCGGTCGCCGGAGTTCGCGTGGGCCCGCGCGAGCGTCCACCCGCACAGCTCGGCGTAGTTCTTCACGCCTTCGGGAACCATCTCGTCGATCTCGGCCGAGCCCTTCCAGTCCCGGAGCTGGCGTACATAGAAGTCCCGCTCGATCCCGTCGATGCCGGGGATGCGCATCCACCCGAGCAGGATGTCGCCCGCGGCCTGCATCAGGCGCTGGCCGGCCACGACGCGGTGGGCGTGATTGCGGTAGGCGCTGGCACCACAGAACGCCTCGAGCACCGATGCCTGCGCCTCCTTGAACTGGAGAAACAACGGGTCGCTGTCGTCGCGTCCAAGCAGCAGCGCCATCCAGGCGCGGGTGCCGACGCTGCCGACGCCGACCACCTTCTGGGCAAGATCGACGAACCGATAGCCCTCGAGCAGTCGCCGCCGGTCGGTCTCCAGGGTGTTCCGGTACGCGCGCAGGTTCTCATGGACCCAGTCCGTGAAGCGCGCGGCGAACTCCTCGCTCATGAACGCCTCGGCGCGAACCACCAACGGCGGATCCGGCTTGATGCGCGGCTCGCCGTCGACGATCTCGGTCATCTTGTTCAACGCGTGCATGCTGTCGCGGGTGCGCGCCTTGGCGATCGTCCGCTCGGTGCGGGCCATCATCGCCTTGGTCACCCTCGGGCGGTATGCCGCCAGCGCGCGGTCGATGTCGAGGCTCGCGTAGTACACCTCGAGATTGGTTTGGCCGGCGAACTCGGCCATCGCGGTGCGGTAGCTTGCGACGCTCGCCCGTACGGCGGCCTCGCGTTCGAGCGCCGTGAAGCCCCGGTCGCGCCCGGCGATCTCCAGGCTGGCGGCAAGGCGCTTGATATCCCACTCGAACGGACCCGGCGAGGTCTCGTCGAAATCGTTGATGTCGAACACCAGCCGTCGCTCAGGCGTGCCGAAGATCCCGAAGTTCGACAGGTGCGCGTCGCCGCACAGCTGGACGCGAAGGTCCGTCGTCGGCGTCGTGGCGAGATCGTTGGCCATCACCAAGGCCGCACCGCGATAGAAGGTGAACGGCGAGACCAGCATCCGACCGTAGCGGATCGGAACCAGCTGTTGAACGCGGGTGGTCGCCTGGGATTCAAGGAGCGCGATCGGGTCCGTGCGGCGTACTGGCGGTGCGAAGTCGGCGTGCTTGCTGCGCGGTGTGGCCTTGCGCGCGGACCGGCCGTGCGCCGCCCGGTCCTCGACGCTTGGGTGCTCGACGACCGACGGGCGGAAGCCCGGGAGATTTGCTGCAGACGACGATGTGCTCATGACACCCCGATCGAGATGGCGCGCGCGGCGGAGCCGCTGTCCGCCGAAGCCGATGCCTGCGCGCAGACGGACTGCATCGGTCGTGAGCATTACACCCGACGGGCCGCCGTGTCGCTAGCCTGATGCGGTCCGGTCCCCGGACATTCGGCTCCGGATAATGTTGGGGCTCGCGACGACGACTGCCAGGGAGGGCCCATGTCGAGCGGACCGCACCACCGTACGCCGCGTGCGCTGCTGTTCGACGTCTTTGGGACGTGTGTCGACTGGCGCACGAGCATCGCCCGTCAGGCAGGCGAGCTCGGGCGGCGGTACGGGTTCGACGGGGTTGATTGGCACGCGTTCGCCGATGCGTGGCGCGCGCGCTACCAGCCGCAGATGGAGACCGTTCGCTCGGGCATGCGCGAATGGGCCACCCTCGACGTCCTGCACCGGGAATCGCTCGAGGACGTGCTCACCGAGTTCGGGCTGCGGCTGCGCCCCGACGACTGCGATCGTCTCACGCTCGCCTGGCACCGCCTCGACCCGTGGCCCGACACCGTCGGGGCGTTCGTGCGGCTGCGGCGGCGGTTCATCATCGCCCCGGTCTCCAACGGGCACATCGCCCTGCAGGTGAACCTGGCCCGCCACGCGGGTCTCACCTGGGACGCGATCCTCGGCGCCGAGATCGCACGGGCCTACAAGCCCGATCCGCACGTGTATCTGCGCAGTGTTGCCGCGCTCGGTCTCGCGCCGCGCGAGGCCATGATGGTCGCCGCCCACAATGGCGATCTGGCCGCCGCGGCGCGCTGCGGGTTCCAGACGGCATTCGTCATGCGGCCGGTCGAGTACGGCCCCAATCAGACCACCGACCTCGCGGCCGACCCGGGTGTCGATCTGGCGGCGGCCGACCTCACCGAGCTCGCCGAGATGCTCGGTGCGTGAGGCGCCGCCCGGTGAGGTGACCCGCTGCTACGGTCGTCGGCATGAGCATCGCATCGCCATCGCCGGATCACCCCCTTGGCGGGGGCTGCCTGTGCGGTGGGGTCCGGTTCGAGATCACCGCGCCGTTCGCGGTTGCCCTGTACTGTCACTGCACGCACTGCCAACGTCGCACCGGTAGCTCGTACTCGGTCGGCGGGCGGGTGCCGCGGGACGGATTCCGCCTCATCGCGGGCCGTGAGCTCATCGCCTCGTTTACACCCGAGGGCGGGATTCCCAAGCTCTTTTGCTCACGCTGCGGTGGGCACGTCTTCACCGGCGATCCGTGTACGGACGCGCTCGTCGGCGTCCGGTTCGGCGCCCTCGATGCGGACCCGGGCATCCGCCCAACGTTGCGCCAGTTCACCGCGTCGGCGCCGTCCTGGGACCCCATCCCCGATGACGGGCTGCCGCGGTTTCCCCGCGCGGCACCGCCGGGCTAGGAACTGCCCGCCCCTGGGCGGGCCCCAGGGCACGCGCCGGCACTACGTGCTCTGCACCGCCTCGGTGATTGACTGGATTGCCTCGGCCTCGGGCGAACTGACATCCTGGCCGTCTTCCCGGTGCGCCGCGGCGACCTTGTTCGCCACGGTGAGCACGAACGCGCGGTAGCCCTCGAGCTCCTCGGGGGTCGCCTTGGCGGCGACCAGCGCGACCGCCGCGCGCACGCCGATCAACGCGTGGTCACGCATCTCCTCGGCGGAGTGCGCGCGGGTGTGGTCGGTCTTGGGTCGCGTCGAGACGATCTCGTCCAGGAGCTCACTCTCACCGTGTTCAGATCGGGCGTCGACGTAGGCCTTCGACATCGCGAACGTCTCACGGAAGGTGCCGCCGTGCGAGGCCATCACGACCATCATGCCGGCGCTCGTCGGACCCTCGATTACCGTCGTCCACTCGTCGGGTGTGAATGCGGCCTTGGTTGTCATATCGGATCCTGCCCCTCATGCATGGTTTGACGAGCCCACTCTACCGGGGGCGAGCGCGTGCGCGACGCGCCGTCCGGTTCCGGGCCTGCCGCCGACGGGCGTTGCGCGTGATCGGGACCGGAACAGTCGGTGGCGCGACGGAGGGAGTCATCGGCACCCTGGACGGGGCGACGCGCGATCTCGACGTGTCGGCGCGCGTCGTGGGGTCTTGGCAGGCGGCGGCGCGCGATGTCAACGACCCCGATCGCGACACGCGATGGGATGCGGTCGTGCTCGGTGAGTTGATCGCCATCGACCTGCTCGTTTGGGGACCGGGATGCCGGGCAGCGCACGATCAGACGGTTCGTGATCGAGCGGCCGGGCGATGGTGATGTCTGGCCGACCGCGGTGGTGCGCCGTTGGACCATCGACGGTCCGCAGATCGGGTGAGCGTCGGTGGCGCGCCCGTGGCGGCGAGCCACACTCGCGATAACCGGACATTCGCACGAATCTCATCTTGCTTTCAGCTTGTGCGCCTACGGTGGTCCTATCGCGATGAGTCCGCGATTGGGGTGGTGATCGACCGAGGGGGATCCATGAAGCGCTTCACCCTACGGAGCGCGCTCGCAACCGGTGTGGCGGCAGTGGCCATCGCCGGCGTGGGATCCGTTGCCGCCGTCGCAGCGACGAGCAGCGGAACGACGAGTGGATCGTACGTGCAGCTCACTGCTGCGACGTCGACCACGCACGCGGGCACGGTCCCGGGTGCGTCCGGCAGCACGCCGGGGCGCTCGGGACCGCACCACTGCCCGTAGGGGGATCCGCCGGGCGCAGCGTCGGAGTCCGCTGTGCCCGGCATTCCTCGGTTCGCGCCTATCGATCCGCCGCCGGTCATACCGTGCCGGGTCGCCCCGGGCGGCCGCGCGGATGATGAGAGCTGAGGCGCATCGGCCCGGACCGATGGGCGCGCGCCGCGGCGATCGGTCGGGCTAGCGGCCGGCTTTGGCGTGCTGTTCCATACGGGCCAGGCGCGTGTAGTAGTCCGGGATGTCATTCAGGTGGGCGAGGGCGATCTTGCCGGTGATGATCGGATCGTCGCCGGTCACGTCGGTGGCCGGGTCGCGCCGACCGTGCTCGAGTTCCTCATCAAGGCCGGTCCGAAACTGCTCGACGTCGAACGGTGACGTGGTCCAGTCGATGCCGAGTTGTTGGCCGATCTGTCGTGCTTGGTCTGCCGTGAACTGCGGACCATGGCTCATCGGTGCTCCGATCGTTGCGGTCATGCCTCGCGGGAACTGTGTCGATTCTGGCACGTCCGCGCCGCGAGCCCGGGGCGATGCGCCGCGGCGCCGACCGACCGGCGTTGTGGAGTCCGACCTCCGGGCATGGTTTCCTTGTCTGCGGGCGTCGTGGAAATCGGCCGATGGCACCGACGCGTGGGGAGATCGAGGATGGGCGAACGCTGCAAGGGACCGGTGCCACGGGCGACCCGGCGGGGCGCGTGCGCGCCGCGTCGGCCCACCGCGCCGGATGGCGCCGTGACGTCGTACGACGTCACCCGGCGTGCACTATCGATCGCACAGGTGGTGCGGGCGCGACGCGACGGCGTGCGCTGATCCGCCGGACACCCCAGCAAGTTCGCGTCGCGCCGGGACGCCACCCACAGGACGCCGCGTGACGATCACCGTCGTGTTCGCGCTGGCCGCGGGCTTTGCCAACGCGGTCAACATCATGGTCCAGCACCAGGCGAGCACCGGAGCCCCCAGGCGCCGGGGCGGCTGGCGGCTCGCGCTCTACCTGCTCGGTCATCCACTGTGGCTGTTCGGCTGGGTTGCGGCCGGCGCCGGGTTTGTCTTTCACTCGATCGCACTGCACAACGGCCAACTGGCGGTTGTGCAGCCGCTGTTGGTCACCGAACTCGTGTTTGCGCTCGTGCTGCGCCGCGTGTGGATTCGCCAACACGTCGTCCGGGCCGCGTGGGTCTCCGCAGTCGCCATCTGCGTGGCGCTTGCCGTGTTTCTCGTCACGGCCAATCCGCATGGCGGACACGCGACAGCGACCGGGAGGGAGTGGCTTTCGGTCTTGCTGGTGTTCGGCGGATTCACCGGTGTGCTGGTGGTCTTGGGCCTGCGCGGTTCGCCGACGCGACGGGCCGCGCTGATGGCGACCGCCGCGTCGCTGACGTGGGCCCTGTGTGCGACATTCATCAAGGCCACCACCGATACGTTGGCGACGTACGGGGTCCTCGGCATGTTCCTCCACTGGCCCGTGTACGCGCTCGCGGTGTGCGGGTTCGCGGGCATCGTTCTGCAGCAGGCCGCCCTGCATGTTGGGCCCTTGAGCGTCTCGCAGCCGCTTGTGGTCGTGGTCGATCCGATCGCCAGTATCTTCCTGAGCGTCTGGCTCTTCGACGAGCGTTTCACCCAGAACCCGCTTGCGATCGCCGCCGCCGTCGCGGCCTTCGCGGTCATGGCCGCCGGGGTTGTCGTGATGTCACGGACGACCCCGATCCACCTCGACGCGTCCCGCCCGGCCCGTCTGTGAGCTGACCCGTCGCCGGGCCGCGCGGGAGAGCGCCGGGCCACACCCGCCTGCCCGGCCGGCTCGTGGTGGGCGCGTGGATCTGATTGGATCGCGGCATGACACTCATCAAGATCAATGCCATCACCGTTCCGGACGGGTCGGGTGATGAGCTGGCGCGGCGCTTTGCCCAGCGCGCGGGCGCCGTCGACGGCCAGGACGGGTTCGAGGGATTCGAACTGTTGCGGCCGACCGACGACCGGCAACAGTGGCTCGTGATCACCCGCTGGCGGGACGAAGACGCGTTCCAGGGCTGGGTGAGCTCGCCCGCGTTTGCCCACGGTCACGCGGGGGCAAGCCGTCCGGCGGCGCACGGCGGCCCGGTGTCGGTGTCGTCCGAGCTGTGGTCGTACGAGGTCGCCGGCGGCTCACCAGCGGCCTGAGCGCGCCTGGGTGGGACGTGGCCGGACTGCCTGCGGTCAGATCACCTCGATCCCGCCGCCAGCGACGAGGTCGTGGCCGTTCATCCCCGCGTTGGCGGGCAGGAAGCCGGCGGCGTCCGGGACCTCGGCCATCGTGACCTATCGGCCGATCGGCGTCCGCGGGATTGCAGGATACGCGGGAACCTCGCGCCTGGGCGGGCTGCCCCGACGGCCCCGGGATGGATGGTGTTAACCATCGTCAAGCCGGGATCGGCCCGGTCCGCAGCGACGCCCCCGAACAGGACGATCGACGCGGTGAGCGAAATGGGCGGCCGCAGCGCCCGGACCACCTCGCCATCGCCCACGAGCGTGACGGTGACGGATCGCACCGCCTGGTCGATGTCGAGGTCGGCCGCCGTTGACCGCCCGCTCGATCGCCGCGATCACCAGGTAATCGACGACGCCGAGCGCGGACACGGCCGCGGCAATTGTCCCGGGGCGGCGAGATCCGGTGCGATGCCCGAGGTCCCGGAGTCGACCTCCCGCATACCGGCCTCGGCGGTCGTGGCGCTACGGCGGGTGATGACGACCTCGTCACCGCGCGCGGCGAGGCGCGCGCGGTGACTCGACCGATGCCGGTGCCGCCGCCGACTACTGAGCGTGGCGTGGACGGACTCGTTTGGCGGTGATCGCTGGCTGCGGGCGCGTGTGTCGCTTGCGTACGGCCGGACGCATCGTCACGCAAGACCCGACGTCAGGCGGGTGACCTCGGTGAACGCACTCCAGTCCTTGTCACCGAGGCCCGTCGCGATCGCGGCCATCGTGTGGTCGCGCGCGATTGCGGCAAACGGCAGCGGGCACCGCACCGCGGCGGCCGCGTCCGCGATCAAGCCGAGATCCTTGAGCCCGGTCGCCATGGCGAACCCGACCTCGTCGAACTCTCGCGCGCCGATACGTTCGAGATATCCGGTGACGCCCGGGGCGCCCTGCAGGCTGCGCACCGCCTGCATGGTCGTCTCGTGGTCGACACCCGACTTTTCGGTGAACGCGAGAATCTCGCCGAACAACTCGGCCATCGACGCGATGTAGAAGTTGATCGCGAGCTTGAGACTGTTGGCGGTGCCCGGCTCGAGCCCCGTCGTCAGGATGCGACCGCTGTAGGCGGCGATGCATGGCCGCGCCCGTGCGATGGCGTCCTCACGGCCGCCGACGAGGCTCAGGAGCTCACCGGCACGTGCGACATCTGGCCGACCCACGACCGGCGCGGCGATGAACCCCTGTCCACGGTCCGCGTGCACCGCGGCGAGCGCATCGGAACAGCCCGGGGACACGGTCGTCGTCGACACGTGGACTGCGCCGTGGTCCAGCCCCGCAAGCACCCCGTCGGGCGCCTCGACGAGTTCGCGGAGGGCAGCGTCATCGAGCATGCTGGAGATCACGACGCCCGCGCCGGCGGCCGCTGCCGCGGGCGTCAGGGCCCGGGTTGCACCGGCGCCCACGAGCGGGTCGGCCTTCGCCGCGGTCCGGTTCCAGACCCGCACCGTGTACCCCTCGCGCAACATAGTCTCGGCGATGGCGCTGCCCATCCGTCCCAGACCGAGTACCGCAACCTCGACACCGTGCTTGGCGGGCATCGTGTCCTTACCTTTCACCCGGAGGGCCGCGATCGGCGTCGAGTCTAGCCGTGTCGCAGCCTTGGCGTCAGTCGTCAGGCGGCGGCCGCTTGAGGACCGTGGTGACCATCCGGACCCCGGTACGGCCTGGAAGCAGGGCGAGGTCCCAGACCGTGTTGGCGATGCCAGCGCCGGGCACGTCCTCGGCCAGATCTTCGACGATCTCCTCGGACTCGTCGATCAGCTCCCGACCAATGCCCTCGGCATCGTCGACCACGTCCTCGACGACAGCGGTCGCGATCCGGGTCGCCAGCTCGGTGGCGATCGGGGTCGCCAGGTCAATGGCCCGGTCGGTCGAGGGTGGGGCCATGCGTTGGAGGTCGCGCTGCAGGGTCTGCCAGGCCAGATTGCGCGCAGCACGCAGCTCATCCGCGGACTCCGCGGGTCGGCGACGCAGCACGCCGCCCAACGGTGAGCCGTGGCGGGCGACGACGGCCGCCGTCACCAGGGCCACGGCGATCCACGCCGCGGCCAGGATCAGCGCCGCGGTCCAGGCGGGCAACGCGAGCGCCAGAGCCAGCAGGATCGCGAGGTTGATGAGCACGAACGCGGTCATGAGTGCCAGGCCGATCGCTACGGCGCCGAGAGCCTGGACGCCGCCACGCCGCAGCCGCGGCGCGCGGGACGCCGCCGCCAGTTGGGCTTCGAGGCGGACACAGTCGGCGAGGTGCAGGCGAAACTCCGCCAGTTGGGCCCGGGTCGGCTCGGTGCCCGCGTCGCGGGCGGGCGCGGTGTCCGGCGCGGTGTCGCTCACCCTGACCACCTCCTCGGCATCTGCCGTCTGGCCGAGTGTAGATCAGCAATGGGGCGACGTCAGCGCCGACCACGTTGGCCCACATAGCGCTGGCGGATCGTGGTCGCACCTGGCACCGACTTCGTGAGAGTTGTTACATAGGGGCGAGAGTCGACACATCCGGAACGGGAGGCTGTGATGGGGAACGTCTACAAGGTCGTCGAGATCGTCGGTACGAGCGCAAACTCGTGGGAGGACGCGGCGCGGACGGCGGTCACGACCGCAGGCAGCACGCTGCGCGACCTGCGCGTCGCGGAGGTCATCCGCCAGGACCTCACGATCGGGGAGGACGGAAATCCGGACGAGTTCCGGGTTCGCCTGAGCGTGTCGTTCAAGTACGAGTCCGAGTAACGGACGGCGATCGACCGCCGGACCGGATCGACGCCTGGGTCGGTCCGGTCCGCGACCGCAGGCGCCGGGGGTCGCCTATGGTGGTGATGAGCCGACAGACACCACAAGGAGTTGAACATGGCGTACGCAGTCGTACATCAGTTTCCCGGCGGTACACGGGACCAGTACGAGGCATCGATCGCCGCGGTGCATCCAGCCGGAGGCGCGCTGCCCGCCGGTCAGGTCACCCACATCGCCGGGCCGTCCGCTGATGGATGGACGATCGTGGCGGTCCACGATTCTCAGGCCAGCTGGGAGCGCTTCCGCGACGAGGTGCTGATGCCGACAATGGGGCGGGGGATCGCGGGCGGATTTACGTCGCCGCCCCAGGAGACGACGTTCGAAATCGTCAATCAGGTCGGTGCATAGCCGAGCGACGCCGGGCAGGCCACGGCGGGATCGCGTGGCAAATCTCCCGGTGCCGGGTGCATGACGGCCTCAGGACCTCCATCGCATCCACAGGCGCGGAAACTTGGTCTTGCGCCCGGCACGCGCCGGTGGCTCGATGGCGCCCTGTCGGGCTGGGAGCTCACCGACGCTCCGCCCGGCCTGATTGCCGTCGGAAGGGACGAGCCGGCCGACATCATCGTCGCCTTCTTTGCTGCTGCCGACGAGCTCGCGCGGCGCGCGCCGGATCTTCCCGTCGGGAATGCTCTGGGTCGCGTAGCCGCGCCGGGCTGCCGGACACGCGAGTGACATCACCGACAACGTCGTCCGGGGCATCGTGCTGCCGCTCGGGCTCGTCGACACGAAGGTCGCGGCACTCGATCACCGCTGGTCGGCATTGCGCGTCGTGTGGCGCCGCGAACGGCGATCCGCCGGGCAGTAGTCGAGGGTCCATCGGCTCCCGTCGCGTGGCCCGCGCGGTCACGGTGGGGTCGCGCGCGCTACCGCTCGCGCCGGTCAGAGTGAATCGTCGGGCCCGATCGTCGACACCGCATAACGCAGCTGGAGGACCTCCAAGAGCACGAGCCCGACGATCACCACCACAAATGCGGCGGCGAGGACAAGGAGCCAGGTCACCCAGGGCCCAAACATCCTGGCGTCGCCCACCGGTTTGAACTCGTCCTGGTCAAAGCCCGCCACGCGCGATCCACGTCCGCGGGGTACCGGTCGGGTCACGTTACTGACGGGCGATCGGGGTATCGGGTCCCGCCGCGCGCGCGGAAGGCCTAGGCATGGTGGCCGACCCGTGCTACTTGTGAGGTGTGGACGCCCGCGTTGGCGACAGACGCAAAGAGGACTCATGGACCTCGGGCATTGGGATTGGACCGGCGACGATGACCGCCCTGACTGGGACCGGCTATGGGTCGGGCTCCGCGATGGTGCGTTCCTCGGACATGAGGACGGCGTCTATCGCCGCGGGTTGGTCAGTATCAACGTCGGGTGGCTTGCCCGCGGCGGCCTGCTGCACCTCGAGATCCCCGGGCTCCGGTTTGAGCCCAATCCCCTCGAACGGCTCCTGCGCGCACGCACCCGCTACTTCGCGTTCGCGGACATCGTCAAGATCGAGCGGTGCCCACCGACCCCCGACGGTGTCCTGCCCGGCGGCGTGGCGCCGCGGATCCGATTGCACTTCTCGAGCGGCCGGCCGGTCGACATCCTTCCCGCTGGCGACACGCTCGACGACTGGCTGACCGCCATGCGTCAACAGCACGAGGTCTGGGAGCGCCGCTCCCGATTCGAACCGTCGCCGCAGTAACTGTCGTGCCGTTGGTGGACCGCGATTAGGTCCGCGCAGCCGCCTCGGCGAAGACCTCCGCGCCGTCGCGCAACGTCTGCAGGACCACGCAGTACCGCTCGGTCAACCGCAGCAGCGTCGCTAGTGCCGCGTCGTCGGCGTCGGTGTCGAGCTCGAAGCGCACGCGGATCGCGCGGAACCCCACCGCGGCATCCTTCGCCACCCCGAGCGTTCCCCGTACGTCAAGGTCACCTTCCGCGATCACGGACCCTCCGCGCACGTCGATGCCGATCGACATGGCGACGGCCCGCAAGGTCACACCCGCGCACGCCACCAGCGCCTCCAGCAGCATGTCGCCGGAGCAGACAAGCATCCCGTCCCCGCCGGTCGCGGGATGGAGGCCGGCCGCGACGAGCGCGCGTCCGGTCGTCACCCGGCAAGCCACGCCGGGCGCATCCAGATCGCCGGATGCCATCAGGCGCACCACCGCCGCGCTTGGGTCACTCCGGTAGCGCTCCTTGAGTGGCGCCTGAACCTCGCGAAGGCCCTCATTGTCCATGACCCGTATCTCCCCCTCGCCGACGCACCAGACGATTCCAGCGCGGTGGGGCTCAGTCAAGGCGTGGGCGAGGGCGGGCTGTGCGCGCCCGGTTCTGGCCGGGCGCGGGTGGGCGCGCGCGGGACGCACCGCCTCTGCGCCGAGAGGAGGTTCACCAGAACGATGTCGCCGATGTCGTGCGCGATGGCCGCCACGCGGTTCGCATCGAACCTCACCGCTCTCGGGTGCGTCCAGGGTCTGCGCCGGCGCTTAT
>Ga0307374_10003023_pt1 | contig 29220 bp, 21 predicted proteins | sample OX3MG_FD_202532 | JGI IMG/M metagenome (GOLD analysis project Ga0307374, IMG submission 202532) | Soil microbial communities from Risofladan, Vaasa, Finland - OX-3 | ecosystem: Environmental > Terrestrial > Soil > Coastal area > Acid sulfate soil | place: Finland: Risofladan, Vaasa | collected... | reverse complement strand
TTGGCCGGGCGCGTCGCCGTCTACCACGGCGACACAAAATTGCAGATCGAGGCCCTCTAAAAAAATAACGAGGGGGTGACATTTTCACTCGGCTGTTAGGGGTGACATTTTTACCTTGCTACAACATCGTGGTTTGGGGGGCGTGGGTTTTGGCGGTGGGGGTTCTGGCGGCCGCTCTCAAACCCGTTCCAGTTTCGCGTAGCGCTCGATCAGCTTGCGCGTGCCATGCTGCGGGAAGCTGACCGTGAACCGGCGGTCCTCGCCGTCGTTTTCGATGTCGACGATCGTGCCCAGGCCGAAGGTGGGATGACGGACCCGCTGGCCGACCAGGGTTTTCGGGGTGCCGCGGAGCAGGGAGGGGGAGCGCGGCGGCTCGTCGAAAGTCTCGGTGGAAAAGCGTGGCCTGGGCGCAACGGTTCGCGAGAACGGCAACCCTCCCCGTTCGGCGCCGAACGCGCCCATAACGGTTTCCACCAGTTCGGCGGGCACCTCGGCCAGGAAACGCGAAGGCGTGGTGGCCGCCTGCGAACGCCGGTCGTAGGAGCGGCGATACTGTGCGCGGGCGAGCGTCAGCGTCTTGCGGGCGCGAGTCATGCCGACGTAGCAGAGGCGGCGCTCTTCTTCGATGGCCGGCTCGCTGGTCATCGATCGCGAATGCGGGAACAGGCCCTCTTCCATCCCCACCAGAAAGACGTGATCGAATTCCAGCCCTTTGGCGCTGTGCAGGGTGATCAGAGTAACCGGGGCCTGTTCGTCGTAGCTGTCCGCGTCGCTGATCAGGGCGGCGCGATCGAGAAATTCCAACAAAGTTTCCCCTTGTTCCTGCGCCTCCTCGGCCGCGGCGACCAGTTCCTTGATGTTGCCGGCGCGGTCGGTGAATTCGGCCCGGTCCTGGCGTTCGAGCGATTCCAGGTAACCGGTGCGGCTGGCCAGTTCCCGCAACAGCTCGGCCGGTTTCAGGTCCTCCCGCCTGGCTCGCAGATCCTCGATCAGGTCGCGGAAAGCTGCCAAGGCCATGGCGGAACGGTTCGGGGCGGCCTCGCACGCCGCGCCGAGCGCCGCCCATAGCGACGTGCCATTGCGGATTGCCTCGGTTCGCAGCGATTCGAGCGTCTTCGCGCCGATGCCGCGCGCCGGCGTGTTGATGACGCGCGCGAGCGCCACGTCATCGTTCGGATTCACCGCCAGCCGCGCGTAGGCCAGCAGATCTTTCACCTCGGCACGCTCGTAAAAGCCAAAGCCGCCGACCACGCGAAAAACGAGCCCGGCGCGGCGGCACGCCTCTTCAAAGGGCCGCGACTGAAAATTGGTCCGGTAGAGGACGGCCGCGCGCGCGGCCGGGTCCGCTAAACGCAACCGGCCAATCTCGGCGACAACGAACGCCGCCTCCTCCGTGCCGCCCAGCGCCTCGTGGAAGCGGACCAACTGGTCTCCGGCGCGAGTCGCCGTCAGCGTTTTCCCCAGCCGGCTCGTGTTGTGCGCGACGACGGCGGCGGCGGCGTCGAGAATCGTCTGCGTCGAACGGTAATTAGTCTCGACGCGCAGCACCTTGGCGCCGGGAAAGTCTTTCAAAAAGCGCTGGAGGATGCCCGGATCGGCGCCGCGCCAGCTGTAAATCGACTGATCCTCGTCGCCCACCACGCATACGCAGCAGTTCTCGGCCGCCAGCAGGCGCACCAGCTCGTACTGCTTCTCGTTGACGTCCTGGAACTCGTCCACGACGATGTGCCCGAATCGCCCGCGCCAGCGCCCGAGCGCCTCGTCGCCCGAGCGCAGCAGCCGGACGGCGTCGAGCAGCAGATCGTCGAAATCGAGCGCGCCAGCCTGCTTGAGCGCTGCCTGGTAGAGGTCGAACACGTCGGCCGCCAGCCGGTCTCTTTTGTCGAAGGCCTGCTGCCGCATGCGCTCGGCGTCCCAGCCGTTATTTTTGGCGTAGCTGATCGGCTCGCGCAGGCTTCGCGGCGAAAACTGGCGCTCATCGTGGCCGAGCTGGCGCAATGCCTGGCGGACGACGCTGGTTTGATCCTCGTCGTCGTAGATGGCGAAATCGCGGGGGATGCCGATCAGGGGCCCATCCTGCCGGAGCAGCCGCGCGCAGAAGGAATGAAACGTTCCCACCCACGGCATTCCGCCGGCCTGGGGAACCAGCGCCCGGATTCGCTCCTTCATTTCGCCGGCGGCCTTGTTCGTGAACGTGACCGCCAGGATCGCCTCGGGCCGCACGCCTTGCGAAATCAGCCAGGCGACCCGGTAGGTGATGACGCGCGTCTTGCCGGTTCCCGCGCCGGCCACCACAACCAGGGATTTGGCCGCTTCCACCGCCTGGCGCTGGCCGGGATTCAGATCATCGAGAAGGGACATTGAAGCGATTGTAGTGAAGGCGGCTCGGTCGCGGCAAACAGCTCTCCGGGAGCATCCCTTCGGGAATCATCCCGAATCAAGGGGAACCCGCGCCGCCCAAATCCGCCTGGAAGAACATGATGGATTGCGAATTCCCGATAAATTGCAGGTCGGGGACGTAGAGCCGCGCATAACGAATGGCGTCGTAACGGCCGGCCAGATCGAAATAGAGAAAACCGTGCGCCGTCGAGCCCGGCGCGACGGCTGAGGCGGGAAACGAAAGCGATTTCAGCCGGTCGCGCAGATTCCGCCACTTTTTCCCTGCTCCCTCGCGGGGAAACGGCAGCGGCAGCCGCTGGCGCGGTACTTCCACATTCGGCTGCTTGGGATGCAAAATCATGGTGGCGACCTCGCCCGGATCGAGCGGCTCGATCCGGTCCCGCCCCTGGCCCGGCAGGTTCACCTCCAGGCGAATCTTGTCGAGCGCGATGGCGACGGGCCAGCGAGCCGAATTGCGAACGTACACTTGCAGGGGAAGAACGCCCACCTTGAGAGGATTTTCTTTCCCGATGGCCTTTTTCGCGCGATCGGGATTCTGATATGGATCGCAAGCGACCAGAATTCCCTGGTGGGAATCGCGGGCGGGGAGTTTGGCGGGATCCACCCGGGCGGTTTGCGGCAAGGCAACCGCCAAAACCAACGTGGCCGCAAGCGCCAGACGCAACCGATCCCCTCCCCGGAAAGCGCGGGCCGAGTTCTGCTCCAGCCCGGCGTGCCCCTATAATAGCGCGTCTGCTCTGTTCCGGACCGAGGCGGTTTGCTCGCGAGCTTCCATGTATTTCGCTTACAGTCTATTGCTGGCCGTGGCCATGCTCGCCGCGCTGCCCTATTTTGCCGTCGTGGGTCTGCGCCACGGAAAATACTGGCGAAGCCTGCCGCAACGCCTGGGCTGGCTTCCCCGGAAACTGGTCGAGGACTCGGCGCGAGCGCCGGGCGCCCTTTGGATTCACGCCGTATCGGTCGGTGAAGTCGTGGCGGCGGCCCCGCTCGCCCGCCGGCTGAAGGAGCGTTTTCCCGATCGCCGTCTGGTCATTTCGACGACGACGAATACGGGGCAGCGGATGGCGCGCGACCGGATTAGCTGCGCCGACGGTTTTTTTTATTTTCCGCTCGATTGGCGGATCGTGGTAAGGCGGTTTTTTCGCGGCGTGCGGCCCGCGCTGGTCGTCATACTGGAAGCGGAGATCTGGCCGAATTTTCTGCGTGAGGCGCGCGAGACGGGCGTTCCCGTGATTTTCGCGAGCGCTCGCGTCTCCGATCGTTCGTTTCGCCGCTACCGTTGGGCGGGCGGGCTGATTCGCCGGGCGCTGCTCGACGCGAACCGGTTTCTCGCGCAGACCGGCGAGGATGCCAGGCGCCTGGTGGCTTTGGGCGCGCCGGAAAATGTTGTCGAGATAGGAGGAAATTTGAAATTCGATGTTCCACCGTCCGCGCGGAACCATCTGGCCGGCTGGCTCGCGGAGCAAGCCGCCGGGGGCCGGCGCTCGCCGGTGATCGTCGCCGGCAGCGTTGTCGCCGGCGAGGAAGAGGCCGTGCTGGACGCCTTCGCCCGCGTGCGTGACCGGTTTCCGAAAGCCCTGCTGGTGCTTGCTCCGCGCAAACCGGAACGATTCGATGCCGCCGCGGATCTGGCCGAGGCCCGCCGATGGGGTCTGGTGCGCCGCACGCGGCTCGATCCCGGCCAGGCGCTCGATGCCGGCGTGTTCCTTCTCGATTCGATTGGAGAACTGGGCGGACTGTACCGGATCGCCGATCTGGTTTTCGTGGGAGGATCGCTCTTGGACGCCGGCGGCCACAACATCCTCGAGCCCGCGGCGCAGGGGAAAGCGCCGGTCTTCGGTCCTCACATGCGGAACTTCCGCGAGATCGCCCGGAAATTCCTCGAAAGCGGCGCCGCCGTTCAAGTTTCCACGGCCGGCGAGCTCGGCCGCGTCTGGCTCGACAGCTTCTCGGACGATGCCAGGCGCGAAGCCGCCGGCCGGGCGGCGCGTGAACTGGTCGAGAAAAATTCCGGCGCGACCGATACCGTCCTCGATTGCGTGGCGTCGCTGGTTGGCGAGGGGGAATCAGCCCCATGTTGACCGAGATCGGGCGCACGCTTCTCTGGCCCTTTTCGCTGCTCTTTGGGCTTCTGGTTCGTCTGCGGCTCTGGCTGTACCGCCGGGGAATATTTCGCGCCAACCGCCTCGATGGCGTCGTCGTGAGCGTCGGCAATCTGACGACCGGCGGCACGGGGAAGACGCCGATGGTCATCTGGCTCGCGGGCCAATTGGTGGCGGCGGGAGAGGCCGTTGCGGTGCTTACGCGCGGGTATCGAAGCATTGATCTGCCCGACGGGGCGCCGGGCGGTAAATCCTCGCGCCGGGTCAGCGACGAGATCCTGGTCCTCGAAAGCCATCTGGGCGAACGCGTGCCGGTCGGCGTCGGCAAGGACCGCTACCGCTCGGGGCTCGAGCTCGAACGCAAGGGCGTGAAATGGTTCGTGCTCGACGACGGATTCCAGCATCTTTCCCTGGCCCGCGACGCCGATCTGGTCCTGATCGACGACACCGATCCGTTCGGAGTCGGGCTGCTGCTGCCGGCCGGGTCGCTGCGCGAGCCGATTTCCGGATTGCGCCGGGCGGACGTGATCCTGATTACCCGCACAACCGGCGATCCGGAACTCGAGGCGGAACTTCGCCACTACAGCTCCGCCCCGATCTTCTACGCCCAAACCGAACTCCTGGGCCTCACCCGCGTATCCCCCGGCGAGCCGCGCCCGGCCACCGAAGAGGAGCGGCACGCGAAATTCCTCGCCTTTTGCGCGACGGGGAATCCGCGGGCTTTTTTCGACGATATCAAGCGATGGGGTCTGGCCGTTGCCGGTAGCATCCGCTTCCCCGATCACTTCCGGTACAACCAGCGGCGGATTGGCGAGATCGAGGATTTCGCCGCCGAAAGGAAAGCCAAGGCGCTGCTCTGCACCGAAAAAGACCTTCTGAATTTGGGCGGCTTGCAATTTTCGCGGTTCCCCCTGTTTGCCTGCCGGATCGCGATGCGGCCGACCGACCCGGCCGGATTGTGGCAGGCGCTGGTCGATGTGATCGAGCGGCGCGGGAAATCGAAATGAAGGCGGCGAGCGGGCCGCCGGCCAGGGAGTGATGGCGGGCGGCGCGTTTCGCGCCTATTGCGTTTTTTGCGATACTGTTCGGTGGATCTTTTATCTGTGACGCCCATCGGCGCGCCTCGGATCTATCCGGGCGGCCGCGTGTGGCTCGGGGGGAAGCGAATCCGTGGAAAACGGTAACCGGCGCCGCGCCGTGTTCCTCGATCGCGACGGCACCATCGCGGAGGAGGTGGGGTACCTGAACCATCTCTCGCGCTTTCAATTGTTCCCGTTCGCGGCCGAGGCCATCGGCCGCCTCAACCAGGCGGGTCTGGCCGTCGTTGTCGTCACGAATCAATCCGGCGCGACGCGCGGCTTTTTCCCCGAAGAGCTGGTCGATCGCGTTCACGAGCGCATGACGAGCGAGCTTGCCGCCATGGGCGCCCGCATCGACGCCGTCTATTATTGTCCCCACACCCGCGACGCCGATTGCCACTGCCGCAAGCCGCGTCCCGGCATGCTGGAGCGCGCATCCCGCGAGCACGGCCTCGCGCTCGATGGCTCCTTCGTCGTGAGCGACCGCTACGCGGACGTGCAGATGGCTCACGCAACCGGTTGCCGCGGCATTCTCGTGCTGACCGGCTACGGCCGCGGCGAATACGAATGGAATCGCGAGCGCTGGCCGCGCCAGCCGGACTCGGTGGCGGAAAACCTGCTGGCGGCGACCGACGCGATTCTCCGCCAGCGATGACGCCCGCCGAACGGGTCCGGCTGCTGTCTCTGCTCCAAAAATTTCCGCAACAGACCGTTCTGGTGGTGGGCGATTTCGTCGCCGACGAATTTGTCTCCGGCGAAATTTCGCGCGTCTCGCGCGAAGCCCCGGTGCTCATTCTGAGGCGTCGCGAAAGCCGCCTGGTGCCGGGCGGCGGAGGCAATGCGGTCAACAATCTCGCCGATCTCGGCGCTCGCGTGCTGCCGGTCGCGGCCGTCGGCAACGACGTGCCCGGGAAAATGCTGCTTCGCTATTTCCGCCGCAAGGGAGTCGACACGGGTTCGATCGAGCGGCTTGCCAACCGGACCACGGCCACGAAAACCCGTTACCTGGCCGGCTGGACGCACACGGCCGGCCAGCAGGTGCTCCGCGTCGATCGGGAGCCGGAGCCGCTCTCCGATGCGGTGCTGGCGCGAATCGAGCGGCGGGCCCGCTCGCTCATCGGCGGCGCCGACGCGGTTCTGTTCTCGGACTACGGCCTGGGCGTCGTCACGCCGGCGCTGGCGCGGCGGATCATTGGGCGCCGGCGCCGCCTGGCCGTGACGATCGATTCCCGCCACAATCTGCTTTCCTTCGCCGGGCTCGGCATCACCGCCGCCACCCCGAACGAGCCGGAACTCGAAGCGCAATATCACACCCGCATCGGCGCCGACACGGCGCGCCTGGTGCGGCTCGGGGAGCGGACGCGGCGAAGGATGAACCTCGAAGCGCTGGTCGTTACGCGTGGCAAGGACGGCATGGCCGTATTCGAACGCGGCCGGAGGCATCGCTTCATCCCCATCTACGGCACCGATCAGGTCGCCGACGTTACCGGCGCCGGCGATACCGTCATCGCCGCTTTCACTCTGGCGCTCGCGGCCGGCGGCGGTTTCTACGACGCGGCCCTGCTGGCGAATTACGCCGGCGGCATCGTGGTGACCAAACGGGGCACCGCCACGGTGAGCCGGAGCGAGCTGGAGGCCGCGGTTCGCGGCGATACCGCCCGGCCATGAATACACGGGAAAAAATCCTGCCGCTCGAGAAACTGGCCGCCGTTCTGGACCGAGAGCGCGGCCGCGGCCGCCGGATCGTCCTGGCGAACGGCTGCTTCGACCTGCTTCACGCCGGACACGTCCGCTTCCTCGAAGGGGCGCGGCGGGAGGGTGACGTGCTCGTGGTCGCCGTCAACTCCGATGCCAGCGAGAGGGAACTGAAGGGGCCGGGCCGGCCCGTGCTGCCGGCCGAGGCGCGCGCGCAACTGGTGGCTGCCGTCGCCGTGGTGGACTACGTTGTGGTATTCGGCGAGGCGACCGTGTCTGCATTGCTCGAACGGCTGCGCCCCGATGTGCACGCCAAGGGCACCGACTACACGGCCGACTCGGTGCCGGAAAGCGCGCTGTCGCGGCGGCTGGGCATCCGCGTGGCCATCGTCGGCGATCCCAAACGGCATTCGAGCCAGGACATGATCGAGCGGATCCGCAAGGTAAATCATGCCTGACGAGCGATTTCTCATCGTAAAGCTGGGCTCGCTCGGCGACCTGGTTTTCACGCTGCCGGCGGTGGCCGCCCTGCGGCAGGCGCACCCGGCGGCGCGAATCGACTGGGTGGTCGAGCGGCACTGGTATCCGCTGATCGAGGGGAATCCGGATCTCACGAACGTCGTCATCCTCGACCGCGCCTCGACCGGCTCGTTCCTCTTTACCGCCTGGCGTCTGCGCACGGCCCGCTACACGTGCGCGATCGACTTTCAAGGTCTTTACAAATCAGCCGTGCTGGCCCGGTTCGCCGGCGCGCCCGTGCGCTTCGGCTTTACCGCGCGCTTCGCTCGCGAACCCGCCTCGGCGCTGCTTTACACACGCCGCGTCACGCCGCGCGGCGCGCACATGGTCGAGCAAAACATGAGCCTGGTCGCCCCGCTGGGCGCCGGGAATTCCCATTACCGTTTCCCGCTGCGCGTTCGCCCGCAGGCCGAAGCCCGGCTCCGCGCGAATCTGGCGGCGGAGGGTCTTCTCGGTGATTTTTTCGTTCTCTCGCCCGGTGGCGGCTGGCGGTCCAAATGCTGGCCGCCGGACCGCTACGGGGAGCTGCACCGCCGGCTGGCCCGCCGCACCGGCCTGCGCGGGGTCATCAGCTTCGGCCCGGGCGAGCGGGAACTGGCCGAGGCGGTTCGCCTGGCCGCGGGCGCGCCCGCGCCGGCGATCTTGGATATGGACGTCGCGCAGTTGATGGCCCTGGTGCGCGGCGCGCGATTCCTGGTTTCCGGCGACAGCGGTCCCTTGCATCTGGCCGCCGCCTTCGGCACGCCCGTTGTCGGCCTCTACGGTCCCACCCCGCCCGAACGCAACGGTCCCTTCCCCGCTGGCGGCGTGGTCGTTCGCAACGCGCGGCCCGAGGAAACCACCTTCCGGCGAGGCCGCCGCTATTCCCCAGCCATGCTGTCGATCACCGTCGACCAGGTGCTCGCGGCCGTCGAGCGGCGGCTCGGAAACACGGCATGAAGCGGGGACTTGCGCGCTGGCGCGTGCGGGCGGGATATCCGGCCGGGTTGCTTTATTTCTGGCTGGCGCGTCCGGGTGCGGCCTGGCTCGCGGCGGGAATCCTGCTGGGGCTGGCCGGCGTCGTGATCCGCGCGCTGGCCGCCGGCTACCTGCGAAAAAACGAGGGGCTCGCGACAGCGGGACCCTACGCCTGGACGCGCAATCCGCTCTATTTCGGCAGCGCCTGGATCGCCGCGGGCTTGTCCCTTGCCGCGAGGTCCTGGCCGGCCGCTGTGGTGGTCCTCGCCTATTTCCTCGCCTTCTATCCCGCCACCATGCGCAATGAGGAAGCCGGGCTCGCCGCGCAATACGGCGCCCCGTTTCGCGATTACGCCGCTCGCGTGCCCCTGTTCTGGCCGCGCCCGCCGCGCCCGGGGCCGCCGCAGGCGGCGGGGAGATATTCCTGGGCGCTCTATCGGCGCAACCGCGAATACAATGCCGCCTTGGGCATGGCCATCGTGATTCTCCTGCTCGCCGGGAAGATGATTTTTTTCGGCTAGGCGAAGATGGGAAAGTCGCGGTTCTACGCGCGGATTACTGGAGCCGGTACAATTCCCGCATCAGGCGCTGGAATTTCGGCCTGTAAATCAGATCGTAGGTCTCTTCTTTGCCGGGGAAAAGTTCGAGGGCGAGGCGCCGCGTGGCCATCATCAGGTCCGAGGCCTCCTGGTAGGGAAGCTCTCCTTGCGCGATGATCCCGAGCGCCATCTGCACCACCAGGCGCAGCCGGTGCACTCTTCGGCTTTCCTCGGCAATCGCCTCGGGAGTGGGGGGTTCATGATCGGCGGCGTTCATCTCTGCCACTCCAAATTATGATAGGGTGAGCAGACGGCGGCAGCAAGCCGGCGGACGTTCGGCGTTTCCGTCCGCCGGCGGCCCGTTACGCTGGTTGTCGGCCAGCCACCGAGTGTGCCGTGATCCAACCAGTATCACTGATTTGACCCCCCGACGCTGCGGAAAGCTCGCGCCTTTTCGAAAGGGCGGAATTGATGGTTTAGTGCAAAACAGTGCCGAGAGTCGAACTGACCTGCTACGTGGACAAGGCGCGGCGTCCCTCATGGATCTGCCAGCTATCGGGCGAATTCCAAGCTTTACTTTATTTTCGTATTGTCCGCAGCGTAAACTCAGCCAACACAAGTAGGCGTTGAGCTGTTGGGCGATAAATAGAATTCTTCATGGACCGCACGATGAGCGTTGAAGCAGGCCTAGCCGAAATTGGGGCCGACGACTTTGCGCGTCGTTTTTCCATGAGGACCTCCAATTTAATGTGGTTACTTGGTGCTGGATCATCCGCGTCCGCGGGTATCCCGACAGCTGAGGAGATGATCTGGGCGTTCAAGCAAATCCTCTTTGCTAGCCAACGGCGAACCTCCCCGAAGCTAGTAGCCGACCTCTCCAGCCCAACTATTCGTGCCCGGTTACAAGCTCATGTCGACTCATTGGGCGCCCTGCCAAATGCTGGTGCCCCTGATGAATACGCCGTGCTATTTGAAGCAGCGTATCCATCGGAGGCGGACCGTCGCGCCTATCTGGATGCAAAAATCGCTGGTGCGAAACCGTCGTACGGCCACCTAGCACTCGCCACGTTGATGCGCGCACAACTGAGTCGCCTCGTATGGACGACGAATTTTGACCCTCTGGTGGCCGACGCCTGCGCCAAGGTTTATGACGGAACGGGTTACCTGACGACTGTGTCGCTCGACGCTCCAGACCTTGCCAGACAATGCATTGATGATGGGCGATGGCCACTAGAGATCAAGTTGCACGGCGACTTTCGCTCGCGGCGGCTTAAGAACACATCCGATGAGCTGCGTCTGCAAGACGGACGTCTCCGACAAATATTGGTCGATTCGTGTCGGCGTTTCGGTCTCGTTGTTGTGGGCTATAGCGGTCGTGACACTTCCGTTATGGACGCACTTGGGGAGGCATTGAACCAAAAGGGAGCTTTCCCTGCTGGGTTGTTCTGGTTGCATCGCGGAGAAGAAATTCCATTGCTCCGTGTTCAGCAGTTACTCGCCCGGGCCAAACAAAGTGGAAACGAAGCGGCGCTGGTGCGCGTGGAGAATTTTGATGAGGTCATGCGTGACCTTCTGCGTCTAAAGACTGGGATTGATACGAATGTGCTTGATAGCTTTGCTCTGGAACGCGAGCGATGTAGCGCGGCTCCTCGCCTTGCGGGCAGTCGTGGCTGGCCAGTAGTGCGCCTCAATGCTTTGCCGATCATTCAATCGCCAAGCATCTGCCGCCGAGTCGTTTGCACGATCGGTGGATATTCTGATCTGCGAACGGCGATTCAATCTGCAGGCGTGGATATTCTGGTAGCGCGAACGAAGTCCGGAGTGCTCGGCTTCGGCACGGACGCGAACATGCGCTCTGCGTTCGAGGCATACAACATTACGGATTTCGATCTGCATACAATTGAGATGAAGCGGCTGCGGTATGAATCGGGCGAGCGTGGTTTGTTGCGCGAAGCGCTAACACGCGCCATCACCAGGCATCGCGGTTTACGGTTTATCCGTCGGGGAAATACGAGCCTTCTCGTTCCCTCGGACCATAAGAACGGCAGTTGGGCGGAATTGAAGGCGCAGGTTGGAAACCTTTCGGGAACGGTTGACAATACTCCAGGGCTTCAGTGGCATGAAGGCATCGGCATTCGACTGGAATGGGCCGATCAGCGACTTTGGCTCGTGGTCGAGCCACGTACTGTATTCGAAGGAATTAGCAATGAAAATCGATCGGTTGCTACCGACTTTGCGAGGGAGAGAACCGTCAAGCGCTACAATCGAGTGCTCAACGCGCTGGTTGCCTTCTGGGTGAAACTACTCGCTGGTGACGGCGGTGACCTGAGAACGCTCGGTATCGGAGACGGGGTCGATGCTGTGTTCAGATTGTCGGCAGATACAGGCTTTTCCAGGAGGTCCGGCGTATGAGCAGCGAAATTGCCGCACACATTTGTTTGCAGGAGCCCAAGCTGACGTTCCATCCCGAGAGGGTCTCCGACCGAGATATCCATCCGCTGCTCGGACTCATTCGGTTTGGGCCATATTCGAGCGGATTAGTTCCCGATCCAATCCGCGTTGCAACTATCACACCCGCTGGCGACAGTTCCCGTTTGTTTGATTTCATGAAAGAACTACACAAGACAGCGAAAGCTGGGGAACGCCGTGATTACTTACCGGATTGGCCCGGGTTCCACCGCGTGTTTGGCTTGCATATGGGGGCGGGAAGCCGCAGTTGCCATGTAGAGGTTGACGCGTTATTTGAGGGGGAGTTTGCCAACTCCTCTTCTCCGCACATCGTACTTGCCGATCGCTTGGTACGCGCAATTCAAAGTTTGGACGCTCGTCGTTCCGAGTTCGACGTGCTCTTCATCTACATACCGCGGCGATGGGAGCCAGGTTTTGTGGGTGGCCCAGAGGAGGACTTCGATCTGCACGACCACCTCAAGGCAATGACAGCGGCTCGCCGACTTCCGATTCAGCTTGTGCGCGAGGATAAGGCCCTCGCCTACCACGATCGCGCAAGCGTCATGTGGCGTATCGGGCTCGCACTCTATGCGAAGGCAGGTGGGATTCCGTGGAAGCTAGCAGACACGGACCCGGAAACTGCCTACATTGGCATTTCCTATGCGACTCGCCCAATCGAATCGACCCGGCCCCGTTTCGTAACCTGTTGCAGTCAGGTGTTTGATGCAGAAGGGGCAGGCTTGGAGTTCGTGGCCTATGACGCACATGAAGTTGAACTTCAACGCGACAATCCATTTCTATCGCGAGCTGAAATGTTCCGCGTAATGACGCGATCGATGGACCTTTATCGTCGCCGACATGCTGGCCGTTCGCCCCGACGAGTCATGGTGCATAAGACTACGGAATTCAAATCGGAAGAGATGGACGGATGCATGGAGGCGTTGCACCTATGCGAGGCCGTCGATCTTGTGCAAGTTGTCGAAAAGGTCGGATGGCGCGGCATTCAAATACAGGGCGCTCGCAATACAGGGAAAGGTAATCCAAGCGCATTCCCCGTTCCCCGTGGGACGCTTCTAGGTATCGCGCCCAGGGAAGCACTCCTGTGGACCCACGGTAGTGTAAGGGGCATCGGCCAGAGGGAGTACTTTCAAGGGGGCCGTAGCACGCCCCGCCCTCTGCGGCTTGTCCGGCATGCGGGTCATGGCCCTTGGGACGAGTCAGCATTTGCGATTCTTGCACTTTCAAAGATGGACTGGAACAACGACGCTCTGTACGACCCATTGCCGGTCACTCTTGAATACTCAAAGATACTTGCGCGCGTTGTTAAGCGTATGAACGTGTTGGGAAGTGCGCCATATCAATTTAGGTTTTTCATGTAGGGCAATACTTCCGAAACGGCGATGCAATGCGCCCTCCCTCAAGAGGATGCTTGTAAGGGCTTCGGTCAAGATATATTGGCAAGGCCCGTCTGAACTTGCAGTCCACCAAGCTGCGCTTTATTTGAGCGGCGACGAGGCCGAACAGCATGTTTTAACGCACGGACGTGAAGGGACGCGCGTCTCGGACCAGTCGATTGTTGCCCGTCGAGTGGCTTTCGGTTGGGCTGCCTCAGCGCATAGCGGCAGCCAGGGAATTGCGGGACGACGTCATGGACGGATCGTCGGCCAATCGGAAACTGACACACTTGTGACCGGGGAGGCCGGGACGGCCGAAACCATGAAAAACGATCGCGGCGAGCGCGAAGAAACCGTCGTCGCGCACCGCGCCGATTCGTTCACGGAAGCCGTGGTGATTCGCGGCCTTCTGGAAAGCGCCGGCATCGCTTCGCCCCCGCTCACGCGCACCGATCCCTATCCGCTCAGCAACCCTCCAGCCGAATTTCCCGGCGCCGAGATTCTCGTCCGGGAATCGGAGGTGGAGGATGCCCGGCGCATCATCGCCGAATATCTCTCGGCGGCCGAAACCCAGCCGCCAGGGTCCGGCGAAGATTCCAGCCCAAAATCCCAGGATTGACCGCCTCGTCCGTGGCGGGAAATCCAAGCCGCGCCTTTCAGCGCCTGGCGCGCACGTAAGGCTCAATCAACACTTGCCGGCCTTGGCTGAGCGCGGTGACGGCGCCGTCGCGGTCGGTTTGCCATAGATCGATGCCGTCCTCGCGGTATCGCTCGACCACTTCCGGCGACGGCTGTCCGTACGAGTTGCCCTTCCCGACGGAAATTACCGCGTATTTCGCCCGCACCGCGTCGAGAAATTCCTGGCTGGAAGACGCCTTGCCGCCGTTGTGAGGCGCCGTCAGGAAAGTCGATGCGAGCCGGTCGCCGTCCCGGACCAGATCGCTTTCGGCCTGCTTCTCGATGCCGCCGGTCAGCAGGAATCGGGTGGCGCCGTCGCTGAGCGAAAGCACCACCGAGAGGTTGTTCGAGGCCCTTTCCACTTCTCCGTCGTCCGGAGGCCAGAGGAACCGTCCCTGGACGCCGCCCCAGTCGAAGCTGTCACCGCGACGGCGATGCACGATCGGTACTCCGAGCGAATGCGCTTCGTCGGCCAGCAGGCGATACGCCCTCGTGTTGTCCCCGTGGACAACCCAGAGCCGGCCCACGTGGAAATTGCCGAGCACGGACGGCAGGCCGCCGATGTCGCCGTGATCGGTCTGCGTCAGCTCGACGGCATCCAGGCTTTTCAGCCCGCGCGACCACAGGAACGGCGAGACCACCTCTTCGCCGACATCCAGCCCCGTGCTGAAGCCGTTTCTCGTGAATGAACCTTCCAAACCTCCGCCGTCGACCAGCAGCGTGCGGCCATCGGGGAAGGCGACGAAAATCGAATCGCCCTGTCCGACGTCGAGCACGGTGACTTCGAGCTCGCCGCGATGAAGGCGCGGAGAAAAAGGATATGTGGCGATAGCGGCCGTGGCCGCGGCCAGAGCCGCTCCCAGCAGCCACTTTGTCCATCCGGGAAGGTTCACGCGGCGCGCACCGCCCAGGCTGCGATGCAAAAGGAAACCGAGGATCCCCAAGAGCGTCAAAAAAACCACCAGCAGCCATAGCGGAGGCCCGGGAAGCCGGTAGGAAAGCCAGCGCCAGCGAGCAAACCACTCGATCGAATCGATCAAGGCGGTAACCAGCCAGCCAACCGGCTTCGCTAAAATCACCCCGAGTTGCGTCCACACCAGCCCTGCTGCCAAAGCCACGAAGCCCAGCGGAACGATCAAGCTCGTCAGGAGCAGGGCCGGGATGTTCGCGACCGGCCCGGAAAGGCTCACCCGATGGAAATCGGCGACGAGAACGGGCAAAAGACCGAGCTGAATCGCAAGGGAAAGTTGAACCATCTCCCAGAGACGCAGTCCGATGCGCGCCGTCCACTCCGTCGCGACCTGGACCGTGCGTTCCAGGCGCTTGGGAAGCGTCTCTGTCAACCAGCCCAAAAGCTGCCGCATCTCGAGCCGGAACTGCTGAACGCGAGGGGGATGGGCGCCATCCCGCGTAGGGTCTGCCAGATGCTCCATGCCGCGCCAGTAGAGCGAGCTCGATCGCTCGATCCATGGCAGTGCGACTGCCGCGATGATCGTTGCCGCAAGAAAGGAAAGCTGGAAGCTCGAATCGCCCAGCTCGGATGGCTGCGCCAGCAGCAACACGACCGCGGCCAGCGATACCGAATTCAGCACCGAGACGTGCCGGAAGAACAGCCGGGCCAGCAACACCACCGCCGCCATCAGCGCCGCCCGCTCCACCGGCGGGCGGTCCTGCACGATGGCCACGTAGGCGGCGAGTATGGTCAGCACCACCAGCGTCGTGTCGACCAGCGAAAGCCGCAACCGCCGGCACACCCAAAAGAGGAAAAGCGTCAGGCACGCGACGTGCAGACCGGCAATCACCAGCACGTGATACGCCGACGCCTTCTGGAACGCCCGCGCCAGCGAGGTGTTGATGAAGCTGCGGTCGCCGAGCAGCATGGCCCGCACCACGGGCGCCTGGCGGGGCCCGAAGACACGATCCGCTTCGCGGAGCATCGCGCCGCGCAGGCGCGCCAGCCGCTCTCGCAATCCGGGCGGCGAGCCGGGAAGTTTCCGGAGCAGTTCCAGGCTGCGCAGCGTCCCCGTCAGCTCGGTTCCCTGACTCGCGAGATAGGCCTGGTAATCGAATGCGCCGGGATCGAGAAAGTCCCGCGGCTGGTGCGCCGTTGCCAGCGCCTGCACGCGGTCTCCGGCCCGCAGCGGCGGCATGGCGGCGTAGGGCCTGTCGGTATAAAAGTTCAGGCGGAGGCCGCCGGAAACGGGAACGTACCGGCCTTCGAATTCCACCTGGTCGAGCGCGATTTCGTAGCGATACCCCCATGGCAGGCGCAGCGGGTCGTCGCGCAGCCGGCCTTGCCAGCGCAGCGGCTCGCCGAGGTTCAGCCGGCCGGCGGCGACCAGACGGTCCACGCGGTTGGCGGGGACTGCGGCGCGCTGGAGCGTGGCCGCCAGAACGCCGACCAAGCACCACGCCACCAGCGCCGCCGCCCATGCGACCCAGAGCCGCTTGCGGCGCAGCGCGAGCAGGCCCACGGCCACTGCCGCCGCCGCGAACACCAGCCATGCCAGCGGGGATTGCGGCGCACTCCCCGCCAGGGCGATCCCCAGCGCCAGTGCGGCAGCGATCCAAAGAAACGGTGTCACGGTTCCGGCGTTAGATGAACCAGCGTTTCGATGTGGAAGGTTTGAGGAAAAACGTCAAAAAGCTCGATTGCGGAAATCCGGTATCCCGCGCTCCGCATCTGCTTCAAGTCCCGGGCCAGCGTGGCGGGATCGCAGGAGATATAGGTGATCTGTGGCGGCTTGAGCTCGGCGATCGACCGGAGAACATCGCTCTCTACCCCCGCTCGCGGCGGGTCGAGAATCACCAGGTCCGGTTGCTGCTTCCAGTCGGCCAGGAACGTCGCGGCATCCGAGTTGAGTGCCTGTCCGGCGATACCGGCGTTCTTCAGATTCGCTTCGAGATCGCGCGCCGCGGCGGGATCGGCCTCGACCGCCACCACGCGCTCGAATCGCTTCCCAAGCGGCACGCTGAAAAGGCCCGCGCCGGCGTAAAGATCGAGCGCCAGCCCGCCTGCCGGACCATGGGCCACCGACTGGGTCATTTCTTCGAGTAGAAACCGGTTCACCTGGAAAAAGGACATGTGGCCGACCCGATACGTTGCGTCGCCCACAGGATAATTCAAGTAGCCCTGCCCTTCGAGTTGCATTCGCTCGCCGGCCGTTTCCTGAAGCAAGAGGGAACCAAGAGCGGGCAAGACTTCCCGGAGGCGCTGGAATAAGCGGCGTGGCGTTTCGGGAAGCGTGGGGAGCGACACGTTCACGAGCAGAGATCCCCCGGGTTCGGCGAAGGCCTCGATCTCCCGGATCGCCGATGGCAACCTGCCCGAGGCCAGCTCTTTCCGCAACGCCTCGAGCGCCTCGGCCAGTGGCGGCGCGAGAAGGCCACACTGGTCCACGGCGCAGAAATCGTTTGAACCGGCCCGGAAATAGCCGAGCGCCAGCGCGCGGCCCTTGCTCTCGCCTTCGCCCGCGGCATTGGTCAGCGGCCGCACCTTCCACTGCGCCCGGTTCCGGTAGCCGAACGGTGGAGACGCATGCAGCGCAATCGGTCCGTCCCAGCTCACCCCGCCGAGCCGGGCCAGGGTTTCCCGCAAAATCTCACGCTTGGCCTCGAGCTGGTGTTCGTAGCCGATATGTTGGTATTGGCAGCCTCCACAGACCGTGAAATAGGGGCAGGGGGCGGCCACGCGGCCGGGCGCGGGTCGCTGCACCTCGACGACCTCGGCCCGCACGAAATTCTTCTTTCCTTCGACGGGCCGGGCCTGGATCGCCTCTCCCGGCAAGACGAACGGCACGAAATAGGTGACGCCGCCGCTGCGGGCCAAGCCGGCGCCGCCGTAAACGAGTTTTTCGATTTCCAGGGCGATGGGCGCGGGGGAAACAGTTCGCCGGGGCCGCTTCATGCCAGGTAAAAGAGGCTGAGTCTCGGCAGCCCGAACCTTTCGAATAACCGCTTCTGCATGTACTGCCGCTCGAGCAAACCGAGTTGCTCGGCGGTCATTTTCCGCCGGTAGGGCGCGAGCACCCGATCCAGTTCCCGGCGCGTCTCCAGCATCATCTCCTCGGGCGCCGCCGCCGTAATCGACGCCGTCAGCTTCTCTTCCATCACCGTGAGCCACCGCTCCAGTTCTTCCATATCCCCCACTCCCGTCTCGGCAAGAATTCCACGGCGCTGGGCCAGCCGGTCGGCCGTCTGCTGGAATCGATCCGCCAAATCCGGCTGCGAGCTGCGCGCCTGCGCTGCGGCCCGGCGAAGTTTCTCGATGCGGCTCTCCATATAGGCTTCAATCGTTTCCAGCGAAAACGGGTCCGCGCGTTCGGGCTCGTTCCCGACCGGTCCCGTGCCCGCCGCCGCCTCGCGCGCCTCCTGGGCCGCATCGAGAACCGCGTCCACGCAATATACCAGGCTCTTGAGCGCTCTGCCGGCTTGCGCGCGGCGCGAGCGTGCGTAACTCTCGAACGCGCGATCGATCCCCCTCAAAACGGCTTCGAGCGGGATGCCGGCCTTTTGCCACGTCTCGACGATCGCCCAATCGAGCGGCGAAACCAGCACGTGCGCGCCGCGCTTACGCCAGAAATATTCCTCGATCTCGGTGAAGTAGTTGAAATAGTTGAGGCCTTCCATCGTCACAGAGAAATTCTTCCCGCCGGTCCGGATGGAACAGGGCTACTGCTTTGCTTTCGGAGAAGGCGGCCGGTTGCGCTCCCAGATCAACCGCAGCCCTTCGAGTGTGAGAAATTGGTCGACCGTATCGACTTCCCGCGAGCCCACAGCCACCAGTTCGGCCTGTCCGCCCGTTGCCACGACCGGCGTCTTGGGCCCCAGATCGGCCTTCATCCGCCTCAGAATTCCGTCCATCATGTCCAGGTATCCGTAGTATAGGCCGGCTTGGACGGAGGCCGTTGTACTCGTTCCGATGACCACGCCCGGGTCCTTGATCTCGACCCGCTGCAAGCGCGCCGCCCGCGCGAAGAGCGCCTCCGACGCGATGCCCACGCCGGGGAAAATCAGGCCGCCGGCGTACTCGCCCCTGGCCGAAATGGCGTCGAAGGTGATCGCCGTGCCGAAATCCACGACGATGCACGGCCCGCCATATTTTTCGAATGCCGCCACGGCGTTCACGATGCGATCGGCGCCGACATCCTGCGGGCTGTCGTAGAGGATCGGTAAGCCGGTGCGCAGGCCCGGCTCGACGAACATTGCCTCCAGATTGAAATATCGCTTGGCCATCTCCAGGAGCGTCCGGTTCAGCGGCGGCACCACCGAACTGATGATGAGGCCCGTGACGCGGGATGAATCGAGGCCGGCCAGCGAAAAAAGATTCCGGGTGAGTATCCCGTATTCGTCGACGGTCTGGCCGCGGGCGGTGGTCAGGCGCCAATGCGCGACCAGTTCGGGGCCGCGAAAGACGCCGAGCACCGTATTGGTGTTTCCGACGTCCATCGTCACCAGCATCAGAACGCCTCCCTCACGTCGCCCGAGACGATCGTTTCGACGCGCCCGTCGTCGCGCTTGACGCGCAGCAGCCCGTCGGGCTCGAGCCCATCGGTCGTTCCCGTGAACGTTTCCGTTGCGGTATGAATCCGGACGCGCTTTCCGCGGGCGTAACTCGAAGCCTGCCCGAAGCGCTCGACGATCACTCCCGGCCCGTCAGCCATGAAGCGATTGTAGTGGCCTTCGAGTTCGAGCAGCAACCGGACCAGCAGTTCCAGACGCGAATGCGTACGCCCCGTCGCGTTCCGCAGCGAAATCGCCGTTTCGGCCATCTCTTGCGGAAAGCGCTCCTGATTGACGTTGAGCCCCACCCCCACGACGATGAATTCGATCCGGTCTGGCTGGGCGTACATTTCCGTGAGGATACCGGCAAACTTCCGGCCGCTGAGCAGCAGATCGTTGGGCCAGCGGATGTCGGCCGCGAGCCCGGTCTGGCTGGCGACGGCCTCCCGCGCCGCCAGTCCCGCCACCAGCGTCACCACCGACGCCGAAGCCGGCGGAATCGCCGGCCGCAGCAGCACGCTCACATAGATTCCCGTGGCCCGCTCCGAATGCCAGCTTCGGTCCAGGCGGCCGCGTCCGGCCGTCTGCTCTTCCGCGATGACGACGGTGCCGTGAGGCGCTCCCTTGCGTCCCAGTTCGAGCGCCACGTCGCTCGTGGAAGACGTTTTGAAGAAATGATAGAGGTTGTTCTGGAAAATGGTTCCGCGCAGCCGTGGCTTCACGAGTCCGGGCACGAGCACGTCCGGCGCCCGTTCGATGCGATAACCGGTTCCCGCCTGCCCCTTCACCTGGACGCCGAGCGAGCGCAGCTTTTCCACCCAGTGCCACACCGCATGGCGCGTCACGCCGATCTCCTTGGCGATCCGCGTCCCGCTGATCGTCAGCATCGGCCGCGTGGCCAGAAGCGTCATCAAAGCGTCGATCCGAGGATCGGTTCGGCCTGGAATCGGCAGCAGTCGTGCCATCGGAAACGGCCTGCGTTTATTTGGCATCCGCCCCTTCGACGAGCAGGCTGAAATCGGCCGCCGGCGGCGAATGCGTGAGCGCGCCAACCGAAATGAAGTCGGCTCCGGCGCGCGCATACGAGCGAAGGTTGCGCAGGGTTACGCCGCCGGAAAGCTCGACGCGGCATGCGGGCCGCTCGCGGCGCACCAGAGCCACCATCCGGGCGGCGGCGGCCGGCTTCACATTGTCGAGCAGCACCTCATCGGCCCCGGCCGCGAGCGCCTTGCGCAACTCCTTGCTGTTTCTCACCTCGATCTCGATTTTCAGGCCGCCCTCCCGCGTGGCCTCGCGCGCCCGGCGAACCGCCGGGGCCACCCCGCCGGCGGCGGCGATGTGATTTTCCTTGATCAGAACGCCGTCGAAGAGCCCGAACCGGTGGTTCGTGCCGCCGCCGGCCCGCACCGCGTATTTTTCCAGCAGCCGGTGCAGGGGAGTGGTTTTGCGCGTGTCGCGCAGGCGAGTCGCCGTGCCGGCCAGTTCCGCCGCGTAGCGTCCGGTCAGCGTCGCGATGCCGGAAAGATGCGCCAGGAAATTCAGCGCCGTCCGTTCGCCGGTGAGGATGGCTTTCGCAAGGCCCTCGATTTCCGCGACGGTGGCCCCGGCCGCGACGCGCGAGCCGTCGGCGAAACAGGCGGTAACGCTGGCCGCGGGATCGAGCTGGCGCAGCACGCGCTCGAAGAGCGGCAGCCCCGCCAGAATCAGATCCTGCCGCGCCACCAGGCGCGCGCGCAGGCGCGCTCCCTCGTCCACCGTCGCTGCGGTGGTGACGTCGCCCGCGCCGATATCCTCGTCGAGCGCCCCGCGAACGAGCGCGCCGATCGCGGGATCGTCCCAGTCGAACCGGCCGTCTTGCGTGCCTGCGGAAGTCATCGCGGCTGCTCCAATTGAGCCAGGTGCGCTTGCAGCTTCAAGTATTCGGCTTCCCGCTGCTCGATCGTTTCCTTGAGCTGGCTGACGACGTTCTCGGGCGCGCGCGTGCGAAACGCTTCATCGGCCAGGCGCCGCCGCTTGGATTCGAGGTCCCGCTTCATTCCTTCGGCCTGCTTGGAGAGGCGCGCGATTTCCGCCTCGCGGTCGGCGGGTTCGTCCTGCTCGATGCGCAAATCGAATTGTGCCGTCGAGCGCACGGTTCCGGCCGAGGAGTCGGGCGCGCCATCGCGCAGCCGCAGGGCGGAAAGACCCGCCAGCCGCAAAAGGGCATCCTGATTTTCCCGAACCAACGAGCGCAGCGAGGGATCGGCCGTGAAAAAATCGGCGGGAACCTTTTTCTTCGGATCGATTTTCTGCCCGGCGCGCAGGCTCCGCGCCGCCTCGACGATCTCTTGCAGTTGGCGGGCGGCCGATTCGGCGTTTTCGTCGATCCACTCCGCGCGCCGCTCCGGATACGATTCGAACGCGATCGAGCGCGCCCCGGCGCGCTGCGGCAGCCGGTGCCAAAGCTCCTCGGTCAAGAACGGCATGAAGGGGTGCAGCAGGCGCAGGGCGGCGTCGAAAATGGCGAACAGGTTGCGCCAGCCGGCCACCGCCTCCTCGCGGTCCGCCTCGGCCAGGCGCGGTTTCACCCATTCGATATACCAGTCGCAGAACTCGTGCCAGAAGAAGTGATAGACGACGTGCGCCGCCTCGTGGAATCGGAACGCCTCCAGCGCTTCACTCACCTCGCCGGCCACGCGCGCCAGGCGCGAATACATCCACCGGTCGTGCAGCGGCAATCCGCCGCGCGACTCGTACGGCGCCGCGGCCCGAATTTCGGGATCGGCTAGTTCCTCGATCGTCACGCCCGAGTCTTCGATCTTTTCCAGATTCACGAACAGGAACCTGGCCGCGTTCCAAATCTTGTTCGCAAACGCGCGATAGCCCAGAATCCGCTCCTCGCTGAGCGCGATATCGGTGCCCGGCGCCGCGCCGATGGCCAGGGTGAAGCGAAGCGCGTCGGTGCCGTACTTCTCGATGACTTCCAGCGGATCGACCACGTTGCCGCGCGTTTTCGACATCTTCACGCCGTGGGGATCGCGCACCAGCGCGTGCAGGTAGAGCGAGCGGAACGGGATGCGCTCTTCGGGCCGCGCCCCGCCGGACAGATGCAGCCCCAGCATGATCATCCGCGCGTCCCAAAAGAACAGGATGTCGTAGCCGCTGATCAGCAAACTGGTCGGATAGAAGCGCCGCAAATCCTCGGTGTCGTCCGGCCAGCCCAGCGTCGAAAGCGGCCACAACCCCGAGCTGAACCAGGTGTCCAGAACGTCCGGGTCCTGCGTGAGCCGGCTGCCGCCGCATTGCCCGCACGCGTTTGGGGGGCTGGCCGCTTGCGCCCTCCCGTTCACGATCCCGACTCGCGAATCCCGCGCCGGGGTCATCGCGCCGCAATCGCCGCAATACCAGATCGGAATCCGGTGGCCCCACCAGAGCTGGCGCGAAATACACCAGTCGCGGATGTTTTCCATCCAGTCCAGATAGATCTTCTTCTGATTCTCGGGAACGATCGGAATCAGACCCTCACGCACCACCTGGATGGCCGGCTCGGCCAGCGGTTTCATCCGGCAGAACCACTGCGTCGAAATCCGCGGCTCGACGTCGGTTTTGCACCGGTCGCAAATCCCGACCGCGTGGGCATGGTCGGTAATTTTCTCGAGCAGCCCTTGCTGGCGCAGGTCTTCGACCACCCGCTTGCGCGCCTCGAAGCGGTCAAGTCCCGCGTAGGCGCCCGCGTTCTCGTTCATCTTGCCGTCATCGGTCATCACGTCGATTTCTGCGAGATGATGCCTTTTACCCAGCTCGAAGTCGTTCGGATCGTGCGCCGGAGTGACCTTGACCGCCCCCGTGCCGAATTCGCGGTCCACGAATTCATCGGCGACGACCGGAATCTCGCGGTTCATCAACGGCAGCCGCAGCTTGCGCCCGACCAGCGCCCGGTACCGCTCGTCCTCGGGATGAACGGCGACGGCCGTATCGCCCAGCAGCGTCTCGGGCCGCGTCGTGGCCACGACGACGTAAGCATTGTCCTGGGTGCCCTGGGCGCCTTCGGCGAGCGGATAGCGGATGTGCCACAGTTTTCCCTCCCGCTCCTGATGCACCACTTCCAAATCGCTCAGCGCCGTCCGGCAGCGCGGACACCAGTTCACCATGTAGCGGCCGCGATAGATCAGCCCCTCGCCGTAGAGCCGCAGAAACGCCTCGAGCACCGCCCGGTAGAGCGGGGGATCGAGCGTGAAGCGCTCGCGCGTCCAATCGCAACTGTCGCCGAGGCGAATCATCTGCTCGCGGATTCGGCTGCCCGACGTCTGCTTCCACTGCCAGACGCGCCGTTCGAATTCTTCCCGCCCCAGTTCCTCCCGCTTCTCGCCCTGCTTGGCGAGTTCGCGTTCGACCACCACCTGGGTGGCGATTCCGGCGTGGTCGCTTCCCGGCAGCCAGAGCGTGTTTGCACCCTGCATCCGCCGCCACCGGACCAGGATGTCGATCTGGGTGTGCTCGAGCATGTGCCCGATGTGGATCGAGCCGGTGACGTTCGGCGGCGGGATGGCGATCGAAAAAACCGGCCCCGGCGCCTTCGCGTCGGCGGCGAAGAGGCGCTCGTCGACCCAGAGGCGGGAAAGGCGCCGTTCGATTTCCTGGGGCTCGTAGGCTTTGGGGATTTCGCGGTTCATCGCTTGGCGGCTCCGGGCGCGGCGCGCCCGCGCCGTGCGTTGCCGGAATCGAATTACTATACGGGGCCGAAAGAAACTGCGTCAAATCAGGGGATTTCGCGGGCAGGGAAGGGAAGCCGGTTCCCTCGGGGGCTTGACGGCGTCCGCGCGGCCCGCCAATATACCCCCAGGGGGTATATGAAGGACCGAGAGAGCCCGCGCGCCGCCGGACGGACTTGCGATCCCGGAGCCCAGCGCAAACCGGCCGGCGTCGATCCCGGCATCAAGAGGGCGAACCAGAACCGCCTGCGAAGGATCGAAGGCCAGATCCGCGGTCTCGAACGCATGGTGGCCGAGGACCGCTATTGCCCCGACATCCTGGTGCAAATCGCCTCGGCGGAACGGGCGCTTCGCGCCGTCGCCCGCGGTCTGATGCGCAATCACCTCGAGCACTGTGTCACCCAAGCGATCCGCCAAGGATCGGCGCGCGAGTCCGAAGCCGCCTACGACGAGCTTCTCGATCTGATCTATCGTTACTCGCCGTGATGGGCGTTACTCGCCGTGACGAGCGTTACTCACTGTGAAGGGCGCTATTCGCTCTAAAGGGCGTTATTCGCGCTGAGCGTGGCCTCAAGGCCGCTCGCGCCAAGCGAGGAATCCCGATGAATAGCCATGACGGTCCGCAGTTGCCCATCGCCGGACAGGGCGAAGTGCTCGATCCGGTGTGCGGGATGAAAGTGCGGCCCGAGAAGGCCGCCGCGTTGTTTGAATATCAGGGGAAAACCTACTATTTCTGCTGTGCCGGCTGCCGCGCGAAATTCGAGGCCGAACCGGGAAAATTCCTGGCCGCCAAACCTGCCGCCGCAGCCAAAATGCCCGGTGCTTTGATTGGAATTGCCTCCGCTCCAGCCCCGCATCAGCCGCCGCCAGCCACTTCACCGGCCGTTTCGGCCACGGCTTCGCCGGAAGCCGAGTACACCTGTCCGATGCATCCGGAGGTGAAGACCAAAAAACAGGAGCCGTGCCCGAAATGCGGCATGGCGCTCGAGCCGGCAAGCTTGCTTCCGCTGCAGAAGACCGAATACACCTGCCCGATGCACCCCGAGGTGCTGCAAAGCGAGCCGGGCGCATGTCCCAAGTGCGGCATGGCCCTCGAGCCGAAAACCGTCTTCGTCGAAGAAGGGGAGAATCCGGAACTGGCGGACATGAAGCGCCGGTTCTGGGTGAGCGTCGCGTTGACGGTGCCGCTGCTGATTTTTGCCATGAGCGAATCGATGCCCGGCCGGCCGCTGAGCGCGTGGGCCTCGCCCCGTTTCTGGACCTGGTTCGAGCTGGTGTTGGCGACGCCGGTGGTTTTGTGGGCCGGCTGGCCGTTTTTCGTTCGGGGATGGAAGTCGATCGTCAACCGCAGCCTGAACATGTTTACCCTGATCGGCCTGGGGATTACGGTCGCTTACGGCTACAGCGTGGTCGCCACTCTGTTTCCCGGCCTATTCCCCGGGACATTCCGAGGCGCGCATGGCGAGGTGGCAACCTATTTCGAGGCGGCGGCGGGCATCACGGCGCTGGTTCTGCTCGGACAAGTGCTCGAGCTCAGGGCCCGGAGCCGGACCGGCGCGGCGATCAAAGCGCTGCTCGGCTTGGCTCCCAAGACGGCTCGCCTGGTTCAGGACGACGGGAATGAAGTGGATGTCCCGATCGAGCGGGTCCAGCCCGGGGACCGGCTCCGCGTCCGGCCCGGAGGAAAAATTCCCGTGGACGGGGTGGTGCTGGAAGGCGCGAGCAGCGTGGACGAGTCGATGGTGAGCGGCGAGGCGATTCCCGTCGAGAAAACGGCCGGTTCTCGCGTCACCGGCGCGACCGTAAACGGCTCGGGCTCGTTCATCATGCGGGCCGAGCGCGTCGGCGCCGACACCCTGCTGGCCCAAATCGTGCAGATGGTCAGCGAGGCGCAGCGAAGCCGCGCCCCAATCCAGAAGCTGGCGGATGTGGTCGCCGGCTATTTCGTGCCCGCCATTGTCGGCATAGCCATCGTGACCTTTGCGGTCTGGGCGATCTGGGGTCCCAGCCCCCGCATGGCCCATGCCATGGTCAACGCCGTCGCGGTTCTCATCATCGCCTGTCCGTGCGCGCTGGGGCTGGCGACGCCGATATCGATTATGGTCGCCTCGGGGAAGGGCGCCGGCGTGGGGATACTGTTCAAGAACGCCGAGGCCATCGAGCACATGCGCCAGGTGGACACGCTGGTTGTGGACAAGACGGGGACGCTGACCGAAGGGAAACCGAAATTGGCAGCCGTCGAGCCACGCCCGGGCTTCGACGAGAACAGGCTGCTCCGGCTGGCCGCGAGCCTCGAACGAGGCAGCGAACATCCCCTGGCAGCCGCCATTGTCAGCGCGGCCCAGGAGCGCGGCACCGGGCTCGCCCCCGTCGGGAGCTTTTCCTCCCTCACCGGCCGCGGGGTGAAGGGGCAAGTCGATGGAATCGAAGTTTCTCTCGGGAATCAGAAACTGCTTGAGGAGATTCATGCCGACGCCGGCCCGCTGGCCGAAAAAGCGAAAACGATGCGCGCCGACGGCCAGACGGTGATGTTCGTGGTGGCGGACGGGGAAGTGGCGGGCCTGCTCGGCGTATCCGACCCCATCAAAGCCAGTACGCCGGAAGCGATCCGCCAATTGCGCCAGGACGGCATTCGCGTCGTCATGCTAACCGGCGATAGCCGCGCGACCGCCCTGGCCGTGGCCAAAAAACTCGATCTCGATGATGTGGTTGCCGAAGTGCTTCCGCAGGACAAGGCCGGCGTGGTGAAGAAGCTCCAATCCGAAGGCCGCTTCGTCGCCATGGCCGGCGACGGCATCAACGACGCGCCCGCACTCGCACAGGCGCAGGTCGGCATCGCCATGGGCACTGGCACCGACGTGGCCATGCAAAGCGCGGGAATCACTTTGGTAAAAGGCGATCTGCGCGGGATCGTGCGCGCGCGCCACTTGAGCCGTGCCACGATGAAGAACATCAAGCAGAATCTGTTCTTTGCGTTTGTCTACAATTCCGTTGGCGTGCCCATCGCCGCCGGCGTCTTGTATCCGTTCTTCGGTTTGCTGCTCAGCCCGATCGTCGCGGCGGCGGCAATGAGTTTCAGCTCCGTTTCCGTCGTCAGTAACGCGCTGCGCCTGCGCCGCGTCGTCCTGTAGCCGCCGGCGGGCGCTTCAGCCGTGACCGGCGAGGCGCCCGGACCCCCATCCAAAACAAAAGAGCCCGTTCGCCGGAGCGAACGGGCTCTTTTATGCCAGCTGTCTTTCGATAATCGAAGGAAACCTATCAGAACCCGTTGGCCCGATGAACCGGGCGGCAGCGGGAACCTGCCTACCGTCAGGCAGGGACGCTGCAATTCCAATAGAAAGGAGGTGATCCAGCCGCAGGTTCTCCTACGGCTACCTTGTTACGACTTCACCCCAATCAGGAACCATACCTTGGGAGCCTGCCCCCCTTGCGGGTTGGCTCGGCTACTTCTAGTACAGCCCCCTTTCGTGATGTGACGGGCGGTGTGTACAAGGCCCGGGAACGTATTCACGGCGCCGTTCTGATGCGCCATTACTAGCGATTCCAGCTTCATGCAGTCGAGTTGCAGACTGCAATCCGAACTGAGCGCACTTTTATGCGATTGGCTCCCCCTCGCGGGTTGGCAACGCTTTGTGGCGCGCATTGTAACACGTGTGTGGCCCCGGACATAAAGGCCATGCTGACTTGACCTCATCCCCACCTTCCTCTCCGTTATCCGGAGCAGTCCCCTTAGAGTGCCCGGCCGAACCGCTGGCAACTAAGGACAGGGGTTGCGCTCGTTGCGGGACTTAACCCAACACCTCACGGCACGAGCTGACGACAGCCATGCAGCACCTCTACCGGCGTCCCTTGCGGGAAGTCCCGATTTCTCAGGATGGTCGCCGGCACTTCAAGCCCGGGTAAGGTTCTTCGCGTTGCGTCGAATTAAACCACATGTTCCACCGCTTGTGCGGGCCCCCGTCAATTCCTTTGAGTTTCAACCTTGCGGCCGTACTCCCCAGGCGCGGGACTTAACGCGTTAGCTGCGGCACGGACCCCGGACGGGGCCCACGCCTAGTCCCGATGGTTTAGGGCTGGGACTACCAGGGTATCTAATCCTGTTTGCTCCCCCAGCTTTCGTCCCTCAGCGTCAGTTGCGGTCCAGGGAGCCGCCTTCGCCTCCGGTGTTCCTGCCGATATCTACGCATTTCACCGCTACACCGGCAATTCCACTCCCCTCTCCCGCACTCCAGCACGGCAGTTTCGGGAGCAGCCCCGGAGTTGAGCCCCGGGATTTCACTTCCGACTTGCCGCACCGCCTACGGACCCTTTACGCCCAGTCATTCCGAGCAACGCTGGCCCCCTACGTTTTACCGCGGCTGCTGGCACGTAGTTAGCCGGGGCTTATTCTGCCCGTACCGTCAGAGCCGACAAGTCGGCCTTTCGTCCGGGCTAAAAGGGGTTTACACTCCGAGAAGCTTCATCCCCCACGCGGCGTCGCTGCGTCAGGCTTTCGCCCATTGCGCAAGATTCCCCACTGCTGCCTCCCGTAGGAGTCTGGACCGTGTCGCAGTTCCAGTGTGGCTGACCACCCTCTCAGGCCAGCTACCGGTCGTAGCCTTGGTGAGCCGTTACCTCACCAACTAGCTGATCGGCCGCGGGCCCCTCCTCAAGCGTCCACCAGAGGTGGACTTTGATCCCAATGACTTGTGCCATCGGAATGTTATGCGGTATTAGCTCGCCTTTCGGCAAGTTATTCCCCACTCGGGGGGAGGTTGCCCACGTGTTACTCACCCGTTCGCCACGCGCCAACCGTATTGCTACGGCCGCGCGTTCGACTTGCATGTGTTAGGCACGCCGCCAGCGTTCACTCTGAGCCAGGATCAAACTCTCGTTTGAAACCTGGATCCTCGAGTCACGACGCCATCCCGGCAAAACCGGGTGCGCCGGATCGAGGAAAATAGACGGTCGCTCGGTTCATTGAACCGAACGGGTTCTGATACGTTTCCTTCGATTGTCAAAGAACTTGCCCCCTGGCCAGCAGGAGAGCGTGTAGGCAATTCCCGATCATACGCAGGCTTCCACCGTCTGTCAAGGTGCTCGGCGCAATGTGTCTTAGCCAGATAATTCTGTCACCCCTTAACGGCCGCGTGAAAATGTCACCCCATGAGACAGGAGACATTCACGTTGAGCCAACGGGAGTTGCAAAAGGTGGCCGTCATCGCACAGTGCGTGAA
>Ga0307374_10003022_pt1 | contig 29224 bp, 28 predicted proteins | sample OX3MG_FD_202532 | JGI IMG/M metagenome (GOLD analysis project Ga0307374, IMG submission 202532) | Soil microbial communities from Risofladan, Vaasa, Finland - OX-3 | ecosystem: Environmental > Terrestrial > Soil > Coastal area > Acid sulfate soil | place: Finland: Risofladan, Vaasa | collected... | reverse complement strand
TCGTCGAGCGAATCGACGACCTTCACCGCCAGAATCAGGTCGAGGAACTCGGTGTCCCAGTCCGTCTCAACGGCCGGCCGCGCGCCGGCCACGATCGCGCGGGTCCGCTCGCAGCCGCGCAGCTCGACCCCTGCGCGTTGCATCCGCGCGGCCAGCGGCGGCAGAAAGTGCGGTGCGGCCTCGCGATGCACCAGCAGGGTCTCCATCGCGTTACACACCGAAGGCCGGCTGCACTTGGCGTTGAAGCAGATTTCCTCGGCCATCTTCAGATCGGCGGTGCGATCGACGTAGGTGTTACAGATGCCGTCGAAGTGGGGCAGCAACGGGACGGCCGATCCGGCCAGCGCCTCCTTCAGCGCCTTGCCGCCGCGCGGAATGATCAGATCGATCGCCTCGGGATGGCGCTTGAGGACCTGGATCACCTCGCGGTCGGGATTTCCCACGAAGGTAAGCGCGTCGCGCGCGATGGCGGCGCTTTCCAGCGCCCGGGCGATCAGCCCCGCCAGAAATGCATTGGACCCGAGCGCTTCCTTGCCGCCGCGCAGCACCACCGCGTTGCCGGCTTTCAGCCCCAACACGCCGGCGTCGACGGTGACGTTGGGGCGCGACTCGTAGATGATCGCGATGACGCCGATCGGTACACGGACCTGGGAAATTTCCAGGCCGTTGGGCCGCCGCCATCTGGCGATCACTTCGCCGACCGGGTCGGGCAGGGCCGCGACCTCCTCGACGCCGCGCGCCATCGCCTCGATCCGCGCGTCGTCGAGCGTGAGCCGTTCGACGAACGCTCCGGCCATCCCGGAACTCCGCGCGCGAGCAAGGTCGCCGGCATTGGCGGCCAGGATTGCGCCGCGCTCCTGGCGCAGCATCGCGGCCAGCGCGCCGAGCGCCTGGTTTTTGCGTGTGCCCGGACATAGCGCCAGCCCGCGGGCGGCGGCGCGCGCGCGGGCGAGCGCGCCGAGGGTTTCGGTCTCCAGGCTCACGTCAGCAACTCGTGCAGGTCAGATATTCGCGACGCGACAAGAGACCTAACCCCCGGCCCCTTCCCGTCGCGGGAAGGGGAGTAAAAATTTTGGTCTCTTTTGAAGGGAAGGAGAGTAAAAATTGTTCGTTTTCTCACCTCTCTTTGTCCTGAGGAGGACTTTGCGTAACTCGGCGCGCGGCGCCCTTCCTAACCTCTCCTTGACCAAGGAGAGGTCGCCGCGAGCATCGCGAGCGGCGGGAAAGGTCAGTCTGAATTCAATTGCGCCAGAGCCACTCCGAGCGGATCGCGATAATCGACCGTTGAACCTCTCCCTAACCCTCTCCTCGGACAAGGAGAGGGGAACGGAAGGGGTCACTCCAGTTGCGCAAGAGTCTCCTTTCCAACGAAAAATCTCTTTGCCAAATTTTGACATGATCATGGTTCGCAAAATTCCCGCCGCCAATGGGTTCATGCCAGTTCTTCAATCAGCGCGAAGTTGTCGCGATGGATGATCTCGTCGGCGACTTTGTAGCCCAGCGTGCGCGAGATATCGGCGGAGCGCCGGCCCTTGAGCTTCAGTATATCGGTGGCGGGATAATTGACCAGCCCGCGGCCGAACTCGACGCCGTCGTGGTCGAGCAGGCTCACGCAATCGCCGCTTTTGAACTCGCCCGCGACCTCGCGGATGCCCGAAGGAAGCAGGCTGCGGCCCTTTTTCCGCAGCGCTTCGGCGGCGCCGCGGTCGACGGTCAGGGCGCCGGCGGGACGCAGCGCAAACGCGATCCAGTGCTTGCGGCTCTTGAGCCTGGTCCGCGTGGGCAGCACCAGCGTGCCGCACTCGCGCGCCGGATCGAGCGCGGCGGCGAGCGCCTGCGCGGCACGGCCCGGCGCGATGATCACCGCGATTCCGGCGCGCGCCGCCTGCTGCGCCGCCTTGAGCTTGGTCGCCATCCCGCCGCTCCCGAGCGGCCCCGCGCTGTCGGTCACCAGCCCGCGCATCCCGGCCTCGGGGTCGGTGATGAGCGGGATCAGTTGCGCGTCGGGCCGCTTGCGCGGGTCGCCGGTGAGCACGCCGGGGACGTCGCTCAGGATCACCAGGAGCTGCGCCTGCGCCATCCCGGCCACCAGCGAGGAGAGCACGTCGTTGTCGCCCATGCGGATCTCTTCGACCGCGACCGTGTCGTTCTCGTTGACGATCGGCACCACGCCGGCTTCGAGCAGGGTCTGGATGGTGTGAATCGCGTTGTTGCGCCGCGGGCGCTCGGCGAGGTCCTGATGGGTGAGCAGGAGTTGCGCGACCGTGCGCCCCACGGCGCCGAAGGCGCGCGCCCATTCGCCCATCAACTCGATCTGTCCGGTGGCCGCCGCCGCCTGGCGCGCCGCCATCCCCGTGCCGCCGAGTTTTTCCAGCCGCGCGCGCCCGGCCACGATCGCGCCCGAAGTCACGACCACCACTTCGCGTCCCGCGCGCACCAGCGCGTCGACCTCGGCAGCGAGGCTCGCGATAATCTCCGGCCGCAGACCGTCGGCATCCGAGAGCACGGCGCTTCCGACCTTGACCACGAGCCGGCGCGCGGGCGCGACCAACTCTTGCTTGTAACTTAGCTGGGACATTGCGCCTCGATTCCGCCGAGACCGAGCAGCCGCGCGATCGCTGCCACCAACGGCTCGAGCCCCACGCGCTGCTCGGCCGAGATGACGAAGACCGAGTCGATCGCGTGTTCGGCCGCGAGCGAAGCGATCTTTCGTGCCGTCTCCTCGGCGCGCTCGGCGCCGACGAGGTCGAGCTTGTTGAGCGCGATCAGCGCCGGGCGCGCCGAGAGCATCGGGTCGAACGCCGCGAGTTCGCCGCGCACGGTCAGGAAATCGCCCTCGGGATCGGCGCCGAGATCGAGCACGTAAACCAGCACCCGCGTGCGCGCCAGATGGCGCAGGAAGCGGATGCCCAGGCCGTGGCCGCGATGCGCGCCCTCGATAAGGCCCGGGATGTCGGCCACGCTGAAGCCCGAGCCGTCGGCAAGCTGAACGCGGCCCAGGTTGGGCGTGAGGGTGGTGAAAGGATAGGGCGCGATCTTCGGATGCGCCGCGCTGACCGCGGCGAGCAGCGTCGACTTGCCGGCGTTGGGCAGGCCGACCAGGCCGGCGTCGGCCACCAGCCGCAATTCGATTTTGACCCATCGCTGCTCGGCCGGTCCACCCGGGGTCGCGATTCGCGGCGCGCGTCGCGTCGAGGTGGTGAAGTGCATGTTGCCCTTGCCGCCCATCCCGCCGTGAGCGACGATCGCGCGCGCGCCGGGCATCACCAGGTCGGCGAGCATCTCGCCGCTTTCCTCGTCGAAGACCATCGTGCCGGGAGGCACCCGCACCACCAGGTCCCCGCCGGCGTGGCCGTACTGCTGTTTGCCGCGGCCCGCCTCGCCGTCGCGTGCGACCAGGCGCGGGTTGTATTTGAAATCGAGCAGCGTCGCGAGGCCCTCGTTAACCTCGAAGATCACGTCGCCGCCGCGGCCGCCGTCGCCGCCGGCCGGTCCGCCGAAGGGGCGATACTTCTCGCGCAAAAACGCGATCGCGCCGTCGCCGCCCTTGCCGGCGGCCACGAAGACTCGCGCTTCATCGACGAACTTCATCGTTCAACAGCGCTCCGGATCGCGCGGGACGGCTACAGGAGCAGCTCGGCCAGCGCGCGCAGCGCCTCGGTCTGGCGCGTCCCGATAAGCATCGTTTTGACCGGCGAGGCCTTCCAGGCGGCGACGCGCTCGGCGATCCGCTCGCGCGGCCCGACCAGAGCGACTTCGTCGACCAGTTGGTCGGGCACCGCGGCGGTGGCCTCTGCGCGCTGGCCGGAAAGAAACAGGTCCTGAATTTTTTTCGCCGCTTCCTCGTAGCCGGCGCGCCGCGCGTAGTCGTTGTAGAAGTTCTTGTCGCGCGCGCCCATCGCGCCGATATAAAACGCCAGGTTCTGCTTCACCGGCTCGCGGCATTTCGCCACGTCAGGGCCCATCACGCAGGTCACGAATGGCGCGAGGTCGAATTTCCCGGGGTCACGCGCGACGGCGGCCTTCTTGAATCCACGCTCGAGGCTCGGCTGAAACAGGTCCCAGCGCTCCGGGTTCATCCAGACCGGGATGATGCCGTCGGCGATTTCGGCGGCCAGCGCCACGGCGCTCGGGGTGATTGACGCCATGTAGATTTCCATGTCGCGCCGGCCGTGCAGGATCGAGCGCAGCGGCTTGCCCAGGCCGGTCGAGCCGGGGCCGCGGTGCGGCACCTGGTACTCGGAGCCCTGGAACTCCAGCGGCGCCTCGCGCGCGAAAATCCTGCGCAGGATCGCGATGTACTCGCGGTAGCGCACCAGCGGCTTGCCGTAGGGCACTCCGTGCCATCCCTCGACCACCTGCGGTCCGGACGGTCCGACTCCGAGGATGAAGCGTCCGTCCGACATCGCATCCAACGTCATCGCGGTCATCGCCGTCATCGCGGGCGTGCGCGCCGGCATCTGCATGATCGCCGTGCCGAGGCGGATTCTTTTGGTCAGCGCGCCAATCCAGGCGAGCGGCACGATAGCGTCCGAGCCCCAGGCCTCGCCGGTCCACACCGAGTCGTAGCCCAGTCGTTCAGCCTCGAGCACCAGATCGAGCGATTCGTGGGAATGGGAAAAGCCGTATAGCAGTCCGAGTCGCATCGCGAGTCCCTCTGAGAGTTCGCCGGCCGATTGCGCAGTTGCCGCCACCCGTTTCCGGATACAAAACGAAAAGCCCCGCGGCGAGGCCGCGGGGCTTGAAAGTCGGAAAAAACTCTAAGCCGTGCCGGCCCTAGGCTTGTGCTTCGGCCGGCGGTTCGGTTGCCACTTCTTCACGATACGGGCTAGCCGGAGCGGCTACCGGTTCGATTCGCACGCGCCGTTTGTCGGTGCGGTAGGTCTCGTATTTGACCACTCCGTCGATCAGCGCGTAGAGCGTGAAATCGCGGCCCATCCCGACGTTGCGTCCCGGATGAACCCGGGTGCCGACTTGACGGACCAGGATGTTGCCGGCGCGAACGGTCTGGCCGGCGTAGATCTTGATGCCGCGGCGCTGTCCCGGACTGTCGCGGCCGTTGCGCGTCGAGCCTTGTCCTTTCTTATGCGCCACGAGCCTGTCTCCCTACGATGGTGCCGGCGGATCGAGCCGGCAAAAATATCTTCATGCCGGCGCTAAGCCGCGCCCCGCTTGATTTCCTCGATCTTGAGCACGGTCAGTTCCTGGCGATGGCCGCGCTTGCGCCGGTAATTCTTGCGCTTTTTCTTTTTGAACACGATCACCTTGGTGCCGCGCGGCTGCTGCACGATTCGCGCGCGTACGGCCGCGTCGGGCACCATGGGCGTGCCGATTACCGGCGTTTCATCGCCGCCGATCGCGAGTACCTGGCCCAGTTCGATCTGCGCGCCGACGTCGCCCGCGATGCGCTCGACGGTTATCTGGTCGCCCACGCCGACGCGGTACTGCTTTCCGCCTGTCTTTACGATTGCAAACATGCTTTGGTCCGAACCCTCTTAGCTACCGGACGCGAGCCGCCATGTCAAATACGGGTCGGCTCCACGAAACGCCGCTCGCGCTTAGTCGGAAATGATGTGGCGACACGGGCTTGGGGGCAGCCTGAAACGGCCCGAAACGGCTCCGTCCTAGTCGATGCCCAGGCGCTCGCGACCCTCGGGCGAGATCATCTGAGGGGTCCACGGCGGATCCCACACCAGGTCGACGTTGGCCTCCGCGACGCCCGGCAGCGAGAGCAGCTTCTGGCGCGCGTCGATTGCGATCGACGCTCCCATCCCACAGCCCTGCGCCGTGAGCGTCATCTTGACCTCGACCCGCTGGGCGCCCCCGTCCATCGGCGCAACTTCCATCGCGTAGACCAATCCGAGATCGACGATGTTGACCGGAATCTCGGGGTCGTAGCAGGTCTTGAGCTGCTCCCAGACCATTGCTTCGAGGTCGCCCGAGGCCGAGGCCGGTGAGGCGGCGTCCTCGGCGCTCTTGCCGAGCGCGTCGGCGTCCTTGCCGGTGATGCGGTAGAGTCCGCCGTAGGCCGGCACCTGCACGGTGAAGCTGCCGCCGAGCGACTGGGTGATGAAGACCTCGAGGCCCTTCTCCAGCGTGATCGGACTGCCAAGCGGCACCTGAACCGCCTCACATTCGCGGGTGAGTTCAACTCGTTCCATCGATAATTACCTTATGCGTTTTTCGTCCCTTGTTGCCTTCAATTCTAGGCGCTTGGAGGACCAAGCGCCAGTTGCCTGCTTCACCGCTGCGCTGTTCCACGCTGCGCTGTTCCACGGTTGCGCTCTTTGACTGGCCGCATCGAAAAGCGGGGTGCGGCGCGCGCGCGGGCCCGGCGTGATGGATGATCGCGCGGTGTTGCGATAAGCCTGAGTGCGAGGAAGCGCGGGTAGCGGGCAGTTTCCTTTCCTTCCACTACCGAAGCGCGGGCGCAATGTGCCGGGCGGTTGGAGAATGAGATGCTGAAAAGGGTCGATCGGGTACAAATAGTAACAGGCGACAGAGCCGAAGCTGCGAGCGCGGCGACGGCAATCTTCGGCGCGGAGTTGGTCGGGCACGACCAGGTAAGGCCGCTTGGCGCGAAACGCACGGTGCTCCGGGTGGGCGCGAGCATGATTGAATTCCTCGAGCCCGACGGCGCCGGTCCAGTCGCGGATTTTGCCGCGCGATGGGGGCGCGGACCATACGCCGCGGGCTTTTCCGTGGCCGAGCTTGACGGGGCGGCCGCGCTGCTCGATCGCAACGGCGTCAGGTTCGAGCGCGAGGCGGATCAGCTGTTTCTCGATCCGGCGGCAACCCGCGGGATGCCCACCGTAGTCAGCAGCTTCGAGGAACGTTCACCTGTTGGCGCGGTGAAGTGGATCTACGAGGTGACCAACGTGGTCGCCGACTGGCGCGCGACGGCGGAACGCTACACGCGGATTTTCGGCCTCGACGCCACGCGCTTCGTGCAAATCGACAACGAGGATTTCGGATACACCGGGACGCTCACGATGTTCGACGCGCCCGCGCGTCTGGACCGCATCGAAATTACCCAACCCATCGGCGAGAGTGCGATGGGCCGGTTCCATAGCCGCCATGGCGATTCGCTCTACATGTTCTATGTCGAAACTGACACGGTCGAGACGATAGCGGAGCGGCTGCGGGAACGCGGCGGTCGCTTCACTCCACGCAAAGAGGGCGTACATGACGGCCTGTGGATTCATCCGACGGCCTTTTGCGGAGTTCTCGTCGGAGTCAGCCGGACCAACGTCGCGTGGCGATGGTCGGGGGCGCCGGAGCGTGGCCGCTAAAGACGCGGAGCCCGGCTGGCTTCGCGATATCTATTTTGAAAAATCCTGCGTGACGTAGGCGGCTCCGTCGGCGGCGCGCGCGACGCCGACGCCGGTGATGGCGAAATCGGACGAAAGCATGGCGGCGCGATTCCCGGGGTTGTCGAGCCATCCCCGGACCGTGCGCTCGGCCAGTTTCGCGCGGTCGGTGTCGCGGTCCGAGTAGATGTTTTCGCCCACCGCCGCCGAGTCGACGCCGACGCCGCGCACGCGCTCGACCGGAGTGTCGCCGGCCGGACCGTCGTGGCCGAGATAGCGGCGCAGCGCCATGTCGTAGCTGTGGCCGCGCGAGGCCAGCACCAGGCGCTGCGAGGATTTAAGCGGCGGCGCGCCTGCGCGCTTGCGCTGGTCGTTGACCAGCCGCAAAATTTCCGCCTCCTGCGCGCTCATCCCCGCCGTCAGGTCCGGCGTGAGTCCGATGAGTGGCACGAGGAAGATCCATACCAGCGCGGCGCCCGCCGCCGCCATGCCCAGCGCCGCGATTCCTATTCCTGCCGTGCGCCGATAACGCCGGCGCCGCCGGCCGACCGGCAATCGGATCACCTTGGCCGGTCCCTTGGGAATCCGCACCGTTTTGCGCCCGCTTGCCGAATGGACACTCATCGCGCCGCCGCCTGAGTTCTCCCGCGCCGCTCACGCGTGCGGGGATTAGAATTTTTCCTTGAACGGACGCACGTCCAGCTCCTGGCTCCATGCGCTCGGGTCCTGGTTGGCGAGGTACCAGTAGGCTTCGGCGATCGCGGCCGGCTTGAGCACGTCCTCGTCCTTGAGCGAGGGCATCCGGGACCGGATGTGTGGGATGTCGATGATGCCGTCGACGTTGACGTAGGCGACGTGGATTCCGCGCGGGCCGAGATCGCGCGCCAGCGATTGCGCGAGCCCGCGCACCGCGAACTTGGCCGGTCCAAAGGCGGCCGACTTGGGTCCGGCCTTGATTCCCGCCGTGGCGCCGGTGAAAAGCATCACGCCGCGCTTGTTCGCGATCATGTCGGACACCGCCTGTTTGGCGCACAGGAATGCGCCGTAGGCGTTTGCCCGCCACGAGTCTTCGTATTGCCGGGGCGTAATTTCGGTGATCGTTCCCCAGTTGCCGCTGCCGGCGTTGTACAGGAGAACCTCGGGCGCGCCGAGTTTCGAGCGCACGGTGTCGAAGGCGCGGCCAATCTGCTCCGCGTCGCCGACGTCGGCAGTGACCGCCAGCGTGTGCCCGCCGGCCGCCTCGACCTCGGCGGCAAGCTCGTCCATGAACTCGCGCGAGCGCGCGACCATTGCGATCGCGTGTCCACCCTGAGCGAAGCGGCGCACCAGCGCGGCGCCGAGTCCCGGTCCGACGCCCACCACGATCGCGACTCCAGCCTGCGCGACTCCCGGTTGATTTGCTTGCGAGGCCATCGAATCTCCAACAGCGGCCGCAATGCACCCGATTGTGTCTAATTCCCTTGGAGCAAATAAGGTTCCATCTTGCAACCGCGATTTCGTTTTCCGACGCGGGATGGTTTTCAGCGCAAGCGATATGATACGAGAGGACCCGACGGCGGGTCGATACGGAGGGACGACGGAATTGGCGATGCTTGACCTGGTTATCTTCGACGCTGACGGCGTGCTGTTCGACTCGACCGAGTCCAACACCGCCTATTACAATGCGATTTTCGCCGAGATCGGCGAGCCGCCGCTCAGCCCCGACGAAGAGCGGGCCGGCGTGTTCATGGCCGCCATGCAGGTCTTCGAGTTGCGCGCGCGCGAGGATGCGGCCAAGCTCGGGCGGATGCGCGAGATCGCGCGGACCATCGACTTCACCCCGTTCTTCAATCTGTTGCGCCCGCCCTTCGAGCTGCGGCCGTTTCTGCTCGAATTGAAGCGCCGTTACCGTGTGGCGCTCGCGACCAACCGCTCGGCCACGACTCACGGATTGATCGACCACCTTGGCCTGGAGGGCGTATTCGACGCGGTGGCTAGCGCGCGCGACAAGGTCCGCCCCAAGCCCGCGCCCGACATCGTGCGCCTGTGCCTGGAACGCGCGGGCGTCGCGCCCGCGCGCGCGGTTTACGTCGGCGACAGCCAGATCGACGTCGACGCGGCGAGCGGTGCCGGCGCGCATTTCCTTGGGGTCGGCGCGCGCGTCGTCCATCCCCGCCGGGTGGCGACGCTGGGCGAAGTGCCGCCCGCCCTGGAGCGGATGTTCAAGCAGCCGTAGGGTCGCCGGCCACCGCTTCGCCCGTATGCTCAGATCGCGATGCAGACCTTGCCGAAGTGGGCGCCGCTCTCGAGATGACGGTAGGCCTCGCGCGCTTCAGTGAACGGGAAGAGGCGATCGATTACCGGATGGACCTGGTTCACGGCCATCGCCCGATTCATCTCATCGAACATTTCACGCGAGCCGACCAGGATTCCCTGCACGCGGGCATTTTTGAAAAGCAGCGGCATCGGATCGATCTGGCCCGCGCCGGTCAGAATCCCGATGAGGCTGACGATACCGCCGGTTTTCACCGCGTTGATCGATCTCGGCAAGGTTCCCGCGCCGCCGACCTCGACCACGTGATCGACACCGAGACCGCCGGTGACTTCGAGCACGCGCTCATCCCAACTCGGCGTCGTCTTGTAGTTGATCGCATCCGACGCGCCCATCTCTTTGAGCCGGTTCAGCTTGGCGTCGCTGCTCGAAGTCGCAATCACGCGCGCACCGTAAATCCTGGCGAACTGGAGCGCGAAAATTGAGACGCCGCCGGTCCCCATGACGAGCACCGAGTCGCCGGGCTTCAGATGTCCCTGCGAGACCAGCGCGTTCCATGAGGTGACGGCGGCACAGGGCAGCGCAGCGGCTTCCTCGTAGGTCAGGTAGTCGGGGATCCGAACGAAGCCTTCCTCCCGCAATACGACGTACTCCGCGAGCATCCCGTCGATCCCGCCGCCGAGCGAGGTGGCGTACATGCCCGCGACCGGCGGGCCGGCGAGCCAGCCCTGGGTGAAAATCGCGGCGACGCGATCGCCTTTTTTGAGCGCGGTCACGCCCGGACCGGCCTCGACCACATCTCCGGCGCCGTCCGAGACCGGGACCAGCGGCTGCTTCTTTTTCACGGGGAGCGCGCGCTTGACGATCGCGAGATCGCGATAGTTGAGAGACGTCGCGCGGACGCGGACCAGGACCTCGCCGGGGCCGGGCTTCGGCGTCGGCCGCTCGGTCAACTTGAGACTATCTATCCCCTTGGGTTCGATGATTTCGTATAGCTTCATGATTCGCCTCGCAGCGCCATTTCATAGCATCGGAGGGGGCCTTCCCTCCAACCGAGCCTAAATCGGACGCGGCGGATGCGCCGCCTCGGTCTCCGGGCTTTCGGCCGCCAGCCATCGGTATAGCGCCCCGCCCATGATTGCGCCCGCTATGGGAGCCAGCCAGAAGAGCCACAGTTGCTCGATCGCCCATCCGCCCACGAACAGCGCCGGTCCCGTGCTGCGCGCGGGATTAACCGCGGTGTTGGTCACCGGGATGCTGATCAGATGAATCAGCGTGAGCACCAATCCGATCGGGATCGGCGCGAAGCCGGCCGGAACGCGCGAGTCGGTCGCGCCCATGATCACGAACAGAAACATCAGGGTCATCACGACCTCGCACACGGCCGCCGAGCCGAGGCCGTAGCCGCCCGGCGAGTGCGCGCCGTAGCCGTTGGCCGCGAAGCCGCCGGCCAGGCTGAAGCCGGGCGCGCCGCTGGCGATGACGTAGAGCACCGCGGCGGCGAAGATTCCGCCGAGCACCTGCGCGATCACGTAGGGGGCGAGTTCGCTAGCGGGAAAACGGCCGCCGGCCCATAGTCCGAAGCTCACGGCGGGATTGATGTGGCATCCGGAGATGTGTCCGATAGCGTAGGCCATCGTCAGCAGCGTGAGCCCGAAGGCCAGCGCCACTCCGGCGAAGCCGATTCCGAGATGCGGAAATCCGGCGGCCAGCACCGCGCTGCCGCATCCGCCCAACACCAGCCAGAAGGTCCCGATGAATTCGGCGCCGGCGCGCCGCGAGAGGCTCATGGCCATGACAGGTTCTCCTGCAATCCGATTTTGGGAGAGCCTAGTTGTTCCGCAGATTTATGTCTGCCGCGAATTTTTATAGGTGGATGAAGACTTCCGCCGATCCGGCCATCGCCAAGTGCCACGCAACGTGCCGCGGCGCCTTAATGCCCTGGAGAGTGCGATCTCACAGTCCAAGGTCGGCTCGCGGCCGAGTCAGCGTGTCTATCGCCACGTACATGATCGCCCTGGCCGACTTGATGAAGTCCTTGATACTGGCCACGCCCATCCCGCCCAGACCTTCCTTGTATTCATCCGGGCAGCCGCGAGGCGGCCACGGATAACCGATCCGGGCGCAGGGGATGCCGAGACGGCGGATGAGCGCGCCGTCGGTCTGCCCGCCCATTTTCCGCGCGTCGCCATGCGGCCGCCCTTCGACGCGCTCCCATCCGCGATAGCTCGATTGCACGATCCAGTTGTGCGGATCGGTCGCTCCGCCCGGACAGGCGCCGAACATTTCCCAGTCGCACTCGATATCCGGATGGCGTTCGCGAATCGAACGCATCGCCTCTGCGAACTGCGCCTTGACTTCGCCGGGCGAGGTCCGCGGATTGCATCGCACGTCGAGGTAGATCTCCGTCGTGGCAGAGGGAAAGGCCGGCTTCTCAGGCCATCCCGCGCGCAGCGCCGCGATATGGCCCTCCGGGAGCACCGTGCCGGAAGTGTTGCGCGCGGTGTATTGCGGGAGCCAGGCCTCGATCTCCTCGATCACCCGCACCGCCGGGATGATCGAACTTCGGTAGCCGGGCGTGCCGCGCGTAATCCCCGAATAGCCCATCGTGCCCCGCACCGAGACCTTGAACCAGCACATCCCGGGCTCCTCGGCGAAGACCGCCCACCACGGTTTCATGATCACGGCGAAGTCGGGCGCCACCCCGCGGGTGAGCAGGTGATACACGCCATCGCTCATCCCGTAATTGCGGCGATACGGCAGGCTGACCGGCATCCCGCCGCCCGCGAAACCCACCTGCAGATCGCCCTTGATAGGCACATGCGCTTCGCGCATTGCGGTTGCGACTTCGGTCAGGCTCGCGACCATCCCCTTGGGATTGGCGGCGCCAAGGCCATAGACCAGGTCGCCGCGCACGCAACCCTTGGGCAACATGTCCGCGCGAAAAGCCGGGCCGACCCACGGCAGGTCCCTTTCCGGATCGCCATCGATATGGGTGTCGATTGGCGCGTAGAGCAGAAGCGAGGCGCCGCCGCCGCTGCCCCGGATTTCGCCGATCGCGTTGCCGGTGTCCTCGCTGATCGGCTGATAGCGCGAGCGCTCGCCCAGATGCTCGCGCATATAGCCGGCGATAAATTCGCTGGCCTGACGCTCGGCGCCGGTGGGGCTGTGAATGTCGATCAGGGTGAGCAGCAGCTTTTGCAGCCGCTGGGGATTCAGCCGCTCGCACGCCTGGGCGTACCACTTTTCCTGCTCCGCCGAGAACGGAACGATGCGCGTTTTTTCGGCCATCGGAGTCACTCCTGCGGTAGGCCAGTCCTACGCGATCGCTTAACGAGGCCCGCACTGCCTGCGCCGGTTGCAAGGCCGATCGATCTGCCCGCACCCATCGAAGTTGCCGCCTGGAAAAAAACCGCGCCGGCTGGTGCCGTCGCTTGATCCTTGTGCGTCACGCGATCGTCACACTCGATCGTCAGATGACCATCTCGATCAGTCTGGGGCCGGGCTCCTCGAGCGCGCGCGCCAACTCCTGGGATAGCGCTTCGGCCGTTTCGACCCGAACCCCCGGCACGCCCATCCCCTTGGCCAGCGCGACCCAATCGAGGTTCGGATTGCCCAGGCTGGTGAGCGAGCGCGCCTTGGGCCCGGGCTCGGTAACGCCGGCGCGCGCCAGCTCGACCTGCAAGATCCGGTAGCGGCGGTTGTTGCACAGAAGCGTGGTGACGTTGAGCCCCTCGCGCGCCTGCGTCCACAGCGCCTGAACGGTGTACATCGCGCTGCCGTCGGCCTGGAACGAGATCACGCGGCGTTCCGGGCAGGCGACCGCGGCGCCGGTCGCGCAGGGCAGCCCCTGGCCGATAGCGCCTCCCGTGAGCGCGAGGTAGGTATGGGCCGGCGCGCTCAGCGAGGCTCCGAAGAACGGCAGTCCCGTCGTCGCCGCCTCGTCCATCACGATTGCGTGCTCGGGCATCAAGGCCGCGATCGCCGCGCCGATGGTGGTCGCGTCGAGCGCGCCGGTCGGCCGCGCCGCCGCTCCCCTGGCGGCGCGGGCCGGCGCGGATTTTGGTGCGCCGATGAGGTCGGCTAGGGCTTCGAGCGCGAGCGCGACGTCCTGCTCGATCGTCGCCAGCGTGGCGACGCTGCGGCCCTCGGGAATCAGCAGGCTTGGCGTGTTGGGATAGCCGAAAAACGCGACCGGCGCGCGCGCGCCCGCCAGGATGACCGAGCTGGATTTCGCCAACGCGTCGAGCGCCATCTCGGGAAAGTAGGGCAGCTTCTCGACCGGCGGCATCGCGCCGCCGCGCTCGACCCGCGCGGGAAAGGTTTCGCACATCAGGCGGCATCCGCTCGCCGCGGCGATTCGCGCCGCCGCTTTGAGTCCGCGTTCGCGGACCGCCGCGCCGCCCATGAAGAGCACGGTGGTCGCGCCGTCGCGCCGCAACATTTCGGCCGCCGCGCGCACGGCGCTATCCGGCGCAGCCGGCGGCGACACGGCGGCACGCGGCCCGGCCGCTGTGCCGGCCTCGCTCCACTGACAATCGGAAGGAACGATAAGCGTCGAGGTGTGGCCCGGCCAACGCATCGCTTCGGCGATCGCCTCGGCCGTGTCGGCGGCGATCGCCCCTGCGCTCGCCGCGTGGCGGACCCAGGCGGAGACCGGGCGGGCAAGCGATTCGATATCGGAAGTGAGCGGGGCGTCGGCTTTCAGATGCCAGGTCGCATGGTCGCCGATCACGTTGACGATCGGCGAGTGCGCGCGCCGCGCGTTGTGCAGGTTGGCGATCCCGTTGGCGAAGCCGGGCCCGAGATGGGTCAGCGTAAGGGCGGGCCGGTCGGCCATCCGCGCGTAGCCGTCGGCGGCGCCGGTGACGACGCCCTCGAACAGCGCCAGCACCGCGCGCATCCGCGGGGCGCCGTCGAGCGCGGCGACCAGCGGCATCTCGGTGGTGCCTGGATTGGCGAAGCAGACATCGACTCCGCAATTGAGCGCGGTCAGGATCAGGCTTTCGGCTCCGTTCATCTTCGAGACTCCGCTTCGCTGGTTATTTGGCCGCCATCGATGCTTTGCAAATTCAGCGGCCGGCTTGCGAAACCGTGCGCAGCACTTTGCCGGGCAGGCCGCCCTGGTATTCGTCGTGCGCGAACAAAACCTCGCCGCCGACGATCGTGTATTCGATTCCCTCCGAGCGTTCGATAAGCCGTGGCTCGCCGCCCGGCAGATCGTTGAGCCATTCGGGCGCAAGCGGCTTTATCGCGGCCGGATCGAAAATCACCAGGTCGGCGTCCATTCCCGGCGCGAGCCGACCCTTGGTGCGCAGCTCAAGAAAATCCGCGAGCTCCGAGGTCAGCCGCCGCACGGCTTCCTCCAGCGTCAGCACGCCGCGCCGACGCACCCATTCGTGCAGCAGATACGAGGTCAGGCCGGCGTCGCAATGCTGCGCGACGTGAGCGCCCGCGTCGCTAAGGCCGATGAGCGTATTGGGCAGCTTCAGGATGCGGCTTACGACGTCGGGATTGACGTTGATCACCGAGAGTGTCACGCCCAGCTCCATCCGTTCGTCGAGCGCGAGGTCGAGCAGCGCGTCGACCGCGTCCTTGCCGGTGGCGGCGGCGAGTTCGGCGACGCTCAGGTTAAGCCAGCGGCGGTTGCACTCGTTTTCCACGCGCGCGATATGTACGCGGTCCCAGCGGCCGCGGAAAATCGCCTTGCCGCCGCCATCTTTGATTTCGTCGCGGAATGCGGCGCGGAAATCCGCCGAGCGCACCAGCGCCATCTGCTCGTCGGCGGCGCGGTTGAAGATTCCCTTCCACGAATCGAGCGCGGCAAAGATGAACGGCTCGCGCATCGTGTAGTACTGCTGGATCGGACGCGGAGTGACCTGCGGCAGAATCTTGAGCCCGCTTCGGACGAGCGGAGCAAGACGCTCTACGGTGCGCTGATGCGCCTCCGGGGGCGTGCCGGGCAGGTCGAGCAGCGCGAGCCAGGTCACCGGCCGCGTGCTCTCGCGCGCGAGCATCGTCAGCAGGTCGAAGCCGCCTTCGTTGGGCACGCTGGTCGAGCCGCGGTTGGGAAGGATTTCGATCACGCCGCGCTTAAGCTCGCGCATCACGCGGCAGAGCGCGCGCAGCTCCTCGTCGCTCGCCATCCGGCTCGCCAGTGGGCGGCCCTGGAAGCCGATATGCTGCGGCGCGAGACTCATCGAGAAGCCGGCGGCGCCGGCGCCAAGCGCCTCGCGGTACAGCCGCGCCATCTCGGCCGTCTCGGCCTCGGTCGCGGCGCGCGCGGCCGCCTCCTCACCGATGACGTAAAAACGCAACGCTGAGAGCGGCACCAGCAAGCCGACGTTGAGCGCAACGCCGCGCCGCTCGATCGCCGCCATGTACTGCGGAAAACTTTCCCAGTCCCACGCCACTCCGCGCATCAGCACGTCGTGCGGCAGCGCCTCGACGTTGACCAGGTCCCACGCCATCGTGGATTGCTGTCCGGGGCGGCATGGCGCCACGCCCACGCCGCAATTGCCCATCAGCAGCGTGGTGACGCCGTGCCAGCACGAGGAGGTGAGCAGCGGGTCCCACGAGACCTGCGCGTCGTAATGGGTATGGATGTCGATGAAGCCGGGCGCCAGCACCGCGCCGCCGGCGTCGATCTCGCGGCGCGCGCCGCCGCTGGCCTCGCCGACCGCGGTGATTTTGCCGTCCTTCACCGCGAGCGCGCCGTGACGTGCGGGCGCGCCGGTGCCGTCGCAGATGGTGGCGTTGCGGATCAGCAGGTCGTGGGCCATCGCGAGCTTCCTCCGGAGCGCGGCGCGGACACGGGCGCGCTTGCGCGTGGATGCACGGCATTCCCGGCGCGCGGCGCGGCCATCCCGGCCCTCGCGACGCGCCGCGAGTTTCAAGTGAGCTTCGCGCCGGCTCTTTGGAGTGTCAAGGCGCGCGCGGCGCGCGGCTCGCGCTGCGCTCAAGATCTTTTTCGCTTCGTTCCGCTCGTCGATCGTATTCGTCGCTATCCCGTAACCTATGGCACGGGCTCAGGCGGCCTTGAAAGCGCAAAGCGGCGTCGCCGCAAACCAGATCGGGTCGGGAATATGACAAGCCGGTTCTCGGAAGCACTCGAATTTCAGATTGGAACGCAGGGCGGCCCTTGCCCGGAAGCCGGGGAAAAGCCGACGATCAATGAGACCGACTAATGAGACCGACTTCTGAGGAGGTGAAAAATGCCGAATCCAAACGACAAGTGCCCATGTGGTTCCGGTAAGGCCCACAAAGACTGCTGCGGCAAAGGCAAGTAGTCGATCGAGCAGTTGCGCGAGCCGGGAGCCTCGCGGCTCTCGGCTCCAAAAACCCACAACCATAAGGTCTGCAATTCGGCGCGCGTGACAAGTGCGTCAGGTGTGCGGAAGGAATTGATTGTCGGCCCCACGCCGGCCCCTCCCCGAAAGGAAGAACGGAAAACAATGAGCAGAAAAGACAAAGAACCGAATCGCGCAAAAGGTGCAACCGATCGTCGGGCAAGCGATAAGGACTTGAAGAAGACTGGTCGCGTCAATCAGGCATCGAACGGGATCAGACCAGCCCAGGAAATAGCCGACGACGAAGTCGCGATCGCGAAAACGGGAGCCAAGCCATAGACAGCGACTCGCAACCCCGCTCGGCGCACCTCGGGCCCTGAGGCTCCCGCCTGCAGGCAAAGCCTACAGGGTTACTTGCGCCTTCGTTCACGCGAAGGCCGGCATCACCTCGCGCGCGAACAGCTCGACCGTCTGTGGCGGCGCCATGTCGGCGAACATCATCGTGAACATCGTGATGCCCCACGAGACGCGCTCGCGCAATTGCTCGACCACCTCGTCGGGCGTGCCCTTCACCGCGGTGAACGAAAACGGCTTGCGCCGCTTGGCCATCTCCCACTTCTGATCGGCTTCGGCCTTGTTCGCGCCGATACAAACCATCACCTGCTCCGAGACGGCGATTTCCTCGGGGTCGCGGCCGATCGCGCGGCAATGCTCGTGCAGCACGCCGAGGGTTTTCTTGAAGTCGCGATAGCCGGCGGGGCAGTTCCAACGATCGGCGTATTTGGCCACCAGCCGCAGCATCACTTTTTCGCCCGCGCCGCCGATCGTGATTGGCGGATGCGGCTGCTGGACCGGCTTGGGATTGTTGGGCGCGTCGGTGACCGTGTAGTAGCGGCCTTTGAAGGTGGCGCGGTTCTCGGTGAACATCGCCTTCAGGATCTGCAGACCCTCCTCGAGTTGGCGCAGCCGGGTGCCGATCGACGGGAATTCGTAGCCGTAGGCGCGATACTCCTGCTCCATCCAGCCCGAGCCCAGGCCGACTTCGAGCCGTCCGTTGGAGATATGGTCGATGGTGGTGAGCGACTTGGCCAGCAGCGCCGGATTGCGAAAAGAGTTGCACAACACCAGCGTGCCGATACGCACGCGTTCGGTGCGCGCGGCGATCGCGCTCATCATCGCAAGCGCTTCGAGCAGGTCGACGTCGGGCAGGCCGAGCGTCCAGAAGTGGTCGACCAGCCACAACGAATGATAGCCCAGGCGCTCGGCCATCTCGGCGCGGTCGAGCAGGGTCTTGACGGTCGCTCCGGCTTGCGGCGACCAGAACGCGAATTCGACTTTTCCGCTCATCGTGGACTGAACTCCTCGGCACACCGATCGATGGTGTATATGAGACGACTATTTTACTGTTTTACAGTTTTGCTCCGCGGATGCACAACGAAATGAAACGACGGATCGCGATCGCACTCCGCGTCGCACTGATGCTCGCGATCGCTTTAGCGACCGGCGCTGCAACTCCGCGGCGAGCCTCCGCGTCGCCGCCGCCGCAGGGATTCTCGGCGCCGCAGTTTTCACTGATTGGCGCGCCACGCGCACTCAAGGGCGCGGCCGGAATCTACGAATGGCATTTCGTCGCGGAGCGCGGGCCGTCGCCGTTCGATCGTATCGGGCTCCATCGGATCGCCAGCGGACCGGCCGCCCCGGCGCATCCGGAAATCGTGATGCTCTATCTCCCCGGCACCAACATGAATGGCGAGGTCGCGGTCGACGATCCGCGCTACTCGATGCCGCTTTACCTGGCGGCGCACGGCGTCGACGTGTGGGCGATGGATTACCGCACCCACTTCGTTCCGCCCGATACGCCGGCGGAGAAGCTCGCCGTGATGGCTGGATGGACGGACCGCGTCTTCGAGGGTGATATTACGGCGGCGGCCGCGTTTGTTCGCGCAAAAACATACAGCGAAAAGCTCTTCATCGCCGGCTTCAGCCGCGGCGCGAGCTTCGCCTACCTGTTCGCCGCGACTCATCCGCATCGCGTCGCGGGACTGGTGATTCTCGACGGGTTCGTCCCGCGCCGCCTGGCCACGGCGATGCCCGCGGGGCGCGTGGCCGACGATATTGGCGGGCGCCATCTGACCTACGACAAGCGCCAGACGCTGATGGAGGCGGTAATTCGCGATCCCGGTGGGCCGGCGCCGCTGCCGAAATACAAAACCGCGGCCGAGAATCTCGAGCACGTGGTCTATGACGCGGACGGGGTCTTCGGAGGACACGGCGGCCTTGCCAATCCGCAAGGCGGATTTTCGGATCCGTCGGTGCTGGCGCGGGTGTTGCTCGGCTACGACCGCTGGTGGCCGGCCGTGCAAAATTACGAAGACTACGACAATCCGTTCGACGCCGGCGCGCTGGCGCGGCTTAAGGCCTCGAAGATCCCGGTGATCGCGTTCGCCAGCACCAACATTTCCAACCAGTGGCCGGCGATGGTTAGCAGGTCAGCAGCCGCCACCGGCAGCGCCGACCTGACCATCAAACGGCTCCAGGGATGGGGCCACCTCGACGTTATCTGCGGCACGCACGCCGAGAGCGAGGTCTTCGCGAGTGTGCTGGCGTGGCTCAGGCGGCATGGGATGTAGGCGGCGACGCGGCAGGTAGCGCGCGCGCACGTATCAGCAGCGTCGCCGCCAGCGCCCACATTCCGAGCGCAAAGCCGAGCAACGCCCACACCAGCGTCGAGCGGCCGCGGCGCCGGGCGATAGTCGCGGTGAGCGGCGCCAACGCCGCATCGATGACGAGCGAGGTCGCGATTATCTCGGCCGGGTTCCCGCGATAACGCATCAGGGCGAAACCGGAGGTTATGTTGAGGATGGTCGCGATCGTCCACATCATGCGCACTTCGGCTTGCGGCGCTCCCGCACGGGGCTATAGTTATTAGTGATGGCACGCCGCGACGCCGAAAACATCATTTCAAAGCTGCGCCAGATGAGCGAGGAAGGGCTCGGGAGCGTGATGGGCGAGTTGATGGCCAACGAGCGGATGCGCAAGGGGCTGGGGCGCGCGGGAGAACGATTGATGGCCAACAAGCACCTCTTCGATCGCAACGTCGAGACCGTTCTCGACTTCGTCAACATCCCGTCCAAACGCGACATCCGTGAGCTGAAGTCACGGCTCGACGCGCTATCCAGCCAACTGGTCAACCTTAGCATGAAGATCGATCGGGTGCTGGCGGCGGACGAAACGTCCGCGCCGCGCCCGGCCCACAACGCCTCCGGCCAGGCCGGGTCACCCGGGTCTGTGCGGCCGGCGCCCGGACCGCGTCCGGTGCCGCGCGGGCGCAAGGGCCGCGGCAATTCCACGAAAAGTTCCGACTGACGAAACAGGCGCCTCCGCCAGCGATCGCCCGACCGAGTTCCACGGTCTCGCCCACATTCACAGGGTGGCGATACTCCGCCCCAGCCGGGCGAGATCGGCCAGTTGCGCCGGCTCGCCTCCGAGGTCGGGCACCGCAAGCAGCTTCAATCCCGCGGTCCCGCCCGCGCGCAACGAGGCTATCGCGGCGGCTTCACGCGCGTGCAGCGCCGCGAACTCCGCGGCCGCGCGCATCAGTTTGTGCCTGAGCGCCGGCGCGATCGGCGCGCGCGCGATCCGTTGTGCCGACGCAGTCGCGGCCAGCGTGCGGTTGACGATCACCGCCCGCGGCTCGATCCCGGCCTTGCGGAGCGCCGCGAGGAACTCGTGCGTCTGCGCGATGCGCTCGGGCTCGGCGGTAGTGACCACGACCACGGCGGTGTCGGCGGCGACCAGGAGTTGTTGCACGCGCGCGGCGCGCTCGGCGAATCCGGCATACATGCCGTCGAAGCTGCGCACGAAGGCCTGCACGTCGCCGAGCAGATGCAATCCGGTGAGGCGATCGAAAGTGGAGAGCACGGCGCGCGCCGCGAGGTCGACCACGCTGAATCCGCGACGCATCCCGCCGCCCAGCAGTGTGACCGCGCGCGAGTTGAGCAGGTCGAGCAGGCGGCGCGGGGCGTCGAGGAAGTCCAGGGCCTCGCGCGCGGGCGGCGTGTCGAGCACCACCAGGTCGGTCGCCGGCTCCTCGCTCAGCTCGAGCAGCCGCTCCATCGCCATGTAGTCGCCCACGCCGGCCAGCGCCTGCGAAAGGTTGCGGTAGATGCGATTTTGCATGATCGCGTCGGCGGCGGCGGGCGAGGGCGCGTGGCGCGCGACGATCGCGTCGAAGGTGCGTTTGGGGTCCAGGCGCATCGCGCGCAGGCGTCCGGCGCGCCGCGCCGGACGCCCGCGCGCGCCCAAGCCGCCGCCTGCGCGCGCGGCGGCGAGGTCCACCACGTTCGACACGACAGCCGAAGTCTCCCGCAAATTCGACCCGTCGGCCAAATCGAACAGCCCGGCCAGATCCGGCAAATCGTGCGCATCGTGCAGATCGTCGAGCGGCACCTCGCGCGGCTCGGCGGCGTCGATCGGGTCGAGCCCCAGTGCGTCGAGCAGACGGGGCGCCGGATCGACGGTCATCACGTCGACCCGCCGCCCGGCCATCGCCGCGCCCAGCGCGAGCGCGGCGCTGACCGTGGTTTTGCCCACGCCGCCGGGCCCCAGGCATACGAGCAGGCGGCCGGCGAGCAGGCCGCCGCGGGAGCGATGCGGGATGGTCATTGCGGTCTGTCGAACTTCGCCGATCCCGGGAGTTTCACGGCGCTTGCGATCCTCGCCGGTTTCGCGAAGGTCGGGGGCCTCGCCGGAGTCGGCGGCTTAGCGGATTTGCCGGACTCGCTGGATCTGGCGGATTTAGCGGATTTGCCGGATTTGGGCGGGAAGAGCCGCGCGTCGAGCGCGCGGCTCAGCTCCTGGAGTTCAGCCCGGCCCATCGCCGGGCTGAACAGCATCGGCAGTTCGATGACGCCGAGGCCGGCGCGGGAGGCTTCGCGGCGCGCTCGCGCCGCGAAGCCTCCCGCGCCGTCGCGCCAGCGCGCGAGCAGCGCGCCTTCCGGATACGTGTCGAGCGCGTCCAGCTCGCGCTGGTTGAACAACCGATGCGGCACGCGGTTGAGCGCCGCCGCGGCGACGCTCACGCCGAGCCGCCCGCGCAGGACATCGGACGCCTCCAGTGCCTCGCGCAGCGCCAACTCCTGCGGCGTCAGCGTCAGCATCACGGCGAAGCGCGTCGCGTCGACGAGAAAACTCTCGACATTGGCGGCGAGCCGGTTGAGCGTCCCCAGCGGTGCAATTTGTCTGAGCGCGCCCGGCACCGAGAGCAGCTCCAGCGCGCTGCCGCTGGCCGGCGCGTCGACCACGGCGTAGCGGTCCTCCAGCGCGGCGCGCCCGGCGATGATTCGCAGCCGCTCGAGCATCAGGAATGCCTCCAGCCCCGGCAGCGCGGCACTGACGTAGCCGAAGGTGCGGCTCTGGAGCATCCGGCGCGCGACCGCCTTGATCGGCACGATACGTTCGATGAACGCCTCCAGCTCGGTGGCCGCGCTGAGCGACATCGTTTCCAGATTGGCGATCGCCTCCGGATTGGCGGTCGCGTGTGGATTGGCGATCGCGGCCTCGCCGTTGCCCCGCGGCCCGCGGTCATCCCCAGCGTCGCGGCCGTCGGACACCAGACCGAGCATCCGCGCCGCCCACATCCGCTGGTCGAGGTCGACCAGCACGGTGGGACGCCGGCGCGCGAGGCAAAGCGCGAGCGCCGCGGCCACCGCGCTTTTGCCCGTGCCGCCCTTGCCGGTGACCAGGATTAGCCGCGCGAGCGCCATCGGATAGAATGTAGAGCCGCGCGAAGCCGCCGTCCATCAGGATCGTAAGCGTTTGCGGGACCGTGGACGTTTGCCGCATCGCGGCGATTTACCAGGGGTGGCATGAAGGAATCCCATGAAAGAATCCGCTGACGCGCCATCATTTCATAGCGTGCTGTTGGCGATACCGCCCGCCGGCATCGCGCGCTTCAAGGCGATCGTCGAGTCCTACGACAATCTGGCGACGATGCGCACCGAAGACCCGCGCCATCACTATTTGCGCCTATGCTTCGACGCCGCGTCGGCCACCGAGGTCGATGCGTTGATCGACTCGCTGAGCGCGGCCCTCTCGATCCGCCGCATAGCCGCCTAGCTCTCGCGCAGCTCGACCGCGTAGTCGCGGCCTTCCCACTGCTCGCGCGTCACCCAACGAAAGGTGAATCGCACGGGCGCGCGGTCGGCGGTGGTGACCTCGATATCGGCAAAATCGATTCCCACCGCGGTATGGGTCGAACGGGTGTCGTGGAGGTGATGCCACTCGTCCTTGCTCCAGTGCAGCATGAAGGGCTCGTCCGCCTGGACGCGCAGTTTGCAGGGAAGCGTGATGGACTCGATTTGTCGGTTGTGCTTCCAAATCTCGATTGGTCCGCAAGGGCTTTTGCCGTCGCGGTAGCGCTTGGCGACCTCGGGGATGAGATCGAAGACGACGCCATCGGCGGCCGAGCGCAGAAGTTTCAGATACTCCGCATGCGCCCACATCAGGGGCATCGCGGCGCCCGTCGGCTTGCCGAAAAGCATCAGCGCCAGGGGCAGGTCCGGCCCATCCCAGATTTGCTCGGGCAAAAGCCGCGTCGGGGTGGCGAAGTTTTCCATCGTGCGCAGAAACGGAACGACGTCGCGTCCGGCGGCGAGTTCGTAATGGCCGCGCTCGCCGGTCAAAAGCGGCCACGGCCGCCCGACTCCCCAGCCCACGAACGCTTCGCCGTCGTCGCGCTGGCCGTAACCGTCGTGGGTATATCGCTTCCAGCACGGTCCGGCGGGGAAGCTGGTTTTGAGCGCCGCGTCGACGACGCGCAGCGAATCTTCGATTAGCGGGTCGCCGGCGCGACGGATGCCGTAACGGACCAGTTCCAGGAAACCCGCGTCGACGATCTCGGCGGCCGGGAACAGGTAGGGCGCGCCGGGCGGGCGATTGCGGATCGCGACCATCCCCTGGTCCGGATCGTCCGTTGGAACCACCTGGGCGGGGTCCGCGGGGTTGATACGGACGTAGTGGCGCTTGATGCCCGGCACGAGAAAGCCTTTTTCGGTGACGGTCCAGCGCTCGATGTGGGATTCGAGGAAGTCGGCGTAGTCCAGCAGAAACTGCGCGGTCGCCGCGTCGTTGCGCCCGCGCGCCAGGTGCGCGGCGCACACCAGGGCCGCGATATTGCTCGCCAGCGTCGAGGGCGAGTAGCCGCTGTTCTCCTCCCATCGCTCCTGTGGCGTGACCGGGCCCTCACGGATCAGGTAGCGGACGGCCGCGAGCACCATCGGGTACGGATCGAACGCGCCCATCGTGGCGCCGGCGTGTACCAGCCGATACGCCAGCATGACTGGAAAGGCGACTTCGTCGAGCTGGATGCCCGACCAGTAGGGCGTGCCGTCGATCCAGAAATTCTGCGGAAAACCGCCGTCGGGGCGCTGCGAGCAGGCCAGATAGATGAGCGCGCGCAGCGGAGTGCCCAGGTCGCCGCCCGCCAACAGCCCGGTTGCGCTGTTGACCATGTCGCGCGTCCACACCAGATGATAACCGCCGAGGTCCTCGTCGCCCTTGACCTCGCCCCACGGGATGCTGAGCGAGGCGATGAGCGCGCCGGGAAAGCGTTTGTCCTCGTGCGCGAGCAGCAATTCGCGGGTTCTGCGGCACAGTTGGCCGCCGTCGCCGGTCCATCGCTCCAGCGGGTACATATGCGTGCAGGCGCGGCTCCATTGCTCGATAAAGCGCGCCGAGTGCTGCGCGAAGGGCACTCCGAGCGACTGATAGAGGCAGGTCACCGCCCGATGCATCCCGTTGCCGAAGGCCAGGCCGAGGGTGAAGCGGCGGTCCTCGGGCAGATCGATTTCGGCGGTCAACGCGACATTGCCGTCAGGCGCCGAGGCGAATTCCCAGTCCAGCTTGAAATTCTGATTGAGGTCCTGCCATCCGTCGGTCTTGCCGACATAGCCACACGAACGTCGCACGAACGGCACGTTGGCTCCCAGAGCCAGCCAGGTGTTGTCCTTGTGCGCGGTCAGGAACTCGTAGCCGGCCATCCGCGCCACATTGGCGTTGTTGCCCCATCCGCCGACGTTCAGATGCGGCGAGAGCAGCACGAACAGGCGCAGGCGGCCAAGCAGGTCGGGGTCGCCCTCCAGCCGGGTGTCCAGCAGCACGCACGGTTGATGCGGGTCGGTGATGACCTCCATCACCACGCGGTAACGTCCAGCGCGGTCGGCATTGGTTATCCGCACGCCCAGGCCGCGATCGTCGAGGTACTCGACGGAAGTGTCCTGGTTGCGATGGACGTCGTGGAAAAAGGTTTCGCCGTCGGTCACCAGGTACTGCAAGTCACGTATCTGGGGCCGATCGATCGTCGGATAGTAGATTTCGCTGAGCACGCCGCCCGAGGCGGTGAACCAGATGGGGCTGGCGGTGGAGTAGGCGGTGCCGACGACGTCCTTGGCGCTGTGGGTCCAGCGCGGCTCGATGCCGGGGGCGCCCAGGGCGCGCGGGAATTCCTCGATGATGGCCATCAGGTCGTTTTCCTTTCCACGGATGCGCCGCCGGGGCGCTCAGAGCGTCGCGGGAGGCTCGGCTGCCGGTTCGCCGAGCTCCGTTCGCGCGCGGAACACATAGGACACTCCCACGCTCAGCACGTAGAGCAGGAGCAGCGGAATCGCGAGCAGAAAAATCGAAACCATGTCGGGCGGAGTAAGCGCCGCCGAAACCACGAAGATGCCGAGTATGGCGTAGCGGAAATAACGCAGCATCATGCGGTAATCGATCAGTCCGAGACGGGTCAGGAAAACCGCGAAAATCGGCATCTCGAAGGTCAGCCCGAAGGCCAGCAGCAGCTTGGCCGAGAACGCCAGGTACTCGCTGATGCGGATCGTCGGCGTGACGCCGATCGAAGCGTACTGGGCGATGAAGAAGGCGTAACCGACCTTGAACACCACCGCCCAGCAGAAATAGCCGCCCAGCGCGAAAAACAGGCTCGAGCTGACGACAAACGGCAACGCCATCCGCCGCTCCGACTCGAGCAGGCCGGGCGCGATGAATTTCCACACCTGATAAAAAATCACCGGGCTCGAAAGGAACACGCCGGCCACCAGCGCGACCTTGATCTTGGTGAAAAATGCCTCGCCGACGCCGGTGCCGATCAGCAGCAGCTTGCCCCCTCCGACCTCGCGCAACGGCAGGGTCAGTATGGCAAACAGGTAATCGGCAAAAATGTACGACAGCGCGCATCCCACCGCCAGCGCGATTACTGCCCATACCAGCCGCGCGCGCAGCTCGCGCAGATGCTCGAGCAGCGGCATGCGGACCTCCTGCGGTGGGGCGGGAGGATTGGCGGGGGACTCCTGGCTGGCCACGGGGGAGCGGTGCGGGCTATGGTTTGTCGGCCGGTGGCGCGGAGCGCTCGGGGAGTTCGAGTGCTTCGGGTTGCGCGGGCGCCGCTTGCGGCCGAGGTTCCGCCGGAGGTTCAGCCGGAGGTCCCGCGTCGGTTTGGGGATCCGCGACCGTTGCCCGCGGCGGCGCAGGCGCGGCCTCGGTATGCGGTTCGCCTTCGACCGGCGGTTGCGATTGGGGCTGGGGCACGAGCAATGCCGGTGGGACTGGCGCCGGCGAGATGGGTGGTGCGGGCGGAGATGGATCGTCGAAGCGCGGCGGCAGAAGGTTGAAGGGCGAATCATCGCCGATCGCGCCCGAGATCTCGCGCATCACGGTGTTGCTGGCCAGGCGTAACTCCCGCAGCACCTTGCCGGCGGCGCGCATCACCTGGGGCAAGTCGTCGGGTGGAATGACGATCAGCGCGATTACCAGGAACAGGATTATTTCGAAGATACCCAAGGATTTTCCGTCCGCCGGCCGCTCCGGCCCATAGCGCAGCGCCGCGCGGTCTGAGTTAATGATCGTTATCGAAGTTCGGAGTGTCAACGATGCTCAGGACCGCACTGATTAGCGACCGCCGTTTTTTGAAGCATTTCGCCGGCCGAAGCCATCCCGAACGCCCCGAGCGCGCGACGGTGATGATCGAGATGGCCGAGCGGCTTCATCGAGACGCGATCCTCGCGCTCAGCCCGCGCGAGGCGAGCCCAGCGGAGCTCGAGCTGTGTCACGACCCGGCCTACATCGCCGAAGTCAAACGCAGCGCCTCGATGCCGCGTTACGATTTCGACCCCGACACCCATGCCTCGCCCGACTCCTATCGGACCGCGGCGCTGGCGGCGGGCGGTGTGCTGACCGCGGTCGAAGCGGTGATGGACGGCGCTGCCGACAATGCCTTCGCGATCGTCCGTCCCCCGGGCCATCACGCGCTCGCCACGCGCGCGATGGGTTTCTGCCTGTTCAACAACGTGGCGATCGCGGCGCGCTATCTGATTCGGCGGCGCGGGCTCAAACGCGTGCTGGTGGTCGATTGGGACGTCCATCACGGCAACGGCATCCAGGACATCTTTTACGATTCGCCCGAGGTGCTCTACTTCTCGACCCACCAGTTTCCGTTCTACCCCGGGACCGGCGCGCTTGACGAAGTCGGCTACGGAGCCGGCGCGGGATACACCGTCAACGCGCCGATGCCGGCGACGTTCGGGGACCACGAGTACCTGCGCATTTTCGACGACGTGCTGGCGCCGGTGGTTCGGCAATACCGCCCGGAGTTCATCCTCGTATCGTCGGGCTTCGACGCGCACTTTCGCGATCCGCTCGGCGGAATGCGGGTGACCGAGGGCGGCTTCGCCGCGCTCGCGCGGCGGGTCAAGCGGATGGCGGCCGAGTGTTGCGGGGGCCGGATGGCCGTGGCGCTGGAGGGCGGTTACGATCTCCAGGCGCTGGCGGATTCGGGGCGCAGCGTGATCGAGGAGCTGGGCCGCGAGGCCGACGAGCCGCTCGCGCCCGCCACCGACGGCGCCCGGGTGATCCCGATAATCGAGCGCTCGCACTATTTCCTCGCGCGCTACTGGAAGTTCTAGCGGGAAGCGGGACGGCGACGAGGGTTCTCTTCTAGCTGAGGCAAACCATGAAGGTTCGAGATCTTAAATACGAAGGGCTGAGTGCTTGGCCGCCGCAACCAGCGGGAGGCGCTTTTGACCCGCACAATCCTGCCCCTATACCGCTCGATCTGGAAAACGGGATTTTGAAGGACGTTGCAATTGCTCCACCCGATGGAACGTCTCCGTCGCTGGTGGAAATCAAGGTCGAGCGCCACGATGGAAAATTGGAGACAAGAGATCTGTGGGTCGACGGGAACAATGTCGCTATGATTCTGAAGCTCTATAGCGTTCTCAAGGGGTGCAAGGGCCGGTCTTTGCGCGAAGTCGGCGACCTTGATCTGAATGGAGCGATTTGAGCGCAACGAATTCATCCGTCGTTGGTTCAGAATTGGCTGAAGGTGCAAACAGATTATGAAGCTAGAAGTCGTGATTCATGAAGCGGAGGAGGGTGGCTACTGGGCCGAGGTTCCCGCGATTCCCGGGTGTGCGACCCAAGGCGATACCTTGGGAGACCTTCTCAAGAACCTGCGCGAGGCAGTTGACGGTTGCCTTTCGGTTGATGTGGAAGTGCCGGAGGAGACCGACAAGGACCATGTAATCGAGATCGTGGTATGAGGCAGCTTTCCGGTAGGGCGTTCGCGAAGATTATCGAACGTCACGGCTGGAAACTGCTTCGCGTCCACGGCAGCCATCACATCTATGGAAAGCGGGATAGTACCGTTCGCCTTTCGATTCCGCTACACAGCAATCAGCCCCTCAAGCGTGGGCTGTTAACGCATCTTCGGAAAATGGCAGGGTTAAGCGAGGCCGACTTGGAATAATCGGCCTCGTTTCCACGCTGCGAACTTGTCAAAATTGCGGGAAGCGCGGAAACTCGTCAGCGTGTCCGCGGATAATTCGCCCAGCCAACCCGAGGAGCTGCGGCTGGCCGCTCTGGGAGCCGCCGCGCCGCAGGTCCACGAGCTCGGCGCCGCGCGCATCACGATCGGTACCGCCGCCGGCAACGACCTGCTCCTGAACGAACCGACCGCCTCGCGCCGCCACGCCGCGCTCGAGCGTCGAGCGGGCCGATGGCACGTGGCCGATCTCGGCTCGACCAACGGCACTTATCTCAACGGCCGGCGCGTCACCGCCGGCTCTCCGGCGCCACTGGAGCGCGGCGACGAGCTGCGCTTCGGTAACGCGCGCTTCGCTTTCGTCGCTCCCGGCGACGACCTGTCCCAGGTCGGCGCCGGGAGCGCAAAGGCGGCCGCGCGCGCGCGCCGGCGCGGCCCGCGCCGCGCGAGCGTCGTGATCGCCCTGCTGCTGCTCGCCGGCGGCGGCGGCTTCGCGCTGACCGCGTATCTGCTGAAGTCCGGAGGCCGCGAGCGGGCGGCCGGGAGCGCGGCGCAAAGC
>Ga0307374_10003021_pt1 | contig 29225 bp, 23 predicted proteins | sample OX3MG_FD_202532 | JGI IMG/M metagenome (GOLD analysis project Ga0307374, IMG submission 202532) | Soil microbial communities from Risofladan, Vaasa, Finland - OX-3 | ecosystem: Environmental > Terrestrial > Soil > Coastal area > Acid sulfate soil | place: Finland: Risofladan, Vaasa | collected... | reverse complement strand
GAGACAAGCCCTTGAGCAGGCCCTCCGTAAATTGCGGGCGACGCAACCGCTTTGCAGAGCATTTCAAGACGGTGTATCCTCGACAATCGGCGTGGCTCGAGACCGCGGCGTGCTGCGAACGCACGTAGCCAATCGTTTCGGGGCGAATACGGGCTATGGCCGTCAACCGCGATGAAACATTTCGGCACGAGCCCATGCGGAACGAACTGCGGATTACAAGAGACCTCCATGGCGCCGGCGCGCGATAATCCGCCGATTGCCGACGAGGTTTCTTGGTCCGAGACCTCGTACGATCGTTATCTGAGCGGTCAAGCTGACTCATCTCACGAGGAACGCCCAAAGTATTCCTGTTCTGCCGTAACTTCGACCAGTGGTGGCTATGAGATAGATTTTTCGCCGTCGCGCTGCGGAGGCTGCAATGGTCAAGCGGCCTAAGCCGATGTCCGATCCCACGATCGCGAACGAGGCCCCTACGGCTCAGGAGCTCACCGACTACGACTATCGGTTGTTCATCATCTATATTCGCCTGCTCGATGCCGAGGCGGACGGAGCGGATTGGCGCGAGGTTGCCCGCGTCGTGCTCAAGTTCGATCCCGACAAGGAATATGTGCGCGCGAAGCGGGCCTATGATACGCATATGGCGCGCGCTCGCTGGATGACGGAGCATGGCTATCGTCATTTGTTGGAGAAAGCCAACGGCGAGTAGTGAGCGTCTCTGTCTCCGGCACTCGCGCGGCGATTCATCCGCATCATAACGACTTCGCCCTGCTGCTTAGGTTCAGCGCGCAGTCGTGCGATCTCGCGCACGTGCGCGGCGCAAAGAGTGAGCGCCTAAATGTGTTGCGTCATCTGACGGATTTGTGGCGCGCATCGTGCAATCTCCGGCGATGAAACCTTGCGCCGCGCGATGAGATCGGCTTCGGCTTGCGAGGACGGGCGGAAGGGCTTCTGGTCCCTGTTGCCTGTACTATTGATTGGCGTTGCCGGCCGAAACTCCGCGAGCAGATTGGCTGCACGATAGAGCGCCTGTCCAACATTTTCCGCGGCAAAGCAGAGTCTATTCTAGGAGCGCTGTTCCAAAACAAGATGCCGCTGGCGAGCGATGTGCGCATTTGTCGCTTTATGCTTCTGGAGGAAGATCGTATATCAGCCACCCCGATCTGGAGCCGAATAAAGATGGCACGTCCCAAAAAGCTGACACCTGCAGCGGTCCGAAAGATCTTTAAATCGACCGGATCTGCGCCGACAATTGCCAAACAATTTGGCGTGTCCGCTAACCTCGTCTATCTGATTCGCAACGGACGGATCCATAAAAAGGTCACCGGAACGACGGCCGCGCCGGCAAGAGCACGTGTCCGACGGGGATCCGCTGACACTGCCGCAAATATCAACGTGAATGCGCTCGCAGACGCGATCATCGATCGTCTTTCAGCGCGCCTGTTTTCCAGGGGTCCCCGATAAGGCTCCTGGATTTGTCCGCTTCCCAATGTACGAAGCCGCTCATCATTAGGATTGGCTCACACCGAGGTCTCGCTCGAGTTCAGCGATCTTCGCTATCAGTGCCCGCCGGGTCGTGTCTTGCGCGCGCGCGGGCAATACCGAAAGCTGCTGCCGAAGCAACGTAAGCTGCCTCTCCCTGTCAGCTCGGGAGCGACGGGTCGGAAGGCGATCGGAATGCTGGTTCTCGTACGCCCGCATGAAACTGACCTCACAAGCTAAGCCACTGCACTTCCATTATCGGCTAGTGCGTACGGTCGAATTGCCGGTCTTCACTGACGGACGCCAACATCAATCGCGCGACCTTCAACGTCAATAGACATCGTCTGGAATCGTTTCCCGGACCTGAGCCAGGACCAGTGGAACGATCCCCGGAGGAAAACTCCCGATCACGATCGTCAGAAGCCCCACCGCGATCGGACTGCTCGAAGCGTCGAAACACACTAGGACGCAAACCTGCACAAGTAGCATTAGGCGCACAGGGTTGCGATGTCCCAATCGGTCGGCGAAAAGGCCGTACATCAGCAGCCACGTATCGGCGCCATCGACGTCGCTCTTGGCCCGCATCCAGCCGCCATGTTCGCGCTTCGGTATACGATCGGCTATGTCACCGATTGCGGCGATCACCGGAAATCCCGGGTCCTCACCCTGATGGCATCGATGCGAAGATCCGGAACATAGATATCGCGCGAGCGCATTCCCTTCGGCGGCCGCTCGCGCGGGTCGAGACCGGGGCTGCCGTGGTGGAATTCGTCGCCACGCCCGTGTGGCAGTGGAAATTCTGACTCGCGATCGCCGACACTCGCCAACTCCTGAGACAAGTCTGTCAGACGATGGGCGACGAGATGGACCACCTCGCCTTCGCGCTGGATGCGTCCATACACCGCTATCATGCCAGCAGAGAGAATGATCCGCCGCTGCTTTTCATGGAGGCTCGGCCAGATGACGAGGTTGGCGATGCCGCTCTCGTCTTCGAGGGTGATGAACAGGACACCCTTCGCCGAGCCCGGCTTCTGTCGGACCAGCACAAGTCCGGCGGTCTCCACCCATTTCCCATCGCGCGCCTGCATCGCGGCGCTGCAGGTGATGATCCGCCTGCTGGTCAGATCGGCGCGCAAGAAGGCTAGAGGATGATCTCGCAGGGTCAGTCCGACGTGGCCGTAATCCTCGACGACTTCTCCGCCGCCCGTCATCGGCCGCAGTGATACAGACGGCTCCGACATTTCCGGCACGGTCTCGTGCTCGCGGGCGGAGGCAGCCGCGAAGAGCGGCAGCGGTTCATCGCGCAATGCCCTGATCGCCCAGAGCGCCTCGCGTCGGGCGAGGCTTACGGACGGCCGGAATGCATCGGCTTCTGCGAGCCGCACCAGCGAAGCGGCCGGCACGCCCGCGCGGCGCCAGAGATCGTCGATGGAGACGAAAGAGCGATCCGCGCGTGTCCCGACAATCGCGGCGGCATCGGCATTGGCTAGCCCCTTGACCATGCGCAGGCCGAGCCGGACGGCGAAGCGCGCATCGTCGCTGGTTGGTTCAAGGGTGCAGTCCCAGCGGGAAGCGTTGATGCAGACCGGCCTTACTTCCACGCCGTGGTCGCGCGCGTCGCGGACGATTTGCGCGGGCGCGTAAAATCCCATCGGCTGCGCGTTGAGCAAGGCGGCACAAAAGACATCCGGGTGCCAGCACTTCATCCAGGACGAGGCATAGGCGATCAGGGCAAACGAGGCGGCATGGCTTTCCGGGAACCCGTAGCTGCCAAAGCCCTCCAATTGCTTGAACGTGCGTTCGGCGAAGTCCTGCGCATAGCCGTTGGCAACCATGCCGGCGATCAGCTTGTCGCGGAACTTCGAGACGCCGCCGGTATGCTTGAAGGTGGCCATGGCACGACGAAGCTGATCGGCCTCGTTGGCGGTGAAGCCGGCGCAGGTCATCGCGACCTGCATGGCCTGTTCCTGAAACAACGGCACGCCCAAGGTCTTGCCGAGAACGCGCTCGAGCTCAGGTTTGGGATATTCGACCTCCTCCTTGCCCTCGCGGCGCCTCAGATAGGGATGGACCATGTCGCCCTGGATCGGACCCGGCCGGACGATCGCAACTTCGATGACGAGGTCGTAGAAGGTGCGGGGCTTGATGCGCGGCAGCATGGCCATCTGCGCGCGGCTCTCGATCTGAAAGACTCCGAGCGTGTCCGCCTTCCGGATCATCGCATAGGTGCGCGGGTCCTCGGCCGGGATCGAGGCGAGATTGAGCGATATGCCTTTGTGCGTCGCCAGAAGGTCAAAGCTGCGTTTCATGCAGCTCAGCATCCCAAGGGCGAGGCAATCGACCTTCATGAATCGGAGACTATCGATGTCGTCCTTGTCCCATTCGATCACCTGCCGGTCGGGCATCGCCGCCGGCTCGATCGGGACCAGCTCGTCGAGCCGATCGCGTGTCAGCACGAAGCCGCCGGGATGCTGAGAGAGATGACGCGGCGTGCCGATGAGATCGCGCGCGAGCTCCAGGGCAAGGCGCAACCGCCGGTCGCCGAGATTGAGATTGATGTCCTGTGCGTGCTTGGGATCGATATCCTCCGCCCAGCCCCAGACCTGCGAAGACAGCATTTTGATAAGGTCTTCGGGCAGGCCGAGCGCCTTGCCGACATCGCGAAGAGCACCCTTCGCACGGTAGCGGATCACGGTCGAGCACAGCGCGGCGTGATCCCGGCCGTAAGTCTCAAAAATCCACTGCATGACGATCTCGCGGCGCTCGTGCTCGAAATCGACATCGATATCGGGCGGCTCGCGGCGCTCTTCCGAGACGAATCTCTCGAACAGCAGATCATTGCGCTCGGGATCGATCGAGGTAACGCCGAGGACATAGCAGACCGCCGAGTTGGCGGCCGATCCGCGGCCCTGACAGAGGATTTCCTTACTGCGGGCAAAACGCACGATCGAATTTACCGTCAAAAAATAGGGCGCATAGCATAGGGTCTCGATCAAGCTCAGTTCATGCTTGAGGATCGCTATCACCTTGTCGGGAACGCCCTCGGGATAACGCGCGGCCGCACCTTCCCAGGTCAGCGTCTCCAGTGCCTGCTGCGGCGTCATGCCGGGGATGGTGGCTTCCTCCGGGTATTGGTAGGCCAGCTCGTCCAGTGAAAACCGGCATTGCTCCGCGATCTCGACGGTACGGGCCAGCGCTTCCGGATAGCGACTGAGCAGGCGCGCCATTTCTTCCGGGCGCTTGAGGTAGCGATCGGCGTGACGTTCGCGGCGAAACCCGGCTTCGTCGATGGTGCAGTTGTGGCGAATGCAGGTCACGACATCCTGTAGGAGGCGGCGTGCAGGAAGGTGGAAGAGCACGTCATTCGTGACGACGGTCGACACGCGGGTCCGCGTGGCCAAGCTCGATAGTTCATGTAGCCGGAGTGCATCGTTTGGTCGCCGCCGCAGCGTCAGCGCCGCGTAGGCGCGATCGGGAAATGCCTCGCGCAGCCGACGGAGATGCAGAGCGCAGGTATCGTCCGCTTCATCAGGGATAAGGATGGCGATCAGGCCCTCGCCATAGGCGACGAGATCGCTCCAATCGAGCCGGCAGCGTGCCTTGCCGGCGCGTTTCTTGCCGAGCGACAGAAGCCGGCAGAGCCGCGCATAAGCGGACCGGTTGGTCGGGTAGACCAGGACGGAAACGCCATCGGCGAGATCGAGGCGACAGCCGACGATTAGCCGCACGCCGGTAGTCTTGGCGGCCTCATGTGCACGGACGATGCCGGCGAGCGAGTTGCGGTCGACGACCGCCATCGCCTCAATCCTAAGCATGGCCGCTTGGGCGAACAGCTCCTCGCAGGAGCTGGCGCCGCGCAGGAACGAGAAATGCGATGTGCATTGCAGCTCGGCATAGCGCGCGCCGGTCATCCGAAGATTCCGTGCAGGAACCAGCGCTGCGAGCCGGTATCGGGATCTTCACCGTCGCCGGCGCGGTAAATCCAGAAACGCTCCCCGGCATCGTCCTCGACCTGGAAATAATCCCGGATGGCGATCAGCTCCGCGTCGCGCTTCCACCATTCACCGAACACACGCTCGGGACCGTCGGCGCGCTTGACCCGCCGACGGATGCCGCGCCAGGTGAAGGACACCGGCGGGTGATCAGGCAGGAGCGCCATCGTATCGATAGGCTCGGGATGCGGCAGCAGGCGCGACGGCCGCGGCCAGTGATCCGGCCAGCCCTCACCGGTATCGGGAGCGGTTGGCGCGACGCGCGTGACCGATCGCTCCGGCACGTCGCTGGCGATCGGGGCGATACGGTAGAGGTGCTTCTCGCCGATGCGGTTGGAGAGAGTATCGATCAGACCTGAGACATCTGCTTCCGGCGCCTGCACAAGGGAAGAGATCACCTGTTTCGGCGCGAGTGGTCCTGCCAGCGTCGTGGTCAAAACCATTCTCTCGATGCCAAAGCCAGGATCGATGGTCTCGATCTTGTCACACAGGAGGCGCGTCAATCGTTTGGCGTCGCGCACCGGCAGCGCGGTGCCAACGCGGATCGCCTCGATCCGGTTGTCGACACGATGGAAGAGCAGATCGAGGCGCTTTGCACCCAGCCCTCGGGACTGAAGTTGCTCGCAAAGCTGGACGACCAGCTTGCCCGTGTAGCGCGCGATGGTCTCGGCGGCGCCGATCGGTTCCGCGAAGGCGCGATCGACCTCGATGGGGTCGGGCGGCCGCACCGGGTCGATCGGTTCATTGAGCCGGCCCAGGGCCTGATCGAGACGCCGGCCGAGCTCGGGACCAAAGCGCAAGGCCAGCGGCGCGCGCGGCGTGTCCGCCAGCTCGGCGATGCGTTGAAAGCCGAGGACACGCAGCCCTTCGAGAATCCCTGCCGGGAGGCGCAGGGCTGCAATGGGCAGCGCGAGAACGGTGTTCGCACTTTGTCCCGGCGGAATGACAATGACGGGGTTGGCGGCGTAGCGAGCGAAGGCATGGGCAGCGCCCCAGCTATCGGCGAGCGCGCCGCGCGCCGCGGTTCTGGATGCGGCAAGCCGATCCACCATCGCCTTGACCATGGCGTCTTCTCCGCCATACAGATGGGCGGCGCCGGTCGTGTCGATCACCAATCCGTCCGGCGGATCGGCAGCGACGATCGGGGCGTAACGCTGCAGCGCCCAGAGCGCCAAGCGATCGAGCGCCGCGCCATCAGCCTCCGGGTCTGCATCCATCGTGATCAGATCGGCAACGAGGGCCTGCGCCTTGGTCGCGGGCATTCCAACGCGCAAGCCGGCACGTTGCGCGGCCACATCGACGGCGAGCACCACGCGTCGCCGGCCGTCGCGGCCGATCAGAACGAGCGGCGTCTCAGCTGGCGGCGCGGCGGCGCCCAATGTCCTTCGCACCCTGTCCGTCGGCCAGGTGGGAAGGAAGAGCGAGGCGACCCTTGGCATCACACGCCTCCACTTCGAAATCGGCGCTTTCGCCGGCGCGGCATCGAATGAGCTCGAGCAGCCATCGGGCACGTCCGACGCCCGGCACCGGCAAGGGAGTCGAAGGGAGGATCGAGACGCGCCAGCGCGTCACGGAAGCGGTCGGCTGGCCAAAATCCGCGGCCTCGGTCTGCCGTCGCCAACGCCGAATGGCGATGCCGAGCGCGCCGGAGCTTTCGGCGGCGAGCTGAAGACGCCGCGACGCCGTCATGGAGAGGCGCGCGACTTCTGCGATCACGGCGCCGAGGCCGCCGTGACGCAGCCCCTCCTCGAAACAGGCGAGCACGGTCTTTTCGTCGCCGGCCTCGACATAGATCACCCGCCCGGGTGCAAGGCCAGCTTTGGCGAGCGCCGGGGCAAAGAGGTCCTGCCGCGTGACGCACCAGAGCACTTGTCCTTTGGTCCGTGCGGCAATGCCGGCGGCAAAAAGCGCGACCGCCGCGCCGTCGATCGCGCCATTGCCACCGCCCGCCACTTCGTGCAGAGCGCCCAGCGCCAATCCCCCTTCCGGCAGAATCCGGTCGATCTCCGCCACGCCGAAGGGTATGACCGCCCGGCCATGAGCTTGCCGGTCCTGGAGGCGCTCGATCCGCGCGCGCAGCGCGGCGATGGCGGAATTGGTGGCCGGCATGGCTGCGAACTTTCTCTCGGCAAAATCTCAGTTCTCTATTTGTTCCTTTTGTGGTATAGGAGTCAATGAGGAGATTCGCGGCTTCGTCCTGAGTGATTTTGAACCCGGGCGACAGCAGAGATTTGCGAGAATTTTGAACCCTGATGCCCGCCGCCTATCTCGAAAAGCTCAACTCCGAACAGCGCCGCGCCGTCGAGCACGGCGTCGGGGATGACGAACGCGCACTCGGCGGTCCGCTTCTGGTCATTGCCGGCGCGGGATCCGGCAAAACCAACACGCTCTCCCACCGCGTCGCTCACCTCATCGTCAATCGCGTCGATCCACGCCGCATCCTCTTGATGACCTTTTCCCGCCGGGCGGCGGCGGAGATGGCGCGGCGCGTCGAACGTATCTGCGCCCAGGTGCTTGGAGCCAAGGCGGGTGTCATGACCGACGCCCTCGCTTGGGCCGGGACATTTCATGGGATTGGGGCGCGGCTGTTACGCGACTACGCCGAGCAGATCGGACTCGATCCCGCTTTCACGATCCATGACCGTGAGGATTCCGCTGACCTCATGAACCTGATCCGTCACGAACTCGGATTGTCGAAAACGGAAAACCGGTTTCCCACCAAGAGCGCCTGCCTCGCGATCTATTCGCGCGTGGTCAATGCGGAGCTTCCGCTCGCTAACGTTCTCCGCGATTTCTTTCCCTGGTGCGCGCCGTGGGAGAAGGAGCTTCGGCAGCTATTCGCGTCCTATGTCGATGCGAAGCAGGCGCAGAACGTTCTCGATTACGACGACCTCCTTCTCTGTTGGGCGCAGGCGGTCAGCGATCCGCTGCTCGCTGCCGATATGGGCGAGCGGTTCGATCAAGTGCTGGTCGACGAGTATCAGGACACCAATCGCCTCCAAGCGTCGATTTTGTTGGCGCTCAAACCCGGCGGACGAGGGCTCACCGTCGTCGGCGACGATGCGCAGTCGATTTATTCCTTCCGCGCCGCGACCGTGCGCAACATCCTCGATTTTCCTAATTCCTTCAGCCCGGCGGCGCACATCATCACGCTCGACCGGAACTATCGCTCGACGCAACCGATCCTTGCCGCCGCCAACGGCGTGATCGGCCTTGCCGCCGAGCGGTTCACCAAGAACCTGTGGACGGAACGCCAATCGGCAGAATATCCGCAGCTCGTCACCGTCCGCGATGAGGCCGATCAGGCGCGCTACATCGTCGAGCGGGTGCTGGAGAACCGCGAGGTCGGCACCCTTCTGCAGCAACAGGCCGTGCTGTTCCGCACCTCCCATCACAGCGCGGCGCTGGAAGTGGAGCTGACCCGTCGAAACATTCCTTTCGTCAAGTTCGGCGGCCTCAAATTCCTCGACAGCGCGCACGTCAAGGACATGCTCGCGGTGCTCCGCTTCGTGCAAAATCCGCGCGACCGCGTGGCCGGCTTTCGCCTCATGCAGCTTCTCCCTGGCGTCGGACCGTCGTCTGCACAGCGCGTGCTCGAGCTTATGGCCAATCAGCCTGATCCACTTTCGGCACTCAGTGAAATTCCTGCGCCGCCACGCGCCGGCGCCGACTGGATCGCTTTGGTCGAAGTCCTTCAACATCTTCGCGCCGGCAAGGCCGGCTGGCCGAGCGAGCTTGACCAGGTGCTTCGCTGGTACGAGCCGCATCTGGAGCGCATCCATGAGGATGGCGCCATGCGGCAAGCCGATCTCTTGCAGCTCCAGCAAATCGCTGCTGGCTACCCATCCCGCGAGCGGTTCCTGACGGAACTGACGCTCGACCCGCCGGACGCCACCAGCGACCAGGCAGGCGTGCCCCTGCTCGACGAGGATTATCTCATACTGTCCACGATCCATTCCGCGAAAGGACAGGAATGGCGATCTGTGTTCGTGCTCAATGTCGTGGACGGGTGCATCCCGTCAGATCTCGGGACCGGAACCACGGCCGAGATCGAAGAGGAACGCCGTCTTCTCTACGTCGCGATGACGCGAGCCAAAGATAATTTGCACTTGATCGTGCCGCAGCGTTTCTTTACGCATGGTCAAAGCGCCCACGGCGATCGTCATGTCTACGCGGCGCGAACCCGCTTCATTCCAGCAGCGGTGCTCCAGCATTTTGAATGCGTGACATGGCCCGTCGCGTCGACAGTCGCCGGTGTACGACCGGATGCGAGGACAATTCGTGTCGATGTCGGCGCCAGGCTGCGCGGCATGTGGCGCTGAAAGGGATCGGCCTATGTGCAATCTTTATTCGGTAACGAAAGGCCAACAGGCAATCCGCGAACTCGCCAAGGCCATGATGGACCGGACCGGCAACATGCCGCCGCTGCCGGGCATATTCCCGGACTATTCGGCCCCGATCGTCCGCAATCAGGCTGAAGGCCGCGAATTGACGATGGCGCGGTGGGGCATGCCGTCGCCCGTGTTCGCGCTTGCCGGGCGCAATTCAGATTCGGGCGTCACGAACATCCGCAACGTCAAATCCCCTCATTGGCGGCGTTGGCTTGGCCCCGAGCATCGATGCGTCGTGCCCTTCACGAGCTTCAGCGAAAATGAGACGATGCCGGACGGACGCAAGCCGCCGGTGTGGTTCGCCTTCGATGAGACAAGGCCGCTCGCCTTCTTCGCCGGCATTTGGACACGATGGACCTCCGTGCGAAAGGTCAAGGAAGGCGAGACCACGAACGACCTCTTCGGGTTTCTGACCACCGAGCCCAATAAGGAGGTTGGGGTAATCCACCCGAAAGCGATGCCGGTCATCCTGAGGACGCAGGAGGAAATTGATCTCTGGATGACGGCGCCAACAGAAGAGGCGCTCAAGCTTCAGCGACCTCTTCCCGACAATGCACTTATCGTGGTGGCGCGAGGCGAGAAAATGGATGTCGGCGGCCTAGTCGCCTAACCAGCGTCGCGCCACGCGCAACACAGGCCGTAGACCGAAATCCCCATAGACCACACTTGCGGCCCGCGGGTTCGTTCTTCGGCGACTTTCGTACGCCTACCGGCGCCCGAAACTCTTCACGAAGGCGGAATGGCGGCTTTGGCTGATGGGAACGATCGAAGCGGACATTCGTATCCACACTACCTAACGGCAGCTCTCGCATTTCCTGCCACCAGTCGCTGATCACAGATGATGTAATGGTCAGGAATTCAAAGTGAGAGAGGACCTCCAGCCTCCAGCCAGCCAACCTTCCGTTTAGTCGAGACCCGCCGAGCGGACTTGAGCCCTACGCCCAATGTTCTCCGGCCATGTCATCGAGCATGTCTCTCGGCACAGGAAGCACAGCGGCGAAACCGCCGTCCGTAAACTCATCATGGATTGCAAGCGCGGCGAGCAGGGTCGGGCGCCAGTGATTACGGTAAAAGGCACCGGTCTCGTATCGTGCCTGCAAGCGCAGAAACGCACAGACAGCGCCTCCGCCGCCCGTGGCGTGCTGGAGATGCAAGGCAATCGCATGACTGGTGATGTACGTGTTGACCTCGCTCCTATAACGCGCGTTCAGTCCGAGCTCGGTGATTTGGTGCTCCAGGCGTCTGGCGTAGCCGTCAGGTAGGCCGACGCCCTCGTCGATTCCAAACTCGACGACGAGGCCGCCATCGCGGATCGAGACGTCGGCGCTAAGGAAGCTAACGTCCGGCAGAGCGTCAAAGTAGGCGTGGAGGAACCGCTGCTCTTGTTCGTCCTGGTCTCCGAACCCCGCCAGTTTCGCGAGGTTGCACGCGTGGCACATCGGGACGAGGTTGCGGGCATAGATGGCGAGCGGCTTGAAGACCGATCGTGGCAGGTAGTGATCCAATTCCACGACCGGCCCTATTCCGCATATCGGACAGAGGTCCACGCCGGAAAAGAGTGTTTTTCGGATCGAGTGAAGCTTCCTGCCCTGCTGTGTCGACTCGAATGCGTCATGGACCGCATCGGTCAGAGCCGTTGGAAACGCCCCACCCTTCATGGCCTCGCATGGCGCCGCGCGGTCAGCGTCATAGCGGTCGTACAGCGCCAGGATTGCGTCCAGTTCTTGCGACGTCGCAGTGTACCCTAGCACTCGCCCCCCATACCGGTACGTCTTGATGGCCCGCAGCAGGTCGCTTCGATCGGATTCCCGGGCCGGCAGCGGCAGGTTTCTCACGTGCCGCCGCCCTTCGAAGCGAAGCGGGAGAGAACGTATGCCCGTGCCTGACCACTGAGCCCCGGCGCGAAAAGTTGGTCGATCTCCTCGATGGAATCGCAGCCCGTCACGAGAAGATCGAGTACCTTGTGAAAATCGGTACTCGACGCCGTTAGCCCAAAGGTGCCGTAGGTCAGAACGCCAACATTTTCACCAAATGTCTCGAGCGCAGGCTGCACCACTTCGAACTGATCGTCGACGCGTCGAATGGCCCGCACATGACGCGCGAGCGTCTCCTGGAGTAGGACAGGCGAATGGGTAGCAACGACGCAGAACGCGTTCACCTCGGTTAGGACGATCCGGACCGCGTGCATAAGTGCCGCCATCAACGGTGGGTGAAGATGCGCCTCGGGCTCGTCGAACAGAATGAGGGAGCGAGGTCGCGCGTTGGCGACCAAGGATGCGACGACGTGGAGAGCGATCTTGTGCCCCGTACTCCAGCCAAGGAAAATCCGTCTCCCCCTGCCGGTGCTGCCGAACAGATTGTCGAGCTGCTCCCGCAGCTCCGTGAATGAAGGGTCCCCAAGGAGTGGCTCCAGTGTTGCCGCAAAGAGGTTCTCGGTTCCGTTCTGTCGGATGCGACTAAGCAATCTCGCGAACTCACTGGCGAGCTCATCCACGGGCTTGAGTCGGGTCGAGGTGCGCCGCTCGACGACGACGTCCACCTCGTCGTTCGGCGCGCCCTTCTCTGCCTTGTCGATGTCATCTCGTACTTCGGCCACGATGTCCCGAAGACCACAGAAAATGAATCGTCCGTCCCCGTTCTCGATGTCCTGCGTGATCTGAGTAAGATCACGCGCCGCGATTCCCGGAACGATGAAACTATCGAACGCGCTGTATGAGATCGTAATTACGCGCATGAAGCCAATCGCTGCGGGATCGAGACGCCCAAGCACCTTAACCTGTGCGGTTGCCCGCTCCTGCGGCGAGGCGAATGCCACATGGGCAAGTCGTGACAGGAGGGTGCTCTTGCCTGACCCATTTCGCCCAACAAGGACGACGATGCGCTCGGGTAGAAGGGTCTTCTTTCGGCTCAGTCCCTCGCGCCGGTAAGGGCCGGAATAAAAGGCTGGCTCAGGTGCGCTGAAGTCGAACGCAATCGGAACTTGGCTGTTGGGAGGAAAGTAGGAAAACGCCTGGGTCATGTCCGGCAGCGCACCGAAGTTGCCTTCGTATAGAATTCGCGCGTCGTCCAGAAAGGCGCGCCAGTCGCTGTTGTCGCGAAATACCGAGGTTGTCCAGCCTTCCTCGTTCGAGAACGAGTTCACAAGGTCCGGATAGGCGACCGCGTCGTTGATGGCCCGCATGATCGTCGTTCTGTGCCGACCCGGCATGTCGTTCAGGCGCTGATAGTAGTCCAGGCTTGTTCCAACGGAGCAGAACTCCGGCCCTAGTTTGTCAAATTTCTGTCGGATGAATTGGCGATCGCCTTTTGTCTGCCCCCGCTTCAGAATCTTGACGCCCCCGATATAGGTGACGTCGGTCGGCTCGCGCCCGTGCTTGTAGTGCAGATGATAGAGGGTTTGAAAACTGTAGTCGTTCCAGTCATCCCGCTGGAGCGCAAACTGAGTGGTGATTGACTTCAGGGTATTGCGCGACGGGGGGTACACTTCGATAGGCATTCAGGGCCTCCCTGCACGATTTGACATGGTTCGAAATGCACGATCCAGGCGCGGCATCGGTGCCGAAGCGGTCAAGCCGTCGAACCCAGACATATAGCGGCGGCCGATCTCTGGTGATCCCCATCTTGGACAGTTCCGCCACATCGGCGCCGTCCTTCCGGCGAGCGCGAAGACCTCTTGTTGGCACTATTGAACCGACGGCCCGGCCTGGCAAGGATCTCCGATGTTGCTACATTCATTGAGGAAGTAGTACTTGCGCATCGGCCAATTATGTTGCTCGCCGACTCGGCGGAGCAAGATTCGGCTGGTCCGGCCGGTGAACGAACGGCCGCTTCCGAGTTAGCAACCGAACCCCGAGAACGGCATACGTGGGCGCTGAGTGGCCAGTAGCCGACTGGCAGCTTCAGGTCAGGTAATCAAAAAACAGACCTTGAGAAGCTTCGAACGCTGGTTGGGCGTGTCAGTGAAGCGGATACACGCTGCTGAGTTGGACGCCGCTACGCCCGTTGCCATCGAGTTCGATCACCCTGAGCGGGTGAATCGCCCCAAACGGCGTTGCGACGGTGCGAATGCCTGCAAATTTCTCGATCAGGTGACGGGCAAGGGACCGGCTCGACGTCGTGATTACCAGGTTCAGCGACCGGCTGCCCTCGAGAACGGTAGCACGCATGATATCCAGAAGACCAACGCGATTGAAATCGTCGAGGTGCAGCACTGGCTCATCGAGGAAGAAGGTGCCGCCTAGGCTGCGCGCCCTGGCGAGAAACAAGGCAAGTGCCAGATCCTGCCGCTGCCCCTGGCTGAAATCCTTGCCGGGATCGAGTTGCTCGCCGCCCGCGTCGGCTAGCCAGTGGAGGAAGTCTGCGTCCTCGCCGAGGTTGATGCGGTCGAAGACCCGGTTGGCGTGCATGCGCGCGAAAAGCGGATTGACGACGCGGCTCAGGTCGAGGACCTGTTTGCGGCTGGTCTTAGTATAGGCGTCGTGAAAGACCGCGCGCGCCCGATTGGCGGCGGCGATGCGGTCGGTCATGCGCTTGTTGCGGTCCAGCGACGGCTGAATGGCTTGGCGGAGCGCGTCGAGCCGCGCCCGGCGCGACTCGGCTTCCCATGCCGACCGGGCCGCGGCGATGTGCGCTTCGGCACGTGCCAATCCTTGAAAACCCGCGGCTAACTCATTCTTGAGTGAGACAAGTGCCGCATCCGACCAAGTGGTGCCAGGCGCAGCCTCCTCCCATGCTACGCGCAGGGTGGCGAGCTCGGTCGCCTTATCGCGAAGGCCATCGCGGCATTCGCGCAGGCTCTGCTGGGTGGCCGCAAGGCTGGCACGCAGCTGATCGCGCGTCTCCGTCGCCTGCTCGATCCCCGTTACCAATTCCGCCAGCTGAAGCTGAACGACCTGCTCGCGTGCGGCGAAGGTCGAGTTGAGCTGATCGAATAACCCGTTGAGTGGGGTTTCGCCACCGAGCAACGGCGCGGCGCCGCCAGGAAGCGTGGGTGGGAGCGCACCGAGCGCCGCCACAAGGTTCGCCAATGCTTCGGCGGCATCGATACGTCGCCGCGAATTGGCGATCGCCCGAAGAATATCCTCGGACGCAAGCCCGAGGCGCGCAATCTCGCGCTGCCGTTGATCGGCCGCCGCCATCAGATTGGCGCGTTCCTTTTCGAGCTCGACAACTTGGGCGCGAGCGGAGATTGATGCATCGAGGTTCCCGCGCGCGACGCGCGCGGCCTCCGATGCGGCGCTGGCACCGGTCCTCGCCAGCGCAACAATCTCGGGCATTTCCGCAAGCGTGTGGGCAAGCGCCGCGCGCAGCCGTGCCGCGTCGCCCCAGTCATAAGCGCATGCCGGGCATTTGGTGGCGCCGGTTCCGTGATCGTGTGCGAGAAAGTCGCGGGCGGCCGATTGGAGGCGGGCGACGGGATCCGCAGTTGCATCGAGCAGCGACCGCGCGGCGCGCGCCCACGCATCGGCGTCGACAGCGGCGCTGCGCAGCGCGGCCAGCGTTTCTTCCGATACCAGACCGGCCCTACGGGTTGCGAGATCGGCATCAAGCAAATGAAGGCGCTCGACCTCGCGTGCCGATTGTTCCAAAGCGGCCTGGAGCGCCGTCAATTCCCGTCGGCGCTGGTTGCACTCGGTACCCGTCCAGCGACTTTCGATCAGCGCATCCGAAAGCGAACCGAGCGATTGGTAACCGGGCCGCAACAGGCCAGCGTCCGCCAATTTGGCCAAGAGCGGCGCGACAAGCTGAGCGAGCCGGTCCTTCGCCGCGGTCAGCGCGCGGGCCGCGTCTGACGCCAGCTCTCTTTGCGAGCTCCGCTCGGCGACCAACGCTGCTGCTGCACCGCCCTTTGCTTCGGTATCCGCAAGCGATGTGGCGAGGCGGGATTCGAGCGCAATTCCATCGCCGACCGCCTTCTCGAGCGAAGACCGCGTGCTCCATTGAGCTTCGATGCGCTGCGCGGCGCGGCTGCGCTCGTCGAACGCATGCCGCTGGCGCCGGTGGACTGCTGTCAACGCCTCGAGCCGGTCGTCTAGGGTCCTCTTGTCATCTTCCTCCTCGAGATCCCTCGAATTCAGCAGCGCCGCAGCCGCGGCGGCTTCGGAGCGCGCCGAGACGGTCGTCGCCGGCGCCGCCGGATCGCCACCTGCGAGGGCCTGCTCCAGTGCGTCGGCCTCCGCTGCTTGCCGATCGATTACCTGGGAGAGCGCGCGCAGCCGGGACGAAAGCTCGGTGACGTATTTCTCGCACTGACGCTCGGCGTCGAGCAGGTGGCGGATGCCGAGCAGGTCGGCAAAGACCTGGGTGCGGCGCTCGATAGTTTCCTTGTCGGTGTCGACCAGAGCCGCCAGCGCCTCGGCGCTCAGGAATCTGGTGCCCTTGAGCCAGCGCTGCCGCAGATTGATCGCCGTCAGATGGTGCACTTCGTTCGCGGCAGCGGCCGGCGCGAGCTGAGAGAGAAGATCGTGCGGCCCACATGTGGCGGCCCTGTCGGGCCCTTCACCGAACTCCGCTGGAGATTGTGCGCCGTCGGCGAAGCGCGCAAGGAAACGCGGCTCTTCTCCGATGATAAGGTCGGCTGCAGCCGAAGAAGTGGCGCCGCTCTCGGCAAATTTCGAACGAAGGACGTTCGCGTCGAAATCCTTGCCCTCTTTGAGACGCTCGACCTGCCCAGTCAGGAGCCACTCGGCGGCCTCGCACATCGTCGTCTTGCCTGTGCCGTTGGGCGCAAACACCAAAGTGAGCGGTGCCCGCAGGTCGAAAACGACCAAGTCTCTGATCCCGCGGAACGCGGCGACCCTGAGCGAGGAGAAGCGAACTCCGCGCATCAGGCCTCCTCATCCTGAATGACCGTAGCGGGCACGCCCATGGAATTGAGGTCATCCCACAACGCCTGTGCTTGCGCGTCGATCGCCGGCCATTCGAGTTCCGCACCCGGCGCAGCATCAACATCGGGAAGACCCAGGACCGTCACGTCGGCCACGCGCTGCCAGCGTCCGATTTCATCTTCGGCGTCGTCCGGCGCGGACGGCCAGATGAGGTGCTTGCGACATACTTGCGCCGAAAGCTCCAGGCGGCGCACGTCCTCGCGCGCTTCGAAACCGGGGGTACTCGGCAGTGCAAGCACGAGATAGCCGTCGAGCGGACGCCCGCCCGTCCGGTGCTCGCCCTGCACGAGCACTTCGTCGAACCAGGCCTGTCCGGTGCGCGCGGCCGCCTCGACTGAAGCGGCGTCACTGCCCGGGCAGGGCCAGAGCAGGAGCCGCGCATAATCGGAGGACCACAATGCAGCGCCAGAAGGTGCAGGGCCGGTCGCGTTTGCCGGAGGCAGGGCGTCGGACCGCGTCAGGCCGACTTTGGCGCACAGCAGGTCAAGTTGGTCCCGCGCAGCAGCGAAATCTGTGGGTTCACTCGGCTCGATCACGCTTCCCCACCTCCCTGAAAGAACGATTCGATCCGCCCAAGCAGTGCCGCGAGACGCGCTTCATCCTCTGCTGGATCATACTCCGCATAGACGTCCGCGACATGCGAAAGGCGGAGAGTAGCAACGCGCCGACGCCCGCGCGCAGCGGTGATGTCGCCCGGAAGCGGTGCTAGGCTGCCGCCCGCTGCGAGCTCTGCAACTGACGAAGGCCCCACGCTGATGTCGTCGCGAGGCTCGTCCGAAAGTTCCGCGTCAGGCAGGTCGCCCATGCGCGAGGCGCCGAGCACTACGAGATCGGGATGCGTGCCCCCGCGCAGACGCCATGCTGCGAGGTACCGTCGCATCGCGCGCGGTGAATCCGAAGGTGATCGCCAGACAAGAAGATGCCGAAGCTGTGTGTCGATGCGCAACTGACCTGTCTTGTTCGCGTCGGTTTGCCAGTCTACGCCGTCGATCGACTTAAGCGTGGCGAGTGCATGGAGGCCAGCTTTCAGCGCGCTGGTGACCTCGACGTGGTCGAGCCCGTCTGGATCGACTGGCTTGCCGTCCCCAACGCCGCCGAGCGTCGCGTTGAGCAGGGAAATCGGCGTCGGCGGGTCGGCGCTGCGGAGGTGAGCGCCGAGCTGCGCTATGCCGGCATCAAGCCGGGGGGCCGCGTGCTGGTCAGGCGGATGACGCCGCAGGAACCGTCCAATCTCGCAGGCAGCGGCGCCCGGTGCCGCTGCAACCGGCGCCGCGAGGCCGTCCTGCTCGATGGGGCAATACATGTTGCCCCGCCAAACAAAGTTGCCGTTGATCGGATTATAGGGCGACCGCGACACCAAGCCCGCCGTCACAGAGGCATGCGTCTGGCGCACGACCGCCCCCACTACGCCCTGCGCATTGAGTGCGCGCGCGGCGGGCAGGCTGGCTTGGCCCTTCGTCATGGCGCCGTAGGGCGCGAATACGCCGCTGAGGCTGCGCCATTTATCCTCGGCCTCGTCGGCCTTGGGGACGTCATGCGCGATGTTGCACAGCGCGACGGCGCCGGTTCGGCCAGCCAGCACCGTGTTAAGGAGCGAATCGACCGCGATCGCCCAGTTCGGGCTGAAACCGAGTTGAAGCAGCGAACCGACGACGAGCGCGGGGCGGTCATTAGGAACCTGACTAAGAGCGTCGCGCACGCGGGCTTGCGGCGAGGCCGCATTTTGCGCCGCCGGCTGGACAAGGTCGGCGCAGATCAGCGGGAGCAGGTCTAGATCGCGGAATCGCAGGTGGAGGAGAGTTTCCCCCTGCTGAAGATCATCGAGCACGACAGCCTCGAACGCTTGCTGGAGGACGTTCTTGAGATAGGCGATGCAATGGGTAGTGCCGCCGGGCTCATGAATCCAACACCAGCCCCCGTTGACGCGCATCGCCGGGCTGACAACGTTGACGTCCTGCCGCCAGGACAAATGCCGCGCGGTAGCGTCGGCTGCAGCGTCTGCTTGCCAGTCGAGGACGGTTTGACCTGCCGTGGCGCCGAAGCCAGCAACCAGCAAGAGCGTTCGATTGGCGCCGCGCACGATCGCATCGATCGCAGGCCAGTCGCCGGAACCGAAGGCGAACTCTGGGGCAACGATTAGTACCGGGCCGCCGCCCGGCATTATATACGGCAGCGCTGGCAGGGCATGGTTCGGACCGCCTGCCAGGAGATCACGCAAGGCGCTCACCGCGACCGGTCGGCCGGCATCGGCAAGCGCTTCATCGACGGTCGGCGGGAGCTGGAGAAGACAGATGTTGAGACGACCGCCGGACAGAAGCGTCCCGTCTACTTCGATCCGTGTATGATGATCAGTGAAATGAAAGCTCAGATCAGGCACGTGGTGATGCGTCCAGCAGGCGTTTACCGGGGGCGGTCATAGGTTCCGTCGTGCGCCCATCATGGGTCATCATCGCGATCGGCACCAGAGTCGGGACACCGATTTGGAGAAGTTTCCGATATAAGCGATGAACCATCGAAGGAGAGGATAAATTGATCGAGCTGCACGAACGCCCTTTGGCGAAGCTTCCATAGACGTCAAGCAGGGCCCGCTTTAGTGGGTGGGCCAACTCGATCGACATTTTTCTTTCCCGGGCAGACGTATCATTCCCGCTCGAGGGGCGCGAACCTCCATACAAGCCTCTTGCCATTTCTCTCCGGGGGTTGGGAGAAAGTCCGGGAATGACCCGGGCGAGTTCAATTGAAATGGCCGTGCCAGCCCTGTGTATCGACCGCCTTAAGCACCTGTCTACCGAGCCAAATGTTTCATGGATCGCCGCGTCTCTCCGTCTGCTTCCGAGCGCTGGTGATGAAGCGTTGAGCGTCCGATTCGGTGAAGGTTTTCGGACGCCGGCCATCGCATGCGGCGGGTCTTGGCGTGGGCCGGCGTACGGAAACCGCCCATGTACGAACCCGCGGGCCGCACGCACGGCGTCTATGGGGATTTGAGGAATTCGGTCGTTGGGCGCAGGTAGCGTAGCGATGGCAAACTGGCGCTCTCGGGAGGCAACAGGCGGGATGAGTGGTCTGTGAGCGCGCTGGCGAGGCGATGCCGTGGCGGCGGGCCGGCTGATCTGGCCGTCATCGGCATCGCGGTCGAGCTGGCGGTCGATCTGGGCGTGCGATCGCGCGATGGCCGAAGCGGCACAGCTTCGACGGTGAATAGAGGCTCGTCGCGCCGGGTCACGACACCTTCCTCTTCATCCCAGATGAGGGCGGCGAAGCCGGCGGAGCGCGCGCTTGAGCCGCACTCTGGAAGATCTCGATGACGACCATGCGACCGCCGCAACAGGGGCATGGCGGGCGCGGGTCCGGTGGCGGAGCGGGTTCTTCGGGCTCGGCCGGTGCCGGCACCGCGAGCAGCTGCCGGGCAAGCGCGACATTGGCCTTGCGGCCGGCGCTGGCGAGCAGGCCGTAGTGACGGATGCGGTGGAAGCCCTTCGGCAGAACATGGAGCAGGAAGCGACGGATGAACTCGTCGGGTCGGAGCGTCATGGTGCGCTGGCGGTCGACACCGTCGCGTCGATAGTCCTTGTAGCGGAAGGTGACGCCGGTCTCATCGAACGAGATGAGCCGGCGGTTCGAGATGGCGACGCGGTGGGTGTAGTGCGACAGATAGGCAAGCACCGCTTCCGGCCCGGCGAAGGGCGGCTTGGCGTAGACGACCCAGTTCTTCTTTCGCAGCGGCGCCAGGTAGCGCAGGAAGGCGCGCCGGTCGTTCATTGCGACCTGATTGCCGAAGAAGTGCAGGCGACCTTCGGTGTGAAGCTCGTGCAACCGTGTCAGAAAGAGGCGGCGGAACAGCTTCGACAGAACACGAACCGGAAGCAGGAAAGCGGGCTTTGAGGAGATCCACCGCTTGCCATCTAGCGAGATGCCGCCGCCTGGCACGATCATGTGGATGTGCGGGTGGTGCGTCATCGCCGAGCCCCAGGTGTGGAGGACGGCGGTGATGCCGATGCGCACGCCGAGATGGCGGGGATCGGCGGCGATGGTAACCATCGTCTCGGACGCCGCCTGGAACAGCAGATCATAGACTGCCGTCTTGTTTTGAAAGGCGATGTCGGCGATTTCGGCGGGAACGGTGAAGACCACGTGGAAATAGCCGACCGGCAGCAGGTCGGCCTCGCGCGCGGCCAGCCACTGGCGTGCGGCGGCACCCTGGCACTTGGGGCAGTGCCGGTTGCGGCAACTGTTATAGGCGATGCGGAGGTGGCCGCAGTCCTCGCAGCCTTCGAGGTGACCGCCGAGCGCCGCGGTGCGGCAGTTCCGGATCGCCGACATGACCCTCAGCTGAGCCAGGCTCAGGTGACCTGCCTGGGCGGCACGATAGCTGTCTCCGGCGGCTCGGAAGATATCGGCGACCTCGAGCGACGGTCGCACCGGGATCAGCCGCTCGGGCCGGCACCTTCCATGAGCAGCGTGAGATGCTCGAGCGGGCTCGTCACCGCCCGGATCGTCTTGGTGGCGACGCGGGCGTAGAGCGCCGTCGTGTCGAGCTTGGAATGTCCCAGGAGGACTTGGATGACCCGGATATCGACATCCTGTTCGAGAAGATGCGTGGCGAAGCTGTGACGCAGGGTATGCGGCGTCACGCGCTTCCTAATGCCGGCAACTTCCGCCGCCTCATGGACGGCGCGATTGATCTGGCGGGTCGAGACCGGCTCGACAGCGCTGCGACCGGGAAACAGCCAGCCATGGGGTGGCATGACGTTCCGCCGTTTGCCCTCGCGCCACCAGAGACGAAGCAACTCCAGCAGTTGCGGCGACAGCATCGCGTTGCGGTCCTTGCGCCCCTTGCCCTGTTCCACCCGGATCAGCATGCGGGTGCTGTCGATGTCGTCGACCTTGAGGGCGGCAACCTCCGAGACCCGAAGCCCGGCGCCATAGGCGGTCCCGAGCGCGGCTTTGTACTTAAGACCCGGCGCCGCCTCGAGCAGTCGCCCGACCTCCTCGACGCTCAGCACGTCCGGAAGCTTGCGGGGATGACGGACCAGGACGAGGCGTCGGGACAGATCCGGCCGGTCGAGCGTCACGGTGAAGAAGAAGCGCAGCGCGGACACCGAGCTGTTGATGGTGGGGGGTTGCACACCGCCTTCAGCCTGATGAACCTGAAAACGACGGATATCCTCGGCGGTCGCCGTATCCGGCGGCCGCCCGAGGAAGGAGGCAAAGTCCCTCACGAAGCGTATGTAATCGTGCTGCGTGTGCTCTCGAAGGCCGCGCATCGCCATGTCTTGAAGCATGCGCTGACGGAGCGGGCTCACGGCCTCTTGGATGGTTGGCTTGGACATCGGGTCTTCCTCTCGACGCTGAAGGTGACCCTTCATGCTCGGAGCCCGACCCGAACCCGCTCAACCTCTCATGGGCTCACTGCCGTCCATGGCTATCCTCTACGTCGCCCCCAGACACCCCTCCCGCGGAGCGGGTTCGTACATGGGCGCAGAGCCGAAGTCGCCATGCCGGGATTGAACGTCTGCATTGGGTCAATCGCGTTGTTTGGATCATGTCCGCGACAGGTCCGCTTAACCTTCAACAGCAGACGTGCTGTTTGGCTGTTGATATCGTCGCCCTGAACGTGATTCAAGCCACCAAACCGGAGCTTCGATTCATGCGCCTGCAATATACGATGGTCAATAAATTCGAGCACTGTTTGCGCAGCGCCGAAACACAGGGACCGCACGAGCTCCGATCGCGCGGTGAAGCAGAGAGGCCGCGTCGGGCGGGGTCGTAATTAAGAAAGCATCAAGAAATCTGATGCAGTGGCAGACTTCTGACGTTCGCGGCGTGATGCCAGCTGTCGGCTGACTTTCTAGAAAAACATAACATGTACGGACGAGGCGACTCACGCCGGAGAAAAAGCTGGGGAGCGGCAAACAAAGTTGATTCGTCGCATTCAAGGACCCTGAATTAGTCTTCGTTAATGTTGCGATGGCAACCTTAGGGTCCAACACGGCTGTAACAATGGCTAGAGGAAGCCATCGGCATTACTCGATTGCCGAGCGCTGATTGTTCTTCAGCTCATCCGATGGGCCGCAAATAAGGGAGAGACGGATCGTGGGCCGCATGCTCTTGGATTTCTTAAAGTTCACCTTCAGCGCTCCCGATCGCTTCGAACCGAACGCTGCTGAGGAACAATTCCTCGAAGATTATGCCAACCGGTTCCTCGCTCAACGGCGTGCGATTTCAATCCTCGCCGTCGTGTATTGGTCTGCATTCGCCGTTTGGGACATCGCCCAGGGTCTGCGGAGCGATCAATTCCAGCACGTCCTTCCCTATGTCTTGGTTCTTCGTTTTCTCGGCATCGTGGGCCTGGGTGGCTGCGCTTGGTTCAGTTTTCGGAAGTCCTTTGTAGATGAGCGCTATGCAACGCGCGTGCTCATTACGATGGCGGGAACAGCGTATCTGCTTCTGGGATTGATGCTGCTCCTGGTCCCGTTCCCGACAAATTACATGTACTATTCGCCTGGCCTGTTCATGGTCATGATCTTCGCCTATGGCATGTTTCGCTTGCGCGCAAGCCCCACAATTCGTCTCACATTTGCGTTCGTCCTGTTCAGCGAATTGGTCTACGCATTTATGGCCAATGATGCGGTCGACGATACGCACCGCTTTTTCTCTTTCTACTATTTCCTTTTTTCCAGCATGTACCTTACTTCGTTCGCTGTCATCGGGTGCGCCATCGTTGTCGAGCTTGAGCGTACGGCTCGCAACGCATACGCCAGAGAACGTCAGCTGGCCGTTTCGAATCAAGACATCACCACCAAGAACGCGCAGCTCGAACGGCTCAACGACGCATTAGAAGAATCGAAGCACGACACGGAGATAAAGACGGCCGCTCTTGTTGCCATGAAGGAAGAAGCGCAGCTCGCAGCAGAGCATTCCAATCTGGACAAATCCAAGTTCCTCGCCGATGCGGCACATGACCTGCGCCAACCGATGCAAGCCTTGAGCAATCTACTCGAGGCGGCACAGCATGCCCTGGTACGGCAAGACCATGCTAGCAGCGGCAAGCTGCTGGCGAGCGCCCAGACCGCGTTACGGCTGGCGCGGTCGTCGTTCAACGCAATTCTGGATATATCCCGGCTGGAGTCCGGATTTGTCAGCGCAGACTACAGCTCATTTCAAGTCGACGAGTTCGTGGCAGAAGTGATTGGACCTCTGCGCGCAGCCGCAAGCGAGCGGGGTGTTACGCTGCGGACGCACTTTGGCACCACGAAGACGATCGTGCGCAGCGATTGCCACCTTCTTGCCAGAGTTCTTGCCAACATCATAGGCAATGCGATCAAGTACAGTGATCCGTCTAAGCCCAATGCCATGGTCTTGGTGGGGATTGTAAGCCTGCCCAATCGGGCCCGTATCGACATCATCGACAACGGCATCGGTATCCCGTCGCAGCACTGGGAAGATGTCTTTCGGCCGTTCTTTCAGCTCGGGAACGCGGAGCGGGACCGGGAGAAGGGTCTCGGGTTGGGATTGTCCATCGTCAAGTCCATCATGCAGTTGTTGAAAGAGCATCGGATCGGTATGCGATCGACCGATGGACAGGGGACGCGTTTTTCCTTGGATATTCCCCGCGCGGATGATGTTCGTGAACGGGTAGCGACCAAAGAGCTACAGCAGAGGGCGATCCTGGAGGATGTCAGCGGCCTTTATGTAATTTGCGTCGAAGACGACACTCTCGTGCGCGCATCGATGGAGGCCCTGTTCCAGGAATTTGGCATCCTCTACGAGGCCGTCGGATCGATGCAGGAGCTTAACGAGAGACTTCATCTGATGGAGCGGCTGCCTGACCTCGTGATTACGGATCATCGGCTTCCGGGCGGCTGGACTGCAAAGAATATCGTTGACGCTATCTTTGCACATCTCGACGCGGAGACGCCGGTTATCATCGTGACGGGTGAGGTAACTTCTCTCGCGGAGATTCCCGGAGCGCAGTTGCTTGCGAAGCCGGTCGCGCCCGAAGCGCTGCTCTCTGCTATTGCCGCGAGCTGCCAGAGGCAACCGGCGATGGTGCCGGAGCTGGCCTAGGAACCGCGAGTCCGCGCCGCGAGATTTCCACCAACAACTCCGTTCGACGTGTGACCCGAAAAAGCCTGAACAGCTTTGGCACGTAATCCTTGCGCACGGTCGCTTCCTCGATTCCCATGCGGTTGGCGATCGCTTTGTTGGGCAGGCCCTGGCAAAGATAGTACAGCACCTCCAAAGCCCGGCCGGTCACGCCGATCGATTCGGCTGACACGCTGGACGGCGCCACGGCAGGCGTCGGGCTGAATCCGCCGCGCCCGATGACACTTCCGGGCAAGAAAATATTCCCTTGGAAGACAGTGTCGAGAGCCCTTCTAAAAAGTCCCTCGCTGTCCATGTCCTTGAGAATATACCCGCTTGCACCCGCTTCTATGCAGCTCATGACGAGATCTTTTTCCACCCTGCCCGAGAGCATGATGGCACGGGTGTCGATATCATGCGACCGGATGTAACGAAGGAAGTCCAGACCGGACCGCTGTTCCTTCAAATCAACATCCAGAAAGGCAATGTCGAAATTAGCGTTCCTTATGGCCTCGACGCCCTCCTCGTACGATGCCGCCTCGCGGATGGTGGCGAGCGGCTCGGAAATCTGGATCAGTACCTTCATGCCCGCGCGGACCAGAGCCTGATCTTCCAAAAGAAGGATGCGTAATCGTCGTGACGCGTTCATGCTTCTCGCCCTGCCGATTAAGCAAAACTAGCCTGTTCTGCGGCAAAGCGATATCCGACACTTGTCGGGTCTTCGGCTTTCGTCGCGACCCATCAGCGCTGCGCGTAGCGTCGTGGCTGCGTCTCAAGACACTAAATAAATGGTAAAGGCACGCGGGCAGGAAACACCGCGCATATGCCGCGGGTTGGAGACCTTCCGACATTAGTCAGCGAAAGCATAGGGCATCTGTCCGCGTCGTCAGGACATCTGCGGGAATTCCCTGCGCGCAATTCGTCGGCCATGCTTGGCAAAGGAAAAATGAACTTTGCCTAAGAGTTTCTCAAATGGTCAGGGAAAGCCCAACGAACGTCGATAACGTCCATGCTTCGCGATGGCGTCAAGCGGCTAACTATGCCTTTGTAAAGGCACTGCCGCCTGCCGGATGCGCCTGGGAGTTTCTTCGGCGCAATCCCGATTATCGAAAAGCATGGCGAGCCTTCAGTTCGGATAGCAAATCTTTGTCCAAAGAGAACTTCGACGCCGCAGTTTGGGGACTTGTGCGCTTCGAATCTCCCGAACGCGACGCCCGCTCAGTAAACGTGTTTTGGACGCCAGCGAGCCTCCCGAGCGTAATCCCATTAATCTCACTTCCACCCGAGCTCGCAGACCCGAACCGCAAACGTAATACTGTCTCGCTCGAACCCGCTGTAGCCCACCATGGACCGGCGCGACTGATCCGACGGCAGGGTACTCAGTTCCGCCTGCACATGCTCGATGGCCCTGGCGAGCAAATGTCCTGCGCCGTTCTGCCACTCGACCAGCTTTTCGAAATCCGCGCAGCCGCTGCAATTCGCCTGTGGCGTGGTTTGACGGGACGTTCCCCGGGACGGGACCCGGCGGAATTGCCTGCCGCTCGCCGCGAGCGCCTGGTTCTGGCGCTGCGCGCGCTCGATGGCCGGCTCGAGAAGGCGAGTTATCGCGATATCGCCGAGGCCCTCTTCGGGACCACTCGAATGCCGGATCGTGGCTGGAAGACTCATGACATTCGCGATCGGACCGTGCGTCTCGCGCGCCTTGGCTTTTCGCTGATGCGGGGCGGCTACCGCCAGCTACTGCTCTATCCTTTCCGCGGGCGAATCTAGCTCGCGGCCGACAGGGGTGGTGATCTCACTGCCCCGCGAGATCGCCATCCCCCTGGGCGCACGCCGTCGGCCACCGTGATCCGAGACAGCCGCCCTCATTCGGCGGCCCTCGACACGATCACGGAGGTATCCTTTGTCCACCAATCTCGCCGGCCTGCCGCCTCGCTACCTGCGCACACCCGAGGCTGCGCGCTTCGTCGGCCTCTCCATCCGCACGCTCGAGAAACACCGCATCTACGGCACCGGGCCGCGCTATTCGAAGCTCGGCGGCCGCGTCGTCTATGCGGTCGAAGACTTGCAGAGCTGGGTTCAATCCGCCGCCAAAGCGTCGACTTCCGACCCCGGCATGGTCGTCGTGCTGCCTGCGCGGCGCCACACGCCGGCCGAGCTCGAACAAGCCCGCCATCCGCGCCGCTGACCGCACTCATGTCGCGGCGGCACCGCGCACGATCAGAGCGCGAGCAGCTCGAATTGTTTCGGGCGCTGCCGGGCGATCTCGCGCCGCGCGACGCCCAGGACCTTATGGCCTATCCATTCTTCTCGCTCGCCAAGACGCATCGCGTCACGCCGATCGATTACCGGATGAACGACATCGCGATCCGCGTCGAGGCGGTGCCCGCACACGGCATGGCGACCATCTGGGACGCGGACGTGCTGATCTGGGCCGCCAGCCAGATCGTCCAGGCGCGGGACGCCGGACTGCGCACATCCCGCCTGATGGCGGCCACGCCCTACGAAATCCTGACGTTCATCGGCCGCGGCGTCAGCGTGCGCGACTATCACCGCCTGAAGGCTGCGCTCGACCGCCTGCAATCCACCACCATCGCTACCACGCTGCGCCAGATCAGCGAACGGCGGATGCACCGCTTCTCCTGGATCAATGAGTGGACCGAGCGGGCCGACGCGCGTGGCCGCGCCGATGGCATCGATCTCATCGTGCCGGACTGGTTCTATCGCGCCGTCCTCGACGACGCGCTCGTGCTGACGATCGATCGCGAATACTTCAGGCTGACGGGCGGCCTGGAGCGCTGGCTTTATCGCCTGGTCCGCAAGCACGCCGGCAAACAGCGTGCGGGCTGGCGGTTCGACTTCCGGCATCTGTACGGCAAGTCGGCGAGCCTCTCGCCGTTCAAGCGCTTTGCCTTCGAACTGCGAGATATCGCCCGCCGGCAGCCGCTGCCCGGTTATCGCCTTCGCGTCGAACGCGACCGCACTGGGCGCGAACTGCTGGTTTTCGTCGCCGGCCGCTTATCCACAGGGCTCTGTGGACAAGCTGCTGAAGGCCTCGTGCTTTCGGGAACGCGAGATACCGTGCCATCGGGAACCGGTGCCACGTGCCATCAGGAACCGAAAGCGGTCTTTTCTCTGAGCGGATCAACCACTTCCGAGCCACCTAACTTAGAATCTAACGGAGACTCTAACTCTTCTGTTGTTGGGGGCGCGCTCGACCGGGGGATAACCGGGAGGGGAGAGCGATGATCGTCGCCCTCCTCAATCAGAAAGGCGCCGTCGGCAAGACGACGCTCGCCCTACACCCGGCCGGCGCCTGGGCGGCTCAGGGTAAGCGCGTGGTCGTCATTGACGCCAATCCGCAGGGCTCGGCGCTCGATTGGTCCGCGCGCCCATCGAACCGCGGATTCGCATCGCGCCCGGGCGACCCCGAAGCCTGGATCCGCGCGCGCAAGCCTTCGGCGACGGCGCAGAGCGCCAGCGACCTCTTCACGGCGCGGCTGACCGTCGATGTGACGCCGGAACTGCGAGCCCGGATCAAGATTACAGCCTTCCAGCATGGCCAGACCGTCGCCGACATGCTGCGCGATCTCTTCGCCCGCGAATTCCCGCAACCGATGAAGGACAGACATGATGGCGAATCCCGCCTTCGCGGAGGCACGGCCTTGTTCGCCCGACGCCCTCACGGCCGTCGAGCTGACCTGGCTCGAGAAGCGCGTCGAACATTGGATCAGGTTCGGCCGCGATGTCGGCGAGACGATCATCGACCGTCGCCGCCGAGTGCTGAGCTTTGCGCCGAACACGATCTTTGCCTTCGTCCGCTGGGCGTCGAATGACTTTGGGACCGTCGTCTCGCGCATCGATATCGTTCGCGCGATCGCGCCGGGCGAGACCTATCAGACGCTGCCCTTCGTCCGTCCCGGCGGCGAGATCCTGCTGCGCATCAGCGGCTGGCCCAAGGTCGAGCGTGTCTTCGCCGCGATTGACACCATCGAGGCCCTCGGCATCGACCCAGCCGACGCCGCGCCTGATCACTGGCGGCATGTCCACAATCGACTCGGTGCCGGATGTGAACCGCGTCCCTATAGCCGCGACCGGCATCGCGCTTGGCTCTTGCGGCGGAGGGTGCTGTCATGACGCGCTTCGGCTACGTCATGACGGCGTATTTCGCCTCGCTCGGCATCGTAGCATCAGCGCTCTTCCATCCGCTGCCGCGGTTGATCTGGAACGCCAGCGCCAGCGTGCCGATCGGCCTCTACGCCGTGCATCCGGCCGGCGCGCTGCACGTCACTGAACTCGTGGTGGTGCAGCCGCCCGAGGCCCTCGCGAGCTTCCTCGGCGAGCGCCGATATCTGCCCAGGGGCGTGCCGATGCTGAAGCGTGTGCTCGCG
>Ga0307374_10003020_pt1 | contig 29251 bp, 30 predicted proteins | sample OX3MG_FD_202532 | JGI IMG/M metagenome (GOLD analysis project Ga0307374, IMG submission 202532) | Soil microbial communities from Risofladan, Vaasa, Finland - OX-3 | ecosystem: Environmental > Terrestrial > Soil > Coastal area > Acid sulfate soil | place: Finland: Risofladan, Vaasa | collected... | reverse complement strand
GCCGTCGGAGTCGGTGGCCGTCGGAGTCGGTGGCCGCCGGAGGCGGCGAGGTGTGGATCGTCGAGCTCAACGGATCCGTGGCGAAGTTCCAGCTGAAGTAGCTTTAGCAGCAGAGATGGCTGCGACCACGCTCGCCCAGGTCTTGAAGGACGGCCGCGACGCCGACCCTGCAATCGTCGTTCCCGGCGGTGTCGAGCTGTCCTATCGCGACCTGCGCGAGCAGGTCGCCAGAGCTGCGGACGAGCTGGCGCAGCTCGGGCTGGGCCGGGGCGACCCGATCGCGCTGGTGCTGCCCAACAGCGCCGAGTCGATCGTGCTTTTCCTCGCCGCCGCCACGGTGGGCACGGCGGCGCCCCTGAACTCCGCATACAAAGAGGAAGAGTTCCGCTTCTACATGGAGGACATCGGCGCCCGCGCCCTGGTCGTTCCGCCGGGCCAGGGGGAGGCCGCCCGGCGGGCTCTGCCGGCGGATGCGACCCTGGTCGAAGCTTCGTTCAATCGCGAAGGGCGGCTCGTGCTCGAAAGTGGTGCGCCTCGATCGGCGGGCCGCGAGGCGGCTGGCCCCTCCGGCGACGACATCGCCCTGGTCCTCCACACAAGCGGGACGACCAGCAGGCCCAAGCTCGTGCCGCTGCGGCAGCGCAACCTGGCCTTCTCGGCCGAGAACATCGCCCGCACGTACCGCCTCTCGACAGAAGACGTGGCCCTATGTGTCATGCCCCTGTTCCACATCCACGGCTTGATGGCGTCCACCATGGCGACCTTCAGCTCGGGCGGCACCGTGGTGGTGCCGCCGAAGTTCGACGCGATGACCTTCTGGGCGATCGCGGAGGAGCGGGGCGCCACCTGGTACTCGGCGGTCCCAACCATCCACCAGATGCTGCTGATGCGAAACCGCGGCGAACGCCCGGCCGGCGCAGGCAAGCTCCGCTTCATCAGGTCCAGCTCCTCGGCGCTCTCCCCCGAGACCATGCGCCAGCTGGAATCTCGGTTCGGGGCGCCGGTGCTCGAGGCTTACGGCATGACCGAAGCCTCCCACCAGATGGCCTCCAACCCGCTTCCCCCGGGCGACCGCCGCCCCGGGACGGTCGGCGTGGGCACCGGGATCAAGATCGGCGTGATGGACGAGGCGGGCAACCTGGTGCCGGCGCAGGAGCAAGGCGAGGTCGTGATCCAGGGCCCCAGCGTGATCGACGCTTATGCCAACAACCCCGAGGCGAACTCGAAATCGTTCACCGCCGGTTGGTTTCGGACCGGTGACCAGGGAGTCCTTGACACGGACGGCTACCTGTCGCTGGTCGGCCGTCTCAAGGAGATGATCAACCGGGGTGGCGAGAAGATCGCGCCCAGGGAGATCGACGACGTGCTGCTCCAGCACCCGGCGGTCGGAGAGGCGGTCGCATTCGGGTCGCCCCACCCCACCTGGGGCGAGGAGGTCGTCGCAGCGGTGGTGTTGAAGGGAGAGGCCAGCGAGAAGGAGCTCATCGCGTTCGCGCGGGAGCGGCTCGCCGATTACAAGGTGCCGAAGAAGCTGTACATCGTCGAAGCGATTCCGCGCACCGCGACCGGCAAGATCCAGCGCCGGTCGGTCGCCGACACGCTGAATCCAGCGAAGTGACGGTAGCCGTCGTCGGCGCCGGCGCGATCGGCGGCCTGCTGGGAGCGCAGCTTTCTCGCAGCGGGCAGGATGTGATCCTGGTCGCGCGCGGGCCGCACCTGGCCGCCATGCAGGAGCGAGGCCTGACCGTTCGTGATGCCGGCGGCGAGTTCACGGCCCGGCCGCGCTGCACGGATGAAGTGGCCGCGATCTCAGAAGCGCAGGTCGTCTTTCTCACTCTCAAGGCGCACAGCATCCCTGCCGTGGCCCCCGCCCTAGGCGCGGCCCTCGCGAAAGATGCCTGCGTCGTCGGCGCCATGAACGGAATCCCATGGTGGTACTTCCGGGACCGCCACCTCGAGACCGTCGACCCCGGCGGCGTGATCGCTCGCAGCATTCCTTACGAGAAGGTCGTCGGATGCGTCGTCTACCCCGCCGCGACGCTGGTGGCGCCGGGCGTAATCGTGCACGAGGAGGGCAACCGCTTCTCTCTGGGCGAGCCCGACGGCTCCAGGAGCGAGCGCCTGCAGGCGATCTCTTCCATGCTCGCGGCGGCCGGCTTCAAGGCGCCCGTGCAGACACGATTGCGCAACGAGATCTGGCTCAAGGTGCTGGGCAACGCGACCCTCAACCCGGTGAGCGCTCTCACCCGCGCGACGCTGGCCCAGATGTTCGCGTCACCGCTGGCGCGTGAGGTGATCCGCACCCTCATGGAAGAGGTCGCCTCGGTCGCCCGCGCGCTGGACGTCGAGCTGCCGGTCAGTATCGAAAAGCGCATGGAGGGGGCGGCCGCCGTGGGAGAGCACAAGACCTCGATGCTGCAGGACCTCGAGGCGGGCAAGCCACTGGAAATCGACGCACTCCTGGGCGCGGTGGTCGAGCTGGCCGATGAGAAAGGGGTGGCCGTGCCCTCGCTGCGGGCCGTCTACGGGATGACCAAGCTTCTCGACGCCTCAGCGCGCCGGGACCGGCAGGGCGCTGGGCGCAAGCCCTAACCCGGCAGCCAGTTCGGCGCCCGCTGCTGCGCCTCGATCGCCCAGCGAAGCGTGTCCAGGACCTCGGCCAGGTGCGCACGCATCGCCGCCTCGGCCCCGGCGGCGTCGTGGGCCTTGAGAGCGGCGAAGATGGCCTCGTGCTCCTGCAGCGACTGCGCGCTGCGACCGGGCCGCAGGATCGTGCGGTACTGGAAGCGGATCGCCTGCGACTTGAGGCCACCCGCCACGCGGCTGGCCGTGGGATGGTCGGCGGCGACCCAGATGAGCTGGTGGAACCGCGCATTCAGCTCGGAATAGCCGAGCGAGTCGCCGGCCTCGGCACGTGAGCGCATCTCCAGCATCACTTCGTGCAACTCGCGCAGGTCCTCCGCCGTGACGCGGCTCGCGGCCCGGTGGGCGAGGAAACCTTCCAGCGACGCCCGCACCTCTTCGATCTCCAGGGCTTCCCGGTCCGAGATCAGGCGGACGCGCGCTCCGCGATTGGGCTCGAGGCTCACCAGTCCCTCCTGGTCGAGACGGACCAGTGCTGCGCGCACCGCGGTCCTACCCACACCGAGACCTGTCGCCACCGCGGCCTCGACGAGCCTCTCGTTGGGATGGAACTGGCCGCTCGCGATCGCGTCGCGCAGCAGGTGGTACGCGTCCCGACCGGGCGCCTGAACCTTCATCTTGCGTCCCCCCACATTATCGTCAATAATGTCGACAATCCGTCTGTTTTCGCTCAAGGGAGGAGCAGTGAACACCTTCCGTTCCAGTTTGCGCGTGCCTGCGTTCGCCGTTTCGACGCTCGCCGTCTTGCTGCTGGTCGCCTGTGGCGGCAGCACTTCGACCGGAGGCGGGCTGGGCTCGGGACCCCTGCTCGAGGGCGTCCTTGCGCCGTTCTCCGGCGCCGACGCCAGCTTCGGCCCTCGATACCTGGCCGGCTGCTACGCGGCCGCGCTGTCCATCAACGGCGCCGGCGGCATCGGCGGGCGCCAGGTCAGCTGTCAGCAGTTCGACACCCGCGGTGAGCCGGCCGACGCTGTGCCGGCGGCCAACGCGATGATCTCCGGCAACTCGAACCTCATGGGGGTGGTCGGCTGCACGTCGGACGAGGCGTCCACCGTGGTGCCGATCCTCGACCGCTCCCACATCCCCATGGTTTGCATGACGGGGCAGTCCGAGTTCAACAAGACGAGCTTCAAGTACTTCCACCGGCTCGTGCCCCCGGACTCCTTCGACGCTTACGCGATGATCGGCAGCGCGCTCTTCGGGCCCAACCACGCCCCCTACAAGAGGATCGCGCTGGTGTTCGGAGACGACATCGGCTCGCAGAACTTCGTCGGCCCTGCCGTGGCCGCGTTGAACAAGCTGGGCGTGACGATCGCCATCAACCAGGCGATCCACCTCGGCGCGGCGTCGTACCGGACCGAGGTCGCCGCCATGCTGCAGACGCACCCGGACGTCATCCTCACTGAGACCATCGGCTCCGCCGGCACCTACATGAAAGAGGTCAAGCAGCAGAACGACGGCAAGGTGATCCCGTTCATCGGCACCAGCGCCACCATCGACCCGGTCTGGTTCAAACAGGTGGTCGATGCCATCGGGCTGCAGGACTTCCTCGCCAACTACACCGCGGTGGACCTCCGCCTCACGCTCCAGGGGGCCGGCTACGACGAGTTCCTGTCACAGCTGACGGCCGCCGACTCGAAGTACCCGGGCTCGAACGCGCTCACCTACCAGGGCAAGAGCCCGACCGTCCACCTGTACGACGGAATCATCCTCACGGCCCTGGCCATGGTTGCGGCCAACAGCAGCGATCCCACGGTCTACAACCCCAAGATCTTCGACATCGCCAACGGCGTCAGCGGCGCCACCGTCGTCAACACCTTCAAGGACGGCGTCGCGGCGCTCAAGGCCGGCAAGTCGATCCGGTACGTGGGCGCGGCAGGCGAGAACAACTTCAACCAGTGGAACAACTCACAGCAGGGCTACAACCTCGTCACGATGGACAAGGACGGCAACGAGCAGGTCGTCGGACAGCTCACCGAGGCCCAGACCCAGCAGATCATCGACGCGGGCGGGAACGCGTAGTCAACCGAATCAACCGAATTAGTAATAGGAGCCAAGCGCCGTGGACCTCTATGTAGCGGCGCTTGGCTTCGGCCTGATCAGCGTCTCCGTGATAGCGATCGCCGCAGTCGGCTTCACTATGCAGTTCGGAATCACCAACATGATCAACCTCTCCTACGGCGAGGTCATGATGGTCAGCGGCTACGCGGCCTTCTATGTGAACCAGGCGGGCGTCAACATCTGGGTCGCCCTGATCCCGGGCGCCCTGGTCGGCGCGGTGCTCTCATTCCTGCTTAACCGATTCCTGTACGCGCCGTTCCAGCGCAAGGGAACGAACCACATCGGGATGGTGATCGTGTCCCTGGCGGCCTCGCTGATGATCGCCAACCTGATGCTGCCGATCGTCGGCTACTACACGTCCTCGTACGTGGTGGACCAGGGACCCCTCCTGCGCGCGAACGGGCTTGTCCTGACGACCGCCCAGATCGCGATCATCGCGGTCGCGGTGATCCTGATGCTTGCGATCCACGGCTTGCTCAGGTACACGCGACTGGGCAAGGCCATGCGCGCGACGGCGGCCAACCCCACCCTCGCCCGCAACTGCGGCATTCCGACCCAGCGAGTGATCGACGTCGTGTGGCTGATCACGGGAGCGCTCTGCGGGGTGGCGGGTGTCGTGGCGGGGATGAACTCGGAGAACTTCTCCGTCAGCAGCGGCGCCGCGTACCTCATCCCGATCATCGCCGCCGCCGTCCTTGGCGGAGCGGGACAGCCCTACGGCGCGATGATCGGGGCCCTGATCATCGGCATCGTCACTGAGCTGAGCGCCGCGGCCATCGCCCCTGAATACAAGGAGGTGGTGGCCTTCGGGATGCTCGTCCTCGTGATGGTGCTCCGCCCGCAGGGCCTGCTCGCCAAGCGCGGCGCCATGGCGGCCGCCGGATGAACTCCTACTATGCGGCCACGCTGCTGGTCTACGCAGGCGTGGACATCATCGCCTGCATCGCGCTGAACCTTCAGTTCGGGATCTCGGGAATCGTCAACTTCAGCTTCATCATCTTCCAGGCGGTGGGCGCGTACGCGGCCGCCGTGCTGTCGATGCCGCCTGACACCGCAAACGGTGGATACCAGGTGTATGTCGGCGGGTTTCAGCTCCCGTTTCCCCTCCCCTGGATCGGGGGCGCCCTGGCCGGCGGGCTGCTGGCCATCCCGGTCGGCCTGGTCGTGCTCCGCAAGCTGAGAACCGACTACCAGGCGATCGCGCTCCTGGTCCTGTCGGTGATCGCCAACTCGGTGATCACCAATGCGCGACCGTTCTTGAACGGCGCAGCCGGGATCGCGCAGGTGCCCGGGCCGTTTTCCGACCAGATCGACCCGCTCACCCAGAGCTACCAGCTCCTGTACGTCGGCTTGACCCTGCCTTGCGTCCTGCTCGTCTGGCTGGTGGCTTCGAGGATCGTCAACTCGCCTTACGGCCGCAGCCTGCGGGCGATGCGCGACCACGAGGTCGCGGCCAGCGCGCTGGGCAAGAACCCGGTCCGGATGAAGATGACGATATTCATTGTCGGCGGGATCATCGGCGGGCTGTCCGGGGCCATCCTGGTGGGCTATATCGCAGTCTGGGCGCCCTCGGAGTGGCTTTACCCCGAGACGATCATCCTTTTCGCCGCGGTCATCGTCGGCGGGCGGGCCAACAACGTCGGCGCGATCCTCGGGGCGCTGCTCGTGCCTGTGGGTTTCGAAGAGGTGACGCGGCTGATCCCAGGGACGATCGCCGGCTGGGTGCCCCCGCCGAACCTGATCCCAGCCATGCAGTGGGTCGCGATCGGGCTCTTGATCATCGGCTTCCTGTGGTTCCGGCCGCAGGGCGTGCGCCCGGAGCCGCGGCGGGTGTTCGAGGGGAGCCCGGACGCCGAGGAGGTTGATCGTGTCCGCACGGCCTGACGAGCCGATGCTCGTGGCCCGTGACGTGCACCGCCACTTCGAGGGGATGCGCGCCGTTGACGGGGTGTCGATCGACGTTCCCAGGGGCAAGATCACCGGGCTCATCGGACCCAACGGCGCGGGCAAGTCGACGTTCCTGGCCGTGCTTGCCGGCACCCTGCCGGCGAGCGCCGGCACCATCACGTTCGAAGGCCAGGACATCAGTCGGCTTCCCACGTACCATCGGGCCCGGCGCGGCCTGGTGCGGACGTTTCAGCTGCCTTCGGAGTTCTCTCAGCTGACCGTGCTCGAGAACCTCCTGGTGGCCGCCCCCGACAATCGCGGCGACTCGCTCCTCGGTGCGCTCCTGGGCAAGCGTTACTGGGGGGACGACGAGCTAAGGCTGGTCGATCAGGCGCGCTCGCTCCTCAAGCGGTTCGGGATGACCGCCAAGGAATCGGACTACGCAGGCACCATGAGCGGAGGGCAGAAGCGCCTGATCGAGATCATGCGCGCGCTCATGCTCCGCCCTCGCTGCCTCCTGCTCGACGAACCCATGTCGGGAGTGCACCCGAGGATCGTCGACGAGATCAAGTACTACCTCCAGTCCCTGCGCGCGGACGGCCTGACCATCCTCATGGTCGAGCACGAGCTGCACCTCGTCGAGCAGCTCTGCGACTCGGTGGTCGTCATGGCCCAGGGCAAGGTGATCGGCAGCGGGACCATGGCGGCGCTCAGGCGACAGCAGGAGATTGTTGACGCTTACCTCGTCGGATAAAGAACAACCGGCGACCGGTCGGCCGGCTCCCAGCCTTCGGGCAGAGGGGATCACCGCCGGATACGGTGGCGTGCCAGTGATCCGCGACGTGTCGCTCGCGGTCGGGCCCGGCGAGATCGTGGCCATCATCGGGCCCAACGGCGCGGGCAAGAGCACGCTGCTGAAGAGCCTGGTCGGCATCCTGCGAGTGACAGGCGGAAGGATCCTGCTCGGGGCGGACGACGTGACCAACCACCCGCCAGAGGATCTCGCGCGCCGCGGCGTCGGCTACGTGCCGCAGGTGAACGACATCTTCGAGCCGCTCACGGTGCTCGAGAACCTCGAGATGGGCGGTTACCTGTTGAAGTCGAACCGGGTGCGAGCGCGGGTGGACGAGGTCGGCTTGGTCTTCCCCGCTCTGCCACCGATGCTCAAGCGCCGGGCGGACAAGCTCAGCGGGGGCGAGCGCAAGATGCTCGCCATCGCCCGCGTGCTGATGTTGGACCCCAGGGTCCTCATCCTCGACGAGCCGACGGCGAACCTGTCGCCGAAGCTGGCCGACAGCTTGCTCCGCGAGCACGTGAAGAGGCTGGCTGGGATCGGCAAAGCGGTGTTGCTGGTGGAGCAGAGGGCGCGGGCAGCCCTGCAGATCGCCGATTGGACCAGCGTGCTGGTCTCCGGCACCACGAGGTTGGAAGGTCGCCCGGGCGATCTCCTCAAGCGCCAGGACTTTGAGGAGCTGTTTTTGGGTGCGGGGACGGCCCCGACGGCCGTGCCAGAGGATAACGAGGAGGACTCATGAAGTTGTTGATGTTCCGTTCGGGTGGGAGCCGGAAGCTGGGCGCGCTGCGGCCCGGCCATGACGACGAGGTGATCGAGCTCTCGGCGGCCGCCGACATGCTGGCCCTGATCGACGCCGGGGAGGCCGGCCTCGCGAAAGTTCGCGCTGAGCTCTCGCGCGGGAAGGGCAAGACGCACCGGCTGGCGGACGTGGAGCTGCTCGCGCCGCTCGACAACCCTCGCGGCAACGTGATCGCGATGGGACGCAACTACCAGAAGCACGCGGAGGAGACCGCCAAGTTGGAAGGCAAGGCGGCCAGCCCGCCCACCATCTTCACCAAGGCGATCACGTCGCTGACCGAGCCATTCGCCGACATTGAGATCGACCCCACCATCAGCGACAAGATCGACTGGGAGGTCGAGCTGGCGGTCGTGATCGGCAAGCGAGGCGCCAACATCAAGGCGGCCGACGCGCTCTCCCACGTTTTCGGCTACACGGTCCTCAACGACGTCACCATGCGCGACATCCAGAGCGGCTGGGGTGGCCAGTTCTTCAAGGGCAAGAGCCTCGACGGCTCGTGCCCGACCGGCCCGTGGATCGTCACGAGCGACGAGCTGACGGACCCGCAGTCCCTTCGCCTCACGCTCAAGGTCAATGGGACCGTGAAGCAGGATGGCAACACCAGCGACATGATCTATCCGGTCGACGCCACCATCGAATGGGCTTCGAAGGGGATGACCCTTCTCCCCGGGGCCCTGATCGCGACCGGGACGCCCGACGGCGTCGGCTTCGCCAGGACCCCGCCCGAGTACCTGCGCCCGGGCGACGTGATGGAGTCCGAGGTCGAAGGGATCGGAGTGCTGCGGAACAAGTTCGTGACCTCGTCCCGCGACTGACCTAGAAATCGAAGAGGCTGCCGCGCCCGGCGGCAGCCTCTGGTTCAGCGCTGCGGCCTTTGCTCGGTTTCTTCAGGCGGCACCGGAATGGCCGGTCCCTGGAGCACATGGACGGCAGCGCCGAGCGCGGCGCCCGCCAGTGGACCGACGATGTATCGCCAGAGGTGCGACCACGGGCCGTGGCCGCGATGGCAGCGACCGCGGTGGCGCCGAGCCCGACGGCTGGGTTGAAGGCCGCCCCGGAGATCGGACCTACGGCGAACGCGCCCACCGCGACGGTGAGCCCGATCGCGAGGCCGTAGAAGGAGTTGCCCGCCGTCGCCCGGTTTGCCGCCACGTTCAGGACCACCAGCACCAGCGCGGCCGTGAAGAGCATCTCGGCCGTCAGCGCCGCCAACCAGGACACCCCCGCTTCGGGCAATGGTATGTGCGGCCGCGAACCGGGTCGCCCGCTAGGTCGTGCCGACGAGCTGCGCCGCAGCCGCATCGAGCGTGCTGGCCGGCTGTGCGCCCACCATGATGCGCGAGACGACGTGGCTGCGGTCGAGCCACACGTTGACGGGCAGGCCCAGGTCCACGCCGAACGCGCTGGCAATCGCACCCTGGGGATCGACGACCGATTCCATGTTGACGTGGAGGCCGGCGAGGAACTGGCTCATCCGCGCGGTGTCCGTCTCGCGGTAATCGACCGCGAGGACCGTCAACCCGCTGGACCGGTAACGCTCGTCGATCTGCTGGAGGGCGGGCAACTCGTCCTGGCAGGCCGTGCACCACGTGGCCCAGAAAGTGAGGAGCACGGGCTTTCCCTTGAACTCGTCCAGGCTCACTTTTCTCCCGCCCAGGTCCCACGAGGTGAAGCCGGGCGCCTGCTTCCCGACCTGGGCGAGGCCGGGATCGACCGAAGCGGTTTTCGTCCCGGAGTTCGAAAGGACGATAAGGGAGGCGACGGCCACCGCCAGCACGACCACCAGGATCGGCAGCGCGAGCGACCACATCGGGACCGAGTGAAATTTCGCGCCACGGGATCGAGAAAGACCCAAACCGGACCGAATCAAACAGGCACCACCGCCGAGATCGCCACCGCGACAAAGATCAGGGCCAGGTACGCGAGCGAGTAATGGAACAGCGCCATCGCGGACGGCCCGTCTTCGGCGCGCACGGCGCGCCAGGCCAGGTAGAGGAAAGCGCTCCCGAGGACCAGGCTCGCAGAACCGTATGCAAAGCCCAGCCACACCACCGGGACCATGCTGACCACCACCATCACCGCCGTGTAGGCGAGGATGGCGCGGCGCGTTCGAGCCGATCCTGCCACCACCGGCAGCATCGGCACGTTGACAGCGGAGTACTGGCGCCGCAGAAGCAGCGCGAGCGCCCAGAAATGCGGCGGGGTCCAGAAGAAGATGATCGCGAAGAGCGCCCAGGCCAGCGGGCTAAGGGACCCGGTGACGACGGCCCAGCCGACCAGCGGAGGGAAGGCGCCCGCCGCTCCGCCGATGACGATGTTCTGGGTCGTCGAGCGCTTGAGCCAAATCGTGTACACGAACACGTAGAACACTCCACCCGCGGCGGCGAGGGCGGCCGCGAGGACGTGGCTCGAAACGGCGATCAGCGCGACGCCTGCTATCGCGACGGCAATGCCGAATCCCAGGCCGTGCGCCGGTGCGATCCTGCCCGCCGGGATCGGCCGCCTTCTCGTCCGGGGCATGACCGCGTCGATGTCACGATCGAACCAGCAGTTGATGGCTCCGGCGCCCCCGGCGGCCATCGCACCGCCGGCCAGCCCGCCGAGCAGCGGTCCCGGTGCAGGCCATCCACGGGCGGCCGCGATCATTGCGCCAAGCTCGGTGACGACGAGCAGAAGGATGATCTTGGGCTTCAGCAGCGCGGCGTAATCGCCGGCGACGCGGAGCAAACGGCCCGAAAGGTCCGGCGCAGACTGGACCCTTGACTCAACCGCCACTGGTCTGGCTCCTTTCGACCGCCGGCGCGGCAACCTGCGTGTTCGCGTCCTCCTCCGCCAGCCAGCGGAACAGGAGCCAGATGAAGGCGAGCGAGTACGTGATCGCCCCCGGCACCCACATCATGCCGCCGCCAAGCTGCTGGTCGGTCAAGGCCGAGATACCGCCCGGGCGGCTCGGCAGCAGCGCGTATGCATAGAACGGCGCCCCTGCGAACGACAGGACGCCGGCCAGCCCCCAGGACTGGATCATGGCCGTGAAGACATAGACCGCGCGGCCCATAGAGGTGAGCGGAGAGTGAAACGGGTACTGGTCGATGAGCTGGGCCCAGAACGCGATGCCCAGGCCGAGGAAAAGCGTGTGCTCCAGGTGGTGCACGAGATGGTTGCGCAGGGTCAGGTCGTACAAGGCGGGCATGTGCCAGAGCCACAGGTTGCCGGCCGCGAGAAACCAGATGATCGTCGGGCGGGACAGCCACCTGTAGGCCGACCTGAGCGGGGCGAAAGAAGGATTCTTGAAAAGTGGCCGCGCGATTCCGCGTCTCAGCCGCCTGGGTAGCGCGCGCCACAGCCTCGTCCACGGCGACGCCAGGGCGAGCAGCGGGGCTGCCACGACCATGAGCAGGAGGTGCTGGACCATGTGGATCCAGAAGAGCTGGCGCGCGAGCATCTCGAGAGGGCTCTGGAGCGCGACCAGGATCGTGACGAGTGCCGCCCAGAAGGCGACGTCTCGCCAGGGCTCAGTCCTCCGCCCGACGCCCCCGACGACATACAGGACGGCGGTGATCTCCACGCCGATCAGGACGACGGGCTCGAAGGGCCACGACCAGATGAGAGGCACGAAGGGCCTCAGACGAAGTACAGGACGAGGTACGCGAGGAGGCCGACGCCGGCCAGGAACCACAGGAACATCGAAAAGCTCGCCGCGGTGGCTCGCCTGATCACCATGTCACCGCCGGGTCTCGTCTGGGCGATGAGAGTACCCAGCCACAGAAGCGCGCCTGCGGTCTGGACCATGATCATGCCTTTGAAGCCCACGAAAACGCTGGGATAGCCGCCGCCTTGCTGCGGGTCGAACCCGAGGTTTTGAAACTCGTAGACCTGGGCCACCAGGAACAGGACACCGGCGGCGAGCGCGAGCCACAACATCGTGCGGCTCACCGAGGCGCCGCGCATTGCGCCCATGAAGAAGACCGCGATCAGTACCGCGAGCACCTCGATCAAAGCGCCAATGCCGCGAGTTGGATGAGTGGTGCCGGCGGGCAGCCACGAGTAGTTGTTGTTCATCGAGCGCAGGTAGAAGAAGGCGAAGAAGAAGGCGAAGAAGAAGAAGGCATCGGCGCCTACGAAGATCCTCATGCCCGTTCGCGTGACTCGCGCGTCGACGGCGGGCGCCCATTCGGCGGGCGTGGTGGTCGACTCTGCGACTCCCAACGGCTTCTCCGCCACGACCCGCTCGCTCATGCGAGTGCCGGCGCCGACTCGGCGCCCGGCTCGATCAACGGCCGTGGAACACCTTCCCCGTAGTCATACGGCGGCCGGGTGAAGGTTGGAATGCGCGCGAAGTTGCGGCGAGGGAGCGGCGTCGGAAGCTGCCACTCGATCGAGCGCGCGTGCCAGGGGTCGGCCACCGCAAGCTTGGAGTTGAAGAACCAGCCCCAGATCACGATCCCGGCGAAGAACAACATTGAAGAGAAGAGCACATAGGCCCAGATCGTGACCCAGTCATTGAGTCCCTGCAGGCTGGGCGCGTACGTCGATACCCGCCGCGGCATGTCCAGGATGCCGGCTGCGAAAAGTGGCGTGAACGCAAGGTTGAAGCTGATGAACATCCACCAGAAGTGAATCTTGCCCGCCGTTGCGTTCAGCATCCTTCCGGTCATCTTCGGGAACCAGTAGTAGATGGCCGCCACGATGGCAAAGATCTCGCCACCGACGATCGTGAAGTGGAAATGGGCCATGGAGAAGTAGCTGCCGTGCAGCGTGATGTCGCTCGGGACGTCGGAAAGGAACACGCCTGAGATTCCGCCGATCAGGAAGTTGTAGAGGAAGCCGAGGCAGAACAGCATCGGCACCGTCATCGAGATCCGCGAGCGCCACAGCGTTCCGAACGCGACCAGGAACACGATGCCCGTCGGGATCGAGATCATCTCGGTCGACAGCATGTAGAAGGGCCGCAGCGCGGGCGCGATGCCGCTCACGAACAAGTGGTGCTGCCAGACGAACCAGCTCAGCAGCGTGACGCCAAGCAGGCCCACGACTGCGATCCGGTAGCCCCACAGCGGCTTGCGCGCAAAGTGCGGGATCAGCTCCATCACGATGCCGAAGGCTGGCAAGATGAAGATGTAGACCTCGGGGTGGCCGAAGATCCAGAAAAGGTTCTCCCACAGGTACGGACTACCACCGTTTGAGGACACGAAGAACGTCGTGTTCATGGTCCGGTCGAGCGCCTGCATCGACAGGGCCGCGGCCAGCACCGGAGCGGCGAACGTACCGAGGATGGACGCAGAGAAGACGCCCCAGACAAAGATGGGGAGCCGTGTCCAAGTCATGCCGGGCGCTCGCATGCTGATGACCGTCGTCAGCATGTTGACTCCGGAGACGACCAGCGCGATCGCGATGAGGGTGAATCCGACGATGTAGCTGTCGAATCCCTGGCCGGCCTGCTCTGACAGCGGCGTGTAGCCGGTCCAGCCCGTCTGAAATCCGCCGAACACCGGCGAGAGGAGCATGATCACCAGCGCCGGGGGCACCAGCCAGAGGGAAAGCGCTTCCAGCCGCGGGAAAGCCATGCGGTTGGTGCCGATCATCAGCGGGACGAAGAAGTTGCCGAACGGGCCGACGATGGCCGCGCTGGCGACGAAGACCATCAACACGCTGTGCATGCTGACCAAAGTCAGGTATTTGTCGGGTGGGAAGATGGGAGTGTCCGGCGAGAGCAGGTTCGTACGCACGAACATTGCTCCGATGCCTCCGAACAGCATCGCCATCAGCATGGCGATCAGGTACTGGATTCCGATCACCTTGTGGTCGTAGCTCAGGTTCAGGTAGCGCCACACCCCTTGGTGCTCGTCGTAAGCTGGCTGGGACGGCGTGACCCACCCGAACAGCCTGGCGAGCGGGTACGTGGCAAAACCGATCCCGACCAGGAACATGATCGAGCCCAGTGCGTAACCTGCCAGGACGCCCGTGTTCCCCGAGTCGTTGAACCCGAAGCCATTGCCGATCTGGACGCCTGCCCAGTAGCCCACGACCCCAAGCAGGATTCCCGTGAGGATGTTGGTCGGCAGAACCATGCGGCGCTCGCTGGGTTGGAGCAACGTCGCCCCGCTCGTCATTTCACTCATCTAGCTCCCCTTCACTCGCGGGCTCGGGAAATATTCAGGCGCGTACGGCGGCAATGTAATGTCCGACTGCGACGACTGGAGAGCTGCGACCCACGTCGCGAAGTCGCCCTGGCTCACCACCTGGCCCTGGGTGTCGAACATGTTCCCGTGCCAGATTCCGCACAGCTCTGCGCACCGCACCGTGAACGAACCGGTCTTGCTCGTCGTGACGTAGGTGATGTTGTCGACGCCGGGATTGGCGTCGGCCTTCACGCCGAGCTGATACGCCCAGAACGAGTGGATGACGTCGGTAGACGTCACGTGGAGCTCGACGTTGGCGTTCACCGGCAGCACCAGATGGGTCGACTCGGCGCCACCGTAACCGGGATACCGATAGGTGAAGTACCACTGCTGGGCGATCACCTGCACCTGGAGACGGTCGCTCGAGGATGTACCGACCGTCTGAGAGCCGAGCGAACCGCCCGACGAGGCGAAGGTCGTCGCCGCCGAGGAGTTCGCCAGGCCGTTGATTCCGATGCCGGCGAGCGCGAACACGATCACGGCGGTGGCGATCACCCAAGCCCACTGCATCCTCAGGTTGCCTCGCCGAGGCGGCCCGTCCTCGAGCTTCCCCGGAGCCTGGCGGAATGCGTAGGACGAATAGAGGACGAAGAGCACCACGCCGACAAAGACCGGCGTGCCCAGGATCAGCATGAGGCGCAGCAGGGAGCTTTCGTCCGATGCCTGCTGGGTTTGATCTCCAGGCGGCATGTTGACCTGCATGGCGATCACCACACCGACCACGCTCAGCACCGCCCAGGCGATGGCGAGGCGCAGTGTGTGTGTCCGCTCGGATGCGTTCAATTCGTTACTGGACTACCAGGAAGCCGCCCATGTAGCCGAGCGTCTGCATGGGGCCGCCGTTGCCGTAGATGGTGCCCGACCCACAGGGGACGAAGCACTGCCAGTGGTAGGTGCCCGCCTTACCCACGCGGAACGAGAAGGTGATCTGGTTGAAGCTGTTTGCCGGCGCAGCAGCGCTCAGCCCCTCGAGCGGCACGAACACGCCGAGGTCGGGGATGGCAAACGTGTGCGCGGCATTGGCTGGGTCGTCCAGCTTGGTGAAATCGCCCTGCTGCGGGTTTCCCTGAGCGTCGTAGTACGACATGTGGAAGGTGCCGCCGATGATGCCCTGGGCCTTGCTCCAGAGCGGGTTGCGCAGCCCTGACGGCGTGTCCTCCTGATCGATCACCATGGTGACCACCGAGTTCGCCGGCACCTGGAACGTGGTCGTCGGGAGATACCCGACCCAGGTCGGGTGCGCGTCGTTCGGCCTCGGGTTTTCGATCGCGGCGCCGACCGCGCCCACCACCTCGACGTGGATCACGGTCTCCTTTTCGCCCGAACCGGCGATGGCCACCCTCGGCTGAGAGGCGACCTGCGAGGTCATGGTGTAAGGAAAGGTCTCGACGAAGCGCCCGAGGAAAACAGCGACGAGGGCCAGGAGAATCGCGACCACGACGACCAGCACTACTGCTCGGTTGGCATACCTCGGACCGCTCGTTTCACTCACGTTTCGTGGGAGAGTAACAGTCCGAATATCTTTTGTAAATCCCCAAATTTCACTGAAAACTGACGAACCTCTGAGGCGCGACCTTCAGCTTGCGTTGAGGATCTGGACGTCGGTCTCGAAAGCTGCGGTCTCCGGCACGTCCTCGAAACCGACCCTCTCATAACCGCTCCGATCGATCAGGTAGATCACCGAGCTGTGCGCCATGTCGCCCTGTGCCGCCTGCACGGCCACGCCGTAGCTGTTCCAGACGCTCTGCAGGTCCTGAGGGGTGCCGGTCAGCCATAGATAGTGGTGTCCGAGCCCGTGCGCGTCGGCGAACGCGGCGATGCTGGCGGGCGTGTCTGCGTCCGGGTGCACGCTGATGATGACGACGTCGAACGGCGCGCGGCGGCCCAGATCGGTTTGGGCGCTGCCGAGAAAGCTCGCCTGCAGCGGGCACAGGTTCTGGCACTGGGTGTCGAGAAATGTGAGCGCGAGCACGGTGCCGCGCAGCTGACGCAGTGACACCGTCGCGCCGGTCTGGTCGCGCAGCGTGAAGTCGGGGGCCGCGACCTGGCGCGCATCCATCACCACGCCACCGCCCAGGGCTGGGCCCGGGGCCGGCGCGAGCAGCCGGGGGAGCAGGATTCCGGCCAGCGTCCCCGTGATGGCCGCGAGCGCCACCAGCCAGGCGACCAGGTAGACCCTCCATTGCCGTTGCGTCAGGTGGAGGCGACCCATGGTTATGACGCCGGGAAGGATAGCTCCAGCAGGTGCTGAGTAACCAGTGCTGGTACAAGTACGAGAACGTGACCGTACGCATGAACGCCGATCAGCTGGACCGGGAGCTCGCCCGGCGCGGGTGGAACGCGACCGACCTGGCGCGGGCCTCGGGTTGCAGTGCGGCCACGATCTCCAGCGCACGCCGTGGACGGCCGATCAGCAGCGCGACGCTCTGCAAGATCGCGGAAGCCCTCCGCAACGCCCCCGTGATCCCCGGGATCGACGAGCTCATCGGCACCGAGCTCACCATTGTGGGAGAGCACCTCGCAGCCCACTGATAGGCGCCTCGGTAAGGTCGGACCCGTGGAACGGCGGAGGCTAGGGCGTACCGGCATCGAGGCCCCCGTGATCGGGATGGGCACCTGGCGGACATTCGACACCTCCGACGACCGCCGCGGGCTGGTCACCGCCGCGATCAACGCAGGCATCGACCTTTTCGACTCGTCGCCGATGTACGGGCGCGCCGAGGACACTCTCGCCCGAGCGGTCGAGGGCCGTAGGGAGAAGTTGATCATCGCCACCAAGGTCTGGACCGCAGATGAGGCGGAGGGTCGACGCCAGGCCGAGCGCGCGCTCGTGCTGTTCGGCCACGTCGACATCTACCAGGTTCACAACCTCGTCAACGTGCCGGCGCAGCTCGCGCTTCTCGAAAGCTTGAAAGAGCAGGGAAAGGTCCGAGCCATCGGCGCCACCCACTACCAGGAGCCGGCCTTCGACGAGCTGATGGCGCTCATGTCGAGCGGCCGCATCGACATGGTCCAGGTGCCATACAACCCCCTGCGCCGGGCTGCGGAAAGCAAGCTCCTGCCGCTGGCCGAGTCGCTCGGGCTCGGAGTCCTGGTCATGAGCCCTCTCCAGCACGGCATCCTCGATCGGGGACCGTCAGACCAGGAGCTGAAGGAGCTGGGTGTCGAGACCTGGGCCCAGGCCGTTTTGAAATGGATCGCCAGCGACCCGCGCGTGACGACCGTGCTGACCGCGACCCAGCACGTGGAGCGAGTCATCGAGAACGCCCGCGGCGGAGTACCGCCATTTTTCGACCGCGACCAGCGCAAGCTCGTGGTCCGGATCGCCGAACGCTCACCTCAGCGCTAGGAAGTCGGTGCGCGAGTAGCCTTAAGGCAATGATCAAAATCAGCGAGCTGACCGGCGTTCTACCGGCGCTGGTGTCGCCCCTGAAGAGGGACGGCACCGTCGACGAGGCGGCCATCCCTCGCCTGGTACAGCACGTGCTCGGCGGCGGGGTCCACGGCCTGCTTGCGCTTGGCTCGACCGGCGAGACCGCCTCCCTCGACGAGACGTCGAGGCGCAAGGTCCTCGAGGCGGTGGTCAAGGCGGCTGACGGCCGCGTGCCCGTCCTGTGCGGCGTGGCACAGACCCACCTGGCCGCTGCGCGAGCCGAGCTTGAGGCCGCGGCGCGCCTGGGCGCCGATGCAGCGCTGGTCGCCCCGCCTTTCTACTACCCGATGGACCAGCCCGGCGTGCTCGCGTTCTTTCGAGAGCTCGCGGCGCACAGCCCGCTGCCGATCTTTCTTTATCACATCCCCCAGTTCACGAAAGTCGTCACCGAGCCCGCGAGTGTGGCTGCGCTCGCGCGCGAGGGGACCATCGCGGGCATCAAGGATTCGAGCCGCGACTTCGAATACTTCGAGGGCGTGTGCATAGCGACCCGCGACCTTCCCCGTTTTCGCATCTTCACCGGCAGCGACACGATGCTGCTGCCGTCTCTGGCGATGGGCGGCTCCGGGACCATCTGCGGCGCGGCCAACGTGGCGCCTCACTGGGTCGTGCGCATCTACGACGAGTTCCGGCGCGGCGACCTGTCCGCGGCGCGCCAGAATCAGGACGCGCTCTACCAGCTCGTGGTGGCCGTCCGGGCCGGCGTGTTCCCCGGCGCCATCAAGGCCGCATTGCAGCTCCAGGGCGTTTGCGAGCCGTGGCTGGCTCCCCCTGTCCGGGAGCTGGATGAGCGATTGAAGGCACGCCTGCGCGAGCAGCTCGCCGGCTGGAACCTGCTCACCGCCGCGGCGCCCGACTCGGTCCGTACCTAAAGCACCGCGCGGAGGAGCAACGCCCGGGTCAGGGTCGCCGCTATCCTCGACGGACGTGATCGCATCGATCGGCGACCTCTTGCTCGACATCTCCATTGTCCCCGACGGCGAGCTACGCCCCGACGACGATGCGCCGGCCGTGATCACCATCGGCGGGGGCGGTCAGGCCGCCAACTTCTGCGCGTGGACGGCTGCGCTCTCAGAGCCTGCCCGGCTGATCACACGGGTCGGCGATGACGAGCGCGGTCGGCGGCTCGTGACCGATCTCGAATCCACGGGCGTCGAGGTCTGCCCGGTGTGGGCGGCGGAGCCGACCGGCGCGATCGCCGTGCTCGTCGAACCCGGCGGCAGGCGCACTATGGCGACGCAGCGGGGCGCGAGCGTGGGGCTGACGGCGGACGACCTGGCGGAAGCCTGGCTGGGTGACGTCAAGCTCATCCACGTCCCCGCGTACTCGCTGTTCGTGGAGCCGCTGGCCTCGGCCACCCGGGCCGCGATCGGGCGCGTTCGCGACGCCGGCGGGATGCTGGCGATCGACCTTTCGTCGGCCGCGGGACTGCGCGAGTTCGGGCCGTCCCGGATGGCCTATGTGCTGGCTCGACTCAAGCCGGAGGTGCTGTTCGCAACGCAGGCGGAATCCGACACCCTCGGCGTGCCGCTGGGACACCTTGCGCAGGTTCCGGTCGTCAAGCTCGGGCCGGCAGGATGCACGGTCTTCGGGCGTACCGTCCCGGCGCCGCAGGTGCGCGTAGTCGACCCGACTGGCGCGGGCGACGCTTTCGCGGCCGCATTCTGCAGCGCATGGCTCGGCGGCGCGCCTCCGTACGAGTCCGCCGAGCGGGCCGTCGTCGTGGCCGCCGATTCGACGACGCGGGCCGGAGCCAGGCCAAATTGAGCGACCTGCTTACCATCTCCCTGGAGGTGGCGGCGGCGCTGCAGGAAGGCCGCCCGGTGGTCGCGCTGGAGACATCGATCGTGGGCCAGGGCCTACCCACCCCGCACAACCTTCGTGCCGCACGCGAGTCGGAGGCTGCCATAAGAAAGGAAGGGGCAGTGCCGGCGACGGTGGCGGTGCTCGACGGCCGCCTACGCGTGGGCCTTGAGGATCGCGACCTCCAGCGAATCGCCTCGGGCGCTGTCAAGGTGAGCTCGCGTGACCTCGGACCGGCCCTGGCCAGAGGCGCCGCCGGTGCGACCACGGTCGCCGCCACGATGCGCATCGCATCGATGGCCGGAATCCGTTTCTTCGCCACCGGTGGAATCGGCGGTGCGCACCGCGGGCATCCCGAGGACCAGTCTGCCGACCTCGAAGAGCTAGGCCGCACGCAGGTCGCGGTCTTCTGCGCCGGGGCCAAGATCATCCTCGATCTGTCGACCACGCTCGAGAAGCTGGACAGCCTGGCCGTGCCAGTGCTCGGGTACGGCTGCGACGAGTTCCCCGCCTTCTACACGCGGCACAGTCCCGGCCGCGTCAGGCGGGTCGACGGAGCAGAGGAGACGGCGCGGGTGCTGCGCGCGGCGTGGCAGACAGGTTCGCGCGGGATCGTGGTGGCGATCCCCCCACCGTCCGAGCTGGAGGGAGCGGAGGAGATCGCGGATACGGCCGTCCGCGAGGTCACCGGCGTGTCCGGAGCCGATGTCACGCCCCGCCTGCTGGCGCGAATGGCCGAGCTTTCAGGTGGGAGGTCGGTCGAGGTGAATGTCGAGCTGGTCGTGAACAACGCCGGGGTCGCCGCCCAGGTCGCGCGGGCTTTCGCCGGACTAGACGCCGGATAGACAAAGCTCTTCAACCGGCAGTCGGCGGAATCCTGGAGACCGACGGAGCATTGTTACTCCAGATGGCACAGACCCCGCCCGTCGACCTGGTCGTTTTTTCCGATTACGTTTGACCCTGGTGCTACGTCGACTCGGTCAGAGTCGAGCAACTGGAACGGGAAGGGCTCGTGCGCGTGACCTGGCTCCCGTTTGAACTCCACCCCGAAGCTCCGGTGGAGGGCATCCCGCGGGACCAGTACTTCGGCCGGGCGCGCTCCGAGCAGATGCGCGCGCACCTCCAGTCGATCGCCCAGGAGGTCGGGCTTTCCATGGAGCCTCGCGACGTGATCATCAACTCGCGTCGGGCGCTGGGCGCAGCCGAGTTCGCACGGGAGCACGAGAAGTTCGACGAGATGCACCACGCGCTTTTCAAGGCACATTGGGAGCAGACGGGTCGCCTGGAAGAGGTCGACGACCTGGTTCGCATCGGGACAGGCGTAGGGCTCGACGAGGCCGAGCTCAGGGCCGCCATCGAGAGCGATCGGTACGAAGGCGTGATCGACGAGAACCGCAGGGTCGCCACCTCGGTCGGCATCGACGCGATTCCCGCCCACATCTTCGGACGCCGCTACCTCGTGGTCGGCGCCCACCCGTACGACTCTTTCCGGCAGGTCGTCGACAGGCTCGTAGAAAGCGGTTGATGAGGATCGTCTCGCTCCTGCCGAGCGCCACCGAGTCGCTGTTCGCGCTCGGCCTCGGCGACCGCCTTGTCGCGGTCACGCACGAGTGCGACTTTCCACCCGAGGCGCGCGAGCTTCCCTGCGTGACGCGCTCGACGCTCGGGCTCGAGGGCAAGCGGAGCGCCGGAATCGAGAAGGCTGTCTCGCTCGCGGCCATGGAGGGCCGGCCTCTCTACGAGGTAGACACGCAGGCGATCCTGCGGCTGCGCCCGGACCTCGTGGTGGCGCAGGACATCTGCGACGTGTGCGCCATCCCGGCCGACCAGGTCGCGAGCGACCTGGCGGACATCCCGATGATCAGGCAGCATCCGCACACGCTGGCAGAGGTCCTCGCCGACATCGAAGAGCTCGCCTTCGCCTGCGATGCCGACCCAGCCCCGCTGATGAGCAGCCTCGAACGGCGCCTGGGCGTGGCGCGCCGAAGGGCGGCCGAGCTGTCCCGCGTCCGGGGCGTCTTCCTGGAATGGTTGGATCCCCCCTATCGCGCCGGGCACTGGACCCCCGACCTTTTGTCGCTGGCCGGGATCGACGACCTGCTCGCGCGAGCGGGCGTGCCCTCCATCGCGCTTACATGGGCAGACGTCCGAGCGGCGCGGCCCGAGCTCTTGATCCTTGCGCCTTGCGGATTCGACCAGGAGCGCGCCGAGCGCGAGGCGCAGCTGGTCCGCCATGAGATCGAGCATGTCGGCGCGACGCGGGTGGTGGTCCTCGACGGCTCCGCTTACTTCAACCGGCCGGGCCCGCGGCTGGTCGACTCGCTGGAGCTCCTGGTCGCCAGCCGCTGACGGGACGCCGGGCGGCCGCGACGACCCCTGAATCGAGTTGGAGGTTCAACCGAACTTCGGATATCGCCTACACTCCCAGTCGTTAAGTCGGCGTTGGAGGGGAGATCGAGATGAGACGAGTCGCTTCGGGTATCGCCTGCCTGCTTCTGGTGGCCGCGTGCGGAAGCAGCAGCGGGGGCGGATCCCAGTCCACCACTCCGCAGCGCGGGGGCACGGCCACCATCGCCCTCGAAAGCGAGCTCCGCACTCTTGACCCCCTGGACTCCTCTCAGCTCGTGGAACGCGAGGTCTTCTTCAACATGTACGACTCGCTGTTCACGATCGACCCCTCGCTCAAGATCCAGGCGGGCCTGGTCAAGAGCTGGGACACCTCTGACCCCCTGAACTACAAGTTCACGCTCCAGACGGGCGTCAAGTACCAGGATGGGACGCCGTTCAACGCACAATCGGTGAAGGACAACATCACGCGGTACAAGACCGCGGCGAACTCGCGCCGCAAGTCCGACCTGGCCAGCGTCAGCTCCGTCGAGGTCGTTGACGACAGCCACGTCATCTTCCACCTGAAGAAGCCGGACGCGACATTGCTGGCCACCCTGGTCGACCGGGCCGGGATGATGCTGTCGATGGATGCCGTCGCCAAGGGCGGGACGAACTTCTCCCTCGCTCCGACCGGCGCCGGCAGCGGTCCGTTCGAGTTCGTCGAGTGGAAGCGCAATGACCACCTCACCTTGAAGAAGAACCCGAATTATTGGAAGCCAGGCCTTCCCTACCTCGACGGCATCACGTACCGGGCCATCCCTGACGTCAACGCGATCCTGGCAGCGCTCAAGACCGGCGACGTTGACATCGCGCGGGTGATCGCAGCCAAGGATGTCGCGTCGGTCAAGGCGGATCCATCGTTCATCTACCGAGACACTCCAGCCATTGGGTTCAACGGCTTTGAGCTGAACACCGGAGCGCCCCCGTTCAACGATGCGGCCAAGCGTCAAGCGGTCGCGATGGCCATCGACCGCTACGAGATCCTGAAGAACATCAACTTCAACATCGGGGTGGTCGGCTACGGGCCCATCCCGCCGTCGAGCTGGGCGTTCGACCCGAGCGAGAAGATCTACGACCACGCTGACCCCGCCAAGGCGAAGTCGACGGCCACCGGCTTCACCTTCACCATGAAGACAACATCGGACCCGGTCGCCCAGCAGGAGGCAGCGCTCATACAGTCGGAGCTGGCGGCAGCCGGGATCACGATGCAGATCCAAACCGAGGAGTTCGCGACCTATCTGCAGGAGTGCGCCAGCCACAAGTTCGAGGCTTGCTTCGTGAGCTGGTCGGGTCGCATCGACCCAGACGGCAACATGTACGCGTGGTGGCACACGGGCGGCGACTTCAACGACAGCCTCTACAGCAATGCGCAGGTCGACGCCTGGCTCGAGGACGCGCGGGCCACGGCGGACCAGGCCAAGCGCAAGTCCGACTACGACAACGCTCAGAAGCAGATCGTGGCCGACGCCCCATATGTGTTCACGAGCTTTGGGGTCAGCCAGCAGATCTCCAGCAACAAGATCCACAACTTCACCCTGTACCCCGACTTGATGATCCGAATGGCGGAGGTCTGGAAAGGCTAGGACCTCGATAGTGCCGGCGAGACCACCGGCATGACGACCTACATCCTGCGCCGGCTGGTGTTGATGGTGCCGGTCGCCTTCTTGGTGACCGTCGGCGTGTTCATGCTCATCCACCTGAGCCCGGGGGACCCGGCGCTGATCATCCTGGGCGAGGACCGCTCACCTCAGGCGATCGCGCAGGTGCACCGGGAGCTCGGCCTGGACAAACCGCTCTACGTGCAGTACGTGATCTGGCTCGGCCGGACCGTCCATGGTGACCTTGGCCGCTCGATCACGACCAATCAGCCGGTCTCGATCGCCATCGGAGAGCGATTGCCGGCGACCATCGAGCTGGGCATGGTCGCGTTGTTGTGGTCCCTGATCGTCGCCATCCCACTGGGCACCATCGCCGCTGTGCGACGCGGCTCGTTAGCCGACCAGGTCGCCACCGGCATCACTGTGGCGGGGGTCTCGATCCCGAACTTCTTCATCGGGATCGTGCTGATCTTCGTCCTTTCCGTGACGCTTCGCATCTTCCCATTCGGCGGATACGTCCCGTTCGCTCAGGATCCCTTCGAGAACATCCGCCATGTCATCCTGCCCGCCATCGCGCTTGGGACAGCCGGCGCGGCCATCAACATGCGCTTCACTCGGTCCTCGATGATCGAGGTGCTGAACCACGATTACATCCGGACGGCCCGGGCCAAAGGGGCGTCGTGGCGGCGCGTGGTCTTCGTGCATGCGCTCAAGAACGCGCTCATCCCGGTCGTCACCATCGTGGGCCTGCAGATCGGCGGCATCATCGAAGGCGCAGTCGTGACAGAGACGGTCTTTACGTGGCCAGGGGTGGGCCGGCTGGCCGTGGAGTCGATCTTCGACCGCGACTACACCGTGGTCCAGGGCATCGTGCTGCTCGCCGCATTCTCATACATGGCCGCCAACCTACTGGTCGACATCGTCTACGCATGGCTCGACCCGCGGATCTCGTACGCGTGAGCAACGCCCCGGCTGTCGTCGCGGCTCTGCAACCGATTCGGCGTATCCGCATCCCACTGCTCGAGCTCGCCAGGACGCACCGTCGCGTCACGGTCTCGGCCGTTCTCGTGGCGCTGCTGTTCCTGGTCGCCCTGGCCGCGCCGGTCATCGCTCCGCACGACCCCCTCGCCACCTCACCCGACAATTCGTACCTGCCGCCGTTGAGCCCGGGCCATCTGCTGGGTAGCGACGAGCTCGGCCGCGACCTCCTCAGCCGCATCCTGTGGGGCGCGCGCGTCTCCCTGCCGGTCGCCTTCGTCGCAGTCGCGGTCGGGCTGGTCGGCGGCGGGATCGTCGGGATGTTGAGCGGTTACGCCGGCGGCATCGCCGATTTGCTGCTCATGAGGCTAATCGACGCGCTGCTGGCGTTCCCAGGCCTCATCCTGGCGATCGCCATCGTGGCGGCCCTCGGCCCGGGCCTGCGCAACGCCATGATCGCCATCGGCGTGGTGGCGATTCCCGGTTACGCGCGGTTGGTCAGGGCCTTGGTGCTACAGCTGAAACAGATGGAGTTCGTGACCGCCACCCGCTCACTCGGCGCGACGCCGATGCGGTTGATCCTTGGTCACCTCATCCCCAACCTTTTGAACCCGATCATCGTGCAGATCTCGCTTTCAGCCGGCTTTGCCATCCTCGCCGAGGCGACGCTCTCGTTTCTCGGTCTGGGCGCGCAGGTGCCGACGCCTGACTGGGGGCAGATGATCAACACCGGCTCGGGCTTCCTGGATAACGACCCGTGGCTGGCGATCGTCCCGGGCGCTGCCATCTCCCTCACCGTCTATGCGTTTAACCTCCTGGGCGACTCCCTGCGCGACGCTCTCGACCCGAGGCTGCGATCGTGACGTCATTCGCGCACCTGCTCGAGCTGGAGGACGTCCATACCCACCTGCAGCTCAAGCAGGGCGTGGTCCAAGCAGTCAACGGCGTCTCGTTCAGCGTCGATGCCGGGGAAACCCTCGGGATCGTCGGTGAGTCCGGTTCCGGCAAATCGATGACTGCCCTTTCGATCATGGGCCTGCTGCCCCGCAGAGGGGCGGTGGTGAAGGGTCGGATCAGGTTCAAGGGACGCGAGCTCACGGCCCTCTCCGAAGACGAGATGGAGCAGATCCGCGGCACCGACGTGGCGATGATCTTCCAGGATCCGATGACCTCTCTCAACCCGGTGTACCGGACCGGTTGGCAGGTCGGCGAACCTCTACGGATCCACCGGCACATGAAGACGAGGGCCTCCATCGCGGCCGCGATCGGGCTGTTCAAGAAGGTCGGCATCCCCGAGGCGGAAAAGCGCGTGAGGGAGTACCCGCACATGTTCTCCGGCGGGATGCGGCAGCGGGCGATGATCGGCATGGGGTTGAGCACCAGCCCGAGCCTGTTGATCGCGGACGAGCCGACGACGGCTCTCGACGTTACCATCCAGGCCCAGATCCTCGACCTCTTGCGCACTCTCAATCAAGAGGCCGGCACCGCCACGATTCTCATCACCCACAACCTGGGGGTGGTCGCGGGGATGTGCGACCGGGTGATCGTGATGTACGCGGGAAGGATCGTCGAGCAGGGCCGCACGGAGGACGTGTTCGCGCACCCGGAGCATCCCTACACGTGGTCCCTGCTGCGCTCCATCCCCCGCATCGACGCGGACGAGCACCTACCGCTCAGAGCCATCGAAGGGTCGCCCCCCGACATGGTCCGGCTGCCGCCGGGCTGCAAGTTCCAGCCGCGCTGCCCATTCGCGATCTCGCGGTGCGCGACCGAAGAGCCGGAGCTGATCACGGTCCGCGAGCAGCTCGCCCGATGCTGGGTGACCCAGGACGGCACATCCCTCGATCAAGCGGCCGCGGGTGGCTGACCGGGCCTCCTCGAGAGCGACCGTGGGCGCCGGTTCATGGACGCCGGCCGAGCCTCTTTTGGCCGTCCGTGGGCTGAAGACCTGGTTTCCGATCCGCTCTGGGGTCGTCGGCCGGGTCGCCGGGCACGTACATGCCGTCGACGGGGTCGACCTGACGATCAGGCAGGGCGAGACCCTCGGCCTGGTCGGCGAGTCCGGCTGCGGGAAGTCGACGCTGGGGCGCTCGATCCTGCGCCTGGTCGAGCCGACGGCGGGCGAGGTCTACTTCAAGGGCCGCGACATCCTTCGCTTGGGGTCGTCGGAGATGCGACGGATGAGGCGCGAGATGGCGATCATCTTCCAGGACCCCTTCGCTTCGCTCGACCCGCGACAGAACGTCGAGGACATCCTGGGCGAAGCGCTCGACATCCATCACCTCGCACCGGCAGGAAAGCAGCGGCGAGAACGGATCCTGGAGCTGCTCGGGTTGGTAGGTCTCTCCTCGGATTACGCCGACCGATATCCCCACGAGTTCTCCGGCGGGCAGCGACAGCGCATCGGCATCGCCCGCGCGCTCGCGGTTGATCCCTCCTTTATCGTGTGTGACGAGCCTATCTCGGCGCTCGACGTGTCCATCCAGGCGCAGATCATCAACCTGCTCGAAGAGCTCCAGGACCGGCTCCACCTCACCTATCTCTTCATCGCACACGACCTCTCGGTCGTGAAGCACATATCCGACCGTATCGCGGTGATGTACGTCGGCAAGGTGGTCGAAGTCTCCCCGGCGCGCGACCTCTACCGGAGCCCCCGGCACCCGTACACGGGGTCCCTGCTGTCGGCGATACCGATCCCGGATCCGCGACTGGAGAAGCGGCGCGAGCGAATCCTGCTCACGGGCGACGTCGCGTCCCCGGTCAACCCGCCCAGCGGATGCCGCTTCCGCACTCGATGCTTCAAGGCCCAGCCTCGGTGCGCTGCCGAGGAGCCGCCGCTCGATACCGTGAGCCTTGGGGACCACCAGGCGGCGTGCTTCTTTCCGCTCGAGGCCTGAGGGCGCAAGGCGGCTAGCGGCCGGACGCGTACCCCTGTCCGCCTCGGGGGTTGGCCGCGGCCGAAAGCATCCCGGTCTCGGGGTCCTTTCCGACGGCGCATGTGCGCCCCAGCGACCAGCGGTCCGCCTCCTCGACCTCATGCCCGCGGCGGCGCAGCTCGTCGACGACGGATCGATCCGGGAGCGCCTCCAAGTGCAGCCTGCCGGGGTGGGCGTCATGAGGCGCGAACGAGCTCGGAAAGTGGGACGTGTGAAATGTCGGCGAATCGATGGCCGCCTGGAGCTCGTGGCCGAAGACAGCGTGCGCGAGAAAGAACTCGAGCGTCCATTGGTCCTGCTGGTCACCTCCCGGAGTGCCAAACGCAAGGCGCGGCTGGTCCTCGCGCAGTGCCAGCGAGGGACTGAGGGTGGTTCGCGGCCTCTTGCCGCCCTCTACGCGGTTGGGATGCTCGGGATCGAGGTTGAACATCTGCGCCCGGGTGCCGAGGCAGAACCCGAGCCCTGCGATCACAGGCGAGCTCTGGAGCCAGCCGCCACTGGGAGTGCAGGCGACGAGGTTCCCCCAGCGATCGGCTACGGCAACGTGGACAGTGTCGCCCCTCACCTCTCCCACCGCTTGCGAGCCGGCCCCGGTCCAGTGCCCGTCCGAGACCGCCTGGACGCCGCGCTTGGGCAGCCTGGGCTCGAGGCCGCCCGGCGAGCCCGGCCTGAGCTCGAACGATGCGGTGGGTCCGACCAGGACGCGGCGCTCCTCCGCGTAGCCCCGGCTGAGGAGGGCGTCGAGCGGGACGGGCGCAAACGCCGGGTCCGCATACCATGCCTCGCGGTCCGCGAAAGCGAGCTTGGCGCACTCGACGACGAGGTGGACGTGGTCCGCGGATAGGAATCCTGCCTCTTCCAAATCGAGGCCTTCGAGCAGACGCAATTGCTGGAGGAAGACGGGCCCCTGGCTCCACGGACCGCACTTGGCAACCGTCCAGCCCTGGAAATCAGCCGTCACGGGCTCTTCGTGAGAGGCTGCGAACCTTGCCAGGTCGCCTCCGGCCAGCAGGCCGTGGTGTCGCTCCCCCGAGCTGTCCATGAACTCGGCGCGGCAGTGCCGGTCGATCGCCTCGGCGACGAAGCCCGAGTAATAGCTGGCCAACGCGGCTTCGATCTGCCTCTCACGACTGCTCCCCGAGCCCGCCGCCTCGGCGACCAACCGGCGCATGGTGGCGGCGAGGTCAGGGTTGCGGAAGCGAGACCACGGCGCCGGGACGCCATTAATAAGGTAGATGGAGGCGGAGGACGGCCAGTGATCGCGAAAAAGTGATTCGACCATCGCGATCGTCTCCGAGACTCGAGGCACCAGCGGGTAGCCGCCGTCCGCGTACCCGATCGCGTACTCGAGGACGTCGGCGACACGCCATGTCCCGTGGTCCCGAAGCAGAGTCATCCAGCCCGCGAAGGCGCCTGGCACGCAGGCGGCCACGAGCCCGGTTCCCGGGATGTCGGCAAGGCCCATCGCCTGGATCCGCTCGATCGAGGCCCCGGACGGCGCAGGGCCCTGGCCGCAGATCACCTCGGTCTTGCCGCGCCCGACGTCCCACAGCACGATGGGCAGATCGCCGCCCAGCCCGTTCAGATGAGGCTCGACGACCTGGAGGACGAAGCCCGCGGCCACGGCCGCGTCGAACGCATTGCCGCCGCGCTCGAGCACCGACATGCCGCACTGGGTGGCCAGCCAGTGCGTGGAGCTCGTCATCCCGAACGTTCCTTTCAGCTCCGGGCGCGTCGTGAATCCCACCGC
>Ga0307374_10003018_pt1 | contig 29261 bp, 33 predicted proteins | sample OX3MG_FD_202532 | JGI IMG/M metagenome (GOLD analysis project Ga0307374, IMG submission 202532) | Soil microbial communities from Risofladan, Vaasa, Finland - OX-3 | ecosystem: Environmental > Terrestrial > Soil > Coastal area > Acid sulfate soil | place: Finland: Risofladan, Vaasa | collected... | reverse complement strand
CCGGCCCTCGCGCACGTAGTTGCGCACCGTGCGGACCTGGAGTCCCAGGATCTGGGCCGCCTCCTCTGCCGAGTACAGCTGTTCGGTCATCCCCACCACTCGATGTTATGACCCCTCGCCCCATGCAATGGGTCGTTTACGGCAGTTTACAGTAGTTTGGCGGCGGTTAGAGCAGCTATAACCGCTGGTTAGGGCGCTCGCTGAGGCGTTATATGCCGGCGTCTGGCCACCTAGCGTCCCCTTAGCTATAACCGGTGGTTAGAGCACCTATCGCCCGCAATCATGTCCAGGCGGCCCTGATCCGCCATAGCCCCCAGGGCGTTGACCGCGATAACGCCTCGCTTTGCTGGCTATGCCCGCTGGTTATGGCCTAACCGACCCCAACGCGACGCTAACCGCATAACTCCAGCCTCTGGCGGGTTTAACTCAGGTAAAGGACAAGGCCTCCGATGAGGGGGCCACTACGGGAGGTTCTGATGCGGAAATTGACCCTGGTCGCGGCTGTTGCAGCTGCACTGATCTACGCGCCGGTTGCGCTCGCGGCTTCGTCGCCGACCGTCTCCGCCAGTGCGCCGACAGCGATTGGCCAAACGGCGGCGACGCTACACGGGACGGTGAAGCCCAATGGGCTCGCCACGACGTACCAGTTCGAGTACGGCACCACCGCCGCGCTCGGCAGTAAGTCGCCGGCAACGGCCGGCAGCGTGGGATCCGGCACGGTCGCGGTGGCCGAGTCGGCGAGGATCGTTGGGCTCTCGCCTGATACGAAGTATTACTTCGAGCTCACCGCGTCGAATAGCGCCGGTTCGTCCAACACACCGGTCCAGGCGTTCAAGACGACTGGGAACCCGGCTCCGGGCGTCACGACGGAGCCCGCCGCCAACGTCGGCCGCTACACGGCCACGCTGGTTGGGACGATCAGCCCCAACAACCAGGCAACGAGCTACTACTTCCAGTACGGACTGACCAACACGTACGGGTATCAGACCGCCGGGAAGTCGATCCCGGCGGGCTCGACGCCGATCACGGTGAGCATTACGCTTCCTGGGATCGCGCCGGGAACGATCTACCACTACCGCCTGATCGCCAGCCACGGCCCGACCGCGACGACCGACGGGGCCGACGTGACGTTTGCGACGCTTCCGTGGCCGCGGCCGCACACCAGCCTGCGCTTCGCAGTCCGCCCGCGATTGGCAAAGAAGTCTTCGCCCAGGTTCACGGCACGCGGCCACATTGGCCTCGCCTACACGACATCAGCCGCATTGGGATGCCACGGGTCGGTGACGATCGGTTACTACCGCGGCCGGACCAAGGTGGCTGCTGCAAAGGCAGCCGTCAACTCGTCATGCGCCTTCAGGGCGAGCACGCGGATCAGGCACCTCGGCAGCGGCCGCGTCCGCCTCATCGTGAAGCTGCGCTTCAACGGTGACGACTACGCCGCGCCCTCGCGCACGAGGACGACGGTGGTCACGGTCGGCTGAAGCGCTTAGCGGGTTGGGCTGAGTCGGCGGGACGCCGGCTCAGCCCAGGCCTGAACTAGCGACCACCTCCGCGATGATCTGCGAGAGCCGGCTCCCCTGCCAGGCGACCGGAGAGCTACCCGGAGCGTCGGTGATCAGCCGCGAATTGGGGAGCGCTTGCGCATATGCGATCCCGAGCTCCTCCGGGTGCTCGGGATCGGCGTCATCGTTGGAGGCGACGACCACCGCGGGCACCGTAACGGCCGCCAACTCCCTCAGGCTCGCGAATGGTCGCGACCGCGGGAGCGCGCTGAGCGCGTCTGCAAGCGCTTCGGGATGGTCGTGCTCCGAGAGTCGCTGGCGTGTGACCTTCAAAACCGTGGCCGCAAACCCTGGTTTGGCCGTCTCAGGGGCGCCCATCGCCTCGATGAAGCCCTCCACCCCACCGGTGCGCAAGCCCTTGGACAGGCGGTCCCAGTGCTCGAGCCGCTCCTCCCCGACCGGATCGCCGCTGTAAGCCGGCGTTATGACGACGACTCCCGCGACTCGTTCGGGGTGGCGCAGGGCCACGTTGAGCAGCGTATGCGCGCCCATCGAGGCGCCCGCGAGCACCGCCCGCGCCACCCCACCGGCGTCAAGCACGGCGATCGCGTCGTCCGCGAGCAAATCGTAGGTATAGGCGTCCGGACTGGGAGCCGGCGACGAGTGACCATGCGCCCGGGCGTCGTATTTGATGACGCGGTGCCCGGAGCGCTCGAGCATCTTCGACCCCATCACGACGTAGCGGCGAGTCGCGGTCAACCCGTGCAGCAGCAGCACCGGCGGGCCGTCACCGGACTCGTCTGCGGACAGCGTGACGCCACCGCTCTGGATCGTGAGGTCGGCTGCCACGACTCGGAGACTCTAAGCTCAGAGACGTATGGACGTCACCGAGGCGACATTCGCCACCGCCGTAATCGAGCGCTCGAAACAGGTGCCGGTCGTGGTCGACTTCTGGGCGGAGTGGTGCGCCCCCTGTCGCCAACTCGGCCCGGTGCTCGAGCGCGCCGTGGCGGAGCGCGGCGGCAAGATCGAGCTCGTCAAGGTCGACACCGACAGCAATCAGCAGCTGGCGCGGGCGTTCAGCATCCAGGGAATCCCTGCGGTCAAGGCCTTCAAGGACGGCAGCGTCGCCTCCGAGTTCGTCGGCGTGCAACCGCCGGACGCGGTCGATCGCTTCCTCGACGCGCTGCTTCCCTCGGAGGCGGACGGTCTGGTCACGCAGGGCGACGAGGCATCGCTCAGGCGCGCGGTCGAGCTCGAGCCCGGCCGTGCCGACGCCGCCGTGCCACTCGCCAAGCTGCTGCATGCGCGCGGCGAGGCGGACGAGGCCGCGGCGATCCTGGAGCGTGTGTCAGGAAGCTTCGCGGCCGACGGTCTGCTCGCCCGCATCGACCTCGAACGCGCCGGGACGCCCGAGCTCGGCGATGCCTTCGCCGCGCTTGACGCCGGGGCGACTGAGCGTGGGCTCGATCTGCTGCTCGACGCGATCCCGTCTGCGGATGGCGAAAGGGACGAGCTCCGCAAGGTCATCGTCGGCGTGCTCGACGAGCTCGGTCCCGAGAGCGAGCTCGCGCGCGCCTCGCGCCGCCGGCTCGCCACCGCGCTTTACTAGTGCCGTGACTCGCTAATTCGCCTCACGGCACAAGCGTTAGACGCAGAGCGCCAGCTGCTCGGGCTCGACCTCGGCCGAGCTGAGGCCGGCGACACGCACGCCCAGCAGTCTGACCGGGCGCGGCGGCTCGAAGGCCCTCAGTAGCTCGAGCGCCACTCTCCCGACGTCCTCGACACCGTTCACCGGCACCGCCAGCGTGCGTGCGCGCGTGTGCGTCGAGAAATCGTCGAGCCGCACCTTGATCCCGACCGTGCGCCCGCGGCGGCCCTGGCGCCCAAGTGCCGCACAGAGTTCGTCGACCTGCCGTGCCAGGACCATCTCGAGCTCCGAGAGTTCCTCGACGTCGCGGTCGAAGGTCAGCTCGCGTGATTCCGACACGACCTTGCGCTCCTCGGTCACGACACTGTCGTGCTCGAAGCGCGCCAACGCCTGCAGATACAGCGCCGTACGGGCCGTGAATGCAGAGCCGAGAGTCTCGAGCGGCGCGTGAGCCAGTGCGCCCACCGTCCCCACGCCCAGCGCCTGCAGGCGCTCCGCGGTCTTGCCGCCGATCCCCGGGATCAGTCTGCAGGGCGACTGCGCGAACCGCGCGCATGCCTGCGCCCGCGTCAGGACGACGAATCCGTTCGGCTTCTCGGCATCTGAGGCGACCTTCGCGACGAGCTTGTTGGGGCCGATCCCGACGGACGCACTCAACCCCGTCCGCTGCTTGATCTCGGCGACGATCCGGCGCATGCCGGCCTTCGGCACCGGGAGGCCTGTCAGCTCCAGATACGCCTCGTCGAGGCCGACCACCTCGACCGTCTCGACGTTGCCCCTCACGATCCCCATCACCTCGGTCGAGGCGGCCCGGTAGTAGGGGAAGTCCGGTGGCAGGAACACGCCCCGCGGGCACAGCCGCCGCGCCTGGGAAGCGGGCATCGCCGAGCCCACGCCAAAGCGCCGCGCTTCGTAAGAAGCGGTCGTAACGACCGACCTCGGGCCACCGCCGGCGACGATCACGGGCCGGCCGCGCAGTTCCGGCCGCCGACGCAGCTCCACGGACACATAGAAAGCATCCATGTCGAGATGTCCGACGCAGCGCTCGCTCACGCCATGTATGCAAGCGCGCCCTCCGGACAGAACACCTGTTCGCGTTCGGGGGGCTCCCCTACATGTTGGTGCGGGACTTCACCAGGCCCGCGTGAGGCCCGAGGATCGCGCTGGTCCCGTGCTGGATCAGCCCAACTGCGTAGGAGGGCCAGAACTTGCCCACACCAGGGTCACCGGCGCCGCAGGGGCCGTCGGAGTTGCCGGGATCGTTGAACCAGAGCAGCCCGTCGAGGTACTCGTAGCCGGTGTCCCAACTCAGCGGCCCGGCACCGCGGCCTGCCGGGTTGCAGAGGCTCTCGTTGCCGTTGTTCTTGCGGTCGCTGGGCACGAGCGGTCCGCGACCGGAGTCGTCGCTCTGAACGATGAAGTGCTTGCCGCCGGTCAGGCGCGCGATCTCCTGGCCGTAGTGGATGTCGCTGGTCAGCCAGTCGTAGTGGGTTGCGTTGACGAAGAATCCCGCCGCCTGCGCGATATCGGCCTCCTTGAGATCACGGGCCGTCTCACGGGCCGTGAGCCATCCGTCGGGCGCGCCGGCGTCCATGTAGATCAGCAGGTGAGGATCCTGTGAGAGCACGTTGACCGCGTAGGCCAACTCGTCTTTGAGGCGGACCTGCAACTGCGCGTGGCTGAGGCAGTGCGTCTCCATCAGCGAGTCCTCCTCGAGGTAGAGGACGACGCGGAAGTTGCCGATGCCGTGCGCTAGCTGGGTGATCCAGTTCTGGTAGCGCTTCTCGATTGCGCTCGGGTTCTCGCAAGCGCCATGCACGAGCGAGTAGGTGCTGAGCGCGACGGTCGTGTTGGGCTGCGCGGCTTCGGCGTCGGCGAGATACTTCTCGACCGTGTTGGCGAGCGTCGCGGCCGGCTGGTTCCACATCCAGAAGCGATAGCTCCAGGACCCGGGCGTCATCGCGAACTTGTCGAGCGCCTGTGCCCAGGCGGGGTGTGAGCCTTCGTAGACATGTGCGTACTCCCCCGGGGCGGTCTGTGACCCGAACACGTACCACTTCACGTATTGCAGCGGGTCGCCGTTGGTGGGCGTCTGCGTATAGCCGAGCGGATTTTCCGGATCCTTCACGTCCAGCGGGTCGTTCTGCAAGAGCTCGATCGTCGCCTGGCTGGGGGTTCCCAGTGGCTGCGGGTGGGCACCGTAGAGGTAGGCGCGCGCAAACCGCATCGGCCCGTTGATGCCCTGGTCGTGGATCGTCATGTCGAACGTGGCGGTGCTCTGCCCTGGCGCGAAGCGGACCGTGCTGTTGGGGACCTTGTCGAAGGGGTTACCGGCCTCGGAACCCTTGTTGGTGACGCCGTAGTACACGGTCTCAGGCCCGGAGGTGTCCGTGCGAGTGATCGTTACGGCGAACTGCCCGACGGCCTCACTGGCCCGGTAGACGGCGCTCGAGAACGAAACGCTCCCGGACTTCGAGTTGTCGGCGCCGCTGTGCCCGGTGCGCACCGACACGCCCGCGGCAAACACCTGCGGAGCCAGCGCGAGGCAGATGACGGCGCTCGAAACGAGCGTGATTATGCGGCGGTGCTTGTTGCTCACATGGTCCTTATCGGCGCGATTGCTCCGATGGTCAAGCTACCGCCGGTGCCTCGACAGATCTACGAGGCGCGTAGCCCCTGCGATCTGGCCAGCGCGGCGATCAGACCGACGCGAGCACCTGTGCCACGCCCCACATGCCGAGATAATGCGCGGTGTTCTGGTTGAGATCGAAGCTGCGGCCGTACACGTACGGGCCGCGGTCATCGACGGTCGCGACCACGGTGCGGCCCCCGTAGGAAAGTGTCACCTTGGTCCCGCACGGGAGCGTCTTGTTGGCGACGCCATAGGTGGCGTGAAAGCCGCAGGCCGTGTTGCCGGCGTCGTCGTACCAGGACGCGACGGTGGGCTGCAGGCCGACGATCTTCCCTGCGGGCGCAGACGCCGCGCGGCGGCCGGCGCCGCCGTCGTAGCGCACGCGGACGGGGGTGGCGCCGCCACCGCGCACCCGGTAGCGGATGCCGAAGCGGCCGCCGCGGCGGGTGCGGCCGATGGCGAGTGTGCGCCAGCGGCCTCCGGTTCGGGCAACGAGCTTCACCTCAGTGCGCCGGGCGCTGGGAAGCAGGAAGCCGTGCACCACGACGGTGCTGCCGCTCGGGCGCACAATCGCGCCGCGCTTGACCACGAACCGCGAGACCGCGCCGCTCGCAGCTGCTGAGTCGCTTCCGATGATGAGTCCGACCACCGGCAGTGTGACAAGAAACAAGCCCGTCGCCAGCTTTGCCGCGCCGGGCACGCGCGATCTTCGAATGGCTCTCATGTGCTGAGGCCCTCCTTTTCAACTCCTCGACCGGGCGCCTACGGGGTTAGCTGACGGGCTCGCGGAAGCCGCACCGCGCCTGTTGGCGCTGACGCACTCTCGCTACGGGTGGAGCCGGCTTTTCGCCGACAACCGATTCGCCCCAGCCAGGTGCTATCTGCCTGGCAATGGATCCCCCGTTCGCCCCGCACCGGGCGGAGACGATTCGGCAGGTCGATTTGATGTAGCGGGCAGCGTGCCAGCGATAAACGGCCGCCGTGTGTGACCTTGGTCACGTAATGCCTGTTAAGAGAGTGTTTGTCCCTGCAAATAGACATTTTTCTGGGGCTTGCAAGAATGGACGTGTGCCCCACGTGGATCGCCTCAGCGGCCTTGACAGCTCGTTTCTGCACCTGGAGGGCGGCGGCGCGCATATGCACGTGGGCGCCTGTGCCATCTTCGATGGACCTGTTCCCGCATACGAGGACCTCGTCCGGACGGTTGGCGAGCGCCTCCACCTCGTTCCGCGCTACCGCCAGCGACTCGCGTTCGTGCCGCTGCAGCAGGGACGCCCAGTGTGGGTGGACGACCCGCAGTTCCGTCTCCCCTTCCATATCCGTCACACCGCCCTACCCAAGCCCGGCAGCGACGAGCAGCTGCGCGGGCTCGCCGGTCGCATCTTCTCGCAGGCGCTCGACCGCGGACGCCCACTCTGGGAGCTATGGCTCATAGACGGGCTGAGCGGCGGGCGCTTCGCGCTGGTCTCGAAGACCCATCACGCGCTTGTCGACGGCATCTCCGGTGTCGACATCGCGAGCATCATCTTCGATTCGAGTCCCGACCCGCGCCCGGTCGCGCCGCCACCGCGCCCGTGGCTGCCGCGCCCGATGCCGACGGCGGCGCAGCTTCTGGCGGACGCGCTACTCGAGCGCGCGACCGTCCCGGGTGAGGCGATGCGCAGCATCACATCGCTGGTACAGGGCCAGCGTGAGCTCCTCGGCCGCGCCGGCACCGCGCTTGCAGGGCTCGGTGCGCTCGCGTGGGCCGGACTCGAACCCGCGCCGCGCAGCCCCTTCAACGTGCCGATCGGCCCGCATCGCCGGTTCATGGCGGTCGACGCTTCGCTGGGCGAGTTCCGGGTTCTCAAGAACGCCCTCGGCGCCACGATCAACGACCTGATCCTCACGGTGGTCGCGGGCGCGCTGGGCAGCTACATGCGCCGCCATGCGTTCGACACCGACGAGCTAGTGCTCAAGGCGCTGGTGCCGGTCTCGGTTCGCGAGCCGAGCGAGCGCGGCGCGCTTGGCAACCGGCTCGCGGCGATGTCGGCGCCGCTACCTGTCGGGATCGACGACCCGGTCGAGCGCCTGGCGGTGATCTCCAAGTCGATGGCGGGCATGAAGCGCTCCGGGCGGGCGGTCGGTGCCCAGACGCTGGTTGAGCTGTCCGGTTTCGCCTCGCCGACGCTCGTGGCGCTCGCGGCACGGCTGCAGGCGCGCCAGCGCCTCTTCAATGTGGTCGTGACCAACGTCCCCGGGCCCCAGTTCCCGCTCTACCTGTTGGGCCGGCACATGCGGGCGATCTACCCGCTGGTGCCGCTCGCCGCCAACACGGCCCTCGGCATCGCGGTGATGAGCTACGACGGCGCGCTCAACTTCGGCTTGAACGCCGACTACGACGCACTCCCGGACCTCGAACTGCTGGCCGACGATCTGCGCGACGCGATCGCTGCACTCGTCAACGCCGGGGTCGCAATGCCGCCAGCGCCCGCGCCGGCCTGAGCCGAGCGCGAAAGCGCTCGCCTGCGCGTGCTCAACTGGGCGACGGCGGATCCCGGATCGCCATCGTCACCCGCGACAGCGCACACAGCCGACCCTGATCGTCGCGCATCTCGACCTCCCACACCCAGGTCGTGCGGCCCGCGTGCTTGCGCACCGCGGTGGCGTGGATCGTCCCGGCGCTGACCGGTCGCAGGAAGCTCGCCTGATTCGACAGTCCGCTCGCGACCTTGCCCTGGGGCAGGACAACCTTGACCGTTGCGTAGGACGCCAGACCCTCGGCGATCGCGGCGTAGATGCCGCCGTGCACGATGCCGAACGGCTGCTTGTGGTCCTCCCTGACGGCGAGCTGCGCGCGCGCCAGCTCTGGGTTCAGTTCAAGCAGCTCGAGCCCGTAGAACGCGTCGTAGCCACGGCTCTCGGTGAACGGATCGGCGCCTGACATTCGCGCTCACGATAACGCGCGCGGCAGCCGGTTCACACCCGCACGCTCCACTACGCTCTGCACGCCATGGGTGCCATCGACAAGCTGCCGCCCGACCAGCGGGCCGTCCTGCAGATGGTGTTGCAGCGCGGCCACAGCTATGACCAGATCGCGGGCCTGCTGTCGATCGATCGCGAGGCGGTCCGTCAGCGTGCGCTCGACGGCTTCGATGCACTCACGCCGATAGCGATCCTGCCGGGACCCGAACGCGCGCTCGTGACCGACTACCTGCTCGGTCAGCTCCCGGACAGGGTCGCCGAGGAGGTCCACGGCTACCTGCAGACCTCCGATGCCGACCGCGAGTGGGCCACGGCTGTCGCCGCCGAGGTGGCACCGCTCTCGCCACGGCCGCTGCCTGAGGTCCCGGTCGGCGCCCCGCTGGGCGCCGACGACTGGCTTGTTGGTGGCCTCGAGCCGCCCAGCGATTCGCCCGCGGACGTGTCCGAACTGCCGCGCGCGAGTCATTGGGAGCTGCCGCTCGAGAACGAAGAGGAGCCGCCCGGGGCTGTCCCGTCGCGTCCCAGCTCGCGGCGCGGCGGCACGATCCTGCTGGGCAGCGTTGCCGTCCTGATCGTCGCGGGGATCCTCGTCGCAGTGTTGAGCGCCGCTGGCTCGAGTCCCAAGAAGGCGACGTCGACCACGGCGAGCACCACGACGCCACAGATTCTCGCCCAGCTGAACCTCACCTCGCCGAGCGGTGCGGGCAAGACGGTCGGGGTGGCCGACGTGATTCGCGAGAACGGTGTACCCGGCATCGTGATCGACGCGCAGGGCCTTCCGGCGAACACCGCGCACAATGCCTACGCCGTCTGGCTGTACAACTCGCCGTCCAGCCACAGCTTCGCCGGCTTCGTAAAGAACCTGGTCACCAAGAACGGCAGGCTCGCGGCGCAGGGCAGGCTCCCCGCGGGCGCGAGTAGATACCACCACCTGCTGATCACGCTCGAGACACAGCAAAAGCCGACCAGCCCTGGTGAAGTCGTATTGTCGGGCCCGTTCCGAGAGCACTCCTGACGAACGGCCGATCCGCGGCATTCGTGCGGGCGAGCCGGTCAGAACAGCGCTGAGAGCCCTCGCAGCGCAGATTCCACGCGCCGACGCGCCGGACGGCGCTGAAGCAGGGCTCCGGCGCGGAGCGAGCCTTTCAGCTGCTGGCGCTCCTCCACCGTGACGATGCAGGCGTCGCCGTCGGGCAGCAGCGTGATGGTCGTGGTCCAGGCGCTGAGGAGCCGCTCGAACGGCGTCCCCTGGAGATCCTGGGTCCACGTCAGGCGCTCAGGCGCGCGCGACTCGACGATCCGGAAGTCCAGTCGCATCGGTTTGCCTCGCCGCGTGGGGATCACCTCGGTGAAGCGATCGCGGGCGACGTTCTCCACGCGCGTGACTCCAGGCCACCAACGCGGCAGGTGGTGCGCGTCGGAGACGACCGCCCAGATCTCCTCCGCCGTGCCCGCGATCTTCTGACTGCGGGTCACTGCCGAGACTTCGTAGGGGAATGATCTGCGACCTTCACGGCGTCTGGACAGCCCCTTTAGTGCGCCCGTCTGGCGGCTGGTACCACCAGTACCTGCCTTGCGAGACGGTCTCCCCAGTCACGCCCAGCCACTCATCAATTCCCACAACTAATTCCCCCTACGGACCCTTAGGCGTACTGGATCAGCGAGTGGACCGAGTAGCCCTCGAGTTGCTTGCGGCCCTCGAAGGCCTCGAGCTCCACCAGGAACACGCACGCGACGACCTCGCCGCCGAGGCGGCGGACGAGATCCGCCAGTGCGCGCGCGGTGCCGCCGGTTGCGAGCAGGTCATCGTGCAGCAGCACACGGGCGCCGCCGGCGAACGCGTCGGCGTGCATCTCCAGCGCATCGATCCCGTACTCGAGCGCGTACTCGGAGCTGACGGTCTCGTGCGGCAGCTTTCCCCGCTTGCGCGCCGGCACGAAACCCGCGTGCAAGCCGCGAGCGAGCGCGCCGCCGAGGATGAAACCGCGCGCCTCGGCCGCCACGACGAAGTCGATGTCGAGATCGCGCGCGTACTTGGTCAGGCGCGAGACGGCGGCGTCCAACGCGCGCGGGTCCAACAGCAGGGGCGTAATGTCCCTGAAGAGGATCCCAGGCGTTGGGAAGTCAGGGATGTCGCGAACGAAGCCGCGGAGATTGACGCCGTCCTCGGAGCGGGCAGCTGACATCGAGTCAGGTCGGTCAGGTCGCGATCTTGCGCAGGTCGCGAATCAGCAGCAGGTGCTTGAGGTGGGTGGTGACCGACGCTAGGTTCTCGAGCGCCTCCACCGCCTCCTTACGCCGCTCGGGGTTGCGAGAGCGGAGCGCCGGGGCGAGGATGCTCTGGAGCAGTTGCGCCTCACGGTCAGCCGAGGTGCGGAACACCCGCAGGTTGCGGCCGCCGACCCCGTAACGGGCGAGTTCCGAGACGGCGCGCACGATCTCCCGCTCGGTGTCGTCGAAGTAGCGTGCCCCACCGCGTACATCACCCTTGATCACCGAGAACTCGACGAGCTCTGCCACCAGCTTCGGGTCGGCGCCCGTCTCCTCGACAACATCCTCGAGCGAATACAGCGCGCCCGGATCTCCGGTCACCGTGGTTCGCCGCAGCGTGTGTGCGTCGGCTCCGGAGCCGACCTCGCGGTCGCTGCGGCCGCCGGCGAGCTCGTGGCGGATGACGCGCAGCGGCAGGAACTCGTCGCGCTGGAGCCGCAGGATCGTCCGCAGGCGCTGGACATCGTCGGGCGTGTAGAGCCGGTAGCCGCCCTGTGTGCGGCGTGGCGTCAGAAGCTTCTGGTCCTCCAGATAGCGGATCTTGGAGATCGAGATATCCGGGAACTCGAGTTCGAGCGCCTTGCATACGGCGCCGATCGTGACCGCCTTCTGGCGCGGTCGGCCGTTGTCTGCCGGAGGCGGTTCGGGCAGATCGAGTGGAAGCTCGTTGCGATCGGTGGCTGCCATCAGTGCCCCAGAAACGCGAGCTTGTATTTGCCGATCTGCAGCTCATCGCCGTCGTTGAGCCGTTGTGATTCGATGCGCCGCCGGTTCACGTACGTGCCGTTGAGCGAGCCGCAATCGTCGAGGTAGTAGTGCTCGCCGCGCTTGACGACGACGGCGTGGTCGCGCGAAACTGTGACGTCGTCCAGGAACATATCGCTGTCGGGCCTGCGGCCCACGGTGAGGCGTGCGCGCTCGAGCGGAAATGCCTCGCCGGCGCGCCCGCCGCCCGCGCGGATGACCAGCGCCGCTCCGCGTGCGGTGACGGCCTCGATCTGGACCTCCTCGAAGTCTCCGGCCTCGCCGATCATGTAGGTCGCGGTTGAATCGCCGGTGCTGGGGTCTGAGCCGCCCATGAAGGCGCCGCAGCGCTGGCAGTAGTTGGCGCCGTCGGCGTTGGCGAAGCCGCACTCAGGGCAGTGCTGGGCCACGATCTTGGCGTCAGCCGCGGTCTGGAGACTGCTCGCCCGGCGCTTCGTCCGCGGGCGGGTAGTTCCCGGTCAGGATGTCCGTGAGCTGCTGCACGTCGGCGCCGCTGATCACGAGCTCGCCGCTCTCATCCTTGCGCCGCAAGCGGTTGACGAGCTCGGCCCGCAGGATGTCGATCTTGCCGTGGAGCAGCCGCCGTTTGTAGGAGACCTCGATCTCCTCGTCCTTCATCTCCTTGATCAGGTCCTTGAGCTCTTGATCCGTGAGCGAACCGAGGTCTGGAAAGGTGTCCATACGGCTAGTCCTCCGTGCTGCAGCGCGACGATCGAGAATGATCCGTGAGAGCTGAGTATAACTGCCGTGCTCAGAGGGTCAATCTGAGCTTGAGAGTTCTTGCAGACCCAGGCGAATGTAAAGATAGGTCGCGGTCAGCGACAGCGCCAGTCCGACGTAGAGCATCACCAGCGCGAGCCAATGCACGCCTGCCATCGCGAAGAACGGCGCCCCCATCGTCGGCGCGACGGCCAGTCGTCCCACCCAGTTGATCTTGATCTCGACGCCACGTCGAAGGCTGTAGCGGCTCAATACGACCATCAGCAGCTCACGCGCTATCACGATCGCCAGCGCCCAGCGGGGCAGTAATGCGAAGTCCCACGCCACGGCCATTCCCGAGATCACCAGCATGCGATCGATGATCGGGTCGAGCAGCGCGCCGAGGCGGCTGAACTGCCCCGTCAGACGGGCCGTGAAGCCATCGAGGTAATCGGCCCAGCCGATGACTCCGAACAGCGTGGCGCCGAGAGCACTGCGGCCGTCCGAGCTCGAGACGGCCACGATTAGGAACACCGGTATCAGCGCCAGCCGCGCGAATCCAATCGCGTTCGGGATCGTCAGCGGGTGCAGGGGCTGGTCAGACCGTGTCGCCTCCGGGTTCGGGCCGGAGCGATCGACGCCGAGCAGGCGCTTCGTGCTCAGCCGAGCTCGCGCCACAGGTCAGCGATCGCTGGTGCCGCGCCCTCCAGCGGGAGGGCGCGGGCCTCCTGCCCCCTGCGCACCTGCACCTCGAGTTCCCCAGCCTGCAGCGTCCGGCGTCCTACCGTCACGCGCAGCGGGCAGCCGAGCAACTCGGCATCGGCGAACTTCTCGCCGGGCCCGGCGTCGCGCTCGTCGTAGATGGCTGTGAGTCCGGCCGCCTGAAGCTCCTCGTAGAGACGGTCAGACAGCGCGCGCTCGTCGGAACCCGGCTTGCCCAGCGTCACCAGATGCACGTCGAACGGCGCGATCGCGGGCGGCCACGAGATCCCGCGGTCGTCGGCGAACTGCTCGATTGCGGCGGCGGCGATGCGCGCCGGTCCGATGCCGTAGCACCCCATCCAGAGCGTCTGACTCGCGCCGGCCTGGTCGAGGTAGCTGGCGCCGAGCACGTCGCTGTACCGCGTGCCGAGCTTGAAGATGTTGCCGACCTCGATTGCGGGCTCGATCCGCAGCGGGTGCCCGCCGACCGTGTCCCCTAAGACGACGCTGCGCACGTCCGCCGACTCGTAGACGAAGTCCCGCCCGGGGACCACGCCGCGAAGATGCTCGTCGCGACGGTTCGCGCCGACGACGTAGCCGCCGGCGTCGGCGCGCACGGCCTCATCGAGAACGATCCGCATCTGTGCCCCCACCGGACCGATGAAGCCTGGCGGGCCGAGGCGCTGCTCGATCTCCTCGGCTCGCGTGGGGCGGAAATCCGAGCCGAGCGCCAGCCGGAGCTTGACCTCGTTGACGCGGTGGTCACCACGAACGACGATGAGCACGAACGAATCGTCCGGCAGCACAACAGGGAAGGCTTTGAGCAGCGCGCCGTCAGCCAGGCCGAGCGCCCCGGACACCTGCGCGACGGTCGTCATCCCCGGTGTGTGCACGGCCTCCGGCGCATCGAGCGCGGCGGGCAACTGGACCGACTGGGCCTCCGCGGCGGCAACCTCGACGTTGGCAGCGTATCCAGGCGCCAACGCGACGTCGTTCTCGCCGGCGGGGCAGGGCGCCATGTACTCGTGAGCGCCAAACCCGCCCATCGCGCCGACATCCGCCTCGACGCTGTACCACTCGAGCCCGCAGCGGTCGAAGATGCGGTCATAGGCGCGCGCGTGCTTGTCGTAGGAGACGTCGAGCCCCTCGCGATCGCGGTCGAAGCTGTATGAGTCCTTCATCACGAACTCGCGGGAGCGCAGCACCGCCGCTCGCGGGCGCGGCTCGTCCCTTTCCTTGGTCTGGAAGTGGTACAGGATCTTCGGCAGGTCGCGGTAGGAGCGGATCACCGTCGAGGCATGCGTCGTGACAACCTCCTCGCTCGTCGGGCCCAGGACCATGTCGGCATCCTTGCGGTCCTTGAGCTTGAAGAGCTCTTCGCCAAAACCCTCGTAGCGTCCGCTGCGCTTCCAGAGCTCCGCGGGCTGCATGATCGGCATGAGCATCTCCATGCCGCCGATCGCGTCCATCTCCTCGCGCACGATCTGCACGACCCGCTCGTGCGTACGCCAGCCTGCCGGCAACCACGTCCACAGTCCCGCGCCGACCTGGCGGATCAGCCCGGCGCGCACCATCAGCTTGTGGCTCAGCGCCTCGGCGTCGGCCGGCGGTTCACGTTCGGTCGGAAGCAGGTACTCGGAAAGGCGCGGCATGGCGAGCAAGCGTACCCGTGGCGCTGGCCGAGACGCCGGCAGAGGCCACCGAACAGGCGCTCTGATAGAACGAAATCAGCAGAGAGAGACCCCGGAGACAGGAGTAAACATGGCCTTTTCCGTACCAGACCTCCCCTACGCCTTTGACGCGCTCGAGCCCTACATCGACGCTCAGACGATGGAGATCCATCACGACAAACACCACGGCGCGTACGTCACCAATGCAAACGCCGCCCTGGCGGGCACCGAATGGGCCGACACGCCGGTGGAGGACATCCTCAAGAGCCTCGGCGCCCTCCCGGCCGACAAGCAGGGCCCGGTCCGCAACAACGCCGGCGGTCACTACAACCACTCGCTCTTCTGGGTGTCGATGGGCCCCGGCAAAGGTGGTGAGCCCGCCGGCGCGCTGGCTGACGCAATCGCCTCGACGTTCGGCTCCTTCAGCGACTTCCAGGCAAAGCTGAAGGCCGCGGGCATCGGCCGGTTCGGCTCGGGCTGGGCCTGGCTCGTGCACAACGGCTCGGGCCTTGAGATCGTCTCAACGCCCAACCAGGACAATCCGATCAGCGACGGTAAAACGCCGCTGCTGGGCGTCGACGTCTGGGAGCACGCGTACTACCTGAAGTACCAGAACCGGCGCCCCGATTACCTGGATGCGTGGTGGAACACGGTCAACTGGGACACCGTGGCTGAGAGGTTCGCCGCGGTCTGACCGTTTGGGTTGAGAGGCCCTGGGATTGGTCCCGGGGCCTCTCCCCTGCGGCGCCCGTGACCCGAACTTTCGACGTATGGAGCGCAGAACGAGCACCATAGGTCGAAAGTTCGCGCCAGGTAACCGCCCTCAAAGCTTGGACGACGGCGCTGACGGCTATTGGCGGTGAGTCATCGCCTGAAGCGCCCAGCCGTTGCCGTCGGGGTCAGTGAAGTAGACGAAGCTCCCCCATGGGAAGACCTGTACGTCGCTGACCTCGACGCCGCGCGCTGCCAGCTCTTGGCGGCTCGCCTCGGCATCGTCCACCACCATCTGCAGGCCCTCGACCGAGCCGGGAGCCATCTGGTGCGCACCGGAAGTGAGGGCGATCGAGCAGGCGGAGCCGGGCGGCGTGAGCTGCACGAAGCGGAGCTCGTCGTTGACCTGAGTGTCGTTGTCGGCGGCGAACCCCACCTTGTCGACGTAGAACGCCTTCGCCCGGTCGATATCGGATACCGGAACCTGGATCAGCTCGAGTCGCATCGCGGTTGCCATCTTGGTCTCCTCCTTCAGCTAGAACAGTGGTCGTGATAGGCTGTCTTTTAGTGTCTAAATAGTTTAGCAACTAAGAGAGTGACCCGCAAATGCCTCCCCGGTCGAAGGACGGACTGATCGACGAGTTGATCCAGGAGTTCAGGGCGAGCGGCAATCAAGACCAGGCCTTTGACAACGTCGCGGCCGAGTGGCTTGGTGTCGGCGACACGGATCTGCGCTGCCTGAACATCATCGAAAACGCCCGCGGAATCACCGCCGGCGAGCTCGCGAGCCGCTCAGGGCTCACGGCCGGTGCGGTAACCGGCGTTATCGACCGTCTCGAGAACCACGGCTACGCCCGCCGCCTGCCCGACCCGGCCGACCGCCGACGCGTGAGAATCGAGGTTACGCAGGCGTTCTACCGGGCGGCTGAACGCATCTGGGGGCCGATGGCGGCGGACTGGCACGCGGCCCTCTCCGAGCAGTTCACCAGCGATGAGTTGCAGCTGGTGATCGCTTTTCTCCGCTCCAGCAGCGAACTCGGGCGCCGCCACCTGGATCGCCTGCGCTCCGTGCCCGACTGACTAATCGCTGCAGATCGGCGTCACGCAGGAGCTGATCCAGGCGGCCCGCTGGCGGGCCAGGGCGATACGGTTTCGCAGCCAAAGTCCTCGGGTGCGACGTCGCGGATGCTCTCGCAGAACGCCCAGCGGTGGCCGGCAAGGTCCTCAACCATGAAATCGCGCTCGCCGTACTCGCGCTCGGTCGGTGGCTCCAGCACCCGGCCGCCGCGGGCCACAACGCGCTCGTACTGCGCATCTGCGTCCTCCACACGTACTCGAATCATCTGTGTCACGGCGCCGGCCGTCGGCGCGACCTGAGCGCCCCGGACATCGGCCACGATCACAGCGCCGTCACGACCGATGCCGAGTTGCGATCGATGGTCCACCCCGATCCTGGTGCGCTCGACGAACCCGAAGACGTCTGTCAGCCACGCAACAGCGGCGCGCACGTCCGGGTAGACCAGGATCGGGACCACCGTTGCAGGGGGAACCGAACGGTTTGTCTTCATCACGTGAAGCTTGACACGAGCGTCATCCTGAGGACGTGAGCCTGCAGATCGATGACAACCCCGAGGAGCATCGCTACGAGGCGCTGGTCGACGGGAAACTGGCCGGGTTCATCCAGTACCGGCTGCAGGACGGGCGGATGGCGATGGTCCACGCCGAGGTCGAGCCGGCGTATGAGGGCCAGGGTGTTGGCAGCGAGATGGCGACCGTCGCGCTCGCGGATGTGCGCGAGCGCGGGCTCAAGCTCGTGCCGCTCTGCCCGTTCATCGCCAGTTACGTGCGCCGGCACCCCGACCGCTACCTCGACCTCGTGCCTGAACCACTGCGCGAGAAAGTGATGGCCGGCTCAGGCCACGCCGAACCTGAGCGCTGACCGGTTCTAGGAGGTGCGGGTGAAGCGTCGCCCGGCGACGGGCGAGAGCGCCTCGTCCAGCTTCGCCGCCGCTTCGGGCTCGTTCGCGGCTGCCGCCTCGAGTGCGGCCAGACGCTCCGGCGTCATCGCCGTCTCGTCCTCATTCTCGGCGAGCCAATCACGCGCCTCGGCGGCCGCCGCCTCGTCGCGGACGACGTTCTTGCCCGATGCGTAGTACTTGTCGATCTCCGCGAAGAGCTCGTCGACCAAGTTCTCGGTTGGGACCTTCTTGAGCGGCTCTCCGCGCGAGTAGATCATGCCCATGTCCTTGGCGCCGGTGATCCCGAAGTCCGCGTGGCGGGCCTCGCCGATTCCGTTCACCGCACAACCCAGGACCGACACCTCGATCGGATCCTCATAGGCTTCGAGCCGCTTCTCAACCTCGGCGACGACGGTGTCCATGTCGAACTGCAGCCGTCCGCAGGTCGGGCATGCGATCAGATCGGGTCCGCGGCGCCGCAGCCGCAGCGCCTTGAGGATCTCCCAGGCGACCTTGACCTCTTCCTCGGCCTGGAAGGTCGAGAGCGAGATCCGGATGGTGTCGCCGATGCCGTCGGCCAGCAGCGTGCCGAGCCCCACGGCCGACTTGAGCGAACCCGACCACTTGGTGCCGGCCTCGGTCACGCCGAGGTGCAGCGGGTACGGGATCCGCTCGGCCAGCAGGCGGTTCGACGCGATCGTGTTGGGGACGCTGGTCGACTTCATCGAGACCTTGAAGTTGGTGAAGTCGAGCCGCTCCATCAAGTTGACGAACTCGACGGCGGCGGTGACGAGCGCCTCGACGGGGTTGTCGAACTCGAGTTCGCGCAGGTGCGCAGGCAACGAGCCGGAGTTGACGCCGATTCGCAGGGGCGTCCCGAGTGCATTGGCCTTCGCGGCGACCTCGGCGACCTTGTCGGGACCGCCGATGTTGCCCGGGTTCAGGCGGATGCAATGGGCGCCGGCGTCGAGCGCCTTGAGCGCGAGTGTGTGGTTGAAGTGGATGTCGGCGATCACCGGGATCGGGGATTCGCGCACGATCGTCTTCAGCGCCTCCGCGTCCTTGTCGCGTGGGACCGCGACGCGGACGAGGTCGGCGCCGGCCTCCGCGACGCGCTTGATCTGCGCCAGCGTCGCCTGGAGGTCGGCGGTCTCGGTCTTGGTCATCGTCTGCACGGCAACGGGCGCGCCGCCGCCGATCGCGACGCCGCCGACGTGGATCTGGTTCCTCGAGGACATCCACGGTGAGTCTAGTGCGGCTCAGAGCCACTGCCGGGGTTGGGCAGGGAGCGTTCACATCAGGGAAACTTGAGCGATGGAGGAAGGCGCTGAAGTGGTCGCCCGCGCGCGGCTGATATGCGGTGAGCAACACGTGCTCACCGCCCCCACAGTGCTCTCGACCTACCGCTCGGACGGACTGCGCCGTAGCGGCCCGTTGCCGCTTGCGGCAATCCTGCCGGGCAGCGCCGCCGAGGTCGCCGGCGTCGTCTCGGCCTGCGCGGCCACGGGCACGCGGTTTGTGGTCCGCGGCGCGGGTACCAGTCACAGCGGCGGGGCGCTGCCAACTGCCGATGGCGTGCTGATCGTGCTTACGCGGATGCGCCGCATCGTGGCCCTCGACGAGGGTGGCGATGAGATCACCGTCGAGCCCGGGGCGCCGCCCGCGGCGCTTGCGCGCGCGGCGCCGGCACGCTGGTTCGCCGACGCGGATCCGATCGGCACAGTCGGCGGCCACATCGCCGAAACGCCGGGCATCGGCAACGTGTGCGGCCTCGAGCTCGTGCAATCGGATGGCACGTCGGTTCGTCTGGACGCTCGCGACCCCGGCTATGGCATCACCGGCGCGTTTCCCGGGTCCCGTGGACGGGCGGGGATCGCTGTCGCGATCACGTTGCGCACGGTGTCACGCCGGTGAGCGAGACCGTCGTCCCGCGCAGCTTCAGCGAGGCTGCCGCCGCGCTCGCCGGCGCGGCTGCGCAGGAGCGGCCCGTGCGCGTGGTCGGCGGCGGTACGAAACTCGGCTGGGGCGGGGCCGCCCCACCCCGTGCTCTGCGTCTTCTGACGACGCACCTCGACCGCGTCGTCGTCCATGACGACGGCGTCATCGCGACGCTCAACGCCGGCACGTCACTGGTGCGCACACAGGCGATCCTGGGCCGAACCGGGCTGATGTTCGCCGTGGATCCCCAGCTTGGCCTGGGGCGGCCGGCAGCGACTGTCGGCGGCGTGGTTGCGACCGGCGACGCGGGACCGCTCAGCCACCGTTTCGGGACGGTTGCCGACCAGATCGTCGGCATCACCGTCGCCTTGAGCGACGGGACTGTTGTGCGGACGGGCCCGCGCAGCGGCCAGGAGCAGGACGGCTACGACCTCGCGAAACTGCTGACGGGCTCGTTCGGGACGCTCGGAGTGATCCTTGCCGTCGACGCGCACGTGCGCCTGGTCCCGGCCGAGACGGCCACAGCGCTCGGCTCGAGCGGCGATCCGGGGCTCCTGCGCGACGTTGTGGAAGTCGTCACCGCCCGGCACGGTGACCTCGAGGCCTTCGACGTCGCGTGGATCGCTGGACGTGGCGGGCTGCTCGCGCAACTCGGTGGCGACGAGTCGAACGCACGGGCAGCGGCCGTGGCCCAGACGATGCGGGCCTGCGGCCTCGACGGGACGACGGTGCGTGTCGACGACGCGGGTTTGTGGGCGCGTCAGCGCGCCGGTCAGCGCTCGGCCGTTCGCGCAGTGCTCCGTGTCCACACCCGGCGGCGCGAGCTCGACGTGGTCTTGAAGCTGGCCGACGAGGTCGGCGGGACGCTCGTCGGGCGCGCCGCGCGCGGCATCGCGTACCTGACGCTTGATGTCGGGCGGATAGCCGCTGTCCGTGCGGGACTGCCGGCCGGCTCGGCAGCCGTCGCGCTCGACCTGCCGGCGGGCGCACGCGGCGCCGTCGACCCGTGGAACGTTGGCGAGGGCTCAGAGCTCGAATTGATGCGCGGGCTCAAAGCCGGCTTCGATCCGGCCCGGGTCTGCAACCCCGGCGTGTTCGTCGGTGGGATCTGACCATGCTCGGCAGGATCTGACCATGCTCGGCAGGATCTGACCATGCTCGGGAGGATCTGACGATGAGCTGCACGCACTGCGGGCTGTGCCTCGAGAGCTGCCCGACCTACACGCTCTGGGGCACGGAGGCCGACTCACCGCGCGGCCGCATCGTGCTGATCCAGGATGCGCTCGCCCCAGGTGGATCGGCCACGGCCGCCATGGCTGCGCACATCGACTCCTGCCTCGGATGCATGGCATGCATGAGCGTGTGTCCTGAGGACGTTCCGTACGTTGACCTGCTGGCCTCCGCCCGGTCGACGATCGAGCGTCAGGTTCAGCGGCCGGCGCGCGAACGGATGCGCCGGCGGGCCGCACTCACAGCCCTCCCCCGCGCCGCGCACGCCACCCGCCTGAGTCGCCGCGCGCCGATCCCCAACTTCACACCGGCGCAGGGCGCGTCCCGCGGCCGCGTGGGGCTGCTGCTCGGCTGCGTGCAGCGCGTCGAGCACCGCGCCGTGCATGAGGCGACGATCGCCGTGCTGGCGGCCGAAGGCTATGAGGTCATCGCACCGCGGCTACCCGACTGCTGCGGCGCATTGGAACTGCACAGCGGTCAGCGAAATCACGGGGCACGTCGCGCCGAGGCGACGATCGCCGCATTTGCCGGCGTCGGTGGCGTCGACCACGTCCTCACCAGCGCTGGCGGGTGTGGCGTGGCGATGAAGCAGTACGGACGCTTGCTGGGGACGCCCGAGGCCAACGCCTTCAGCGCCCTGGTGCTGGACATCCATGAGTTCCTGGTGCAAGCGCCGCTGCGCTCGCGCCTGAGGCCGCTGGCGATCCGGCTCGCCTACCACGACGCCTGTCAGCTGCGCCATGGTCAGGGCGTCGCCGAATCGCCACGCGAGCTTCTGCGCCGGATCCCTGGCGTCGAGCTGGTCGAACTGCCGCCGGAGGCGGGAGCATGCTGCGGAGCGCCCGGCATCTACCGCACCGTTCAGCCTGAGGCCGCCGTCGCGCTCGCGACACGTCAGGCGCAGGCGATCATCGCCTCAGGCGCCGAGATGGTGGTGAGCGGCGACTACGCCTGCATCGGCCAGTTGGAGCGTCAGCTTCGCGCCGTCGGCCGGCCGCTCGCGGTCCATCACCCGGTTGAGGTGCTTGCGCGCGCTCTCAGTGCAGGTTGAGACCCTTGCCGGCGAGCGCCGAGACGTCGTTGCTGACGCCGATGAAGAGCACGATCGCCAGCAGTGCGATCCCGACCAGGCCGGCCCGCTCCATGACGGCGACCGGGATCCTGCGCCCACGGACCTTCTCCGCGAGCGCCCAGAAGATGTGACCGCCGTCCAACGGCAGGAACGGGAAGAGGTTGATGATGCCAAGGGACAGCGAGATCAGCGCAATGATCCAGATCCCGTTCTGCCAGCCGGACGCGATCGCCTCCTGTGTGTACTTGTAGCCCCCGATGATGCTGTGGAGCTGCTTGCGCGCCTTCGGCTTGAACAGCTCGACGATGTCCGTCACGGTTCGCGTGGTCACTCTCCAGAGCGCACGGGCGCTGTCACCGACCGCGGCCACGGCGCTGGTCGAGACGTAGCGCACTCTGAACTCGAAGCCGACCAGCATCGATTTCGCTGCGGCGCTGTAGTGCGGCTTGATCCGAAACGTGCGCAGTGCTCCGTCACGCCGCACCACCAGTGTCGCGGCCGTCGTCGCCACGCAGCCGTTGACCCGCGTACGGCCGGCGCAGGTGTGGGTCGCGATCTGCGTGTGCAACGCCGCGGCGTCGCCCCTGACGCTGTCGACCGACATGAGCTGGTCACCCGGTCTCAGAACGCTGGCCGCTGCACCGCTCTTGAGAACCGAGGCGATTCTGTTGCTCGCGACCGGCTGGCTCGGCGCGACGAAGAGCACCCAGACGAGCACGAACGCGAGTGCCACATTGACCGCGGGTCCCGCCGCGATCACGGCGATCCGCTTCCAGACGGGCTGGTTGTAGTAGGCCCGGGCCTCGATCTCCGGCGTCTCGAACTCCTCCTCAGAGCTCATGCCGGTGATCTTCACGTAGCCACCGAGTGGAATCGCGGCGATGCCGTATTCGGTCTCGCCGATCCGGCGACTCCAGAGCATCCGTCCGAAGAACAGCGAGAAGCGCTCGACCCGCATCCCCACGGCCTTGGCCGCGACGAAATGACCAGCCTCGTGGAGGATGATCAGCAGCGCGAATCCCAGGAAGGCCAGGACGTACGACATCAGAACCTAGTCTGACAGGCGCGTCACGCGCTCCGAAGCGACCGACCGTGCCTCGAGATCCGCGTCCATCAGCGAATCGAAGGAATGCACGGCCCGCGCCGGAAGCGCGGCCAAGGTTTCCTCGATCACCTGCGCGATCCCGAGAAACGCGAGCCTGCCGGACAGAAACGCGTGCACGGCCACCTCGTTGGCGGCGTTGAGCGTGCACGGCGCCGTCCCGCCGGCGACGCCGGCATCGCACGCGAGCCGCAGGCACGAGAAGGTTTCGATGTCGGGCGGCTCGAAGGTCAGCGCACCCACCGCAGCCAGGTCCAGCGCGGGCAGCGGGACCTCGGCGCGATTCGGGTGGTGTAGCGCATATGCGATCGGCACGCGCATGTCCGGATAGCCGAGATGGGCCAGCGTTGCGCCGTCGCAGAGCTGGATCAGGCTGTGAACGATCGACTGCGGGTGCACGACGACATCGATCTGGTCATACGGCGTGCCGAACAGATGGTGGGCCTCGATCACCTCAAGCCCCTTGTTCATCAATGTGGCCGAGTCGATCGTGATCTTGCCGCCCATCGACCAGGTCGGATGCGCGAGCGCCTGCTCGACCGTGACGTCCGCCAGCTCGGATCGGGTGCGGCCGCGGAATGGGCCGCCGGAGGCGGTCAGCAGCAGGCGATCGATCGTGCCGGCTTGTTCACCCGCGATCAGCTGGTGCAGGGCGGAGTGCTCGGAATCGACCGGCAGTATCTGCGCGCCCGTCGCCTCCGCCAGTTGATTGACGAGCTCGCCGCCGACGACCAGCGACTCCTTGTTGGCGAGCGCGAGATCGATGCCCTCGCCGAGCGTGGCAACGGTGGCGAGCAGGCCCGCTGAGCCGACGATTGCGTTCAGCACCATCTCGCAATCCGATTCAGTGACGAGCGCGACGAGACCGTCAGGGCCCGATAGCACCTCCCCACCGGTCCATGCCTCGGAGGCGCGTGCCGCAGCGTCGCCGTCGGCCAGCGCGATCCTCCCGACGCCGTACTTCTCGGCCTGCTCGATCAGCTGCTGCCAATCGCGGCCGGCGCTGAGGCCTACGAGCTCGAGCTCGCCGTCGCTGCGCGCGACCACGTCGAGGGCTTGGGTGCCGATCGAACCGGTCGAGCCGAGGATCACGAGACGACGTGGACGACTTGCCATCTGGCTCCAGCCCTCAATGCGGGATGTTGATCGCGATGAAATACCCGGCGACGACCGTGAACATGACCGCGTCGAGCCTGTCGAGCGCACCGCCGTGCGCACCGAACAGCGTGCCGGCGTCCTTTGCGCCCACGTCGCGCTTCATCAGCGACTCGAAGAGGTCGCCGATCGGCCCCAAAACGGCCACGGCGATCCCCAGGAGCAGCGCGGTGCCGTGCGGCAGCCACGTCTCCTGGTACAGACCAGCGACGACAACCGCGAGGACCGATACGAGCGCGCCGCAGCCGAGTCCCTCGATCGTCTTCTTCGGGGAGATCGTCGGCGCCAACGGATGGCGACCGAACAGGCGACCGCCCAGGTATGCGGCGGTATCACCAAGGAATGTGCCGACCATCACGTCGATCATGATCCCCTTGCCGTGCGGGACCTGTCGCAGCAGCGTCGCGAGCGCGAAGGCGAAGCCGATCCAGAAGATGCCGAGCAACGTCGAGGCGATCGAGAGTGTGGCGCCGCCAGTCTGGCCACGTAGGAGGATGGCCAGGAACACCAGTGGCGGGCCCGTGAGCGCAGCGCCCGCCACATCGGCGGCTGTGCCATAGCGCGCCGCCACGCACATGCCGATCACGACCAGGAAGCCAACCCCCGAGACCGGGCGCCAGTCGGGCAGCATCCGATACAGCTCGCTCAGGCACGCGCAGGCAAGCACCGCCATCAGCAGCATCCACCCGACCCCGCCGATGTCGACGAAGACGATCGCGAGCACGGCCGCCGGGACGCCGACGAGGATCCGCGCCAGTAGGTCTGAGCGGCGGCGCGGCGGCGTCCGCTGCGCGACACGACGAGCTTGAGGCATCAGCGGCCGCCGAAGCGTCGTTGGCGCGCCGCGAACTCGGCCAGGCTCGCCGCGAACACGTCGCGCGTGAAGTCCGGCCACAGCTCGTCGCGGAATACGAACTCGGAGTACGCGGACTGCCAGGTCAGGAAGTTCGAGACCCGTTGCTCGCCGCTTGTGCGGATGATCAGATCGGGGTCGTGCATGTCGGGCGCGTACAGGTGACGGCGGAACTCCTCTTCGTCATTGCCGGAGAACGAGCGTGCGGCGTCGAGGATCTCCGCGCGACCACCGTAGTTGAACGCGACGAACAGGGTGATTCGATCATTGCCCGCAGTCTCGGCCTCGGCCCACTCCATCTTCGCGATCAGGCGTTTTGAGACGGGTGGCGCGCGGCGGCCGATGAAGCGCATGCGCACCCCCTCGGCCTTGAGCTCGGGGGTCTCCGCGTCGATCCGCCGCGCGAACATCCGCATCAGGCCTGAGACCTCCGTCTTTGACCTGCTCCAGTTCTCGGTCGAGAACGAGTAGACCGTGAGCTCCCTGATCCCAAACCTGACCGCGTCGCGCAGGCGCTCCTTGACGACGTCTGCCCCGGCCTCGTGTCCCCTGATCGCCGGAAGCCCACGTTGCTTGGCCCAGCGACCGTTGCCGTCAGTGATGATCGCGACGTAACGAGGGCCGTCGGCGCCCGGATCTGGCGCAGCGCCCTCCCTCACGTCAGACCTCGAGGATCTCTTCTTCCTTGGCCTTCAGCAGCTCGTCGAGCTCGGTGATGCTCGAGTCGGTCACCTTCTGCAGATCGGTCTCGGCGCGGTGCTCGTCGTCGGCGCCGAGGTCGCCGCCCTCCTTGAGCTCGCGCAGGTCGTGCATGACGTCGCGCCGGATGTTGCGGATCGCCACGCGGCCCTCTTCGGCGATGCCGCGCACGACCTTGACGAGCTCCTTGCGGCGCTCCTCGGTCAGCTCCGGCAGCACCAGCCGGATCATGGCGCCGTCGTTGGACGGCGTCAGGCCGATGTCGGACTCGAGGATCGCCTTCTCGATCGCCTTGATCGAGCTCTTGTCGTAGGGCTGGATCGAGAGCAGCCGAGCCTCTGGGGTGCTGATCGTGGAAAGCTGCTTGAGCGGCGTTACGGCGCCGTAGTAGTCGACATTGATGCGGTCCAGCAGCGCCGGGCTGGCGCGCCCGGTGCGGACGGATCCGAACTCGTGCCGCGTCGACTCGACGCTCTTGTGCATGCGCTCACGCGCATCGTCGAGGAGGCCTGAAACGAGATCGTCGTCGCTCATGTCTTTACGAGGGTTCCAACCCGCTCACCGGACACTATCCGGTTGATGTTGGTGCCGTCGGCCATGTTGAAGACGACGATCGGGAGGTTGTTGTCCATGCAGAGCGCGAACGCCGTCGAGTCCATCACCTGGAGACCCTGCGTGAGCGCCTCCTTGTGCGTGAGCTCGGGAATGAACGTTGCGTTCGGGTCCGTCGCCGGGTCCGCCGTGTATACGCCCTCGACGCCGTTCTTGGCCATCAGCACCACCTCGGCGTGAACCTCCGCAGCGCGAAGCGCCGCGGCTGTGTCCGTCGTGAAGAAGGGGTTGCCAGTCCCGGCGGCAAAGATCACGACGCGGCCCTTCTCGAGGTGGCGGATCGCACGGCGCCGGATGTAGGGCTCGGCGACCTCGGAGATCGTGATCGCAGACTGTACCCGCGTCGGGATCTCGGCCTTCTCGAGCGCGTCCTGCAGCGCCAGCGCGTTCAGCACGGTGGCCAGCATGCCCATGTAGTCGCCGGTCGCACGGTCCATGCCGCGCGCGGCAGCTGCCAGCCCACGATATATGTTGCCACCGCCGACGACGATCGCGACCTCGACACCGCGCCGGTGGATCGTCGCGATCTCCTGGGCGATCGCGCGCACGCGCTCCGGGTCGGTCCCGTATTCGAGGTCGCCCATCAGCGCCTCGCCCGAGAGCTTGAGCAGCACCCGCGCGTAAGCGGGTGCGCCTCCGTTTGTGCTCAGTGTGCTCACCTCGGAGGCCGGATCCTAGCCGCCGACGGCAAAGCGCGCAAAGCGCCTGACCACGACGTTCTCGCCAGTATCGGAAGCGAGCTTGGCCCGCAGATCCTCGATCGTCTGGCCCTCGTGCTTGACGTGCTCCTGACGCAGTAGCACGACCTCGTCGAGCCACTTGTCGACCTTGCCCTGGACGATGCGCTCACGCACGTTCTCGGGGCGATCGGCCGCCTGCTCGGTCGCGATCCGGATCTCACGCTCGCGATCTTCGGCGGGCACTTCCTCGTCGGTGACCGCCACGGTCGACGGCGACGCCGCAATGTGCAGGGCCAGGTCCTTGGCGAACGCCACGAACGCGTCGTTGCGTGCAACGAAGTCGGTCTCGCAGTCGATCTCGACCAGCACGCCGATCTTGCTGCCCAGGTGGATGTAGCTCTGGATCGTGCCCTCGGTCGCGTCGTTGCCTGCCCGCTTGGCGGCCTGCGCCTCACCTCGCGCGCGCAGCAACTCGACGGCCTGCTCGATGTCGCCGTCTGACTCGGCCAGGGCGTTCTTGCAGGCCATCATCCCCGCGCCGGTGCGGTCGCGGAGAGCCTTGACGTCTGAAGCGGTGATGGCGCTCATGCGGCCTCCTCGGGAGTGCTGTCGTCGGTCGTCGTGGGCTCATCGGCAGCCTCGGGAGCTGCCACCGCCTCAGGGGCGTCGGGCGCGACTTCGGCTTCGGCAGCGACCGGAGCTGCCTCTGCGGCAGGGGCCTCAGCGGATTCCGCAGCAGCTTCGGGCGCAGCGCTCGCGGCTGGCGCCTCAGCGGGCTCCGCGTCGCTGGCGGGGGACTCTGTTTCAGCTGGGTTGGCGGGCTCGGGCGCGGCTTCCTCAGCAGGTGCCTCAGGCGCGGCTTCCTCAGCAGGTGCCTCAGGCGCAGCGGCCTCAGCAGGTGCCTCAGGCGCAGCGGCCTCAGCAGGTGCCTCAGGCGCAGCGGCCTCAGCAGGTGCCTCAGGCGCAGCGGGCTGGGTCGGAGCGGCAGGCGGAGCCGCTTGAGCGGCAGCCTGTGCCTCGGCGGCTGCCTTTGCCTGTGCCTCAGCGGCCGCCTGTGCATCCGCGGCGGCCTTGGCCTCAGCTTCGGCGGCAGCCTCGGCGCGGGCCTTCTCCTCGGCCTCGCGGCGCGCGGCGTCCTCGGCCTCGCGCCTGGCGCGCTCCTCGGCCTCCTTGCGCTCGCGCTCGAGCCGTGCGCGCTCCTCCTCGGCGCGGAACACACCGTGCGCTTCGGCGACGACGTCGCCGATCGCTTTGGTGATCGCCGCGCAAGAGCGGATCGCGTCGTCATTGCCCGGGATCACGAAGTCGATCCCCTCGGGGTCGCAGTTGGTGTCGACCAGGCCGATGATCGGGATGCGGAGGCGCTGGGCCTCCTTGACCGCGATCACCTCGGTCTTGAGGTCGATCACGAAGACCGCGTCTGGCTGGCGCTGCATGTTCTTGACGCCACCGAGGTTGGCGCGGAGCTTCGCGAGGTCGGCCTGTGCCGCCATGCGCTCGCGCGTCGGCAGCAACTGCAGCTGACCGTCAGTCTCATAGCGCTCGAGGTCGTGCAGGCGCTTGATGCGGAGGGAGATGGTCTGGAAGTTCGTCAGCAGACCGCCGAGCCAGCGATGGTTGACGTACGGCATACCGGCGGCCTCGGCCGTGTCCTTGATCGCGTCGCGCGCCTGCTTCTTGGTGCCGACGAACATGACGGTCCCGCCGCGCCGGGCGATGTCAGCCGCGAACTGCTGGGCCTCCTGGAGCAGCTCGTCAGTCTGCTCGAGGTCGATGATGTAGATGCCGTCACGCTCGCCGAAGATGAAGCGACGCATCTTCGGGTTCCAACGGCGCGTCTGGTGGCCGAAGTGCACGCCGGCCTCCAGCAGCTCTCTCAGGCTTACTTGAGCCACTTGTAACTCCCTTGATCAGGTTTTGAACAGCACGCCGCTGGTCAGAGGTTTGTCGCGACTCCGGGCGTATCCCGAAGCAGGGCGCGACCTGACCGCACGCGGCGGGTAGGTTTTAGGAAACGTCGCTAAGTGTAGGAGATCAGGCCGCTTCAGCTCGCGCGAGCTCAAGGGCCGCCTGGAGATCGGCCGGCAGTGGCGAGCTGACGTCGATCGCATCGCCCGTGAGCGGGTGTGGGAATGCGAGCCGCGCCGCGTGCAGGAACTGGCGTTCGAGTCCGAAGCGCGCCGGTCCGCCATACGCGCTGTCCCCCAGCACCGGGTGCCCGATCGCCCGCATGTGCACGCGGATCTGATGGGTCCGCCCGGTCTCGAGCGAGACCCGGAGCAATGCCTCGTGTCGCAACGGCTCGAGCAGCTCGAAGTGGGTGCGCGCCTCGCGCGGGGCGTCCGTGTCGATCGAGTGCAGAAGTCGCTCGCGGCGGTCGCGGCCGATCGGCGCG
>Ga0307374_10003016_pt1 | contig 29270 bp, 23 predicted proteins | sample OX3MG_FD_202532 | JGI IMG/M metagenome (GOLD analysis project Ga0307374, IMG submission 202532) | Soil microbial communities from Risofladan, Vaasa, Finland - OX-3 | ecosystem: Environmental > Terrestrial > Soil > Coastal area > Acid sulfate soil | place: Finland: Risofladan, Vaasa | collected... | reverse complement strand
TCCATCATCCGCGTATGCCGTGGTGACGGGGTGGTCGCCTTTCGTTGATGTTCCGGTCGTTGATGTTCCGGCGGGCCGCCTCATGCCCGCCGGCTCAGAAAGGATACACCTGCCTGACAACCACCCCGACCGCCCACCCGCCACCCTCGGCGAAGCCGTTCCGTCCAACGTCTATTTTATGCGCAGCGCCCGGTAGCGATCGATAATGTTGCGGGATTTTCTCATAATCGTGTAGTATCGGGCTTCTTGGCGATTTGTGCCGCGACTAACCCGAGCCGATAGCTCCCATCGGCTGGCGGCCGGTGCTGAAATTTGGGAAACGCCGTGGAGAGACGGGATTGGTGGTTGCAATGTCCATCTATTCAGAAGCAAGAGGTTGCAGATGGTCGCAGAACCACGCCGTTCGCGCGAACCACTGTCCCATCGCGTTGCGGGTCGTGACGACGGCGAGGCCCGGCGCCGGCCGTCCGAGACGGTCGCGTAGGTCAAGGCGGGTAACGTTCAACAGCAACCTCGCGTAGCACCGGCGAACGCTCATTCCGATGGACGGAACATCCATCATCCAGGACCAGACGCTTTCTGCCGCTTCGGGGGAACCTGATCCGCTGCCGTCCAACGCGTCGGTTCCGACTGCCGTGGCGGCGCCCGCCGATCCAGACAAGAAGCGGCCCTACCCACCGCCGGCCAGCGCGCCAACCCAATTGGGGCCGCAGGGCATCCGGTTCGACTTCAACCACGGCGCACGAGTCGTCCTGCCCGGCCGGACAGGGGGCAAATGGCGCGTCCGGCTGCGCGACCTGGACACCGGCAACATCCTGTTCCAGAGCGAGAACCAGGGCGCTTTCGTAAGCTCCGCCAAGCGCTACTTCGTCCGCTTCGGCGTCGAGGTGTGGGCACTGGACGAGGCGGGAGAGGCTGCGCCGGTTCTGGCCCATGAGTACGATGCGCGCGGCCGGGACATCCTGATCCAGTTCCCCGTCGGGACGCTGGGCGACATCCTGGCGTGGTTTCCCTACGCCGCCCGGTTCGGCGAGCTGCATGGCTGCCGGCTGACCTGCGCAATGTCCGGATTGCTCATTGCGCTGCTGCGCGACGCCTATCCGGCGATCCGCTTCGTCACGCACGAGGAACTGGCGGAGCAGAAGCTGGCGGAGACGGCCTATGCCACCTATTGCCTGGGCTTGTTTTTCGACGACGCGGAGCATGTCTTCCAGCCGACCGATTTTCGCCATGTCGGGTTGCACCGCACCGCCGGCTACATTTTGGGGGTTGACCCGACGGAGGAAGCGCCGCGCCTGGCGCTGCCGGACGACGGACCGCCGATCGCCGAGCCTTATGTCTGCATCGCGGTGCAAAGCTCGACGCAGTGCAAGACCTGGAACAACCCGGATGGCTGGCGCGGCGTGGTGGCGTTCCTGAAGGCCAGCGGCTACCGGGTGGTCTGCATCGACCAGAAGCCGGTGCACGGCACGGGCATGGTCTGGACGCACATTCCGCACGGCACGCAGGACGAGACCGGCGACCGCCCTCTGCTGGAACGGGCGCGTTGGCTGCGCCACGCCGCGGCGTTCGTCGGGCTGAGCAGCGGTCTGTCCTGGCTCGCCTGGGCGGCGGGCACGAAGGTGGTGCTGATCAGCGGCTTCACCCATCCGACCAACGAGTTCACCACGCCGTACCGGGTGATCAACTGGCACGCCTGCAACTCGTGCTGGAATGACGTGCGGCTGCGGTTCGACCACAAGGACTACCTGTGGTGCCCGCGCCATGCCGGCACGCCACGGCAGTTCGAGTGCACGCGGCTGATCACCCCCGCCCAGGTGATCGCGACACTGCAACGCATACCGGGACTGATCCGGCCGGCCGCGACCGGGGCTGTCGCACCCACGACCGAAGCTGACAAGACAAGGGACGTTACGCCATGAGCAGCCTGCCTCCCGGCACCTCGACGACGATCTCCCACGGTGTCACGTCCAGCGGCTTCACGCTGAGCAGCGGCGACGTCCTGTACGACTACGGCACGGTCTCCGGCACCGTGATCAGCAACGGCGGCCAGGAGTACGTCTATTCCGGCGGCACGACGAGCTTCACCACGGTCAGCAGCGGCGGTTTTGAATACGTTTCCTCCGGCGGTTCGGCCGTCAGCACGACGGTGAGCGCCCACGGCAACCTCGTTGTCTATGACGGCGGCGTGATCAGCAGCACCACGGTGGTGGGCGGCCTGGCCCAGGACTCCATATCGTCCGGCGGCGTGGCCAGTTTCACCGTGGTCAGCGCCGCCGGGATCGAGGCCGTGTTTTCCAGTGGCCGAGCCGATGACACCGCGCTGAGGGGCGCGGGGGCCTGGCAAATCATATCGGGCGGTTCTGCCGTCAGCACCACGGTAAGCAACGGTGGCACCGACTACGTGGACGCCGGCGGCACCGCCACAAGCACAACAGTGAGCAGCGGCGGCACCGAGACGGTGAACTCGGGCGGCACGGCCAGCTTCACCACGGTGAGCAGCGGGGGCTACCAGTACGCGTACAGCGGCGGCACGACCATCAGCACCACCGTGCGCAACGGCGGCACCGAGAACATTGAAGGCGGGACGGCCAGCTTCACCACGCTGAGCAGCGGCGGCACCGCCAATCTGTTCTCCGGCACGACCAGCTTCACCACGGTGAGCAAGGGCGGCAACGAGAACGTGGACGTGAGCGCCACGGCCGACAGCACCACGGTCAGCAACGGCGGCAACGAGTACGTTTACTCGGGCGGCACGACGAGCTTCACGACGGTGAGCAGCGGCGGCACCGAGAGCGTGTTCTCCGGCGGCACGGCCAGCGGCACCACGTTGCGCAATGGCGGCACCGAGAACGTGGACAGCGCCGGCTCTGCCGTCAGCACCACGGTCAGCAACGGCGGCAACGAGTATGTTTACTCGAGCGGCACGACGAGCTTCACCACGGTGAGCAGCGGCGGCAACGAGTATGTTTACTCGAGCGGCACGACGAGCTTCACCACGGTGAGCAGCGGCGGCTACGAGAACGTGTCTTCTGGGGGCATGGCCAGCTTCACCATGCTCATGGGGGGCGCCGAGTTCGTATATTCGGGCGGCACGACCGTCAGCACCACGCTGGACAACAGTGGCTACCTGCAGCTGCTCGGCAGCGGTGCCACGGCCAGCTTCACCACGGTGAGCAGCGGCGGCAGCGAGGCCGTGTCCTCCGGTGGCACGACCACCGGCACCACGGTGAACAGCGGCGGCTTCGAGACCGACTACGCCAGCGGGGCGACCATCAGTGCCACGGTGAGCAACGGCGGCTTCCTGAACGTGTATTCCGGCGGGACGACCAGCTTCACCACCGTGAGCAGCGGCGGCAGCGAGTTCGTTTATCTCAGCGGCACGGCCAGCAGCACCACGGTGGATGGCGGCGGCTTCCAGATCGTCTCCGGCGGCACCGCCAGCTTCACCACGCTGAGTGGCGGCACCGAGGATGTGTACAGCGGTGGCACGACCACCAGCACCACGGTGAGCAGCGGCGGCCATGAGACCGCGGGCAACGGCGGCACCACCAGCTTCACCACGGTGAGCTATGGCGGCGGCGAGTTCGAGCAATCCGGCGGCTCCGCGGTCAGCACCACGGTGGACAGCGGCGGCTACGAGGTGGTGGCCGGCGGCGTGGCAATCGGCACCACGGTGGACAGCGGCGGCACGCAGGAGGTGGGCGCGGGCGGCACCACCAGTTCCGCCACGGTGGACAGCGGCGGCTTCGAGTTCGTGTCGTCCGGCGGGACGACCAGCTTCACGACGGTGAGCAGTGGCGGCATCGTGTTCATGCTGCCGGGCGGCGCGGCAAACAGCCCGAACTATAGAGCGGGAAGCTACGTTTTCAGCGCCGGCGTGGTGGTGATTTCGAGCAGCGCGGTGGTTTCCGATACGGCCGGATCGGCCACCGACGGCGTAACCGCGGGCGAGACCGAATACGTGTTGCCGGGCGGCGTGGCCTTGGATTCGCTGATCGACGCCAACGGCAACGAATTGGTTTACTCGGGCGGCGCGGCCAACGGCGTGACGGTGAGCCAATTCGGCGTGCAGACCGTGTTCACCGGCGGCACCGCCACCGCCACCATAATGAGCGGCGGCACGGAGAACGTGTCAGCCGGCGGCACCACCATCTCCAGCATGGTGATTTCCGGCGGCAACGAGAACGTCTTCTCCGGCGGCACCACCGTCAGCACCACGGTGGAAGGCGGCGGCGATTACGAGAACGTGTTCGGCAGCGCCAGCTTCACCACACTGAGCAGCGGTGGCACCGAGGAGGTCTGGAGTGGCGGCACGGCCGTCTCCACCACGGTGAGCAGCGGCGGCGCCGTGTCGGTCAACGGCGGCGGCTCGGCCAGCTTCGACACGGTGGACAACGGCGGCTCGGCGCTGGTGTCGTCCGGCGGCACCGACAGCAGCGCAACGGTGAGCACCGGCGGCAGCGAATTCGTCTATGCGGGTGGCTCGGCCGGCAGCGCCGTGGTCGATGGCGGGGGCCTGCTGTTCGTCTATTCCGGCGCCACGGCGAGCGACACGACGGTGAACGCCGGCGGCACGGTGGTCGTGCTGCCGGGTGCGGCCGTGACCTTCGCAAGCGACGCCGGCACGGTGATCAGCACCGGCGTGGTCGTGCTGTCGCGCAACATCCTGACGGTTTCGGGGGCGGCGTCCACCACCGGCGCCGTCGTCAGCTCCTTCGTGACCGACTACGTGCTGACTGGCGGCACCGCGATCAGCTCGGTCATCTCCGCGGGTGGCGACGAGATCGTCTATTCCGGCGGCACCACCAGCAACGCCACCATCGACAACGGAGGTGCGGAGAACGTCTTCGCCGGCGGCTCGGCCGTCAGCGCGGTGGTGAACTACGGCATCGTGGCGTCCGGCGGTGTGCTGGACAACACCTCGGTGAACTTTGGCGGCGTGGCCGCCGAGATCAGCGGCGGCACGGCGAATTACACCGTGGTGAGCAACGGTGGCAAGAACTACGTGGAGGCAGGCGGCTCCGCCTACGCCACCATGGTGAGGAACGGTGGCACGAACGACGTGGGCGCCGGCGCCACGGCCAACTACACCAACGTGTCCTATGGCGGCGTGGACGATGTGGGGGGGGTCGGCGGACTGGCGATCGGCACGGTGTTGCGAGGCGGGACCCAGTTGGTATCCGCTGGCGGCTCGACGAGCTCCACCACGGTAAGCAACGGCGGCTCCGCGGTGGTGTCCTCCGGCGGCACGGCCAGCTTCACCACGGTAAGCAACGGCGGCTTTACGGTGGTGTCCTCCGGCGGGACGACAAGCTTCACCACGGTGAGCGGCGGCCAGGAGATCGTGTCCGCCGGCGGCTCGGCGGTCAGCACCACGGTGCGAAACTTCGGCATCGAGAACATAACGTCCGGCGGCACGGCCAGCTTCACCACGGTGAGCAGCGGCGGCACGGAGGATGTGTACGGCACGGTCAGCGGCACCACGGTGTCGAGCGGCGGGACCCAGGACGTGCTGTCCGGCGGCACGGCCAGTGGCACCGCGGTCTCCAGCGGCGGGCTACAGAACGTGGACCCCTCCACCACGGTGGTCAGCACCACGGTGACCAATGGCGGCGTCGAGTTCGTGTTGGCCGCCCCCGCACTCGGCGGCACGACCAGTTTCACCACCGTCAGCAGCGGCGGCGCCGAGTTCCTGTCCTCCGGCGCATCGGCCTCCGGCACGGTGCTGAGCACCGGCGGCTACCTTGTCGTGCTGTCGGGCGCCACACAGACGGGCACCGTATCGTCGGGCGGCGAAGTCGTTTCGACCGGCGTTGTAGCCTATCATCCGGGGTCGGGCGTCAGCGCCTACGGGATTACCGCCACCGGCGTCGTCCTCAGCACCAGCTTCTTCGAGGAAAGCGGCCCCAGCGCGGCGGAATACGTCTTGTCAGGCGGCGTCGCCAGCAGCACGACGGTGGGTCGCGCCAGCTTCGACTACGTGTACTCCGGCGGGACGGTCATCCGCACCACGGTCGTCAGCGGCGGCACCGAAAACGTATATTCCGGCGCCGCGGCCAGCTTCACCACGGTGAGCGGGGGCACCGAGTTCGTCTATTCCGGCGGCAGGGCCGTCAGCAACACGGTAAAGGCCGGCGGCACCGAGCGTGTGGCCGGCACGGCCAGCGGAACCATCGTCAGCAGCGGCGGCACCGAGAACATCATCAGCGCCACGGCCTACTTCACCACGGTGAGCAGCGGCGGCCATGAGGACGTGCAGGTCGGCGGCGTGGCGAGCGGCACCATCGTGGACTCCGGCGGCTACGAGGTCGTGTCCGCGTTCGGCTCGGCCACCGCAACCATCGTGGACAGCGGCGGCACCGAGGTCGTGAACGCCAACGCATCGGTCGCCGGCACCACCTTGAACATCGGCGGCGCGATCTACGCAGCCGCGCTGAGCTTCGTCAGCAGCGCCACGACGACCATCGGCGCGGGGAACGTGCTGTCGGTCACCGAGGGCGCCAACACCTACACGCAGACCCTGTCTGGCACCTACACGGGTGATACGTTCCAGATCGCATCGGACGCGCTGCTGGGTGGCGGCACGCTCGTCACCGTCGAACCCCCCTCGTGCTTCGCCCACGGCACGCGCCTGCTGACCGATCGCGGCGAGGTCGCGGTGGAGGCGCTGCGGATCGGCGATCGCATCCTCACCTGCGCCGGCGCGGCCCGCCCGGTCCGCTGGATCGGCTACCGGCATTTCGACCTGACCCGCCATCCCGACCCGGACCGCGTGCGGCCCATCCGCATCCGCCCCGACGCCTTCGCCGACGCCGTGCCGCGGCGCGACCTGTTCCTCTCGCCCGACCATGCCGTGCTGCACGATAACGTTCTGATCCCGGTCCGCCTGCTGATGAACGGCGCCAGCATCCTGCGCGAGACCGAGGCCCGCGCGGTCACCTACTACCATGTCGAACTGGAAATGCACGACATCCTGCTGGCCGAGAACCTGCCGGCGGAATCCTATCTGGACACCGGCAATCGCGGCCTGTTCGAGAATGCCGCCGAGCCGTTGTTGCTGCATCCCGATCTCACCAACGACCAGGCACGACGCGAAGCGGAGTCCTGCGCCCCGTTCGCCGACGATCCCGCGCGGGTCGAGCCGTTGTGGCGCGCGCTGGCGATGCGCGCGGTGCAGCTCGGATGGCACCTGCCGCCGGAGCCGCGGACCACGGACGACCCGGCGCTGCATCTTCTGGTGGACGGGCGCCGCGTGGCACCGGCCAGCGTCGCGCAAGGACGCTACGTCTTCGTGCTGCCGCGCGCCGATGCGCAGGCCCGGCTGATCTCACGCGCGGCGGTGGCGAGCGAGCTGCGACCCTGGATCGCCGACGACCGCCGCCTCGGCGTCCTGCTGCGTGGCCTCGCCGTGCGGTCCGGCGAATCGGTGACGCCGATCCCGCTCGATCATCCGGCATTCGGCGCGGGCTGGTGGGCGCCGGAATGGCACGGCCCGACCGCGCTGCGCCGCTGGACCGACGGGGACGCGCTGGTGCCGATGCCGCACGCGCAGCCCCCGGCGCCGGGGGCGTGCCTGCTGGAGGTGGATATCGCGGCCGCGCCGTCCTATGCACTGCCCGCGGCGGACACGGTGCCGGCGGCTTGGCCGATCGCGCGCGCGGCGGCGTGAACCAGGCGGGCGTGTCGCCAGGCTGGGCCGAGCGCCAGGAGGCGCTGCGTCGCCTGGCGCGGTGCCAGGTGTTCTTCGTCGGCGGCGCGCCGCGCTCCGGCACGACCTGGCTGCAATATCTTCTGGATAGCCATCCGGAGGTCTGTTGCCGCGGCGAGGGGCTGTTCATGAAGCACCTTGCGGAGCCGCTTGAGGCCATGATGGCGGCGCGGCGCAAGGCGCTTGCGGTCAAGAACGACACCGTGTTCCGCCATGCCGGCGGCTATGAATTGCCGGCGTCCGAGGATGTCGAAGTCCTGCTCGGGACGGCCGTGTTGCTGGCGCTGGAGCGCCAGCGCGCCGGCAAGCCCTGTCGCGCGATCGGTGAGAAGACACCGGAGAACGTGTTTTTCTTCGCGCGCATGAAGCAGCTATTTCCCGGCGCGAAATTTGTCGGCATCGCGCGCGATCCGCGCGACGTGCTGACCTCGGCCTGGCACTTCTTCCACAAGCCGGCGCCGGGCGAGGACGCGGTCGCGGCCAAGACCGCATTCATTGCCAGTGCGTTGCCGTCGCTGGATCACGGCGCGCGCACGATGCTGGCGCTGGCGGAGCAATTCCCGTCCGACTGCATGAACGTGACCTATGAGGGCATGCGCGCGGCACCGGCACCGGTTGCGGCGCGGCTCTTCCGGTTTCTTGGTGTGGCCGACGGCGGCGATGTCGTGGCGTCCTGTGTCGCACGTACCTCGTTCGCCGCGTTGTCCGGCGGCCGCTCCGCGGGGATGACGCAAGACGGATCGTTTTTCCGCAAGGGTGTTGTCGGAGACTGGCGCTCGACCCTCACGCCGGAGATGAACGAGACGATCCTGGGCAGACTCGGATGGATGTATCCACGTTTCGGGTGGGCGCCCTAGGCAAACGGAGGGCCTGCAGCCGCCATCAAGGCAGGCCGCTGCTCAGGCTGCCGGCGGTGGATTATCCCGTCCGATCTCGATGCAGGGGTCGGTCGGATGGATGGCGACGAAGTTCATGCCCGACACAAAATATTTATAGCCGAAGCTGTCCAGGCAGCTTCTTAACGCGGCCCGGTCTGTTTTCAGATTCTCGACGAGCAGAATTGGATGGTGCCGGTTGATCGCCTCGCGCGCTCCTTCAAGTACTTCCAGCTCCATTCTTTCAACGTCCACCTTCATGAGGTCCAGTCGCGACATGGCCAGAGAATCCACCGACATGGCGTTCACGTCGGTCATCCGGTCTTCGTTGTACTCGACCGGCTGCCCAATATATTCATTCTGTTCGCTCTGGCGCAGTTCAAGACTGCCGAACGATCCGGGCACGAGGTAGTTCGGCACCGGCACGCGCATCACGCCGCATCGGTTCGTGACCGCGGCACAAGTCGCACGGGCATTGAAACAATTATTGACCGCGATGTTTCCCGCCAGGGCATAATAGATTCGTTCCTGTGCCTCGATCGCCAGCACCTGTCCCCAGCCCGTCATGTGTTTTGCCCATGCAACGGTGAACACGCCAATATTCGCACCGATGTCCAACACGCTCACACCGTCGCCAAAGTGCCGTCGCCGTCGATCCAGCAGCGTCGTCACCAACGCGATCTCGCCCGGCTGGTAGCTGGACCGGTCCAGCAGTTGGAAGCCGACGCCATAGGCTCTGTCCGGCTCCATCGGCCGGTAATCGAATCTATTGAGAATCATCGTGCCGTGGCAGGTCGAGGCCAGGACGAACGCGATCCGGGTCTGGCCCTGGGCCATCTGGTCATGCTCCTGCGACACCGCAGCGAAGCACAGCGCCGGCCGGCAGTCCAGAATTCGTGTGCTGCTTCCCGTAGCCGATCAACCCTGGCGGAGCACGGCGGGCCGTCTGCCGCATGCGCCCCACCGACACGGCATCCCGCGCGGCACGCCAGCCGGCGGCCCATCTCGTGCCCTCCCTTGTGGGTCCCGTGGCCTGGGCCGGCGACGGCGGGCACTCCGTCATCCCCTGCGGTCTCCTGTCTCGCGGGAGACCAGGATACCTCACGCGCCAAGGCGCAACGCGACGTCACGCGGGCTGCGACCGGGCACGCGATGCAGCCCCACAGGCCGCTGAGCCCGGCCGTCACCGCCCCGGACACACACTCACAATGTCCGCTTGACTCCGTCGATCGGAAAAAGGCAATTTATAAAGAGCTGGTGTCCTGATTGCACGGAGGTAAAGAGATGCCGACAGCAACTGTTGACGATGTACGTGAGGCTGTAGGCGCCGCGATCCGCCATTTCGAGGCCGGTAACGCTGCGGTTGCTCCGCCTTTACAATATTTTGACGCCTATGATACCGGGTTGCATCCGAACGGTGTTCCGATAATCTTCAATACGGTGGCTATGGTGGGACCGGTAACTGCGCGTTGGGACTATGGCCATCCCGCCATGTATGTGATGGAACAGGCCAACATCCTGCACCTCCAGACATTTGCAACCGAGCAGGAACTGACGGTCCTGGGGCGGGTCTGGAAGCCGGCACTTGGATGCTACGAGATAAATCTGGTAAAAACTGCGCTCCCGCGCCGATTCAATTACCATGTCGCCGTAACCTAGAGCATTTTCACCGTGACTGGAATGGTCGATGCCGCCTCACTGTCATTGCGAGCGGAGCGAAGCAATCTCCCGCCCGGTGAGCCGAATCCCGCATCACCGGGCGGGACATTGCTTCGCTTCGCTCGCAAGTGGCTTGGCTCACATTTCCAGTCAGAGCGGAAATGCTCTAACATCGACTTTCCGCATCTTATTCCGTTCGGCAAAAGGGACAGTTCGGGCGCATCGCCCGACACCCCTCCCCACGGGGACCAGGCCGCAACCGACACGATCGGTTCGTGCACCGCCGGTCCTCGCCTAACGCCCGACCCCGATCAGCCCGGCAAGCAGCCGCGGATCGTCCAGCAACGCGCGCGAGGTGTCGTCATACACCACCTTGCCGCGATCCAGAACCACCGTGCGTGCCGAAAACTCCAGCGCCAGCCGGGCATGTTGCTCTACCAGCACGATCGCGAGGCCGCCTTCCGCGCGCAGCCGCAGCAAGGCGTCCAGCAGCCGATCGACCATCACCGGCGCCAGCCCTTCCAACGGCTCATCCAGCAGCAGCAACGACGGATTGAGCATCAGCGCACGGCCCACCGCCAGCATCTGCTGCTCGCCACCCGAGATCTGGTTGCCCATGCTGCCGCGGCGCTCGGCCAGCCGCGGGAACAGCGCATAGACCCGCTCCAGCGTCCACCCGCCACGCACGGGCCGCGCCGCCACCGTCAGGTTCTCCTCCACGTCGAGCGAGGGGAAAATCTCGCGCTCCTGCGGCACGTAGCCGATGCCGAGCCGGGCGCGGCGAAACGGCCGCATTCCAGCGATGGGCTGGCCGGCAAACACGATCTCCCCCGCATGCAAGGTGGTGTGGCCAAGCACCGATGCGAGCAGCGTGGTCTTGCCGACACCGTTCCGTCCCAGGATCGACAGCGTGCCGCCTTGCGCCAGCGCCAGCGACACGCCATCGAGCACGACCGTCTCGCCGTAGCCGGCGGAAACGTTGCGCAGGGTCAGGCAGTCACCCATGCTGCCGCTCGCCGAGATACACTTCCCGCACGCGCGCATCGGCGGCGATCTCGGCCGGCGTGCCTTCCGTCAGGATGGCCCCTTGCACCAGCACGGTGATGCGCTGCGCGAAGCGGAACACCAGCTCCATGTCGTGTTCGATGATCAGCACCGCGACCGAGGCCGGCAGTTGCGCGATGACATCGAGGATGATGCGGTTCTCCGCGGCCGGGACGCCGGCGGCCGGCTCGTCGAGCAATAGCACGCTGGGATCGAGGCCCAGGGCAATGGCAATCTCGACCAGACGCTGCCTGCCATAGGGCAGCTCCCGCACGAGACGCCCGGCGTCGCCGGCGATGCCCAGCCGTTCCAGCAATGCGAAAGCCTGTTGCACGACGGCACGCCGCGCACCGACAAACCGGAACATCCGGCCGCCGGCGCCGGCGTGCTCGGCCATTCCGAGGCAGACATTCTCCAGTACCGACAGGCCCTTGAACAACGTGTTGATCTGGAACGTGCGCACCAGTCCGCGCCGCACGCGCTGGTCTTGCCGCAGCGCGGTGATGTCGGCACCGTTCAACAGGATGCGCCCCGCCGATGGCGTCAGCCGGCCGGTGATCAGGTTGACCAACGTGGTCTTGCCGGCGCCGTTCGGGCCGATCAGCGCGTGGCGTGCGCCGGCCTCCAGCCGGAATCCGATGTTGTTGGCGACCACCAGCGCGCCGAACTGCCTGGACAGGCCGATGGTTTCCAGCGTCGCGGTCATCGCCGCCGCCGCCGGATCAGCCGCAGTATCCGGTCCGTCAGGCCGAGTATCCCGCCGCGCGCGAACAACACGATCAGCACCAGCATCAGGCCGATCCAGAAATCCCAGAAGACCGGGTCCATCTCGGCAAGCTGGTCTTGCGCGATCATGTAGAGCGTGGCGCCGACGAACGCGCCGTACAGCCGGCCGGCGCCGCCCAGCACCAGCATGATGACGATGGCGCCGGAGCGTTCGAAGCTCAGTACCGTCAGCCCGACGAATTGCGTGGTTTGCGTGAGCAAGGCTCCCGCGACGCCGGCGATCGCGGCGGAAATCGTATAGACGGTCAGCAGCCGGCGGCGGACCGGTGCGCCGATGGCGTGCATGCGGACGGCGTTCTCGCGGATGCCGGCCAGCGAGCGGCCGAACGGCGAATGCGCCAGCCGGCGCACGAACAGCCAGGCCACGAACAGCACGGCCAGGCAGTACAGGTAAGCGGTGCGTCCGAACAGGCCGAAGCTGAACGCGCCGAGGATCGGATTGATCGCAACGCCCTGCAGCCCGTCATTGCCGCCGGTGATAAAGCCCGCGTCGTTCGCTGCCGCCGACAGCAGGGAGGTCACCGCCAGCGTCAGCATAAGCAGCGTCAGGCCACTGGTGCGCAGGATGACGGCGCCCGATGCCAGACCGACAACCGCGGCGGCGAGCGCGCCGACCAGCAGGCCGGACAATGGCTCCCCGCTGACATGCACGGAATAGATGCCGGCGGCATAGGCGCCAACGCCGAAGAACGCCGCGTGACCCAGCGTGACGATGCCCGCGTAGCCCAGTACCAGGTCGAGCGACAACGCGAACAGGATCATGATGAGGATCTGGCTGCCCAGCGGAAGGTAGTCGCCGAACCCGAAATAGCCGAGGACGGCCAGGAGCCAAGGCAACAACTCGATCAGCCGCAGGCGATGGGCGCGGATGAGCTGCTGCACGGGCGAGGCACCCGCCACTCAAGCCCGCCCGAACAATCCGGCCGGCCGCCACAGCAGCAAGCCGATCATGGCGAGGTAGATGAAGAACGCTCCGAGTTGCGGCACCAGGTACTTGCACGCCGTGTCGCCGATGCCCAGCAGCAGCGCGGCGACGAACGGCCCGCGGATCGAGCCGAGCCCGCCGACCGCGACAACCATCAGGAAATACACCAGGTACTCCATGGCATAGCCGGGATAGATCGCCAGGATGTCGGCGCCCAGGCCGCCACCCAGCGCCGCAAGTCCGGAGCCAAGCGCGAAACTCAGCGTGAACAGCCGGCTGGTGTTGATGCCGAGCGATTCCGCCATGCGGCGATTGTCCACTGCCGCGCGCAACCTGGCGCCGAAATTGGTGCGCTCGATTCCCAGCCACAGCAAAAGCGTCAGCGTCAGGCCGAAGCCTATCAGGAACGAACGATAGGTGGGGAACGTGCGAAACCCGAGATCGATCTGGCCGCTCAGCGCGGCCGGCAAGGTGATCGGTTGCGGCAACGGTCCCCAGAGCTTGCGCACCACGGCGACGGACATGAAGACCAGGCCGATAGTGAACAGCACCTGCTCCAGCTCGCCGGCGCCGTACAGCCGCGCATAGAGCGAACGCTCCAGCACGACGCTGAGCAAGGCAACGGCGATGAAAGCCAGCAGCAGCGCCGCGCCGAAGGGAACGCCGTAGCGGTTCATCAACGTGACGGTGACATAGCCGCCGGCCATGGCGAACACGCCATGCGCCAGGTTGATGAAGCCCATCAGTCCCATCGTCACGGAAAGGCCGACGGAAACGATGTACAGGATCATCGCATAGGCCAGGCCGAGGAACAGAATGCTGACGATGGCGTCAAGCATCTAAACCTCTCCCGCAAGGCAGGAGAGCTCGCGGCGCGACGGCGGGTGAGGGTGCAACGTGACGCTGCCGATCATCCGTGACCACCCGACCGGAAAGCTGTCGCGGCACAATCAGCCGCCGCCGCGCGGCCCGACCCCGACAAAACCGGGAGAGGTTGTTTCACCGTCACTTCTGGTGATTGAGTTCCTTCCAGGGGTCCTTGACCATCGGGATGGTTTCGAGTTCTACATTGGCGAGTTGGCCGTTCACCGCCTCGACGCGCCGCAGGTATTCGTTCTGCACGATGTCGCGGGTCCGCGGATCGATGTAGATCGGACCGCGCGGGCTGTTGGCGTCCTTCCAGCCCTTCAGCAGCGCCATCGTCCGGTCCGGGTCGATCCTGCCCTTCTGTGCGGCGACAACATGGAAGATCGCCGCCATGCCGTCATACCCGCCGACCACTTCGAAGCTCGGCTCCTGCGTCGGCCCAAACGCGGCCTTGTAGGCCTTGACGAAGGCCACGTTGGCCGGCCGGGTCGCCGCCGCGGAGTAGTGGAACATCGTCACCACGCCCAGCGCCACGTCACCCATGTTCTGCAGCTCTTCATCCGTGGTGATGTCGCCGGGCCCGATCAGCCTGATGCCGGCCTGGCGCAGCCCGAGATCGCCGAACGTCTTCATCAGCGCCGTCGCCTCCTTGCCGGCAGGCACGAACGCGAACACCGCATCCGGCCTGGCATCCTTCGCCCGCTGCAGGAAAGGCGTGAAGTCGGGATTGGCCAGAGGAACGCGGACCGCGCCGACCATCTGCCCGCCGTTGTCGGTAAAGCCTTTGGTAAAGGCCTGTTCGGCGTCGATGCCCGGGCCGTAGTCCGACACGACGGAGTACACCTTCTTGATGCCGTGCTTCGACGCCCAGGCGGCAAGCGGGTAGCTGGATTGCCACAGCGTGAACGATACGCGGGCGATATACGGTGACTTCGTCGTGATCATCGACGTGCCGGCGTTCATGATGACGAACGGCACCTTGGCCTCGGTCGCCAGCGGCGCGATCGCTAGCGCGTTCGGCGTGAACACAACCCCGGCGAGAAGCTGTACGTGGTCCCGGGTGATCAGCTCCTGCGCCAGCCGCTTGGCGACCTCCGGATTCGGTCCGGTATCGTCGCGCCTTATCAGCTCAATCTTGACCCCGGCCGGCAGGTCCTTCTCGTGCTGCATCATGTACAGCCGGATGCCGCGGTCCAATTGCTCGCCCACGCCGGCAAATGGACCGGAATAGGTATTGATGATGCCGACCTTCACGGTCTGGGCGATCGCACCGGCCGGCGCGGCAGCCGTCAGCACGATGGCCGCGGCCAGTCTCCACAGTTTCATCGTTCCACCCTCCCGATTGGACTTCGCACCCGGTCCTTCCGGGCCTGATCCTAAGCCGCCGGGTATGCAGGAGCAACGACCGTCTCGCCGCTCAAATCCTCCCCCGCCCGCAAGCGGAACCGGGAGGATTTGCATCCTGGTCATCTGCGACACACGCTTGGGCAGTCTCGGCATTCCACGCGGCCGCGTTAGACTGCGCCATCGACCATGCGACGGAGCAACGGCCATGCAGAACTTCCCTTTCGAGATCCACCCGCTCGCCGGCGCGATCGGCGCCGAAATCCACGGCGTGGATCTGGCCGCCGACCTGTCGGACGCGGCGATCGCGGCGTTGCGCCAGGCATTGCTCGATCGCCTGGTCATAGTTTTCCGCGGCCAGGACCTGCCGCCGGCGCGCTTCCTCGCTTTGGCGAAGCGCTTCGGCACGCCGAACGAGTATCCCTTCGTGAAGGGCATCGATTTCTATCCGGAAGTCATCGCGGTCGCCAAGCTGCCGGATGAAACGGTGAATTTCGGCGGCGTGTGGCACTCCGACACCACCTATCTCCAGCAGCCGCCGATGGCGACGCTGCTGGTTGCGCGCGAGGTGCCGCCGGTCGGCGGTGATACGTTGTTCGCCAACCAGTATCTCGCCTACGAAAGCCTGTCGGAACCCATGCGGCGGTTGCTGGGCGGCCTGCGCGGGGTATCGAGCTCGGCCAAGGCGGACGCCAGCCGCACGCGCGAGGACCGTATCCGCTCCGACGGCACGGCCGAGCCACGCAAGGTGCTGACCGCGGAGCACCCCGTGGTGCGCACGCATCCGGAGACCGGGCGCAAGGCGCTGTATGTCAATGTCGGGCACACCGTGGGCTTCAACGGCATGACCGAGGAAGAAAGCATGCCGCTCCTGGCGTTCCTGTTCCGCCACCAGATCCAACCGGAGTTCACCTGCCGCTTCCGCTGGCAGCCCGGATCGCTGGCGATCTGGGACAATCGCTGCGCGCAGCATTACGCGATCAACGACTATCACGGCCACAAGCGGGTAATGCACCGGATCACGCTGGGGGGCGACACACCGCGCTAGAACATTTCCATCCTGACTGGAAACCCGTGCGATGCCACCTGTCTGCGATGCCACCTGTCATCGCGAGCGCCGGTCGCAGTAGGGACTGGCCTTGCGGCCGGACCCGCGCGCAGATCCCGGCGTGCGGCTTTCCCGCACCGGGCTCCTGTCTCGGGTGATTCCGCTGCGCCGTTCGGGGTCTGGATGACCCATGCAGTGACGCAGCGGGATCGGACCGGTACACGTGACACGCTGGCCCGGTTCTGTGCCCGGAGCGTGTTTTCCCAGCCGATCTCCCCTCGACCAGACGCCTTCCCCCCTCCATCCGCTCCGCCGCCGATCGCTCGGCCTTGTTCACGGATTTCCTCGGTACTACGCATCTGTCCGACTTCTCGTGACCGTGCATCGCCAGCTTCGGCCTTGCGGCCTTCCCGACGCGGGCCGGTCGGGCATTCACCCGCCGGTCGGCCACGAGACCTCCCAGGTTCCGACGCGTTCCCTTGCAGCGTGATGTGTTCTTCGACCCCGGCAGAGCGTCAGCCCCTCGCATGACGGGACCGCACATGTTGCCTTCGACGTTGCTTACCGTCTCGGCCTCCGCGAACTGGGAGGTTTCGTGGCTCAATAGCACACCCCACTGCATCGCTGTGTACGCTTCGCCGCCGCCGTCGCCAGCGACCACGCAACACTCGCTACCGGACGCCCGCTACGGCTTACCCGGGCCGGACTTGCACCGACTGGACCACGCCAGCTTTCCTGGCGCACAAGCAATCTCCCGCCTGGTGAGCCGCGGTCCTGCGTCGCCCGGGCGGGAGGTTGCTTCGTCGCTTCGTTCCCACTGGACGGCGGCTCTGCCGCAACGCACATCCATCTCGTTGAAGAGCAGCCGGCCCGATGCCAAACCCTGACATCCGATCCACGGGTCCCGTCCGCGTCCAAGCGCCCGGCGGGCGCGACGCCGCGGTGGCCGGAAAGCTGCTGGCGCAGGCCGGCATCGACGCCGCGCTGTCCGAGAATCTTCCCGACCTGGTGGTCGCCATACCGGAAGAGCTCGGCTACCGGGTCTCCGCCGCCGAGACCGGCCGCACCACGCTTGAGTTGCTGTCGGCCAATTCCCCTTGCGATCTGCTCCCCGCGAGCGTTGCCACGTTCAGGTTGAGAGGCATCGACATTATGCGCTCCAAGCGCGGTATTGGCCGGGACTCCTGCGTGCTTGACGCAACCGGTTACGCGGATCTCGCCGCCTGCCGGCCCGGCCTGGAAGGCGAGTACATGATCCGCAAGCCATGCCGCATGGCCGATCTTGCGGCACGGGTCGATCGCGCGTTGCACGGGCCGCCGGACTATGGCAGCCCAGGCGACTGAACGGCATGCAAGCCCGCATCGGCCGCTGTCGGGCGTCAAGGGCGTATCGGGAATAATCGCGTCAACCGCGTTGAGCACGGCCACCCTGATCGTCATCCGCGCGAAAGCGGGGACCCACGCCGGCCCCGGGTCCCCGCTTTCGCGCGGATGATGACGACGGAGGCGGCTGCGGCGATCTCACGTGAGTCGATGAAACCCCGACAAGTCCCAACGCCGGCCCGGGCGGGGCCCACCCAGGCCGCCGGGAAGCGGCGGCTCTCCGCAACGTGACCGGTCTCCGCGGCTGGCTCCGCTCGCAGTCATACAAAATCACGATCCAAGTCGTAGAATTGGGTTGACTGGCCGCGATTGTATCCTTTTTTATGTCGGGCGCGCGTTGCGATGCGTCTCTGGGTTCGTCTCTTTTTGCGCATTTGTATGCGATGAAAGGAATACGGAAACCAAAGCGTGGTAGTCAGCCTGGTCCCGCGACGGCTGGCGTGCGGGCATGCCGGGCAGCTTGTCCGGCGGATTGAACCATAGGCGAAGGCTGCCGGATCACGCCGATGAACACCGCCGGACGAGGTGAGGACTGGAGTGGACCGCAGCTTGCGGCGCGCCTGGCGGCCCTGGAAGGGGTCGCGCCGGAGCCGGTGGAGCATGTCGTCTGCCGCATCACCACCCAGTCTGACGGCCGCGAGACGCACCTCTATCAGGTTGCCGACGACCCGCGCCCACTGCGTCAGGACGAGTTGCCGCGGTGGCTGGCGCGGCACCGCCTGCGGGGAGCAGATCGCCTGACGCTCGCGGTGCTGGTCATCCGCGAGATCATCGACGAGGCAGGCATGATCCGCGAATGCACCCTGGAACGCCGGCGCGGCGCGCTGGACGGGCCGCTGTATGGCGATCCCGCGCGGGTGGAGTTCACCGGCCCGGCCCGCATGGTGCGCTTCTACCGGGTCTCGCGTGACGGCAGGCTGACCGAGATCGCCGCCACCACCGACACTCTGCCGGCCCGCCGCCGCGATCCGGAGCACTTCGCCGGCGAGCAACTCGCGTTGCGCGCGCAGTTCGGGCCGGACGCGCGGATTGTCGATGTCCGCGAGCCGACGCTGTTCGAGACCATGGCCGGGTTCGACAGCATCCTGCACGTCCGCCTGGCGGATGGCCGGGAGGTCGGTTGTGGGGTCGGCTGGCACGGGCCGGTGCCATTCGTCCTGCGCGCGGACTTCCCGCGTTTCGACATACCACTCGCGCTGTCGTCCGAAAACGAGGCAGCGGTGCAGGCCCTGCTGGACCGCGACAACCTGGTGCGCCACGAAACGCGGCTGGACGAGCTCGGCCTGGCCGTCGTGGCGCGTCGCCGCGGCGACCAGCAGTTGTTCCTACTGCGGGCGAATGCCGGCACCGCGACGATCGTGCCATACGAACCCGCGACCCACGGCGCGGCGTCGGACGATCAGGCGCGCTGGATGCGCTACGCCGAAACCTATGAGCACCTGGCAATCCTCGACGCGTGGCTGGACGCCGAAAGCGACGATCTGCTGGTGGTGACCGGCGAGGCAAATGGCCAGATCTGGCGGCACCATATCGACCGCGACGGGGTCGAGACCTGGCGCAAACCCGACGCGCAGGCGGCGGCTGGGCTGCTGTATCGCGAGCAATTGTCGCCTGGGACGCTGGCCGCCGCCGATGCTGCCGCGTCCGACGCCGAACCCTCACCGGTGCCGGCGCCGGCGGAACCCGACGAGCCCCCGGACCAGCCGGCCGACACTCTGCTCGCCAAGGTGGAAGCCTATGTCGCCGCCGTCTCCGCGCTGCGCGCCGCGCAGGACGCCGCGGCCGGACAAGCGCCGTTGGCGGAAGCGCTGGTGGATCTGCGCGCCCTGCTACCCGCGATGGAAACGCTCGAGGCGGAGCATGCCGCGGCCGAGACGCGGATATTGCTGATGCAGGCGGAAGATGGCCGCATCCGGCCGGCTCGGCTGGCCCGCGCATTGGCCCGGATCGAGGCGCGGCTGCCCGATGAGTTGGCCGCCATCCGGCTGGTGACGCTGGCGCCGCCGCAGTGGCGCCACTTGGTGGACCCCGCGCCGTTCGGCGCCGCGGTGGAAGGCGCCTTCCCGGAGGCGGGGTACGATATCGAGGAGGCGGCGCTCTGCCTGGCATTCCGCCGCCCGACCGCTGCGGCGTTCCACTGCATGCGCATCGTCGAGTGCGGGCTGGCGGTACTCGGCGCGCCGCCGCGCACCGACCTGCCGGGCGAGGACCGGCACTGGACGCACATCCTGTCGCTGCTGCGCGCCGCCGCGCCGGCGGTGCAAGGCGGCGTGCTGGCGGCACTCGATGAGGTGCGGCGCTGCTGGCGCGGCACGCGGCTGGTGCCGGCGGAGAAATACACCGAGGCCGAAGCCGAGCGGCTGTTCCGCGCCGTGGGGGCGTTCATGGCGGAACTGGCCCGCTGATCCATCAGCCTCTCTCGCCGCGCGGGGTCGGAAACCTCTCCCGCCGCACCGCCGTTGCGATAAATCCCCGCAGGCAGCAGGCCAGCCCGCCAACGGCCGGCCTGCTCCCAACGACAGCCTCCGCGCGTCAGACCGGCGCGAAAAACGGCAGCTTCGGTCCACCCCCTTCGGTCTGGATGAACTTCAACGCCACCTCCTGCCCGATCTTCAACGTACCAAAATCGCAATCCACGATGTTGGTCATCATGCGCGGCCCCTCCGCGAGCTCCACATAGGCGATGGCATAAGGCGGATCGGCGCGCTGCATCACGCTGAACGTGTAGATTTTTCCCTTGCCGGACACCTCCACCCACTCCACCGCGCCGAAGGTGAACGGCGAGATCGCTCGCGGATACCAGATGAACTTCCCGGTGTCCTTGCACCGGGGCAGCACCAGCTTCCCCGCCGCGCAGCCATCCCAGAATGGCTTGGTCTCCGGATTGGTCTCGGGCGTGCCGACGAACGGAACCTTGCGTTGGACGTAAGCCATGTCGATCACTCCCGCTCCAGAATCACAGTGCTGCCGCAATGCCGCGTGCCGAGCGACCCGCCCGTGCCATGCGCGATCGCCAGGTCGCAGTTCTTCACCTGCACCGCCGGATGCGCCTCGCCGCGCAACTGCCGCACCGCCTCGATGATCTTGGTGATGCCGCCGCGGTTGGCCGGATGGTTGGAACACAGCCCGCCGCCATCGGTGTTGAACGGCAGCTTGCCCACGCCGGAGATCAGGTTGCCGTCCGAAACGAACTTTCCCCCCTGCCCCTTCTCGCAGAACCCCAGATCCTCCAACTGCATCAGCACGGTGATGGTGAAGCTGTCGTAGATCGAGGCATACTTGATGTCGGACGGCTTGATGCCCGCCATCTCCCACGCCGGAGGCCCGGACCAGCGCGCCGCCGAATAAACCAGATCGACCGCGCCGCCCATCTGGTGCTTCGGCGACTCACCGACGCCGATCACCTTCACCTTCGGCCGCTTCAGGCTTTTCGCGATCTCCGGATTGGTCAGCACCAGCGCGCCGCCGCCGTCGCTGATCACGCAGCAATCCAGCCGGTGCAGCGGCGAGGCCACCATCGGCGAGTTCACCACGTCCTGCACCGTAACCACATCGCGCAGCATGGCATGCGGGTTGTGCTGCGCATGGTGCGACGCCGCCACCTTGATCCACGCCAATTGCTCGCTGGTGGTGCCGTATTCGAACATGTGCCGCGTGGCGCACATCGCGTACATGTTGGCGGTCGCCGGGCCGTACGGATACTCGAATTGCATCTCCGGCTGCGCGGGACTGCCGGCGCGCGGCGCGGTGCCGGTCGCCTGGCCCTCGCTGCGCGGCCGTCCCGACAGGGTGATCAGCGCGACGTTGCAGCGGCCGTGCGCGATCGCTTCCATCGCATGGCCCACCGCCACCTGATACGATGAGCCGCCGACATCGGTGGAATCCACGTGCCGGCATTTCAGGTTCATGTAATCGACCATGGACAGTGGGCCGAGCCCCGGCGCGTCGCCGGCGCAGTAGTACCCGTCCACGTCGTCCTTGGTCAGCCCCGCGTCCTCCAACGCGCCCTTGGCACATTCGGCGTGCAGCAAGGCGATCGACTTGTCGCTCGCCTTGCGGGTGGGGTGCTCCCAGGCACCCACGATATAGGCTTTGCCCTTCAAACTCATGCTTCGCTCCCCTTGTGACCGGCGGGAACCGCGGCCAGGGGACGATTATACTGAACGGTAGGTCGCTGGCCAGACGGGCTGGCGACAGACGGGCGGCGGTGGGAACCGCCACCCGGCGTAAACCCAAGGTTCATCGTTCGTCCCGCAATGTCGCCATCGCAGATCGACCCGGAACCTGGCCATCCATCGCATACCTCCCTTTCTGTTGCCGGCCTTTCCGGGCGCCCGCAAGACGCGCGGCAAGACCCGGCTCGCGGGCGGCCTGCGCCGCCGTTGGACAACCGCCAACGGGTTGATCCTGGAATGAGACTATCAGCACGGCACGGTCGAGGTTTATGATGCGCGAGGCCGCCACATCGGCGAATTCGACCCGGTAACCGGACAACGCGTCGGCACCGCCGATGCTGCGCTTAAGGTGGAACCTTATAGCGATGCAAACCGACTATTTCCTGGTTGGGTATGACCGTCGCACCGGCGAGGCGAAGTCGTTTCGTGCCCTGCCGCCCGGCACCGTCGCCGCCGCGAAAACGCTCGGCGGCATTCCCGCCAACGATCCGGCGATGATCGGTGATTGACCGCTCTCTTCCGAAGCCGCACGCGCAATCGCCACGCTGGCTCGGGCTGAAATCGACGCCGGCCATCTGGACTGCTGCCTTGAGCCCCACCAATCACTGCCGGCTGCAAGGCCGAGGCACGCCGCGGAATAGCGCAGAACGGCGCTGGCCACGCGCTCTGACGCGGGGTTAGCTTCCGCCGCATGGACCCCCTTGCCACGATGCCGCTGATCCCATCCCGACCGCCGGTGCCGGCACGCGAACTGCCGCTGCCGGCGTTCCTGCGCGCCATTCGCACCAACGCGCTGACCATGTGGACCGCGGCGGCGTACGAGCAGGATGTGGTGGTGCGGCGGTTCCTGGGGCGGACGAACGTGCTGCTGAATGCGCCGGAGGCGATCCATCGCGTGCTGGTGGACAATCCGGAAAACTACCGCCGTTCGCCCGCCTCGATCCGCATCCTGCGGCCGATCGTCGGCAACGGGCTGCTGCTGAGCGAGGGCGACGCGTGGCGCCACCAGCGCCGCACCATCGCCCCGGCGCTGGCGCCGCGGGTAATGCCGATGCTGGCGCACCACGTCGTTGCGACAGCGCAAGAGCAGATCGGGGCGATTGCGGCACAGGCGGCGCAAGGGCCGATCGATCTGCTGGCGGCGATGCAGGGGCTTACGCTGGAGATCGCCGGGCGCAGCATGTTCTCGCTGGAGATGCGCGCGTTCGGGACTCCGTTGCGGCGGCTGCTGGCGGAATTCGCCGAGCGCTTCGCCCGGCCGTTCCTGTTCGACATGCTGCTGCCGCCCTCGGTGCCCACGCTGCGCGACCTGCGGCGCCGGCGTTTTCGGGCGCGCTGGATGCGGCTGGTCGAAACGATCATGCACGACCGGCTGCGCGAACCGCAGCCCGGCGCGCCACGCGACCTGTTCGATCTGCTGCGCGCCGCGCGCGATCCGGACACCGGCGAGGCGTTTTCCCCGGAGCAATTGCGCGATCAGCTCGCCACGCTGCTGCTCGCCGGGCACGAGACCACGGCGGTGACGCTGTTCTGGTCGCTGACCCTGCTTGCACAGGACGCGCAAGAGCAGATGCGGCTGGCGGAGGAAGTGCGGGGGGTGGCGATCGAACCGGAGAACGCCACGGCGGTGCTGCCGTTGCTGGCGCGCACGCGGGCGGTGGTGAGCGAGGCGCTGCGGCTGTATCCGCCGGCCTTCACCATGGCGCGCGAGGCGATCGGTCCGGACCGGCTGGGCGATTTTTGTCTCCCGCGGCGCTCGGTGGTGCTGATCGCGCCCTGGGTGCTGCACCGGCACCGGATGCTGTGGCACGAGCCGGACACGTTCGATCCGTCGCGGTTCATGCCCGATGCGCCTGCGGTGCCGCGCTTCGCCTACCTGCCGTTCGGTGCTGGGCCGAGGGTGTGCGTCGGCGCGCAGTTCGCGCTGACCGAGGCGGTGCTGGTGCTGGCCATGTTGGTGCAGCGGTTCCGATTTGCGCTGGAGGACACGCGGCCGGTGCTGCCGGTGGCGATCGTGACGACGCAGCCGGACCATCCGGCGAGGTTCCGGCTGCGGGCGAGGTGAGCTTGTTGCGGGCGGCAGATCGCTTTGCATGTCTGCAAAGGACGGATTCCGGCCGTTCAGCCCAAGCGACTCAGCGACCGCTGCTTTGCGCCGGCATTTGACGTGCAAACCGGCCCACTACCACAGCATTATATATCTTGTCAATTTTCCTAGGAAATAATACCTGAGCCGCTCAAGGCAGCCGCCAGGAGCGCGCCCATGCTTCTCCCGTCCCTCGCATGCACCGCCGTCCGCGCCGATCCGCCGCTGGCGCCCGGCGCCTCCCCGCCACCCGGCGCCTCCTCGCCGCTCCCGACAAACGCCGGGGCGATCCGAGCCTCAACCTCGCCCCGCACTGCGGCGCCCGCAGCCGCAAGCCGGCCCCCTGGATCGACCCGCGCCGGCTGTCCCCGCCGAGCGCCGGCGATCCACGACAAGCCGCGGTGCCGCATGCATGCGGGCGCGGCACCGGCACCGCACGGGGACCTCGCCCTCCTGCGTGCCGCGCGCCCCGCGCACGCGCGCTGCGGCGGCGAACGGCGGGCCTTCAACCGCCGCATCCTGAGCATCGCGCGCAGCGGCCGGGTGTATCGCGCCGCGTTGCACTACCTCGACCGGCAGCCACCGGACCTCGCGGCCTGGTTCCGGCAAAACCCACCGGAACTGCTTGCGCTGCCTTGCCCGACCGGCGGCCTCACCGCAGCGCAGGACCGCGCCATCCTGCGCGCCGAGGCGGTAGCCCTTGCACAGTGGAAGCAGGCCATCGCGTGCGCGAGGCAATCAGGCAGCTCCGGCAGCCAAGCGGAGGTCGCCGCGCCGGCGGGGCCATGCGGCGCGCAGGAAAAAGCCCACCCACCAATGCCGGCCCGGCGCGACCCGGCATCGCGCGAAGGCCCAGCGGCCAGCGCCCGCGCCAATCCAGCGCCAACGCCCCATGCACCAGAGCGCGTCGCCGCCGGCACGACCGCCCCTGAACTCACCCTCGGCACGCCCGGCGGGACCGCAGTCCCGCCGGCTCCGGCATGCACAAACAGCATCGCGCGTTTACCCGCCCGCCCTATCGTAGAACAGCACTTGCAGTCGTGGGTCGAAGCGCATCAGCGCGGCAAAGTCCCGGTCCTCGGTGACCACCACACAGCCCGCTCGTGCGGCGACGATCGCCGTCAGTGTGTCGTGGATCAGCTCCACCCGATCGAACGCAGTCGCGATGCGCCGACCTCCGCCGGCTGCTTCCCGTGCGATCCGGCCGGCACGCTCGCCGGCGTCGTGCCAGTCGGCGTCGCCCGGCACAAGGACCTTCGCCGGATCGATGCGGGATTGCACGCCCTGCGCTGCCGCCACGACGCGCGCCGTGCCGGGATGTGTCGGATCGAGCCGGCCGTCAATCCAGGCAAGCTCCGCACGGATCGGTGCAGACACAAAGAAGCGAGGCAGGGTCTGCAACATCTGTCGCAGCACCAACGGCCCGCGACTGGTGAGCGCGTTGATGAACACGTTGGTGTCGAGCAATACCGGTCCTTCCGGGACGGCGTCGCCGAACAATGGCAGGCTGGGCGAGGAACGATCGGCCTGGGCGGGACGGCGCGACATGGCCGACGCGATCAGAGATCGATTTGTGCCAGAAGTTCCGGGTCGATATCGGCAAGTGTGCCCCATTGGCGAGCCAGCCAGGGCCCGAGCTCATCCTCGGTCGCCAGCGCCGCGAGGGCGGCGGTGATGACAACCGCCGGCGAGGTGCTGCCGACTCGTTTGGCCGCCGCGGCATAGAGGCGCGGCGGCACCTTGGCGTTTACGTGCGTGCTCTTCGGACCAGCCGTAAGACCCATTTGCGCGGCAAGCCGCATAGCCAGGGACTGGGTCTTGCCCCTGGCGCGAGATTTCCCGACTGAACGCACACCAGCCGGGTGCTGAGGCTTTGGCATGGGGACCTCCTGTGGCGGGTCAAGGCAGAATACGAAATTGTCAGCGTAGTAATACTACGGTTGATTCGGATCGCAGGCAAACACCCGAGTGCAGAACAGCGGAGCGCACTTCGCCAGGTCGGGATGGCGGAATACGCTGCGCCATTCCGCCCATCCTCTGCTTGGCAGGCACTTGCGACGACCCGGCCAAGCCCCGATACAAGTGGCCCTGGACCATCCGGGGACCTCGCATGCCCGATGACCGCCTCCGCATCGGCGTCGCCGGCGCCGGCCATTTCGGCCGCTACCACGCGCTGAAGGCCGCGGCCTCGCCGCGTGCCCGTCTGGTCGGCATCCACGACCCCGACACCGAGCGCGCCCGCACCGTCGGCTGGGAAGCCGGCGCCCCCGACCTCGACTTCCCGGCCCTGCTCCAGGCCTGCGACGCGCTGATCGTCGCCGCCCCCGCCGAGGCGCACCACGCACTCGCCGCCGCCGCGCTGCGGGCCGGCAAACACGTGCTGGTCGAAAAACCGATCGCCGCCACCCTGGCCCAGGCCGACGACCTGGCCGCCCTCGCCGCCGCCGGTAACCTGACCCTCCAGGTCGGCCACCTGGAACGCTTCTCCGCCGCGCACGGCGCGCTATCCGGCCGCATCGGCACGCCGCTCTATATCGAGGCCACCCGCATCGCTCCGTTCAAGCCGCGCGGCACCGACGTGTCGGTGATCCTCGACCTGATGATCCACGACCTGGACCTGATCCTGGCGCTGGTGGACAGCCCGATCGCGTTGGTCGAGGCGGTCGGCGCCGCCGTGGCCAGCGCGCACGAGGACATCGCCAACGCGCGCATCCGATTCGACAGCGGCGCGGTGGCGACGATCACCGCCAGCCGCATCTCCGCCCGCACCGAGCGCCGCATGCGGGTGTTCGCTCAGGACGGCTACCTTGCGGTGGATTTCGCCAACCGCCAGCTCACCGTGATCGCGCGCGGCCGCGGCAAGCCGGTGCCCGGCGTCGAGGGCTTCGGCATGGAGGAGACCTCGTGGGAGGAACACGACTCGCTCGCCGCCGAACATGCGGCGTTCGTCGCGTCGATCCTGGACGGCGCCCCGGTGCTGGTGGACGCCGCCGCCGGCCGCCGCGCGCTCGCCGCGGCGCTGGCGGTAAGCGAGGCGATGGCCGAAGCGCGCGCCAGGATGCGCACGTCAGGACTGCTGACGCGATGAAGTCGTTTCCCGCCTTGCCAGCGTGCGGGACGCCGGCGGGGCTGCATGCAGCCTGGCCGCCGCTGCGCTCATCGCCGTGACGGAAAGCCGCCTCGGCAACCGGCGACATGGACCGGGGATCGTCCTATATTGAAAACGGCGACCTGAAGGAGGCACCGAGCATGACCGAACGGCCCGTTCTGGCCCTGACCATGGGCGATCCCGCCGGCATCGGCCCCGAGATCACCGTCCGCGCCCTGCTCTCGGCCGAAATGCGCGAGATGGCGCGCTGCTTCGCCATCGGCGACGCGCGCGTGCTGCAACGCGCGCTGAAGACCTGCGGCCTGACCGCGACGCTGCACCGCATCGCGGCGCCCGAGGCGATCGCCGACCGCGACGGCACGATCGACGTGCTGCACCAGGACAGCGCCGATCCAGACATGCTGCAAATGGGCAAGGTGCAGGCGCTGGGCGGCGAGTCGGCGTTTGCGGCGATCCGCGAGTCGATCGCGCTGGCGATGGCCGGGCGCGTCGCCGGCGTGGTGACCGCGCCGATCAACAAGGAGTCGCTGAAGGCGGCGAAGATCCCCTTCATCGGCCATACCGAGATGTTCGCCGAATACACCGGCGCTCGGGAAGAAATGACGATGTTCACCATCAGCGGGTTGAAGATCTTCTTCCTGACCCGCCATGTCTCGCTGATCGAGGCGTGCCGGCAGATCACCCAGGAGCGGGTGGCCAAGGGGATCGACAGGAGCGTGAAGGCACTGCACCAGCTTGGAATCGATCACCCGCATTTGGCAGTGGCCGCGCTCAACCCGCATGGCGGCGAGGACGGGCTATTCGGCCGCGAGGAGATGGACGCGATCAAGCCGGCGATAGAAGCGGCGCGCGCACGGGGCATGCGGGTGAGCGGTCCGGTGCCGGCGGATTCGGTGTTCCACATGGCCCGCATCGGCCGCTACGACGCGGTGCTGTCGCTCTACCACGACCAGGGGCACATCGCGGCAAAGATGATGGATTTCGAAAGAACCGTGAGCGTGACGCTGGGTTTGCCGATCCTACGCACCAGCGTGGATCACGGCACGGCGTTCGACATCGCCGGCACCGGCAAGGCAAGCGCGGTCAGCATGATCGAGGCAGTGCGCGTCGCGGCGGAATACGCGGTGCGCGGCGTGAAGCTGGGCGACGCGGTGGCCGAGGCGGCGGAGTGAGTTGGAAGTAAGGCGTTGTCGCCGAGAAGCGGGGATATTCGCGCTCTGTGACCTCGTCATAGCGTGATATTTTAGCGTGGCTCGACAGGAGAGACCGGACGCTCCGGTAAGGTATCTGCTCATACCCGGTTTGGCCCGCCTTCACGCGGCGGTAGCGGCACGGGGATCAGCAGCCAAGAAAACATCTGACACGATCACGGGCGACTCGATTCTCACCGCGGGGTGACCACATGCCCTGATCTCAGCGAGCTGAGCCGCGCCGAGAAGGACGCCCTGATCTTGGTGCTATGGCAGCGCCTGGAGGCAGCCGAGCAACGGATTGCCGAGCTTGGAGCGAAACTCGCCGAACCGGCGAAGACACCGGATAACTCCAGCGTGCCGCCGTCGAAGGGGCAGAAGCCGAACCAGCCGGAGAAAACCAAGCGTGTCGGACCGCGCAAGGGCAGCCTGGCCGCAAAGGCGGTGGCAGGCCGCTGGCCTGCGATCCGGACGAAACCGTCACCGCCAAAGTCCTGGCCTGCGTGCATTGCCAGGCTGCGCTGACACAGTCCCAGGGGAATCGTTCGAAAATATCAGGCGGTACCTTGCGGGATGGCGTGGAGGTAATCGGGGTCCCATCCGGCCAGCTTTCGGCGCACTTCGAAGCTCTTGCCGGGTTTGGCCGAGCGCAGCAGGTTCATCACCATGTGCCGGACGGTGGCCATGTTGTGTGGGCCGTGGCCGGTGTGCAAACGCGAGAGATCCTCGTGGAAGATGACATCCAGTACCCAATGCAGGCGGTTCTCGATATGCCAGTGGCAGCGCACGGCGTTGGCGAACAGCACGGCCAGCAGAAACGTGGACGAGATGTAGTAGCGGCGTTCGCATGAGGTTTTGCCGTTGCGCTCGACCCGGTTTTCGACCATGGCGATGGTCCTGATTCCCGGGAAACGACTGTCGCCGGCGAGCCAGTCGACCGTGTGACTGACGACATGGCGGCGGATTTCGATGCGGCCGTGGTCGCCGTCCGTGGTTTGGACGGTTTCAAGTTCGTCCGCCGGTGCATCCTCGAAGTAGCGTTTGATGTCGTCGTGCAAGGTGGGCTGG
>Ga0307374_10003014_pt1 | contig 29298 bp, 27 predicted proteins | sample OX3MG_FD_202532 | JGI IMG/M metagenome (GOLD analysis project Ga0307374, IMG submission 202532) | Soil microbial communities from Risofladan, Vaasa, Finland - OX-3 | ecosystem: Environmental > Terrestrial > Soil > Coastal area > Acid sulfate soil | place: Finland: Risofladan, Vaasa | collected... | reverse complement strand
ACTACGATGATGTCCAGGGTGACCTTAGGGAAGAAAAGCTCGTATTTCGCGAATATTCTGTTTGGAACGAACCCCTCCACGGGCCCGACAGGTTCCGAACCCACCAGCTTCGAATTCAAATGGATCGCGACGGAATCGTATGATCCAATCCTTGCTCGAGCGTTATCCTTGGCGCCCAACCCAGAATCTTTTTTGCCCGGGTATTGTCGGCTTGCATCTTGGTAGGTCCGGCCACCTTACTGTCGTCGAAGTCGATTTTTGCACCCATCTTGTCGGCGATGTACTTCGCGACGTATCCAAGTTCGGTTTGCTCGCCACTTCCGATGTTTAGCTCTCCCACGTAGTCAGAGACAGCGCCCCTCAAGAGGGCGTCGACGACATCGTCGATGTATATGAAATCCTTCGTGACTTCTCTTCCTTTCAGAGTAATGTGCCCGGACTTGGCTTTGACAATCATATCGGGGATGAAATACCCCGGCGGCTGTCCGGGTCCGTAGGAGTTGAAGAGCCTGAATATCAAGTAGGGCAGGTGGTGGTTGTCGTAGAACAGCCTACAAAGTCGCTCGCCGAGCACCTTCGTGGTGGTGTAGTTGTCCAATAGTGCCAAAGGATGCACTTCCCCAGTTGGCATGTATTTCGGGCTGATGCCGTAGACGTGAGCTGAGGAGAGAAATATGACCTTCTTCGCGTCTCCTTTGAGGGCGAACCGAAGCACATTGTAGGTTCCCAACACATTTGTCAGGAAAGCCTTGTCAGGTTCCTGCTCGCACACCAGCGGTGCAGCTATGGCGGCCAAATGGTAGACTACATCAAACCTCGTGTCCGGAGCGGCCGTTAGGGGCCGCGTTATGTCTAGGGCGAGCGGAAAGTATTGAGGACTCGTGATGTGCTTGTCTTGGAATGCTTCCGGCCTGTCCAAGGCGAAGACAGACGCACCTTCCTGGAGTAACTTCTCAACGAGGTGCGACCCCATGAAACCGCACGCACCAGTCACCAGCACGCTCTTGTTAGCAAGAGAATCCATCATCACAAATCCCTCCAGGTGAGGTCGCCTGGACTATGGGCACTTTTCACAATAAAGATGGTCTTCACGCAATCGTTTTATCCCTTCCGATTGCCGAAGTGCAGAGCCAACCTTTCTTACCAAGAAGCCCACATCAGTGGGTGGTTGCGACTCCCATGGCGGTGGTGCCTCCAGAGGTCGTTTGCCCTACTTCATGAAGCAACGCAACGTTTGGAGAAAGAGATGACGCTCAGCGCTGAGAGGAGTCTATGGCCGAACAGAAACCATTCTAAGAAATAATTATAATTAGAGCCGACACGGGTTCTGAATCAGATGAAGTCGGCAGTAAAAGGCCCGCAAACGCCTAGCCGCTGGCGCTCGCTGAAAGTCCAGGACTTTGCGAAGCTGTTTGGGACCGCCGCTATCGAAATCTCGAGCGAGTGTCTGCGACTTATCAATGAGAATGACTTCAGATACAGAGACCTCGAGGGAGCAGAACGAGACAACGCGATTCTCTCCGTGCTAAAGCGGACAGCCTCGAAGGAACTCACGGTGGCGGGCGACACTGGTGCAAGGGATCGTTGGGAGAAGGGCTGGGGAGAGAACCTCTCTGCGCTTGAAGGCGGAGGAAACAACCTTAGGTCGCTCAACCCAAGATACATCAGACCGAATCCAACTCTCAGACTAAACCAGAACTACATAAAATCGTCTGACCCCGAGTTCGAACTAAATTGGTACGGGATATTCTCGCGATGGCTTTTCCTCAAGTACCTTTCTGATGTTGACGTCATCTACGAGTTCGGCTGCGGATCTGGGATAAACGTCGCTGCACTAGCCAGACTGTTTCCGAAGAAAAAAATTGTCGGCTTGGACTGGGCAAAGTCTTCGAAACGTATAATCGAAAGGCTCTCGGAAAACTACGGATGGAACGTCGAAGGTCGAGTCTTCGATTTCTTTCACCCCGCGAAGACGCTTAGACTTCCCCCGAATAGTGCCGTCCTGACCGTGGGTGCCTTGGAGCAGACAGGCACAAGGTACGAGCCGTTTCTGAAATATCTGGTAGATTCCTCGCCGGCCATTTGCGTCAACATCGAACCGATTTGCGAGTGGTATGACCCCGAAAATCTCATCGACTATCTGGCCATCACGTTCCACAAGAGAAGGGGGTACTGGGAGAACTTTCCTGGTCTCTTACATGACCTCGAATCAAGAAAGAAGGTCGAGATTCTGAAGACGAAGAGGTCGTTCTTTGGAAGCGAGTTCATCGAGGGATACTCGCAGACAATATGGAGACCTTTGGGCAAAGGCCCGGGAGAGGGTGAGTGAGCAGGTGAATCTCGGAATTGAGGGGAAGAAGGCTCTGATTACAGGAGGCACCCACGGCATAGGGTTGGCGATTGCCGAAGCTCTCGCCGCAGAGGGGTGCGAAGTGGCAATCTGTGGGAGGAATTCAGACAGATTGTCAATAGCCACGAAGGCAATCGCGAGGAGTGGAGCGAAATGCCTTGCGATTAAGGCCGATGTCACGTCCAAACGGGAGACAGAAAATGCGATGCGCGTGATCAAACGAGAGTGGAACGACACCAACATACTGATCAACAACGTGGGCGGCGGCGGGAGGTGGGGCAGCGACTCGATAGAGGAGACCAAGGAAGAGGTGTGGTCAGAAGTCTATGACAAGAACGTCCTCGCTGCCGTTAGGTTCACCCGGTTCGCTTTGCCGTACATGAGAAGAGGAAAGTGGGGGAGAGTGGTCACCATAGCCTCGATCTTCGGGAAGGAAGGAGGCGGTAGGCCCTGGTTCAACATGGCGAAGAGCGCAGAGATCAGCATGATGAAGTCACTAGCGATGAAACCTGAGTTAGCCCGGGACCGAATTACCTTCAACTCCGTGGCCCCCGGAAACATAATGATTCCAGGCACGGGATGGGAGGCGGAGAAGAAACGCGACCCTGTAGCTTTCCGAAAAATGGTCCGCGAGAAGCTCCCAATGGGCAGAATGGGAAGCCCCAGGGAGGTAGCCAACGTCGTGGTTTTTGTGTGCTCTATGAGGGCGAGCTTGGTGAACGGGGCTTGCTTCGTTGTGGACGGCGGAGAAAGCCGGAGCTTCTAAAGAATTCTTGATTCTGCAATACGATATGCTTTAGAAGATAAGAATAACCTCAAACACGCTTGAGAAGCGCCAAAACGCGTTTCTCATATCCTAACGCCAGGCCTATAATTCTCCTCGCAGGCCCCAATCCTTCGACGGCGATCGACAACCTAATGATATCATCTCCGTCGATGCCCCATACAAGGGGTGCGCAAGTCAGGTAAACGGCGACAAATACCGCAAAGTCGATGACGACTGCAGCTATGCTCGGCAGGTTCCCCAGTGGCAAAGGGAAGATTGCGACCAACGCAACCAAGCCGGCAACCACGATTCCGGCCAAAGGTCTCAAAGGCATACGAACATTGAGGAACGTTCTGGCAAGGAATAATCCGGGGACAGCAAGCGCGAGATTCGCCACAAGGAATGCCACCATTATCCCTTCGGCACCAAGACCCAAAGAAACGCAAAAGAAATATCCGGCAACGGCTTGAGCCACCGCGCTCGTCAGAGTAATCAGCATCGTGATCCTGCTCTTTCCGATGCCGTTCAAGAATGGAGGAAGAACAGTGACGCCGATCGCAACCGGGAGCGAGGCGAGCGCGGCAAGCTGCAACAATACTACGCCCTGAGAGTAAGAGGGCCCATACAGGATATTGAAGAGAGGAGCGGCCACCGCGAATAGAAGCAGGACTACTGGGGTCAGGACAAACGAGACATACCTGACGGCGTACGAAAAAGCCAAGGAAGTATCTTCTGCTAGACCATCGAGCGCGGCAAAGGACCGAAACAAGACGCTGGCAACCGCGCTCGAGCTGACAGTAATGGCAATTGTCACGTTAAGGGCGGCTTGATAGTAGCCTATCACGGCGTTAGCTGCAACCGCGGCAAGAATTATTGTGACATACTGTGAGGCCAGGCCCGAGACTATGTTGGCAGCAAAGAGAGGCAGCCCGTAACCCACCATCATCCTCGTGTCTGCGATGAATGTGTTAGATTGTCTAGACCATGGCCTCATGTGCGCCAGATATAGAAACAAAGTCGCTAAAGCCCCCTGGACCAGATACGACAACACGTGACCTACCACAGCGCCGATTACTCCGAAACCTGCGAGAATCAATCCCACGGTTAGGACGAGTTTGAACACAGCCTGAATCACTGTGAAGACGCTCAGTGTCGTCATCGCGCCCCACCCAATGAAGACGCAAGTGGCAGACTGAGCGATCGTCTGCCCTAGGATAAAGAGCGAGGCGACTTGGACGTATTCGACCAACTGCGGCCTGTGCAACAGAACATCCACGAAAAAGGTGGCTCCGAAAAAACTGACGGCCGACAGCAATAAACCGAAGAGCAAGAGAAAGCTCGTTGCCGTGCGCGTCAAGCTCTTCGCCCTCTCAACATCTCCACTCGACAGGGAATACGCCACGTATCTCGTCACGGCAGTATTCACGCCCAACCCCACGAATAGAAACAGGACGGAGGGTACCACAAAGGCGAGAGTGTAAGTCCCGTAGCCATCAGGGCCAAGCAGCCGAGCGATGAATATCGCAGCCACAGCGGTGATCGCGGTGTAAGCAAGGTTGCCCGCGAAGAGAATCAGCGTGCCTCTTGCCGACTCTTGGGCGACGCTAATCGACGACAAGGTATCAAAAGCCGACGGGTCACGGACCGTATATATGCGCGAACGAGATAATTGGACGGTTTTACCACCGAGCTTTGGCCATCTCGCATGAGAAGACGAGGGCTACGCCATCCGACTGAAGAAAAAATCGGCGGTTAGGTCGCAACCCAGGCTCTCTCTGAGTGAAGAAAGCAACAAGCTTGAGGAGTTCAGACATCTTGAGAGCTAGATTCGCGAGGAAAAAAATTTCAGGCTTCTCGCGCAAGACGCAACCTGAGTAATACTGCGGGCTAGTCAGATCCCTTCCGCAGGACGGTCGAGAGCGTGAACAGAATTATCCCTGTAAAGAACGTGAAGAGCCCGAAGATCCCGATGGAGAAGCCCATCAACGCATAAGTTAGAACGATATTGTTGACGGCTTGTTGGCTAAGGAAGAGAAGGTAGGCGTGAGAAACAAAATAGATGCCAAAGAGAGTGATGACCAGTCCGGGGATGCCATAGAAAGTCATCGGGTGTCTGATGGAAGTGAGCTTTATCGCGCTGGTGAGCACGTCAACCGTGTGATAGATTGGGTTATGAGTCGAGGTCTTCCCGATACCATATCTGACCGAAATGGGCACCTCTTTCATTAGGAGGCCATGCCTTGATGCGTCCATCAAGATCTCGGAGTCCACACCCATGCCTGACTCCGATGGGCGGAGCATCTTAATCGCCTTCCTATTGTAAGCTCTGAACCCCGACTGCGTGTCCGAGACGCCGGTCACGGTCACGGCGTTCAAGAGCCTGTTTCCGGCGCGCCTGTAGGTCGGGATTCCCTTGTTGTTTTCATGAAACCTTGCGCCTATCACGATATCAGCGTCGCCCTTTGCAAGAGGGACAACGACTTTCGGGATGTCTGCGGGGTCGTGCTGGTCATCCCCGTCAAGCGTCACCATAATGTCGACGTCCATTTCGCGACAAGCCGAAAAGAGCGAACGGAGCGCCGCCCCCTTGCCCATGTTATTTTCGTGGCGAATCACCTTAGCCCCCAGCTTCTCGGCAATATCGCCAGTCATGTCGCTCGACCCGTCATCGCAGACAATCACCTGGTCGACATATTTCTGAGCGCCAACGACCACCTTTCCGATTGTCCTCTCTTCGTTGAATGCGGGGATGCATGCGACCCTTATCAGATTTTTTGCACCGCGTCCGACATCCCTAAACTCTCTACCATCTCTCGCTTAAAGTTTTTTCAGCGCTTTTTGGCCGGTATCTCGACCTCAGGCGCCTTGCCTGTTTATGCCTAACTTTGGTTCGGCAAACATCAGTCCGGCAACTATCCCTCGAAGAAAGCTCGAAGCAGTTTTGAATCGACCATCCGTCGTGCTTAGCGGATGATGCAAGAGATAGAACGCGGCTACAAACGGAAGTATGCACACCGAGTAGAACGTGAGGTCTCGCCTCTTGAAGTATCTCTTGATTATGATTATCCGGTTCCGCTCGGTGTAGAACGCCCTGGTGCTGTCGATGTGAACCGTCGTCCACCCAAGGTCGTGCCAGTCCTTGGCGCGCGGATTGACGACTGCGACATATCCTTCAGCGTTCACTCGATGGGCGAAGTCGACCTCGCCGAACCTTATAGGAAGGTTATCGTAGTCGAAGCCGTGAAGTGCATCGAAAATCTTCCTCTTCACCATAAAGGAATTGTGGAATGAGAACGTGAGGGCTTCGTCGCGGGGGATGTCCGTGTGAAGAGTGTAAAATCCTGGGAACATACTCCTCGAGATGTAAGAGGTCCAGACTCTAGTTGGACGGCTCAGGTAGAAGATTATTGGTGACGAGACCGCGACGCGCTCGGACTTACCCAGGGTCTCCGCGAGCAGTCGGATCGTATCAGAGGCGAGGATGTTGTCATCGTCCAAAAAGAAGAGATAATCTCCGCTCGCAGCCGCTGCGCCAGAGTTTCGTGAATGCGAGAGGAGCATTCTTTCGCTGTTTCGGATGAAGCGGGCGCTCGGAAACCGCTGCGACAAGATTTCTGATACTGGGTTCTCAGAGGCGTCGTCCACGACGACCACTTCCACATCGCCATAGTCGCTATTTCGGACCGAGTCCAGACACCTGGCGAGCTTCTCGGTCCTGTTCCTCGTGGGAATGATTACCGACACCCGTGGCTTTGGAGGTGATGAAGACATCAGGAGCGTAGGTCGGTCTGCCGGCGCCGAGTTGATATCTATTGCCGGCGCAACTCCTCTCAGGCCATGGTCACTTGAAGAGCTGTGCCTTGACTTGCTGCCTCAGACCTTCCGCCAGGCTGGTCGTCGGCTTATATCCCAAGTCCCTCGATATGCTGGTGATATCGGCGGAAGTGTTTCTCACGTCGCCAAGCGCGGTTTCGAGCCTCTTGACGCGGGCATTCTTTCCGATTATCGGCTCCAACATCGTGATCACTTCGTTTAGGGAGGTTGTCTTGCCGGCTCCCACGTTATATACGGTCCCCGGCCTCGCGTCACTCGCGAGCATGGTGCCAGTTACTATGTCCTTCACGAAGGTAAAGTCTCTCCTTTGCTCGCCGTCCCCGAACACATCGATCTCTCTTCCTCCCGAGATTCCGCCGATGAACTTGGAGAATGCCATGTCGGGCCTTTGCCTTGGACCGTACACGGTGAAGTACCTCAGCCGGACGACTGGCAAACCGAAGTTCCTGAAGTACACGTAACACAGATGTTCCGCTTCGAGCTTGGTCGCTCCATACGGAGAGACCGGCCTAGGGGGCGTATCCTCAGGAGTGGGCAAGCGTTCCGAGTCTCCGTAGATAGACGAAGACGATGCGTAAACCATCTTGACCCCTTGAGTGTCCTTGAGGGCTTCGAGAAGCCTCTGGGTAGCTGTGATGTTGTCCTTAACGTAATGTGAGAACGACCTTCCCCAGCTTGCTCGAACGCCTGGTTGCGCTGCAAGGTGAAAGACGCACTCCACGTCTTTGAGAAGAGGCGAGAGTCTGCCCGAAGAGAGGTCTCTCTCCACCAGTCTAAACCCCTTGGCCCGGCGAAGCCGGGAGAGATTGGCGAGCTTGGTTCTCCTATGGTAGTAGTCAGTGAAGCAGTCGACTCCGACGACCGTGTGACCTTCCTTGACCAGGGCCTCAGAGAGATGGGAACCGATGAAACCCGCCGCTCCGGTAACTAGAAACTTCAGGTTATCCCCGTACCTTCGGCAGGTCTCCGCGTCCTATCGCCATGAATTTGAGCGCCCCCAAGCCATATTCGGCTGCGTCGTAAATTCGCCTCGCATCAAAGAGCACAGGAGTCCGCATGAGCCTCACAAAATCTCCGGGCTTGAGCTTCTTGAATTTCTCCCATGCCACCATCACTATCGCCGCGTCCGCGCCTCTGATGCAGTCCCTGGGGTCGTCGTAGTACTCGGCGCCTTTTCCGAGCTCCCTCCTGGCTCCCTCCATTGCCTTCGGGTCAGTTATCCTCACCTGCGCGCCCTTGCTGATAAGCCTCTTCGCGAGCACAATGGCTCGCGATTCGCGCACATCGTCGCTCTCCTCCTTGAATGCGACTCCCAGAATTGCGACGTCCTTCCCCCTGATGCTGCCCAATGCCTTCTCAACTGAAGAGACGATCCAGTCTGGCTGAGTATCATTAATCTCTAGGACAGAGCGCAAGAGGGAGCCGTCAAGCCCGCGTTGCAGTGTGAAAGCGCCTAAAGCCCGGGAATCCTTCGGAAAGCAGGCGCCTCCGAAGCCCGGGCCCGCTTCAAGGTATTGACGCCCGATTCTTGGGTCGAGACCCATCCCGAACGCTACATCTCCCACGTCCGCCCCGGGCAGAGTCTCGCAGATTCTGGCGATGAAATTGACGAAGCTGATCTTGGTCGCAAGGAAAGTGTTGCTTGCGTACTTTATCAGCTCCGCATTCTCAGGAGTAGTTTCCACCATCTTGGGCGACCTCGGACCATAGAATCTTCTGTAGAACGACTTGATCGCCCTCCCGGACCTCTCGTCGAAGGGCCCGATGACCACCCTGTCCGGACGCAAGGTGTCCTCGATGGCCGCACCTTCGCGGAGGAATTCTGGATTCGAGCAGAGACCGAAGCCATCTCCGCACGACTTCCCCGCCTCCTTCTCTAACAAGGGCTTGACAACCGTGGTCGCGGTTCCAGGGGTCACAGTGCTCTTGATGACAATCAATCTCGTCTTCTTGCTTCGGGCTATTTGCCTGCCAATCAGCGCGGAAGCGGTCGTCACTTGGGAAAGGTCGATCGCGCCGTCTGACTTGGACGGCGTGCCAACAGCGATGAAGACGATGTCCGTTCCAAGAAGGGAATCGTAATCTGTCGTGAATGATAGCGTTCGTCCTGTGATGCCACTCTTGAGCAGAGAAGGAAGGCCCTCCTCGTGAATCGGAACCTCCCCGCGATTGAGCTGCGAGACCCGACCTCTGTCGACGTCAATCCCGATTACCTCAAACTTCCTCGCAAAACACGCTGCCGTACAGAGTCCGGCATAACCTAGTCCGACGACGCCCAGCTTCAACGCGTCTCTGGCCTTATCACCGTCATATTAGATGTAGGTTAATTCCGAAATGGACGGCCGAAATCGGGCCGAAGACAGGGACATCAATATTAAACGTGGCCTTGCATGTTCTGGTAAGAGGTCTGCAGAGATTTGGGCGCCAAGATTCTGAGTCCGTGGAGCCTGTTCAACAGAATCGGAGCCACACGAGGACGTTCGGCGAGCGTCGATTTCATGAGCGGCGACGCGGTGTTGCATGCCGTCCTACCTTCAGATCAGCTGTGGGTCTCCATCAAGGATGTTCTGGTCTATGAGGATTATGAGTTTCTTGACAAGTTTAGGCTCTCGCGTCTCCCCTCAGATGCGACCGTCTTGGACGCCGGGGCTTTTGTCGGCCTGTATAGCCTAAAGGCTTCGCGATATGCAAAGAGGGTGGTTTCGCTAGAGCCTAGCGAACAGAATTACGGATACCTAGAGTCGAACATAATGCTAAACGGCGCCAATAATGTCGAGCCTCATCAAGTCGCCCTCTCCTCGATAGCGGGCCTCTCCAAGTTCTCTCAATCTGGAACCACGTCCACGCTTTCGGAAAGCGGTCAGCAGACGGTCGAAACGACCACTCTTGATGACGTGATTGAGAGTGTAGGTCATGTTGACTTGCTAAAGCTAGACATAGAGGGAAGCGAATACGAAGTATTCGCCGCCTGTAGATCGGCGCTGAGAGAAATCGCCAAGATAACCGCCGAGATCCACATCTATACTGATGCCCACAAGCTAGGCCTGAAGAAGCTTGTCACCTCATTACGCGAGAACGGTTTTGAAGTCGTGACCATGCAGTCCCCCTTTCAAACCATGCTGTATGGCATGGTAAAGCCATGGAATTGCTCTTTGAAGCGTTACAACAATGGGAATGCCTCGCTGTATCGGCTCTTGCTTTCATCGATCTACGGCGCAGGTCCGATTGCTCGCACGCTTAAGAGATCGATGGAGATAGGATCTGAAGGCTTGCTTTATGCCTACCGAAAGTGACTCAGCACGCACCCACTGACCAGAGCTTACGCTGGGTCTGGAAAAAATAAAGAGGAAAAAAGCTGTCCTAGCTTAAGACAGCTTTCTTACTAATATTGCTAGTTCGAGGACTAGAGTGATTGCTGCGAGTGCTGCAACTACCAGAACGTATGTCTGGTCGTTGTTGACAGCGTTGTTGAGTGTGGTTAGTTGTCCGCTGATGCCACTGACATTCTGAATCCCTGTGGATACTTGGGTCAGTTGGGTGGATATTCCAGTTACTGCCGATTGGATTGTGTTGACCGAGCCTGTAAGGGCTGTGATCGCGCTGCTGATTGTTCCGAGCGAGGCCTGTATTGCCGTTAGTTGTTGCGTGTCAGGGTTGACGATAGCGCTGGTGGTGGTAACGGTGGAAGTGCTGACTGCTGTAGTCACGGTGGTTGTGGTTGTGGTTGTGGAAGTGATTGTGCTGGTAACAGTGACGATCCCACCGCTAACTCCGTTGTATGCGAAAGTGGTCGTCGCCGTGCCTGTCCCGCCTGGGCCGCCGTAGGTAGCGTTAACCTTGTAGTTCCCGCTGGACCACAAGGGGCTGCCCGCCACGAGCACGTATGAATACGCTCCCGTGGTCACTGCGACCGGGGCTTCGTTTGTATCGACCGCGCCCATCGGGCCTGTCGTCGTTATGACGACGGCCGTGCCGGCGCTAGACGGCGCTGGAGTGACTGTTCCTGAGATCTGGATTATTGCTTGGCCTGAATAGGTTTGTGCGTTGGTTGTTACGGTTACTGTCTCTCCTGCCGCGAACGCCGCCATTGGTCCGAGGACCAAGAAGGCCGCCAGCAGGACTGTTGCGATGGTTCTGAGTGTCTTCATTTCGATCACCTGGTGACTATGCGATAGTCACCGTGGCTGTGCTTGTGCCTGAGATTGCAGTTCCACTGCTCGATGTTGCGAAGATGGTGACGCTGTATGTTCCTGGTGGTAGACCGAAGAGTGCGTTGAACGCAGTTGCGCTTCCGCCTGCTGATGCTGTGACTGTCGCCGTCGAGATGTCGACGGTTTGTCCTAGTGCGTTGTGCACTACAGCATAGACGAAGGCGGTCACTGGTGCATTAGAGTTGTTGGTGAATGTGCTGGTGACGCCCGTGTAGGCGCCTTGTGTTGTCTGAGCCGGAGTGCCGCTCACGGTCATGCACGTTGTCGTGTTGCATGACGTGGACGAGACTGAGCCGACTGTAACTGTGGGTGGCGATGCGAGTGCGACGGATGCGCTGCCAACGGCCTGCAGCTCTACGGTGTAGCCTGCTCCAGAAGTTACTGGCTGGCTGCCTGCAGAGGTCTGTATAGTGCTGGGCACTGTGAAGGTGCTGGATCCCTCGCCCTGTCCGTTGGTGAGGACCGCGCCGACGACAGTTCCGCATATCGAGCCGCTGTTACCGCATGCGTATGGTGCGAAGAGGATGTTGTATCCTGTGCTTGCTGCGAGTCCGTGCGCGCTAAGGATGGCGTTGTGCCCTGAAGGAGCAGACGTCATGTTCACGCTTGCGGATGCCTGCAGCTCGAACTCAGCGACTCCAGTTGCGCTAGAGAGGCCGAAGCCGGCTGCGGTCTGTGCGAAGACGCAGTACAGCGTACCCTGCTCCAGTCCTTTGACTGTGGGCATGTCAGTGATTGCCACTGAGACGGACGATGGGACTGTGCCTGAGCTTGTGGATGTGAAGGAGCCCGCTATCGTGACTGGAGCACTTGCTGCTCCGGTTCCGGTGAGCGAACATGTTGTTGGGGGGTTCGTTGCAGACGCTACTGAGACGTCGCCTGTGCCTGCTTGGGAGACGCCGAGGTCATACAGGGTGCTAGCCGCGAGGCCGGTCCCTGAGATAGCGGTCGATCCTCCCACATTGACGACAGTCGGTGCCGCAATCAGGCTAGTGCTCTCTTGGAAGAGCATGTCTCCGAACTGCGTGTTCTGTGTCGTGCTCAGGCCTGCGTCGTTGTCGAAGTAGTCGCCTACTAGATTGTTTGCGTAGATGGAGCTCGTCCCGAAGGATGAGGCCGCTTGGATGTCGATGATGTGGAGACCGCTGGTGTCAGATGGGATTGTGATCTGCACGCCAGGCACCGGTATTCCACCAGTGGCCGTGGACGTGAAGCCATAGTATGTTCCTGTCTGACCGTTCCAGACGATGCGGTATGCAGTGTTGCCTAGAAGCCCGTGGACTCCGAAGGTTGTGCCCGTTCTGAGGATTGTGGTAGAACCTGCTTGTCCTGCCTGGACGCTTAGCGTGCAGGTAGTTGAGCAACCTGAGCTTGCGGTGATCCTTGGATCGTACGTGGCCCCGCCAGTAACTGTCACGGATTGACCCGAGAGGCTACCGGTGACGACCACGTTGTGTAGACCGCCTGCGAGGTCTGGGACTGATCCACCGTTGCCAGTGGTGAGGCACCCGCCGTTAACTGCCGTGCATGTGCCGCCAGATACCATCGCTGTTGCTCCGATCGTCATTGTCAGGACGTCGTTCGCGCTGAAGCCGTGTGCTGTGAAGTCAGCGTTGAGTGTTGTGTAGTCTACGACTGAAGAAAGCCCAGTGATCCACGGCATGGCGCCGAAGGATGGGCTAAGGATGCTGGCTGGGCCGTTTGTGCCGGCTACAGGTTGTGTTACAGTTGCAGTGTATGAAGCTGCTGTTGTTGGGGAGGCTGCAGATGACCAGGGTGTGTCGCCTAGGAAGGTTGTTGCGAAGAAGGCTCCGTTGTTGTCGACGTGGTTAGCGGACAGTCCGTTGTAAGTCACATCGCCGCTTGCACATGACGTCGCTAAGGACGAGTTGCAGTAGGCCGCACCCGCTGGCTGCCCGACTGTAAGTGTCCCTCCAGTGCTGCAGGAAGCTACAGGGCAGAAGCCAAAGCCGAAGAACCCTATCTGGTTCTGCGCTGGTGCTGAGCTGGTTGTAGATGCAGCGATGCCGCCTGGCAAGTAGGTTGCTTTGTCAGTCGTTGCTACTCCGGTACTACCGGTATTGCCTTGGACCGATGAGATCAGGACTCCGCCCCACACGCCTGATCCTAGAGCGATGTTGCCGGCCGCGTAACTGAAGGTAGTTCCTCCAATCACTACTGGCGCAACGCCATAGGGGACGTTGGCGGTTGGTGAGACTATGAGATTGCTGAATGCGCCAGAGGTTCCTGGTGTGACTGCTTGGTGGTTGGTGGTGACTCCGCCTATCGTGATGCTACTCGCGGGGATTGCAGTCGCGGGGAAGCCGTGCCCCGAGATTACGACGGATGATGGAGATGTGCCAATGAAGCTGAAAGTGGTGGTCGTGCTGCCTACTGAGTTGGAGAACGAAACCCACGGATTGATTGTGTACGTTGTCGACGCAGTCAGAGCCGAGGTTCCGCCAGTCGCTGTGACTGTCTTTGCCCCACTCGTGGTGTCTGCTACTGCTGCCACGCCTGGTGTGCAAGTTGCGGTTCCAGCACTCGTCCCTGAGACGAGCTTGTTAGCCCCCCACGAGATAGCGGAAGATCCGCCAGTGAGGGTTGAACCGGTTGTGCACGTAAAGCTGGTTGTGGTGAAGGCTGTGCTGGTTACGGTGACCGTCTCAGCAGAGCCGAATCCAGTCACTGCGATAGTGCCTGAAACCGCCTCTTCTGGGAAGCCGAAGTTGTTGCCAGCGAATGTGATTGAAACGCTTGGTGTGACGGTGAATGCTGTGCTCACAGTGTTTGTCCCGTCAGACACGACGATCGTTTGAGGACCGCCGGGTAGAGCTGGGACGACGACTGTGGTCTCGAACATGCCTGTCGCTGTGGTTGTCAGACATGCCGTTGCTCCGGATCTTACGGTGAGGCTGTTAGCAGTGCCGATTCCTCCGTATGCACTTGCGAAGGCCCCAACGCAGTTGTTGGGAACTACTGACGCAACCGTGTTGGTTATGAACCAAGAGACGGTGTTGGTGCCCGATGTTGATGAGATTTCTATGGGGGCGTTGCTGGCGAATCCGTCACCAGTGATGGTGATAGACGAGCCGACGGTGCCCGATGTGGCGGCGGTTTGAACGCCGCCGGATATTGTCGAAAGGGCTACCGTTGGGCTTGCTGCGTGCGCCGGACTATACGGCAGCAGAAAGACCATTCCTGCTATTCCAGCGAGGAAAAGCAGCCCTATCGTTCCTAATGAAGCTAGTTTGTTGTTTGGTGTTATATGCGTTTGCATATTATTCACTTATTTTCGTAACTTCCGGGTTCCAGATTATCATATATAAGGCTAGTGGACAATTGGTCTATTGTAGGGCGAAAATTTGCTCTGTTTCCCGAACAAAAGCTTCGCATTGCCTTTTTTCCAGAAAGGGGAAAGTTCTAAGCTAATTCTGCGCCGAGATTCAGAATCGATACCCGGAATCTAGATTCAGGCTCTATTTTCGCCAATTCTCAGGCCTTGAGCTCATAGACCAGGACGCCCGATTGGTTGTACTGAAGCTGGAATCGGGCGTCATTGGGATACAAGTTGAAGGGATTCTGGCTCGGGTCGGGCACCGTCACGGTCCCGACCTTGGTCAGGACCACGTAGGTGGGCACCGTGCTGCCAGCGCTCGCCGCGACCACCGCATCCGGCGTTGCAAGGGGGGCATAGCCGGACGCCCTGCCATATAGCAACTGAAAGTAGTTGTAGTCAGAGTCCGTCACCGATACGACCTGGCTGTCGCGGGGTGTCGTGGCGTTCATCCAATGCATCGCCGCTAGCACGCCGTTCTGATTCTGGCTGTTTGCGGCGCCGTTCGAGGCGGCATCCCCAAGAAGCTGCCAGCTCCACGAGTTTACGAGAAGCAGCAGGAAGACGACCCCGAGGAGGCCAAGACGATACCGGCCGTAGTCCCGCCTCGCCCTCATCTTGCTTCTCTGCCGGACGGCTCTGTCTTCAGTCTGGGGGATCTGCGAGTCGAACCCCACGGCCGCCACTATCAGGAGCGGGACGAGGGCCATGTAGGCAAAGCGCCAAGCGGCTTCGGAGAAGGGGGCGACCACCAATATCGCGAGCAGCCAGACAATGAGCACCCAGACGACCGGATTCTTGCTCCGGAAGGCCGCGTAGACCCCCAGAGCCGCCAGCACCAGCGTCACCATCGCGCCGAGGTCGTCGGCTATCTCCACGACGACGTACCTCAGCACGGGCCAGCCGGTCAGATATTGAGAGAGGAAGGTGTCTCCGGCAACGTTCCCCCCTGCCGTCGCCTGCACGAACTGGACGAGCAGGGTCACCAAGTCAGGCCTGAGGAGGGCCGCGACCATCCCGGGGAGCACGACGACGGCAGAAATCGCGATGGCGGGAAGGCTGACCTTTCTTTCGAGCACGAAGACAGCGAGGGGCAGGGCGACCAACGCCGGAATCACAGTGACGTAGGAGTAGTGGGAGAAGTATCCGCTCCCCACGGCGAGGACGAGCGCCACCCAGACCCCGGGGCTCCGCGGCTGCTTCAGGACGACGGGGACGAGCGCGAACAATAGAAGGATGGAGAGCACGCCGTAGAAGTTCGCGTAGAGCCCGGCGTCGAAGACGCTCCCGAACCACACGAAGCCCGTCGAGACGTAGAGGACCGTCGCAATCAGGCCCACGCGCTTCGACTTGGTCAGGGAGCCCGCGGCGACGAAGACCAGGAGGGGCGAGAACACCGTGAGCAACCCCATCGCGTACTGGGTGGCCACGAGGGCTAGGTCGCCGGAGAGGGCGACGAGCGAGCCCATGAGGAGGTGAGCCCCATAATATAGTATCCCGCCGGGGAACATGGTAAGCCCGCCTGCTTGGAGGGCGGATGTGATCTGGACGTGCTGGGTGAAGTCGACGCTCTGGAACTGGGGGAAAATCGGGTACTTTGTGAAGTGCACGACGACGAGGAGCGCCTGCGCGGCGACCAAGCCCAGCACGTAGAGGTCGTAGCGCTCGGGCCTGACGTATAGGGTCACCCTCCGCCGAAGGACGACGGCCGCAGCGAACACGACCACGGAGGCCCCGAGCATGAGCTCGAGGGTCACCGGGAATATCCCTATCATGAGCTGCGACCCGATGAGGAGCCCGCTCGTCCTGAAGGTTAGGGCGAGGACGTCGACGGCCATGCTTAGTCCGAACGCGAGCCCCAGCCGCTCGGCGAAAGAGAGGTCGCCCCCGACCCGGAAGAGCTCCATGAAGGCCATGCCGGGCAGGAAGAGGAGGGCGACGAACTCGAGGTAGCCTAGGAGCAACCTGGGGGAGGCTGCGGCGGGCGGCTATAAATCCGAAGAGGAGGCTGGTTCCCCAATCCCGATTGCAGGCAAACCCCAGCGCCGCGGCGAGAGACTAGGCCAAAAGAGACCCGTGCCCGTTTAAATACCAGCGTTTCGGTATATTAGGTATAAGAGGTAGAAGTGTTGACTAGGTCGAAGACTAGCATCTATGTCAACGACGAGCTTTGGAAGCGGTTCAAGAGCGCTTCGTCGAGGAATGGGACCGACATGAGCAGGATGCTCGAAGACCTCATCCTCGACGAACTCGAAAGCGAGGACTTCACCTCGATGCTGTCAGAGGCGGCGGCGAAGTCGGGGGTCGTAGAACTAGAGTTCAAGCCGATTCGACTTCGAGGAGGGAAGGTGAGCGATCTGGTGAGAGACGGGAGAGATGAGCGAGAGAATCACCTATCTCGATAGCAGCGCGATCGTGAAGCGCTACCTAGAGGAGGGCGGCACCCCTGAGGTGTCGACGAGGTTCAAACAGGCATACTCCGGTGATGTTCGACTCTCGTTCAGTATCTGGAACGTGGGAGAGGTCCTGGGCGCGCTGGACAAGGCAGTCCGGCTCAAGAGGATGAAGAGGAAGGAGCACGAGCTGACAAGGACGCGCTTCCTCCTCGAGCTCCAGAGGATGGTCAGGCTGAAGATCGCCGATGCAATTCCGTTGAGGCCCAGGATGCTGTTGGATTCGTGGCGGATTGTGGAGGAGTACCACGTATACGAGGCCGACGCCCTTCAGGTGGCCACGGCCAAGCACGTCGCGGCATCGGAATTCCTGACGGGCGACATGAGGCTTCACGAGGGTCGCGTCCTCAAGCGGCCTGAAGAGCCTCTGCCTTACGTGAGGAGTGGCGAGCCAGTCAGGCTGAGCGCGCGACGAACCCGAGGTATCCGAAAAAATCTCAGCTGCGGGCCCGCCCCGACGATTTCTCCATAGGAAAGAAAGTCAACACTGCACCAGAGTTTTCTACCTAATGCTGCCTCCGGCTCGGTTAACCTTCACCCATTTTAGCTTCGGGCATGTCGGACATCCGTGAGGGACTTGTCTCACGGAGGGCGTCTGGCTGCCGGTCGGTCCATTTCGGCACGCGGGGTTGGATTGGCCTGTATCGCGGCGTGCTTGATCCTTGTCTCCGTGGCGGCACCGGCCTTCGCGGACACCCCTACGGTTAGCATCAGCCCGACGCACGGACTGCCGGGCGCCGCGATAGTCATGAGAGGGAGTGGCTTCGCTGCCGGCACCATCGTCAAGGTAGCCTTCGGAAGCGGAAACGGCGGTGGGACTAGCGCCGCGACCGACGCTACGGGAGCGTTCACCGACTACATGGCAGTGCCGCTTGTCGCCCCCGGGGACTACGTGGTGTCCGCCGCCGACGGGAAGGACACGGCTTCCGCTAACTTCACGGTAGATGGGTCCACCAGCACGACAACTAACTCGACGACATCTTCTTCGACCACCAGTGCGAAGACGACTACAATCACTACCACCGTCACGGCCACCATCACGACGACCGCGATGACCAAGGTCACAACGACTTCGACCGAGACCTCTTTCTCCATCTCCACCACCACCCTGCCCGCAGTGACTGTCACCTCGACTAGCACTTCGACGAAGAACTACACGACGACGGGACCGGCGGCGGCGACCGTCACCGCGACCGTGACTCAGCTCGCAGAGGCAGCGACTGTGCCGGCCTCTGTTAGCAAGAGCAGCGCCGACCCTCCGGCGGCCCAAAGTTCTCCCCAGTCTTCTGGCGGCGTTCCGGACACCTTGCTCTACTTCCTCGGTGGCGTCGGAATCATGGTCACGGCGATCAGCATCGGCATGCTGGCTTTCAGAGAGAGAACGATCGAGGACTACAGAAGCGAGGGGAAGAGCCGTGGAAGCTCGACCTAGCATAGTCCGATTTTCAAGAAAAATTGAATCCTACGCCAACGCAAGGATGACCCGCTATTTTCTGGGTGGCCGTGCATCTTATGCGCTGTTTGAATTAGATTACGGAAATTCGGAGCCAGGATAGATGTGACCGTTTCGAACACGATGTAACCTGAAGTAGTCAGAACTGCTCAGCCTGCCCCGACGATTTCTCTGCAGAAAAGACAGTCAACACTGCACCAGAGTTTTCTACCTTGAGTGGCCTTCGGCTCGGTTAACCTTCACGCATTATAGGTTCGGGCATTTCGGACATCCGTGAGGGAATTGTTTCGGGGAGGGCATCTGGCTGCCGGTCGGTCCATTTCGGCACGCGGGGTTGGATTGGCCTGTATCGCGGCGTGCTTGATCCTTGTCTCCGTGGCGACGCCGGCCTTTGCTGCCCATGCCACAACCAAGACGACCACAGTCACTACCACAGTCACGGCCACAGTTACCTCCATCAAGACGACGGCCATTACAACGGTCACAACGACTTCGACCAAGACTACGACATCCTTCTCCACCTCCACTACCACCCGGCCCGCAGTGACTGTCACCTCGACGAAGAACTACACAACGACGCGGCCCCCCGCGGCGGCGACCGTCACCGCGACGAAGACCATGACTCAGCTCGCCGCGGCCGCGACTGTGACGGTATCGGTCAACAAGAACAGCGCCGATCCTGCGGCACCCCAGAGTTCCTCCCAGCCCTCTGGCGGCTTCTCAGACACCTTGCTCTACTTCCTAGCTGGAGTTGGAATCATGGTCACGGCGATCAGCGTCGGCATGCTGGCTTTCAGAGAGAGGACGATCGAGGACTACGGAAGGGAGGCGCCCGGCCATAGTAGCGCGACCTGAGGGCGCCTTCAGCGGACCGCAAGGATCCGAAAGAAAGTAGGTTCCGCTTCACGCGCATAGCTGGACTCGCATCGAAGCTGGCAGGCTTGCTCGCGCCCGATTTCAGGAAAAGGCAAATCATCTCCGACGGCCGCAAAGATGACCCCGCGACTTTGCGGCGCCGTGCATCTATGTGGTGTTTAAATATAGATTACGTAAATTGGGAGCTATGGTAAACGTGACCGTTTCTCTTCCGGAGGACGTGGTGAGGATCCTCAGGAGGACAGTCAAGGAGCGCTACGGTGGACGGAAAGGAGCGTTGTCGGGTCTGGTGAGAGAGGCCCTTGAGCAGCGCTTCAGCTCGCTGGATGCGGCGATGTCACCCGCCAGGTTCAAGGCCCTCGAGGGAGGGCGCGAAATTGCCGAGGGCGGGAGCCTCGACGAGCTAGCTTCCAAGCTGAGGGAGCGCGGCGTAGACCCGAGGACAGTCAGGGTAGTCTCGACTTCGCCCGTGAGGCAAGTCATCCGGGCCGGGCTACGGGGCAAGAGAGCCTGAGCGGCCTCCTTGGCCTCACGCCCACCCTGAGAATCGTCCTGCAGAATCCTCTGTTGGGAAAGAGGTACCCCCTCGAAGGCCAGGTCTTGGCCGTCGTCGATACCGGATACGAGGGCTTCATAGCCCTCCCTGGCGACGTCTTTGCGTCGCTCTCCCTCAATGAGCTTCAGCCGGAGAGGAGGAGACTCGTCCTCGCGAACGGGAGCATCCTGAGCGCCGAGGGCGCCTATGGGGCGTTTGAGGCTCCGGACATAGGCCTTCATTCAGACGGTGTCATCGAGACTTACGAGGGCATCGAGGAGGTCATTCTAGGAGTCGAGGCGCTTTCACGGGCGAAGGTGCTGCTCGACTATTGCGACAGAAGGATGACTGTCGAATCTTGTCCCTAGCATGCCGTCAGCCGCGCACGGCGTTGGTCACGAGCGCCGATTCCGGCTCGCGATGAGATTTTCGTGGAGCCTCACCCCCGCCCAGCCTCTGCGTGAAGAGCTTGTCGAGCGGGTTTGATACCATTTGATTTTATGGGATCTTAGAGCCGCGTTCTGCCAATGTCTGAGGAGCCAATCCTGCGTTCAATTGGACTATTGGAGGAATCACGTAACTTCCTTGACTGTCAGAGTCGCCACAAATGAGGCTGTGCCACAGTTTTCCAGTTGCACATTTACGTTCCCCGGAATTATCGGGATAGTCGCCGAAATAACTGTCCCGAGAGGATAAGTGGCTATCGTCTGAGTTGTTCCCGGGTAGGACACGAGCAGCGTCGCGGCGGAGGACGCGGTCCCACTGATTGAAAGATAGCCAGGGTATTTCGCCATGTAGTTGGAAGGGAGAAGCTGTTGGACGCTGCAACCCCCACCTCCCGCGCCTGTGCTGTACTCGCCTGTGATGAAGCTTGAGTTAGCCCCCGATAACACGGCCCCTGTCGTGACCTGTGTCCACCCGCTTCCTGCCGTGGCGGCTACCCCGAGGTCCGAATAGGCGGTCGCTGCTGCAATATAATTTCCCGCAGTTTGTGCAGGTGACGTCATGAGGTTGGTCGTGCACGAGACCGTGCAGACCGCGGAAGCGCCGCTGTACATGGAGAGGTTGCTACCGGTCACGTCCATGACTATGGGGTCCGAGTGTTGCGCCACCGAACTGTAGGTCACGTTTACAGAGTCCGCTGAGCCGCTCGACGTCGCGATCCCATAATACACCGAGTCCAAGTAGGTGTTGGTCGTAGCTTGCCAGTTCACGCCGTTGTATAGGCTGAAGGGTGTCCTGAAGCTGTCGTTTACGGATTGCCCCCGCCAACCCGGATTCGGTGAATATCCGGAGACGAAGACGAGTAGAATGTCGCCAGCAGCGACCGTCCCGTTCAGGCCTACGCTACAGCTTTGGACATCGATGCAGTCCTCGAAGCCAGTCTGCGAGACTCTGGGAGTCGTCGTGCCTTGACCGGTCACCACGACCCCGACATCTCCCCACGAACGCGGCGTGATTGCGGACACGAATGGAAAGTTCACGGAGGACGCGGATCCGCCTCGCGTGACGTTGAACGTTTGCGAGCTTATCAGAGTGTTGACGACTGATAGACTGAGGAGTGATTGGTCGGCGCTGATCTGACCCTTGAGCTGAGTGATTTGTCCGTTGATCGCGCTGATCTGACCTTGTAATGAGGTCACATTCGCGTTCGCCTGCGTGAGCTGAGTCTGCAGTGAATCTTTCTGACCTTGTAACGAGGTCACATTCGCGTTCGCCTGCGTGAGCTGAGTCTGCAGTGAATCTTTCTGACCTTGTAACGAGGTCACATTCGCGTTCGCCTGCGTGAGCTGAGTCTGAAGTGAATCTTTCAGAATTGTGATAGCGGTCAAGTTCGCTTGCGCTTGTGAAAGTTGTGCTTGAAGCGTCGAGCTCGCGCTCGATAGGGACGAGACTTGAGTCGACAGCCCATTCGCCACCCCAGTCTCGTATGAATATTGCGAGTACTCGTAAGCTCCGAATCCCGCTAGCGCCACTGATATTACAATCAATGCCGCAGCGACGGGTAGCAGATTCACGATGAGTTGGGTAGGTCCATGAATATTAAGCCTTGTATCGTGAACGGCCCAGTCCAGCGACCCTGCACCGTGCCTTACCCTATGTCGCACGAGACGCCTGATGTGTCGCGGACGACTACCAGGACCCCTGACAATAAGGCGAATTGTTGGACTAGGCCTCAACCGCTAAGACATATTAACCTAGAACCGTTCTCCAAGCAAAATTTTGATATTTCTAAAGTTCGGTATTTCGAACAAGAAACGCGTCCCGATTTTCTATATCGACAAGCGAACCAAGAATACCTTCACTCCATTGAGCGCGTTTAGGATTTTCATTCATAGCAGAGGTTGGAGTCTCAAGCCCGTCGATGGTTATTCCATTGTCACGCACAATAATGTTTCCCTGAAGCTGACCGCGCAAAAGGCAGTCACGATGTTGTGGGAATGGAGAAAATGGAAGAGAGACTATCTCCCACCATTTTCTCTTGTCGGCAAGACCGTCTTGGACATTGGTGCGGGTTCTGGAGAGACCACTTACCTGTATGTCCTTGCGGGGGCTAAGGAGATTGTTTGTATCGAGCCGTCTCCCGAAGAGGCAGCTCTAATTGAAGAGAACTCTGCTAATCTTGGATGGAAAACGGAGGTTATCCGTGAACCTTTCAAGTTGGAGCAGTTGGCCATGAGGAAATTTGACCTTGTCAAGGTCGATTGCGAGGGTTGTGAGAGCATCCTGCTCTCCCTGCCGGAGATTCTTGTCCCGATGGTCGTGGAGTCCCACTCCAGGAGCATTACCGAAGCTCTTGAGAAGAAGGGCTTCAGAAGAGCGGGGAGACAAGCGCAGAGCGAGGATATTGAAATCATGAACAATTTTGAAACGCTGGCGACACCCGGCCGCCGGGAAGCCGGAAATAGCTCTCCCTCATCATGACTCTCAAGGATCACCTGCCATCGCCCTGACGGGCGGTTCGTTGGCGAGAGACCACCCTCAGTTGGCTCTCCGAATGCCAGCGAGCACACTGACCGTGATCGTGTCCGCGGCCGCTCCGAGATCACCAAGGAGGAAATCCCGGTTTCGGACTCGGTCGAGATATAGACTAGGGCGCGACACGCTTCCATGCCTAGGCAGATGTATCACGGCGTGGCAAGGGCGCCCTCGCGCCGTCCTCTTAGCGAGACCATCGCGATAACAGCAACCAACGCCGATGTGCCTGCCACCAAGAGCGCCGTATACTCTAGGTCGTAGGGCGAGGTCGGAGTTCCCAGTGGCTTCCCCGGCTGCCCGGGAGGGGGTGCCCCGAAATATGTCCCGTTCTGGTATTGGAGCGGGTACTGGTTGGCGATGAAGGACCCTGGAAGGACGAGCGGGGCACTTGGACTTTGGAAGAAGTCGAAAGCCTCGAGGAGGTCAGCCGCCTTGACGTCGCGCGTCCCCAGCGACGGGAGGTGGAAGAGTGTTTCGATGAGCTTCAGGGTCGAGGCGAACTCTGACTGCGTGTTGTCGATGAAGCCGTGCTTTGCGAAGGGCGAGATTATGAGCGCCGGTACGCGGAAGCCGAACCCGTACTGATCGACCTGCGGCGGGGCGGCGTTGTCATACCAGCCCCCGTAGTCGTCCCAGGTCAGGATTATCGCGCTGGACGACCAGTACTGGCTCTGCATGATGTCGTTGATCTCGCTCACGACGAACTGCTCCCCTTGCGTGATGTTGTATGGTGGGTGCTCGCTGAGCTGGTCGGTCTCGGGCATTATCCAAGCCACCGAGGGGAAGTTTGGCTGGGCTACGTCGGTGGGGAAGGAGGTTGTCTCCTTTAGCCCTTGGAGGTTGGGGTGCGCCTTCAGATAGGGTAGGTCTGAGGGTAGCGGGTTCCACCCGTTGGTCGCCCCGTGCTCGCCTGCGTAGTAGGCCCATGACACGTTAGCGGCATCGAGTTCGTTCACGATGGTGGGGAAGCTGTACATGAAGGAGTTGTTGTTGCTGGTGAGCCCGCCCGAGTCTCCTGCCAGGAGGTAGATGTGGTTGGGTAGGCTGGGTCCCAGGATAGGCGAGTAGAAGTTGTCCATCAGGACGTACTGGGAGGCGTAGTCCCAGTAGTAGGGGATGACTTGCGGGTTGAAGTAGCCCATGCTCTCTACGTTGTTCTCGCCGGCTTTGCTCAAGAACCCGTTCATCTTCCCGCCGTTATAGTCCGCTTTGGCGCACGAGGCAAAGTGGCAGAGGTCCTTGGCGACGGTTGCCTGGTTGATTTCGAAAGGCGCGACGGGCGCGGTGGAGTTCGGGTTCGGCTGGGCGGTCGCGTTCGCCAGGCCGTTCACGCCTGGGTAGTAACCGAAGTAATTGTCGAAGGTGTGGTTCTCCTCGACGAAGATGAAAACGTGCTTGATCGGGAGGGTGTCCGCCGATGCACCGGACGGGGAGGCCGTCGCCGAGGCCATCGGCGACACGAGCAGAAGCGCCAGCAGGAGCAGACCTATGGGGCGTCGAGCGGTTTTCAAACGTCTGCCCTCCGAGAGGCCTCGTCTATTTATGGCGTGCCTCCGGCGGACGCCAGGGCGACGCGCGCCCGGTTAAACACGAGAAATGTAGTATACGATTTCCATCAAGCATAAATATATCATGAAAATATTTTACGGTGAAAGGCAGGTCTGGACAAGTTGGGAAGATTAGACGAGATTGACATGAAGATTCTGGGGGCGCTTCACCGCGACGCCTCGGTCTCCATCCCCAAGCTGAGCAAGGACCTTGGCCTGAACCTCTCGGTCACCTACAGCAGGATAAAGCGCCTCATCAGAAGGGGCATCATCCAGCGATACACCCTCGACATCAACGAATCGAAGCTGGGGCTGCCCGCGGGCGTGGTCGTGGGGCTGAACCTGGACCCGAAGCAGAGGGAACAGGCCATCGGCGAGCTCATGAAGCTCCCGCAGGCGAGGGAACTCATAGAGGTGACGGGGAGGTTCGACGCGTTCCTCACGCTCAGAGGGCGCACGATCGAGGAGCTGCACAAGGCCACCTCGGACGTTGTAGGGAGGATCCCGGGCGTCACGCACACGGAGACCTTCGTGGAGGTCTCGGAGAGGGAGCCCGAGCTCATCTACAACCTGGCGTCGGCTCCAGAGATACAGGCCTAGCGCTTGCAGCGGGCCTCGACTTTGATGAAGAGACGTGCGCTTTCACCGGTAGGGGTCGCTGTCGTTCTCTCGATCGCCCTCGCCCTGGGGATCTGGGCGGCCCTCGGGGCCTTCGCCCCCGGGCAGGTGGGCTTTGGGAGCCAGGGGTTGGGGGCGGCGCGTGGCCTGGTGCTGATAGCGGTGGGGGTCTTCGCCGTCACCACGGCCGTCTGGTCCAGGCTCCGGAGGAAGAATGACTCCGACCTCTGAGCAACAGGTAACCTCAAGTCGAAAGAATTCCGGAAGGTCATGGCTCCGAAATCATTGCCGGCACTCGCCAGTAATTCGTATATACCCTTGGGCCTGCAATCTGCACCAGGTTGACGCTGGTTGGCACTCGCACTTCCATCCAGGGCGAAGGGCGCGAAGAGCACGCCGGTCCTCGTATTACTCGTACTCGCCCTAGCCGCCGTCGCAATCATCCCCCTGGCTTTGACCTCTCGTCAGACCCCCACCCACTCGACCGTGACGAGCGAGAATTCCGACGGCAACACGACCACGGGATACTCTACAACGGCGCACGCCAGCAACACGAGCACTGTAGGAGTGGAGCCCGTGGTATCGACGACCACGACGACGGTCTCAACTTCGTCAGGATATCAAATGTCCATCGAGACCGATAGTTCAGCCTACGCCATCGGCGAGGAGATGTACATCGGCGGTGGCGTCTCGCCTCCTCCCGCCGGCGCCTCAAACGTTACCATCACCATCACGGGCCCGCAGGGCGCCGTGGCCGTCGCGACAAGCGCGGTCAGCGCCACGAACGGAAGCTACTCCTACCACTTGGTAACGGGAGGCAGCGGCAACGGTTGGGTGTCAGGAACCTATACGGTCAGGGGTGACTGGACCGCGTTCGGACAGACCGAGACCGCGATGACGCACTTCGAGTTCGAAAACGTCTTCCGTCCCTAGCCGGGCGGACGCGTCGCCGACTCTCGTCCCGACAAATGCCTTAAAGGCTCGGGGAAGAAACGGACGAATGTGGCAGACCCGTTCGTCCTCGTGGACCAGTTCGCGGCCCAGGGGAAGCTCAAGCCTGCGCTCGTCGCGAGGCTCAAGGGAAGGGGCGGGCACCTCCTAGGGGCGGTCGGGCGCGTCGAGAAGGCGACGGGCCTCAGGTACCCACCATACTATGTCGAGCCGACGCTCCCCCTGGCTGTCACCTCGGTGGAATACGGGAGCGTTGGGGCGTTCTTCGCGAGGGTGATACCCACGGCGTTCGAGGGGAGGCTTTCGATCATCGTCCAGTTCACGGCGCCGCTCCTCTTGTTCGGGATGAAGGGGACCGTCGAGGCGGTGGCGGCGCACGAGTTCACCCACTACGTCGACCTCGTGAGGAGGTTGAGCAGGACGGACATAGTCAGCGAGGAGAGGGTGAGCACGCTGTTCGAGGCGGGGTACGCGGACGAGGAGCGTGTCGTCAGGCCTTCGAAGGTATTCGCCAAGGACAAGCCCCTCGCTCGGCTCGTAGAGAAGAGGTTCACGCCCAACCTCACGGACCCGAAGCTCGACGACAAGGTGAGCAAGGGATGGATCGCGAAGGGGCTCCCGACCCGACGAGTGGCCACCGAGGAGAACAACGTGAGGCTCGACATGGCGATGGTCGCGAGGACAAGGTTCGACCCGTCGCTGCTCGAGAGGATAGCTGCGATGGAAGGATCGCGGACGGCCCGGAAGTGAGGAAGGGAGGTCGCACGGTTTGAACCTGCAGAGGCTTGGCGACGAGGAGAAGAGGCAGCTCCTCGAGGTCGCTGACGACGTGGTCGGGGACGAGGGGAGGGCGCTCGCTGTCGCGGCGTACGGCTCCAAGGTGGCGGGGTACGCGAGGCCGGACTCGGACTACGACCTGATCGTCGTCGCGAAGAAGTTCAGGGGGAGGATAAGATACCAGTATGTCCACTCGCCCATCACTTCGGCCGCCCTCGTGGTCGAGTCAGAGTTGCTGGAGAGGGACGCGGTGAAGGCCTACCTCGGGGAGTTCGTCTCGGGGAGGCTTCTCAACGTCTACGAGCCCCTGCTCAACGCGGACCTGATCAGGAAGGCCGAGGTCGAGTCCAAGAGGAGGGTGCTCGCGGAGGAGATACTCGAGATCGAGTCGCTCTACGGCGAGTTCTCGCAGGACCTCGTCATCCCTCTGGAGTACTTCCTCTTCAACAAGCTCCACAAGAGGGCGATCGTCTACCCGCCGGCGCTCTACAGCTACGTCAAGACCTACACCTGCCCCTCTGGGGACGAGAACAAGGCGTTCACTCTCGAGGGGTTCGCCGAGGCTGCGCTCTCCCTCCAGTCCGAAGGGATACTGAGGTTCGAGTCGAAGGGGGGCACACCCCACGTCAGGATTTCTGGGGAGGGCCTGAAGAGCAGGGCGTTCGCCAGCACCCTGTCTCTGTTCAACCTGACGACGAGGGGGGTGAGGCAGTACGCGGTCCACGGCTACGCAGGGAGGGTAGGGTTCAACGTCTTCAAGGACGAGGCGCTCTCGAAGGTCAAGAGGATGCAGGAGAAGGCAGACCCTCCCGAGGAGCTCGAGGAGCCGAAGCGCCTCATCAGGCTGCAGGAGGGGGTTATGCTCCCGAAGACCGACCAGATGGTGCAGAGGCTCGCGACACTGTCGGGGCTGGAGGCCTACACGAGGAGGGAGAAGAGCCTCGGTGAGATCTACTCCACCGCGAAGCTCCTCACGCTGAGGGGCGCCGCTGGGAAGGAGGCGAGGTTCGTCCTGAAGTACTTCGCGGACATCCGGTCGGTGAAGTGGGCGCTCCTCAACGTCTGGTCCCTCTCCCGCAAGTTCAGCACGTCTCCGCAGGCGAGGATGCACAGGGAATACTACGCCTCGGTCGTCCTGAGGTCGAGGGAGGTGGCCACGCCGATGATAATCGGGGCAGTCCTCGACGAGAAGGTGCTGGTGAAGGAGTACATCAAGGGCGAGAGGCTCTCGGACATCGTGCAGGGCATCTTGACTGGGAGGTCTGAGGAGACGCGCACGGTGGAGAGGTTCGGGGAGGCGATGGGGGCGGTGCACAGAGCGGGGTTCGCGTTAGGTGACTCGAAGGCGACCAACGTGATCGTGAGTGGAGACGGAGGGCTCTACTTCACCGACCTGGAGCAGGCCACCGAGGGGGGCGACCAGGCGTGGGACGTCGCGTCCTTTGTCTACTACCAAGCCAAGCTCTCGTTCAAGGAGGCGGGGACGAAGAAGGTAACGGAGGCCTTCTTGGAGGGATACAAGAAGGCGAACGGGGCGGAGAACATCCTGAAGGCGAAGAGCCCGAAGTACGTCGCGCCGTTCAGGCCGCTGACCGCGCCACAGATGTTGAAAGCCGTCAGGGAATCGATCGAGACCTATTCGGCCTAGTCTTTTTGGCTGGGCCCCGCGGTCGCTTTGGATATCACGAGGGGCGCATCGTCCTCGCTCAGCTTCCGGAGGAACATCTGGAATCCCGGCGTGCGTTACAAGGCTCGGCGCGATGAGCCTAAGTCTTGGGCGCCTTGAAGGTCGTGTACCCGCAGTTGCCGCAAGAGAGCCGGTCCTTGTGCTCGGCCATGAAGTACCCCTTCCCGCAGCGAGGGCACTCCTTCTTTAGCCGCTCGAGGCTCTCGCCACTCACCTTGTAGAGCTTCCAGACCTGCACGTTTGCGCGGGGCTTCTTCTCCTTGCGTACCTTGCGCACCTTTGGCGCCTCTACCGCGACTGCTGCTCCAGGGGCTCCCGGGGCGGGCGCAGGTGCCGGAGCGGTAGCGGCAGCGGGCGGCGGTGCCTTGGCCTTTTGAGACATCTACTTCTTCTTGCCTGCCTTTGTCTGCTTGACCTGTGCGGCTGCCATCTGCGCCTTCTTCTTGGCCTCCTTGGACGCCTTCCTCTCCTCCTTGGTCATCAGCCTCTCACTCAGATAGCCAGGGGAGACGTTTTTCAGGGCCTCCTCGGACTCGTAGACCCTGAATGTGCCTATGAGGTCGCGGGAGCCCGAGCCGGACTTGAGCTTCAGGAGGGCCACCCTGTTCTCTTCGACCTTCATTGACTGGGCGACCTGTTGCACCGCGTCCCTCCTGCTGAGGGCGCCGGCCTTGTCAGCGAAGAGTACGTCGACGTCGGTCCGCCCGAGGAGTTTCGACTCCTTCTTTTCAAGAATCTGCAATCGCGATTTCCAGCCACCCCGCGCGGCGGGGAGATTAAAGGCGTTTCCCCCTGAACAGTTGATGGGATTGTGCCCAGATGGGAAAGTGTGTTGAGCATCTAGCCCATTCCATTTGAGGTTGGTCGCCTGAAGGGTCGTGCGCTGACCCTCCAGACATGAAATCCAACTCATCCGCCAGGATG